>Ga0065720_1018954_pt1 | contig 51799 bp, 41 predicted proteins | sample Thericmetagenome_FD_59107 | JGI IMG/M metagenome (GOLD analysis project Ga0065720, IMG submission 59107) | Thermophilic microbial communities from the Joint Bioenergy Institute, California, USA of rice/straw/compost enrichment - eDNA_2 v2... | ecosystem: Engineered > Solid waste > Grass >... | reverse complement strand
GGAGGATATGGAGGTAATAGATAAATTTGAATGCATAAAATTCCCCTAGAGAACCAATATCTAAATGATCTATGGGAATTTAACATAAGAAGCTCCTCATGGAGAAGTTTTAAATCTAGGGGCGATATTCCAGAAAAACGTTCCAATCATACTGCAATCTACTTTAAAGAAAAAGATCAGTAAAATTTTCTCGAATCAAGCTCAATTTTAGACTGATCATATTTGGAGGTGCAGGTATTGGGAAGAAGAGATATAATAATATATTCGCGTTCCAAATTGATAACAGATCATGGAAACAAATTGAAACAGTAAACTCCAAGGACTAAATATAAATAAAAATAGACAGGACTGAAGCCTTGCTCTCGCACATATCATAGTGCAGTTGTCTTAGAAAATTATATGATTATTTTTGGAGGAGAAAATGTGAGTGATCTAGATGACCTATGCATTCTGGATTTATATAATTCTGAATGGTATAATTACATTTTCAGGGCTTATTTGCAGGTCAATGCCTGAAATAACAGGAAGAAAACCTCAAAAAAGAAGATTCCATACAGCAAGCCTTATAGGAACAAAAATGGTTATTTTTGGAGGATGCTGTGAGAATTACAAATGCCTCAAGTAAATTAATGTGCTCATGTCTTTGACTTTTCTAGTGATATGTTTGTGATTGACTTTGAGCGATATCTTAAAGAACCTAGTACAGCAAAATTAGTTTGGATGGAAATAAATCAAACTGGGAAGATACCTTGTCAAAGATGGGGTCATTCTTCTTTCGTGAGAAATAATTTATTTTATGTTTTTGGGTACCATAAATATTCTTGAAATCATCTTTAGAGGAAGATCTCAAACTGATTTTAACGATCTTCATTCTTTTTCGATGGAAAAACAAGAATGGCATCAAGTATATAAATTCAACTTGGACTAAATAAAAAGGTTCCTACTGATGGTACAATACCTCTTGAAAGGAGAAGACAGACAGGAGTTGTTGTGGGTGATCAATTTGTAATATTTGGAGGATTCAATGGAAGCTATCTAAATGACTTTTATTTTCTAGATTTAGTAAGCAAATACTAAAATCCATAACCAGATTTAGAGTAATCATGATATAAGAGAAGAACAGTCTGAAGAAGATTATTCTCTCAAAAAATACCTCACACAACCTGATACATTTGATGTAATTTTTCAAATCGAAGGAAAAGAAATCGGAGCCCATAAAATCATTTTGCTTCTTGCAGATCCAGGGTTCAACAATCTCTTTTCTTCAAAGCTTCTTATCAATGAGACCACAAGTCGAAGCTATATTCAAACAGATGATGTTAAATTCAAATACCTATCTGGGATAATTAATTACTGCTATTCCAAAGTACTTAATCCAGTAATTAGTCGCCTTGGTTAATTAATTTGGAGGAATCTAATCTGGGATACTTGCTGACTCTCCGTTATGTTGCAAGAAAACTCAACCTATTTGAAATTGAAAAAGAGATAGACTCAGCACTAATAAAAAGATCAAAATTCAAGAGCCCTCCCAAAGAAAAATATCAAGAAAAATTAATACCAGAATGCCCTGAGGATGTTGAGCCTATAACTGAAATTAAGAAATCAGTCAGCAATGATGACCTTTTAACCAATTTGAAGAGTAAGTATTCCAGTGTTTCTGCTTTGTATTATGATTGTAAATTTGAGATTAAGGTAATAGTTTTCGAAGGTTTATCACAATATTTCAGGAAAGAGTTTTCACTGCTCACAGAATAATTCTGTCTCATTCTAGCAAATACTTCAAGAATCTGCTCAGAAGAAATTTTAAAGAGGGATCGAGTACCTCCAGGGCAATTTTGAAAGAAATTGAAGAAGATGTCTTTGAGTTAATTCTACTCTTCATTTACTTCAAAAAAGAATTTATGAAGATTTCAGTTCATGAGTTACAAGAAAATTTATGGGTAGACTTACTAAAGTCTGCAAATTACTTTATGCTATCAGAACTTGCCGATTTTTGCCAGGAGAAAATTGCAGAAATTCTTTCTATCGAAAATGTGCTAACTCTACTTAGCTTTAGTTTAGACCACAACTGTCCAAGACTTGAAAGAGACTGCTTGCACTTTATGTACAAGAAGTAATTCATATTTACAATTCCTAACCCCTTAGTTATCACTCCTACAACTTTAGAAAGATTTTTATAGAATTTATAGCCAAAGAAAAAGCAGTATCTGGACTCATTGTTCAGAAGATGAAAGCATTTTGCACTCAAATGAAATTTTCAATTTATCAACAAAGGACTTTTTTGAGATCAATAGAATCTCTGGAATCCAATTTGGATGATATCATCTATGGCCAGGAACTTACTATTCCTGGAAAACCTGGGTACAGCGTTACTAAGAGTTATGATAATTAATATTTACTGCATATTTGAAATTTCTGTAAATCTGTAAACTGAGAAAGTTCTCTAAATTGAGACAAAATGATGAATCTTTCCCATTTAGATGATCATTCAATGTTATATGAACGATCAATCTCTATTGTTCATTTCGCTTAGACTACTTCTAGTTACATAATCCCTAGTAAAAGTGACTTAAAGATTAGCCCCTATATTCATGAAATTAAGTGCATCCACTCATACTTAGATTTACCATATAGACATTTATGATGGGTGTTTATAAAAGTAAGATCATATTGTTTTCTTAAAACTTTCTGCTTTCTTTCCATTCATACTTTTCAGGATGGAATAAATATCCATTTGCAAATTGAACTATAAATGACTTGACAGGATTTAAGTTATTGAGGATTGCTGTGGAAATATTCCTTGCGAAGATGAAAGGATCAAAATCGTTTGCTTCATATGATCTCTTCAAACTTTCCATTATACCCATGAAAGCATAGTTTATAACTTTAGCCTTGTATTCATAGTCTTGTAGGAGATTTACATCACCAATGTCAAGGCCTGCTTTAAGATTTTTCACAATTGTATTTGCCAAGATAGCAGCATCAGTTAGGCCAAGATTAAGTCCTTGTCCTGCAAGAGGATGGACATTATGGGCAGCATCTCCGATCAAAGCAACTCTATTATCAACATATCTATTAGCTTGTTGGAATCTTAGTGGGAATGACATTCTCTTATTACAGATTTGGAGAACAACAGGAGGGTGTTCAAAGTCTGCTCTATTGAAAACAAAATTAGGAGTATCCAAAAAGCTATTTCTGGAAAGTGCATTATTTAGTTCATTGACAAATTCCTCTTCAGGTAGTTTCATTAAGTGCTCATGCAGACTAGGCTCACAGCTCCAAACTATAGAGCAGTACTCATCCCATAAGGGTAAAATAGCAATTGGTCCTGTGGTCATAAATCTCTGCCAAGCTGTTCTTGTAGGATAACTTGTTTTGATTGTACAGACAATTCCAAATTGATCAGAACTCCAGCCCCAGCTTGGAATGCCTGCCTTCTTTTTGACAATGGAGTTAGGTCCATCAGATCCTATTGCCAAACGAGCTGTAATATCTCCTTTCTTTTCGAGGGTAAGACGAGCCCAAGAATTAGGCTCAACGCTGAAATTAGTGATTTTCTGTGGAAACTCGAGTTCACAGTTGCCTAATTCCTTGAGTCTGTGATGCAATGCAGCAATTAGGTGTTTGTTTTCAATAGTATATCCTAATAATTTTGTCTCAGGATTGTCATTGAATTTCATATGACCCTTGCCACCAGCTTCCCAAACCTGCATTTGTCTAATTTCTCCAATACGGTCTTTATTAAGGAGATCCCACACTCCCATCTCTCTCAAAAACCTTGCCGAGGAAAAGGTTAATGATACAACTCTTTGATCAGGGATTGTGGTTTTGTCCTTAAAGTCATCAAAAGGATTGGGAACTGCAGCATCAACAATAATAATCTTTTTCTCTTCCTTGGTGAAGTAAGGATAGTGGCATAGGGCACAAGCCAAGGCTAATCCATTAATACCGGCTCCTATTTCACAAATAAAATACTTTCAAGACCTGTATTACCTGAAATTGCTATATCATAGTGTGGTGTTTGGGTAGCAGCGTTTGTCGAGAAAGGTCTAAAGGCTTTAGAGATAAAAAGCGATTTATTGAGGAAAGATTTGCGGAAAGAATTCATTAATAAAGGCTTATTTATTCAAAGGATGTAACATATTCAAATTGCCAAAATTACACACAACTCTGCATACGACAAATTAGAGTCTTTATTCACCTTCTACCTTCCAGTTATAGTTAGTTCTGTATTCAGTAACAGCGCTCTGTTGCCACTTTCCATCTCCATGGATAAAGTGATGGGTTCTCAAATCTTTAGCTAGATTAGGATCCAGATCTGAAGGTCTTCCATTTGTGGATTTATAAGTGGCTTGATTTTGGGAAATCATCAAGGTGTTGGTATTTCCATACTTAAAGTGATGTGATCTCAAATCCTTCTTTAATTCTTCATTTAATGTACTAGGAGCACCATTCTTGGGGACATAAGTTGACTGAGCAATAGAAGTAAAGATAGGCTTCTTAACCTCTTCAAATTTAAAATGACTTGCTCTAAGATCGCTTTTAAGGGCGGCATCTTGAGCTTGAGGTCCTCCTTCTTGCTTAGTAAATCTACAATTTTAGAGCAGTGATATGACTCTTACGTAGCCTTGGTTTGAGAAACCCAAGGAACCTGTTGAGATCCTAATTTCCAATTAGAGCCTCTATCTTGACTCTGGTCTCTTGCTTGACCCACTGCAGCATTTGGTAACTCTTTATGGGTAACGGAATAGGTTGTTTTATTGGAGAGTGGTTTTCCTTCTTCACCAATGGTCCAATGGTTTTGATATAGATTAGGATCAAGTGGCTCATTAGCTTTATACTGAGCATGCTTTTTGAATGAGGCTGCTGTATTGGAAGCATACATAGGGGGCTCTCCTCCCAATGAGAAGTGATGAGCTAATAAATTAGAGAAAAAGATTAGGAGATACCTCTTAAATCATTACGTAAGGCCTCGAATACTGTTTTGTCACTAGCTTCAATGGGATGCTCAACATAATAACTCGAAGTAACAGTTTGGTATTCGGTTGGATTGGTACCAAGGATAAAGTTGGTTCTTCTTATGGCAACATTATCATTTGCAGGTGGAACATAATCAGAATTTTTAGCTTTGTAATCTCTCATGGCAACAGACTGCATAGGCTTATGATCCTCACCCAAAATGACATGAGATTTTCTAAGATCAACAACTTTTTGTCTGATTTGTTCGGCTGTCAAACCTTGTCTCAAGCTTGCAGCATCGTATTCTTTGTTGAAATTCTTATTATACTCAGAGGAGTACATCTTTTGTTGCGTTTCAGCAAATTGATGGTTATGCTTAATCATCTTGGCTCTTGCAGCTTCTTGTTCTTCTCTTTGTTTTGCGATAGAGTTATATTTTTCTTGGAAAATTGAATGAGTAGTTGTGTTGTAGTTTGAAGCATAGCCACCTATCACATTAGACCCTGAATCCTTAAATTATGTACCAAATACGAAATGATGAGTTCTTAAATCTCTTTTCTTTTCTTCATTGAGGGCAGGTGGAATGAATCCCTCGTGGGCTTTGAAATCTCTGGCATTTGTTGATCGGAAACCTTTGTTAGGGTCATAGTCTCCTAACGTGAAGTGGGAAGCCCTCAAATTAAGCTTATCTTTCTGGGACTCTTCGAGCTGAGCAGTTTTTGGCTGATATTTGTGCACATACTCAGATTGTTTGTTCTTGATATCTAGAAAAATTAACAATTCCTCATGAAATTGAACCTGCATGTCCCAACTCGAAATGACTCCTTCTTAAGTCAGTTGCTAATGCTTTGTTGGCTGAGCCCTTAGGGTTGATCATTTTAATTCTGTTACAGAAATAAACTTTAAATTCGCAAAATTTTGTTTATGTCGAAAGGAATTCTTAGGAGCTGGATTATTCCTTAAACTTCCTCTCTTCAATAATTTCTTATAATTTGACCTTCCCTACCTAATCGTACCTATTTCCAATAATATAATAACTCCTAAATAACAATTGTATTTCAATATATTAGACTTATCAACTCAATACGATGATCTGTTTGTACGTAGTACTATGAAACTCAAATAAATTTCATACCAACTATTATAAAGTCTACTCGTCATCTTCGTCTTCAGGGACTTCTTCAAACTCAGAATATCTATCATGATGGTGGTGAGCATTGGGATCAAGATTAATAAGCTGATCAGCATTAATACTATCACAATCAGTATTAATAGCCAACAGAAGTCTTTCTTTCAAGATCTCTTTACTAGAATAGTTGGGCAGCTCTAAGTTGAAGAAGCAAGTATCAGCCTTAGGAAGAGCAGTATTGGGATTGTTGGTAGCATAAGTGGCAGGCTTAATCATAAATCTAGTCTGAGTACGTTCAAATTCTTCATCATTAGCAGGAAGTCTTTCTTGTCCCCAACAGAACTTGACGAATCTCAGTTTCTCAGTCTCACTGAGTTCCTTCAAGACTTGCCATAAGAATTTAACTCTTGGAGAGTCTTCATTTAGTCCACCGCTGTATCTGGTATGTCTTTGGAGCAATTCAATATCGACTTTAGATTTACCGCAAACCCAAATTTCAAGATCCTTAGCAGAAATGGCTAAAATATTATTAAGAGTTTGAAAATCTATTACTGTTTAAGAAACATTGAGGAACGAGCTTGGTTAAACCTCTTCTAATGGCATCAATTTGGAGCTTGCTTTCATTGACTCTAACTTCTAAAACTCTTTGGACATAATCGAATCTGTCTTCAAATCTAAAATATATTAGCATTGAATAAAAGATATGATTACCTCACTCTAATCTTTGAGCCGCCAGGTTTAAGGTCAATGATGCTTTTATCTGAGAGCATAGTGCAATAGTTTTCAAAGATAGATTCTTCGAAGGCTTCCTTAGTGCATTCTCCCATGAATCTGATTAAGTCAGTGAGTGGCTTATCAACTTCTTCAAGATCTTCAATAGTGATAGTTTGGTTAGTAAGTTGCTTCCAGAACAAAGTGGGCAAATCAAGAGTGAGATGTGTTCCTGTTCTGACAGAGCAACCCATGAGGATACCCAAGAATTCATAGAGCTGCAATTGATATGAGCTATTGGCACTAGGATTGATGACGAACTTGTCTCTTCCTTCTCCGAGCTTGGCATAGTTGTTGGGTGAGGGGCACAATAGGTTGAGGTTCTTGTGTTGGCTGGTCAAGGAGACATTGTTAGGTTGTAATTCTTGTGAGATATCGGCAAAGAATTGTCTATAAGGGCCGGCTTCTCCCATGACCAATTCACCCTTGAACACGACTTCGAAGGCAAGGAATGGATCAGAACCAGTGGGCTTGATAGGCCTGAAGAGAGTAGCAGAGACATCCTTGAGCTGTTCGTAAGCACGGGTGAAGATAAATTCATCTCTGCTCTTGTAGCTGACAATTTCCTTAGGACTAATGAGGGCAGAAATGGTGTGCTTTTCCTTATCCTTGTCCTTGTTGATCTTGAGTCTTTCGACTTGGACTTTAGGAACATTGTCTCTAGCGATGGCAGTCTTGTGCATAACTTTGTTAGAGAGTTCGATCTTGATGGGTGTCATCCAGTAGTTTCTGTAGGCGGATAGGTAAGTACCAAGATTGAGCCATCTAGCATTGAAGCTATAAGGGATAGCAGAGTGAGTGTTGATGAAATCAATGGCTTCTGAGAGATTCTTATTGAAGGTCTTGATGAGGGCCCAGGCATATCTGATTTCAATGAGCGAGAAGCTACTTAAGTAGTTGTACTTCATGTGGAAAACGGACTCTTCAGAGTAGTTAATTGGTTTCTCTTCATCAGCTCCGAGAATGTTAGCATAACCAATTAATCTAATGTTGGAAGGAGGATAGTTCAAGACAGTCTTATTTTCCTTGCAGAGGTCGATTTGGACGAAATCCATAAGTTGTTCGAGTGCTTTACGAGGTAACATCTTGTGGGACTTGTAAGACTCAATGGGCAAGTTGAAGCTAGCTTCATTGAGCCAAAGATCATAACCAAAGACTTCGAGGAATTTCCAAATGCGGGCAGGGTCAGTGGCAACTTTAGACTCAACAGTTTGAATAAAGTCTTCAACTTTCATCTTGCTGAAACTGAGGATATCAATGTCTTGGATGATTTTGTATTGGCTAGGGATGATAGAAGCTTTATCAACCATAGTATTGAAGATTTGTGTTAAGACCTTGACAACAGCGGGTCTGAGGGTCTTGCCATCTTGGGTAATTCTAAGTCTAAGGAAGTCAATCATATCCTTAGAAGATTGAGAGTCGGTTAATGTAGATGATCCCAAGATAATATTGGGAGCAGCTTGTTTGTTGAGGATCTCTTGGAGTCTCATTCTTTCTTTTTCTTCAGGAGAGATCTTTTCTTCTTCAGGAACAGACTCTTGGGTAGTTTCGATTCTCAATTCAGGTGAAGAAGTTTCTTCTTTCTTCTCCTCAGCAGGTTTTTCCTCTTTCTTTTCGTCCACGGTTTCATCTTTCTTAACCTTCTTCTTGGTCTTCTTTTCAAGTCGTTTTCTTTCCTTTTCTTCTTGAAGCTTCTTCTTTAGCTCCTTTTGTTGTTGCTTCTTTTCCCTGTTCCTCTGTTTTCTAGCCTCTGCATCTAAGTCACTTTGTCTCTTTATTTCTTCAAGGTTAGCAGGCTTGTTTTCAGCTTCAATCTTTCTCTGCTTTTCTTTTTCTTCGAGTTCCTGGACGGTGGCTTTAATCTTCTCGTAGTAGTCGTTGACATAAGCCTTGATGTCTTCAGCAATTTTATCGAGTCTTTCTCTTTCTCTTTGCTTGAGTTTCTGATCAATTTCAGCCAAGTCAGTATGCTTAACTTCTTCAACAACTTCAGCAGCAGTTGCTTGAGGCCTAATAGGGACTAAAGGTTTAGGAGATTCACAAGCCTCACAGAAAGGAGCGTCTCTTGGGTTTTCTAAGGTACAGACTCCACATTGCCAGAATTCAGGTTCTTCAGGGGCAGGTGGTTCTTCTTCAGGTTCTTTGGACTCCTCTTTCTCTGGTTCGTCTTCGAGTTCGAAAGCGGACCAACCATCAATGAGGACGATGCATTTTCCTTGATGGACTTCCTTGTCACCTTCCTTGGTGGTTGGAATCATGATATCAATCTTGGGGTTAAGAATTCTTCCGCTATGCTTGAGGATAATGCTAATAATTTTTTCCTTGATTTCTTCCTTTGTGTATTCGAGAGGTAAATTGTTGACGAAAATTGCTCTTTCCCATTGGAAGTCAAGTTTAAGGTTATTGATGGTTTCTCTTTGGAGATCTTCTGCCATTTGGCTTTCGCCCTTGAAGAACTGTAATAATAGCCAAGTATCAATAACAGCGATAATATATTTGGGAAGATCAAGATCCATGATGACTTTGGAATTGCTCAAGCTAACTTGGCCGAAGTAGGAAACTGGGAGTAAGCAGTTGGCAACATATTCGATAAGCTCCTGTGTATAGCTTGAATACAAGATGATAACTTCTCCTTTTTGAAGATTTTCTAGGTTCTTGATTTCCTTGACAACATCCTCAACGAATTTGTAGTCAATGTGAAGAAGAGCCATATTCTCTTTAACAATGAGGTCGAGGTTCTTAGAGTCAATTTTGGGAGCTAACTCTGGGAGAGAGTCGATCAGATACCTGAACTTTCTCATTGTGCGATTCAAGAGTCTGAAGATAAGCATCTTGAGGTTGAGAGGACCCTTGAAGTCTTTGAGAGTTTGAACAATAATGTCAATGAGTTTCACGAATTGCTCATATGCTTTCATGTTGTTGGCCTTGTACAAAGCTGTACCAAGACTATCAGCTGTCCAGAGAGAGACACTCCATCTGCTTGGAACGGCGTGAAGAACAGCCAAGATTGTGCTAACTGATTGAGATTGAAGATAAGGAGGAAGAGCTTCAGCATTGAAGTAATAAGTGTACCAGATCTTGCTTTGCTTGAAGACCAATGAGGGGAATTTGCTTCTGGGTTCATTGCCAGCAGGAACATGCTCAATCATATTGACTCCATTGGGATCATCGAAGAACTTAATACCAGAATTCATGCAAAGCATTGATTCCTTTTTGAAGGAAATACTCAATGCAGATATAGTTTCATCTCCGTTATCAACATCGGGTAGACATCTGTTAAGAGACAGAATAGGACGAGTATTCATAGCGGGAGCATCGCTGTAGGGCTTTTGAAGATCAACAGAGGCAGCATTGAAGTTAATAAATTGAACAACTCTATTTAAGTTATCCTTGAGCCAGGCAATGATATTGTCTATTTCGGTTGATTCCTTAGACTCTGCCAAGAATTGTAAAATGCACTTAATAGTATCGAGTTTCTTAGCTTTTTTGGATGGTTTCTCATCAGAGATTTCATTCAACAGCTCACTTGGTGAGAAGGTAGTACGCTTTTTGGGTTTCTCAGTAGGAATTTCCCACTCATTAATATCAAGCCATCCTTCGACTGGATCAGCTGCCAATTCATCCAAGACACTCCATTTGATAAGATTTGTTAAGGTAAAGTTGTAGGAGTTCATCAAATCAGACTCTTTCTTCAGTTGACTGGCATCATTTCCGTTGAAGTTGAAGAACTTGAACATGGTTCCACGAGCCAAGAATGCCAAACTGTTTGCGGCAGCAGTCTTGTAATTTTCTAAGATAGTCTCGAATGGATATGATGAGGCAGGGAGGTTCAAAGGAATTTCAGGAACCTTAAGGCATGAGACTGGAACCCAAAGTGCGAGGGTTTGGAGGGTTTCAAAGTCGTGATAGTGGACCAAAACTGAATTAGTCTTAGTGTCTGCGGCGAGGATTAGAACCAATAGATCCTTGTTTCCAATTCTGTATTGATTATGGAAGAAGGGTGAGATGTTTCTGTTTTGCTTAGAAGAGATGTTGGCAATAGCCCAGGTTCCGAGATTGACTTCCTCAATACTAATTGTTGACCAATCGTGATTAGGATCAGGGAGGACACATCCATTAGGAAGTCTTTGGTCACAAAGAATGTAAGCAATTTCAGCAGCCTTGTGATGATCACCCTTACGAAGAGGTTGTCTGAGCTGCTCGAAGAATTCTTCGAATTCCCAAGGCTTATAGGAGCTTCTGACGAAGTCTTGAATCTTGGGGATAATGTGCTTTTCCCAGTGCTTAAGCATCTTGTACTCAGAGACTAAAGGTTGGTATTCTGGAAGGGAACTAATGTATGGAGAGTTAGGCAAGAGTCCTTCGACAATAACAGGACCTTGAGAGGGCTTCTTCTCCAGAGTGGCCATAGTAGGAGCTTCTTCAATAGAGAACTCAGTTTGTTCTGTAGGGAATATAGCTGGGAAGATGAAGAAGTGATTTCTAGGATCCTTTTTGTCTACTAAGGCTTCCCATGCCTCTCCGAAAGCTTCTTCATAGAATTGGGGACCTTTATCAGGAGGACAGTTAGCTGCCATCTTCATAACAAGAGATAAGAAATGACCAAGATCTTCTTTACTGACTCCTGATTCTTCAACAAGCTTGAACCAATCATAGGCTTGGCAAACTCTAAGGATTGCTCTTAGGATAAGAGAACTTTCGAGATGAGCGTCAATAGACTTGTCCTTAGAGAGCTTTTCGTAGTGTTGATAGAGGAGTTTAATAGCAGCAATGATTGTTGAAGGCTCAATCTTGATGCACTCAGGAAGGTCATAAGCAAGCTTGGGATGGATCTTTTGAACATTTGTGGTAGTGGGGATGAGTGTGTGGTCGCTTTTTCCAATAATGTTGCAAATCTTCTTACCAGAGGTAGATCCTCCTTGAAGTAAACAAGCACCTTTGGTTGTCACATCTTCATAGACAATGTTATTTCCTGGTTTGATTGCGTCAGTCCATCCTCCAATAAAGGCAGTGATACCAACAAAGACACTCTTATCAAATGAAGAGAGTTCCTCAATACCATGGGTACCGAATAAGGTCAAGAATTTCTGAACATCAGGGACAACAGCTTTACTGACCTTTTCAATTGAGAAGATAGATCTAAGTTGGTTGATAATCTCATTAATTAAGATAGTGGTGGCATTTCCTGATTGGACTGTGTAGTGGAAGACTGGGACCTTATTGACTTCAAGATAAAAGCTTTCTTTGGGAGAGGTTGCACTGGTAATGAAGTCAGCATTTGCTTCGAATATTTGGTGATGGTAATAGTCACATAGTGAGATCTTCATTTCGGACTTTTGATCCTTCTCAGCCACTTCAGGGACCTGCTTTTTGGGAGCGTTAGCCTGTTGCTGAGGAGGGACAAAGCTGTGAGGGTCAAGCTTCTTCTTGAGTTCTTCTTTCTGGAAATGTTCGACAGAAATGTTTTTCAGTTTCTTTTGAGTACCAAGATGAATCAAGCTGGCAAGCTCCATAGCTTTTTCAAATGGCATGGCATCGAGAACTGGAGAGAAACCATAGATATTGAGCATGGCAGCAATGTAGAGGGCTTCTTTGACATGTTGTTGGATTCTCCAAATGAAAGTTCTAGCTTGAATGTTAAGGAGCTTTTCTTCTTCTGGGTCGGTATCCTTGTATTCTTCGAGGGTCTTGAGAGCTTCCTCCATCTTCTTTTCGATTTTAGTAAGATTGGCATTGCTCCAGAGTTTTCTGACATTCTTCTTGGTTTTGGACCTCTTGAATTCGTGTTTAGTCATTTTTCCGTCAGTTAAGTTGCCAAGAAGATTGAATTCCCAAGCAATGGGGAGCTCATCCTCATCCTTTGTGATTAAGTTCAAGTCTGGAAGGTTGAGGAAGATCTTTTCATTGTTCTTGAAATAGCTTTCTCCAGGTTGGATTTGTGTAGATTGGGCTTTTTCAGCTTTGGCTTTGCTTTCTGCTTCCTTCTTAGCAAGAGCCTCCTTGTATTTAACATATTCTTCGACTGTCTTAGGATATTTAAGAGTGAAGGTTGGGTACTTTTCTTCCCAGTAATATAAGACTTTAACCATAAATGTTAAGTCTTCTTCATTGCCAACATGAACAAAGACTGAGTAGAGATCTTTCTTAAGAGGTTCACTCTTAAGGAGTTGATTATCAATAATGTTCTTCAAGCTAACTGTGTTATGTTGATTCTTCAAGAGGACTTTATCACCGAGCTTTTCGAATAAGGCAATGGCATTATTTGGCTTGATATCTCCAAGCTTGCTCTCAATCTTAGGAATTTCAATCTGCTTGAGAACCAAATGTTCAGGATTGAGCTTATAAACTGCTTGGGTCTTTCCAGCTTTGAGCATGTTATCATAATCAGTGAATTGATAGTAGTAATAATTAATGTCATAAGCAGTAGGAATCTTAGTGAATTCAACATAAGGAGCTATCAATTCACAGACCTTTCTGCAGATCTTGAGGATCTTAGGAGCATTATGGTGGAATGACAACAAGTAGCAGACAAAGGAGAATTGAGTCAGATGTCCTTGCTCAACTTTGGCCAGATCGATCTTTCCAAAGAGGTCGAAACTTGTGTTCAAGAGATAGTGGATTCTGTCAATAGCGATGATATCATTAGCTCTGTGAAGGATTCTGGCATTAATCTTGTATTGATGAGTGTGCTCATCTTGGCTAAGTCCAATCTCTTTCTTGAGGAGCTTTTGAAGGATGTTGAGGATGGATTGGATTGTCGCCTGTTGACCGGATTTCTCGACTAACTTGATGAAATAGGTGATGTTATGGATGCAATCACTGGCAATGGTAATTAATTGTTCACATTCGAGAGACAAATAGCTGAGGGAGATTGATAAGAGGGCAAGGAGAACAATATTCTCAAAGAATCCGGGAAGTAATTCACTCAACTTGGATTCGTCATTGGATAGAAGTCTCTTAAGGATCTTAGCGTTAGACACTATGGCAATGATATCTCTAAGATTGCAGGCAAGGCCTGAAAGAGATTGTTGAATGATGCTCTTCCATCTAAGGAAACCGGAATTGTTACCTTTGCTCTTATTGAGGATGTTGTTGAGGTGCTTGAGCTTGATGCTCTTGATGGTTTCCATTTTATTGTTGAAAGATACGATGAATTGAGCCAGAACCTTGAACAAATATCCTTCAATAATATTCTTGAACTCTCTAGGAGCGCAAGCAACATTAGTAAGATAGTCTTCACTAAAGGCTTGAGTGAATAGACCAAAGAGATATCTTTCGAAAGGAGTGTTGATAACTTGGTCGAAGATATCATGGACCATCTTGACACCAATAACTCTTTGGGAAGATCTGATCAAGTGGTTCTTGAGGCAGACCTCGAGATCCTTTGAGGAGACTTTAGAAGTGATCAAGGCAACGACAGACTTTAGAGGAGAGGCATATTCATGGAAGAAGTATTCTTCAGATTCCTTGCTGTCTTTCTTGTGCCATTCTTTCCATCTCTGATAGGTGCTAACGAGCTCTCTGAGTCCTTCGAGTCTTTGCCTGAGGTTTGTATCAGCAATTTGAGATTCGTGGGCACTTGAGAAGGATCTATTCATGTTCAGAGGTTGTGGAGCGTCTTCATCAAGTTCATTAATTGAAGAGGTCTCAATTTTAGCCTCGTTGGCTTCTGGGCTGGTTTGTCCCTTCTTGAAATGAGAGTTAAGTTTGATTAAGAGGGTTGAGATATCAATAACTTCTTTGGCAATGGTCTCATAGGGGCTCTTGAAGTCAAGGATATAGTGTTTATTCTGGTTCTTCTTGAACTTCTTAAGGGATTCCTTGCAAACTTCGTAAATATCTCTTAGGAGCTGGCTGCTGTCCTTATCGAGGTCGATATTCTTCAAGGTACAAATGATCTTCAGGGCTTCTGAGTGGCCTTGGAATCTCTTTTCAAGTTCCTTGAGAATTATATCATCCAACTTCTCTTCAAAGTCGGCTTCCTTTTGCTTGGTTCCAGGGTCAGACTTGGTTTCTTCTTCCACTTCAAAGGCATTTTTCTCCTCTTCATCAGAATCAGAGTCTTCTGCTTTCTGTTTACGAATAAGTTGGGCTTCTTCAGACTTGGAAATACTCGCCTTAGTGATCTTCTTTGGCTTGAGGGCTTCAGTTCCGGTGGGTCTGCTTGAAGGTCTAACAGAAATTTTAGAGCCCCTTTCTGCACGGATATCCTTTGTGGATCTCTCTGGAGCTTTCTTTTCCTTTTCCTTCTTATTTTCCTTCAAGTCTTTCTTTTCTTCTTGAGCTTGTTTCTCCTTTTCCCTCTTTTCTTCCTCCAGTCTTTTCTTCTCATCAATATACTTGTTTCTGAGTTCTGAAATTTCTTCGAGAGTGTGCTGCCATTCTCTCTCAGATTGGATTTGTCCTAACATCCAGCTGAAAACTTCGTTTCTCCTCTGGGCAACTTGGTTAAGTTGATCTCTAATATGAGGATCATGAGGAATTTCGATTTCATTCTTATCATTGACAATGAACTTCAATAATCCAGAATGATAAAGCATGGCTAAAATGAGATAGCCTTCAGCTTGTTCCCATAGAATCTTGTATTCAGGCAAGAAGGTCTTTCTCATTTTTTCAGCTCTAAGGTTCATGGGCTCAGGGACCATGACTTTGAGTCTCTTCACAAGATCATAGAAGCCTCCCTTTTGATCTTTGATACTTTGCATAAAAGTGGAAAGGAGAGGATCTTTAAGTTCAAAGAGGCTTTCGATTAGTTTTTCCTCATTTTCTTTATGAGAGTCTTTCTTGCTACTGTACTTCGAGATTCTGAGGTAAATTTCTTCCTTAAGGGCATCGAACTTGTCATCGAAGGAGTAAGTTTCAAGATCCTGGTACATGGGCTTGTTTGCAAGTTGATAAGATCCGTTGACTTGGGTTAGGAATTGAGAAACTTGGGTTCCTGCAATACCACCCTTAAGAAGGTTCCATTTCAGGTATTTAGCCAATTCTTTTTCTTTGTCATCCAAGAGTCCTCCCTTGATGTGGAGCTCGATGATTTCAACGATGACAATATTGAGCATAGCAAGGGAAGAAACATAATCTGTGAAGGGTTTTTCTCCTCCGAACTTAGCTTGAATATTGTTGAGGATATTAGAGTAGTTGCTATCCTTGAGGATATAATTAGCAACGCCATAGATGGGTCTAATCTTGAGTCTGAAACCCCATCTGTTCAAACTGTGTTCATCCTTTGCTTGACCAGATGAAGAGAAGTCTACTTGCAGGCTGTTTCCGAGCATGACAATGGGCTTCTTTAAGTTTGGCTTTCCTGAGATTCTGAAGCTGATACCAACAGGGTCACGCTGGTTCATAAAGTATCCGAAATTGGAGTAGGTTGAATCGATGCCAGAACAAAGAGTGATGCAATCGTGGGCAGCATCACTTTGGCATCTTTTGTCAAACTCAACACTGATGGCTATAGCACCAGGGAAGAGTAAGGGGTCGAAGTTAATGACTTTGCCTCTCTCATAAGGATGGTTAGTTTCGATAACTTTTTCGTTAAGGTAGTCAACACCTTCATCATTTTGGGTGATTAAGTACTCGAGGATATTGCCCTTTCCTAACTTGTCATCAGAGAAGTCGAGGAATCTTCTCATTCTGTCATAGAGTTTGATGAATCCGAGAGCAATATGCTCACAACCGAAGTTCTTGGTAATAGCAGATTGGTAAACCAAATAGCAAATGGATGAAACCAGGTTGGTTATGTTCTCGAAGACCTTGCTTCCCAAAGTAGGGTACTTTTCAGTTATGTCAAAGAGCTTGGAGGTGTAGTGTTCGATGACTCTCTCAAGGAAATCAACAAGTCTTTCCATATGGGCGAGTTTGTAGATCCATTCTTGTTCTCCTTCTTCGATCTTCTCGAGCTCAACCCAACTGTCAAGAACGAGCTTATTGAAGATCTTCCAACAAAGAATATTTTCGTTGGTTGGGTGATCTGCGACTTCAATCAAGACCTTTTCAAAAGCAGATAGAAGTTTCTTGCTAGATTCCTTATGAGTCTTAATAACCTCTGGGTCAATGGAAATTTTGGTTGTGGTGGTGGTGGTGGTGGTGGTGAGGACCGCCTTTGAATTCGTTTCTTTTGAAGCTTTCTTTTCCTTAGACTTTCCTTTGGCTCTGATCCTTTCATAGGGAACTTTGACTTGCTTTTCTTCGGTTGTCTCTTCCTTAGGCTTCTCAATCTTCAAAGCCTGAGCATTTTCGGAAATGAAGTAGCTATTGTAGAGATCTTCAAATTGGTATTCGTATACCTTGGCATGAGAAAGAAGGCTCAAGTCCTCCAAAAGTAGTCTTCCAGAGGGCTCTGAGAAGTTGCTCTCTCTGATCTTAACAGGGATACTTCTACGAGTGATGTTTAAGTTCTGTTCGTCATTGCTACCCAATGAGTCTATATTACGAACACTTTCAATTTGGAAGTCCTTAAGTGGGAATTCATTGGCAAAGCTGTCAGGGTAATGTGCGAACTTTAAGTAGAAGTAGATGATAGGAGAGTATCCATCTCTGTTAATACATTCTCCTGTTAGCTTCAAGTCTTCTTTCAAGTCAATAAGCTTGTATCTTCCAGCAGTGCTGAGGATCAAATTAATCCATTTGAATTGTTTTTGAGAAGTTTTAACAAAGCTCTCCCAGCCATTAATAAGGATTCTCCAGCAGAGAAGGTTAAATTTCAAAAGGTTTTCATTTTCTCTCAAATTTTGACCAGAGTTAATTTCATGAGAGAGAATATTATATAATAATGTTTCGACATAGGCAAGCTCAGTTGGTTCCTTATCCTTATAGCCAGCAAGGACATCAGCATGCTTAGTCCAATACAACAACAAATAGAAGTAATTGCTAACTCCACTTTGGCTGAGAAGGGTCAAGTCATTTTGGTTCAAGGCTTGATGAATATAGTTTTCTTTTTGTTTGAGCATCTCGACCAGGATAGTCAAAGTTTCAAGAGAGCCATCCATACAACCAGCATAGACCTTCTTAATTTCACTAAAGTTTCTGTTTCTTATGGGTTTACTATCAGGATCTGGCTTGTTAATCTTTGGTTGTTCAGAAACCTTTGCCAATCTTTGTTGAAGCTTAGCCTTTTGATTAGAAAACTTCTTCTTTCCTTCTTCATCTTGAGAGCCCGCTAAATTCTTCTTGTTTTGAACGTCAGTCAAAGCCCATCCATAGATGTAGTCCCAGTTTCTAAGTCTTGAGGGCATATAGAATCTCTTTCTCTGGAGAAGAATGACTTCTTCAAGGATCTTGGTAGCATATTCAGATAAAGAGCATTCATTGAGCATCTTTGGAGGAGTCATATCAATCAAATGAATTCCACTGGTTTGATATCTTTCTGGATCATAGGTAATGCTAATCATGGAAGGGAAAATATTGGTATGTGAGTCCCAAATCCAGTTAAGTGTGTAGAACTTCTTGTTATAAGGATCATAGCAGATGTGATAGTTGGCTCCGGCATAGTAGGCTTTTCTGCCAGCATCAAAAGTCTTGATGTAAGTGCCCTTAAGTTCAACCTTGGGTTTCTTCTTTTCATCCTTGGAATCGATCTTCTTATCTTCAACCTTGTCAATACCCTTGAAGACTTCCCTGACTTTAAATCTTTGTGGTTCATTACCTTCAGGATTAATTGGTTTGAACAAACCACCGAATTTCTGTGTGATGTCTAAGGTAGGCTTGTTGTCGATACTATCAGCTGGAACCCATTGCTCTTCTGACTTTTGCAAGTCATTTCCAACAAAGCTAAGGCCTTCAGCTTGATTTTGGCTTTCTGCAGGGGCCTTGAAATTGAATAACCCTCCACTAGGAGGAATGCTTTTAGATGGAGGTTGGTAGTAGGAGGAACCTATATTCTTAGACTGAATATCAAAATAGCTGATATTGTTAAGGGTAGTAGAAGTAGTGAATGAAAAATTAATGGGTTGAGAGCTATAATTTTGAGTTCCAAAAGCATAAGAAACGAATTGAGGGCGACTGCTAGTACTTTCGAAGGAGCGTGGGACTCCTTCTTCTTTAGGCTTCTCATTGAGGATATGGACGTCATTGGGATTCTTGGAGAACACCTTGACTCCGGTTTCGGAATAGAGGGCGATGTGAGTGCGGTTCATAGTCCACATATTGGCAGAAACATTATTGGGAAAGATGATTGAATCTTCCTTGGTGAGTAATTCAACATTGTTCTTAAGGTGTTTGCTGGAAATATCAGAAGTAACTTCAGCTTGTGCTAAAAGTGTGGAGTTTCTAATAAGTACAGTCTTTTTGTTTCTTTCTCTGTCACCTTCATCGACTAACCATTGAGCAGCATTCTACATGTATAAAGAAAATAAAAGATTAAAATTACCTGAATATCATCTTTGCTATAGCTCAGAGCCCTGGCGCATTCATTGAAAGTGAAATAACCACCGAAACTTTCGAAAAGTTCTTGGACGAGTTCTCTGTCAGTGATTTCACTTTGGTTAATGAAGTCAAGACCCTTAGTGTCTGTAATATCAAATTCGTAGAGGATATATTCGCAGAGCTTGAGGGTCTGGTCAATTTCGGGCTCAGCTGGACCCTTAGTTTTGTTTTCTCTTCTCTTTTTCTCCTTGAGTTCCTTTTTGAGTAGTTTCTTTTCCCCTCTTTCGTCAGCAGCCTTGTCTTCAGACTTTGGGATTTGTTGCTCAGGAGGGAAAGGATCTTCTTTTTCAAGTTCAAGGTCCTTCTTTTCAGCTTCAGGTGCTTTTTCTTCAGGCTTGACTTCTGAAACAGGCTCTTTTTTGATGGGTTCTTCCTGACCAGGGACCTTTTCTTTGGGTGGTTCTTCCTTTTGGACTGGGATTTCTTCTTTAGGATTTTCTGGTTTCTTTTCTGACTCAGGAGCAGGTTCTTCCTTTTTCTCTTCCTTTCCAGCATCGACCTTTTCTGGTTTTGGCTCTTCAGCTTTGATTTCTTCTGGCTTAGGGTCGGAATTTAATTTCTCAGAAATAAGCTTCTTTCCAATGATGTAGACATATTCTCCATCAGTGAGCAAAGGATAGTTTCTGTTAATGAGTTGAAGAGAAGGATGACCGAAGATATCAGGACAATAGAGTTGTAAAAATCCTTCCAGCTTGAAGGTGTTAGGATCATAGATTTCGAGTGTTCCCATCTAAGATATTAGAATAAATTGAGACAAACTATACTTCTCTTGAGGTATTTCTCAGGTAAAGTTTTCCTTTGCAATAAACCCAGCAAATTTCTTCAACCTTGTTAACAGGAGCATACAAGTAGATCTTTCCACCAACAGTGCCACCTTCGCCAGTACCAATCTTGTACATTCCACCATTCGATGAGCTAACGTAGATATAAATGTAGGAGCCATCTGTGGTAATAGAAGTATTATAGAAGGTCTGTTTCTGGAAATGGGTGACCTTTGAGATCTTGAAACCTCCTTCATCACAAAGCCCATTAATGTGATGTAAGTATGAATTTTCAAAAGCATAGCCCTTGATCTTTTCCAAGAGAGGTCCAAAGGAAGCATGGAGGCGTTCAACGATGTTAATTCTGGTTTCTCCAAGGCTCTCGCTAACTTCGTTGAGGAGCTTGATTGAACTGATCTAGCAGAATTATTCAAGAAAAATTTCCGATTACTATGTTAGGGAATGATCCAGTGTGGAAATAAATAGTAAGAACGGCATTTAAGGCATCAACTAGATACTGGACGTCGGGTGAGTCATTGCTAATAGGGTTTTGTTTCTTTATTCTCTCTACAGTCTCGAAGATGAAAGCTCTACTTTTAGTCTTGAAATTTTCATTTATGTCAAAAGGTTCATTGAAGAAATGGAATTCAGGAAGGTCTCTCAGTCTTTCGTTCAGTGCATCTAGACCAATCGGCCAGTTCTGAGGGTTGTTTCCAGGTAATTTATCAAAATTCCAGTTTGCGAGTGCAGTTTCCTTGATTGAATCCAGTTGAAGATTGTGTTCTAATATATTAAGCAAAAATCAAAGAAAAAATACCAGCACGGACGCAGAGAGGATTGTATAAACGCTCTGAAGCATTGAATGAGAACTGAACGGAGTTTCTCATGTGATATTCGAGAATTGAATTTCTAAGGACGCGGCAAATGTTCGAAGTCTTGTTGTACATACTAGAAACACTCTCATTTGTGAGTTTTTCACGAGTCTCCTTATCGAAGTCAACAATAGGATCGTAAATCTCAATAGAAGTGGGTTGTGCGTCCTCTCTTAAATTGATATTGTTGGTTTTTTCAGAGAGACCTGATGTCTCTTTTAACGATAACAAATAAGACGTATTAAGATCCTGGATAAGGTTTTCTTGCGAAAAAAAGTTATCCGAATAGAGATTGATAAAAGAAGGCAAACTCATATCTAACACGAATTTGTCTAATAATTATATCTTTATTAAGGTAATGAAAATTTGTCTTTATTAGATTTTCTGATCATGATCCGGACATCGGCTAAGCGAGCTATGAACAGATGCTAATAAAAACATGAAAGATATCATGAGAAAAAGAATATAATACAGCTCAAATCACTCTGATTCTGTTATAGATCTAACAACATTTCTTATTTTCTTCAGTGGGTTTGTTCTTTTGCTGATTTTCCAACTTTATTCTTTTCTTTTCCTTTTCTTCCTCATCTCTCTTATACATCTCTTCACTCACTTGTATGAATAGATCTTCTATTCCTTTATCTTCTTTAGCACTTGTAAACTTCAATATAGCCCCAATTTCCTTGATAAAATCAATTTTTAATCCATTTTTTTTCTTACTTTTGCATAATTCATGGCTGCATCTGTGCTAACTACAGGATTTAAGTCGATTTTATTTCCCACAACAACTAACACTATCCTATTAGCCAAGAGAAGCTCTTCTTACTGATGTTGCTAGGCCCGAATTCTTTAAGCTGATGAGTCCATCTTTGTAGGGATTCAAAACTTGATCTTTTTGTAACATCATAGATCAAGACGGCAACTTGGGCATCTGCTAATTAGCACAGTATAGTCAGTCAGATTACCTCTAAAATACATTGGAGCCAATGATTGATATTTCTCTTGTCCTGCTGTATCCCAAATCTGTTTGAATCAAAAAAGTTCATAATTCACTCTCACTTGATATTTGAAGGATTTATCTTTGTAAGGGAAAAGCTTGGCCATAAATGCTCCTCCTAGAGTGGGTTCACTTTCTTCTGAGAAATTTCCTGTCACAAATCTGAGCATTATACTACTCTTTCCAACGCCTATAACTCTCAAGCTTCTATTTTAGCGATAATACCTGAATCTCCTAAGAGAACGACCTTCACTTGAGTGGGAAGAGTTGATGATGTCATCCTTGGAGTTATCAGATTTACCCAAAATAAATTTATTTCGTGACTGTATAAGACATCGAGCCAACTAACCATCAACCTCCCACTCACATTGATACATCTACTACCCAGAAAATATCAAGGCTCCTATAGACTTCATAATGCTTTCTTGATAGACTAGACGATATGAAAGAGGGAAGCAAATTAATCCAGAGTCATACTCTGAGATAGATGCCTTAGGTAAAATACGAGGCTGATTCTCAGCAAAAAATAGGTTCAGAATGTTTCGATTCTAGGATTATATGAAGTTATTTTCTTTGAGAATCTAAAATAAATTATTAAAGAATCATAAACCTAGATGGAAGATATCATCCATCACGTATTCTCATTCTTGAAGACTGCTGTCACCTATTATGAGAATTTCAAGAGACTCGCCTTGAAGCAACTTAATCCTTTGACATCTCAACTGGACCTCGTTGATATTTTGTTGATTTGGACAGTGATAGTATATATATTGATCAGAATTGCACAAATCCTCCATTACATGAACAAAAATGGTAAAACTTCAGAATGATTCCTCTTAAAACCCAGGATACAGAAGAACTATCATTGATTTTGCAGTTAAAACAGCAAGAAAAATTCCATTTATTAGAGCTCAAATTAATAAAGAACTTCAAAAAGCCAAAAAGGGCTTAGATGAGGATGTCAATAGAAACAGAAATGATAAGACATATAAGATTCCTGAAAAGGGATTGCCCGAAGAAGTCATCAGGCAAAAGTTGGCAAAATGGTAAGGTTGAATCTCGACTTAGTAATGATTAGGCACGCTCGTGATCATGAATTCTATAAGGACAAAAAGATTTCAGGTTGCTTATATTACAAGGATGATGAAAAAACTCACAAACTTGCTGCTGAAATTGCCAGTATAATCTTTTTATTTTCAACTAAAATATTAGAGGATTATCTTTATCAAAACCCTCTTCACTTCGATCTTTTCCCTGCAGTCGCTCAGATGGAAGCTGAAGTTATCTCAATGGTCAAGAACCTCTACAATGGAGATGAAAATGCCTGTGGTATTCTCACCAGTGGAGGTACTGAAAGTATCATGATGTCAATGCTCGCCTACAGAGAATGGGGAAGAGCAAGAGGAATCACTGAACCAGAAATGTATACTTAATAAAGTGAGAAATATTAAATTCTAGTGTTGCCCCAGTTACTGCTCATATTGCCTTTGGAAAGGCTGCTTTCTACTATGGAATGAAAGTCGTTTGGGTCCCTATTGACTACAAGACTGGTATGGTCAATGTCAAAAAGATGAAGAGAGCCATTAATAGCAACACTGTCTGTGTAAGTCAGAAAAGATCAAAATTTTTATTTATCCTAGCTTGTTGGATCAGTTCCCAACTATCCTTACGGTACTTATGATCCTATCGGTGCCCTCGCTGGATTAGCTGAAAAGTATGGTATTGGATTGCACGTTGACTGCTGTTTGGGAGGATTTGTTGTTCCTTTTGCTGAAGCTGCTGGAGTTAAACTTCCTATTTTCGACTTCAGATGCAAGAGTATAAGGTTTTTAATATCTTTTAATCGATAGATGTTACTACAATTTCAGTCGACCCTCATAAATATGGTTTGGCTCCTAAGGGTGTGTCAGTGGCTTTATTCAGAAATAGAGACTTAAGAGCTGGTGCTATCTTCTCATCTTCTAACTGGCCAGGTGGTATTTATGCCACTCCTACTCATGCAGGAAGCAGAGGTGGTGGCCCATCAGTTGGTGCCTGGGTTGCTATGATGACCACTGGTATTGAAGGCTATAAGGAGAAGGCTGTCAAAATTATTCAAGGAACCAAGAGAGCTATTGACCAACTCCGTGAAATCAAAGATCTTGATATTGTTGGAAACCCTGAAGTAGCCTTTTTCAATTGATTTTTAAATTCTCTAGATCGGTGTTATTAACTTTATCTCCAAAAATCCTAAAGTTAGCGCATTCGAAATTGTTGATCGTTTGTCAAAGAAAGGATGGCATGCCTCCACTCTTCAATATCCTCCTGGTGTTCATCTGTCTATTACTTCATACAACCTTGGGGAATTGGATGACTTTGTGGCTGCTGTTAAGGCCTGTGTTAATGATGTAAGCCAAGTGATTTAAATATGATAATTGCTTAGATTTTGGCCAATCCTAACTCAAAGAAAGGAAGTCTTGCCCAACTTTACGGATCAGCTATGACTCTTCCTGAAAGTATTGTCGATGAAGGAGCAAAATTAATTATTGATGCTATTCTGGGCATCTAAATAGTACATATATACACATGTTGAATAGTGAATACATTCGATATGTATAAGTGTTTTGATTGCCTGACCTGGAAGAGATTTTAGAAAATTTTGCGTTTTTTTATTTTGATAAAATTATCTGAAATATGTATAAGTTTCATGTTTATCAGGGAAATTATTCTTACTTCATCAGGGATGCCTTATTGAAGAGAGAAGGATGGGAAGAAGTATTCACTTTGATGGTTTTATACTTATGATTTTGATAGAACCCTGATAGCACTAATCCTTTTGTAAATTCTAACTTTATATGGAAACCAACCAACCTCTCCGTGGCCGTATTATAGAATAATCATTTGAATCTAAACTAAAAGGGATACACAAAGTTGGACGGAATTATAAAGACACATCCTAAAGATTTTATACAAGTAAGTCTTTTCAGTTATCATTATCACAAAAGGTCTTTAACCATTTTGAGAATATCAGGGGAATTTGTACAAAGACTGGACTAATTAGATCCCTTAGAAAATATTACAATGAGCTATCCGAAGCCAGTAATAGATTTCAGTCAAAAATAAATTTTTAGAAATGGTCAAATATGGAGTCTTTGACTCTACGGCCACCTCATTTTTAATTACTGCAGGAGTTGAAGATTACGAGTATAATTTATTTGTGACCAGATTCAAAGATCTGGCCAAGCAAAATTTTTCTAGAGAAACAATTCCCATGAAGCACTGCCTGAATAACTTTTGGCTAGTTAAACCAGCCAATTTGAATCAAGGTAATAGACCAGGGAATTTATTTGAATTATAAGGAAGAGGAATAGCTGTGCTCAAGAGCTTAAAGGAAATAAATCAGTTTTTGAACTCCAAAACCCCGAATAGTTTTTGGGTTATTCAGAAATATATTGAAAGGCCATTGCTTTATAATGGCAGAAAATTTGACATAAGAGTTTGGGCAATCTTTACCGGCACAGATGAGGTTTTTGTTTACAAAAAAGCCTACGTGAGAACTTCTTCTGATATTTATGATCTTGCTAATCATAATAATTATGTCCATTTGACTAACCAATGTCTGCAAGTCCATGGAGAGAACTATGGAAAGCATGAGGAAGGAAATACTCTTCCATTACATGCCCTAGATGAATACTTTAAAGAAAAATTCCCCAACTATGACATCACAGTTGAAAAGGATATAAAACCAAGAATCAAAGATTTGATCATTGACACCTTTCTGTGCTATAGGAAGCAGTTGAATCCTAATAGAAGAAAGCACGTCTTTGAACTCTATGGATATGATTTTCTAATTGATGAAGATTTCAGGACTTGGTTAATTGAGGTCAACACAAATCCCTATTTGGGTACACCCAATAAGTACATGGAGGAACTTGTTCCACAAATGGTCGATGACATGCTCGAAATTGTTCTTGATCCTCTTCTTCCTCCGAAAAGCAAGCCACCAAAAGGTAATACCCTAAATAAAATTTTTCAAATTGATAGATAGAGAGAATGGTTTTGAATTAGTTTTCTGTGAAAATGGGTCTAAGTTCCATCCTGAAGGGCCAATCAATCAAAGGTCTCCATACAATAAGAGTTTATATCCTATCAAAGAACTAACACCTCCTGACTATCTTAGACGTATCACAGGAGTCAGTGCAGCACCGGCTGATCCTAAACAAAATAACCAGAATTCTAGTATAAATCAAACACAGCTCACCAATATTCAATTAACCTACAGTCCAAGCCCCAGAAAAATTAGTAAACCTAATGCTAATGAAGGAGTAAACATGTCAAATGTTGCAAGAAGTTCAGATTTTAATGAGACCAATGTGAATATCAGCGTCAAAATGAGGTATAAAGTTGTCGAGAGAAATATGGCTGAGAGAAATGGTGCAAGTCCTTTAAGGCATTCAGTCAATGGAAACGTTAAAGTTGTAAATAACTTTGCAAGGATTCAAAACCTGAAAAATACAGGATCTCAGCCAAATCTTAATGAAGTTCTTGAAAGTGACAGGAGTGGCAAGTTTAAAATGAATCCAGTTCCTGGAAACTTGAATGAACTGAAAGTGGATGGACTTAAGCCAGATGAACAGGATATTCATCTAAGATCAAATTCAGTTGAGGAGAAAACGAAGTACATCGATGCTTATAGTCCTAAAAATAATATTGAGACAATCTATAAGAATTTACATCTAGCTCTAATCTATAAATCCAGTTCTAATGTCAACACAATTGCCAGCAATCTAGCAAGAGTATTGGCTTGTCTTTCAAATTGGGAAATTTTAAGTGACAAGCATGTCAGCCTTGCCTGCAAAACTCTAAACTTAATTGCTCAGTCTGGAGCTAATTTCCTCCTAGCTGAACAGAATAACATTATTGCCTTATCAAACCTTCTTAACTCGCCAAATGTAAAAAGTGAGATAAAATTCTCTGTCGTTGAGGCTATCGCTTATTTGGCCAGAGACTTGACTTTAAAGAAAAAATTAATGTGCAATAAGCTCGTTCATGATTTGATCAATATTGTCCTCTCCTCTTGCGTACAAAAGCCTGAATATGAATACACAAAGCCACTAAAACTTGCTGCATTAAAATGTCTAGAAACTCTTGGAGGTGTCTTCAATAGAAAAATCTACATCCCAGGTGAAACCAGAGAACTTGACAAGATTAGAAACTTTTTCACGGCACAAGGTGGTATCATTGCAATGTGGCTGCTAGGAACAAGATCTTTGGAAGATGACATTAGAGAGATTGCTGTTAAGAGCTTCCTCTCAAATCTGGAACTTCAAGACTGGGATAAGCAAATTCAGGTTCTCAAACTGTTAAAGTCAATCCCACCTAATGAACTACCTAAACCTGAAGAAAAGCCAATTACGAACATAGATCCTGATAAAAGTAAAATTTATTTCTGTGAAATTAGAATATTAGGCGCTGATGAAATAAAGCCTGTGATCACTGCTACAGAAGAAGGAAGCAAAGCTGACATTATCTTTTACAAATCTGGAGACTTCCAACTAATGGAAAAAGCGTTCGGAAGTGCAAAGCTTGACAAAACCAATATAGAAAAGATTATTACTTTCCCAATGTAACATGAGAATTGTTTGAGTAACTGTTTAGTTCAATATTCAAAATCCTTCCCTTTGAGAAGCTCACTGAAGAATTTACAGAATTTGTTAGATCTGTGAAGGATGCTCACAATAAAAAAGAAGAAGAACGGGAAAAGAGGATGGCTGTAATAATTTGCATTATTTAGTATAAACAATATAGCTTGAGACTGAAAAAATGAAAAAACAAGAACTTAAGAGACAAATCTATGAAGATCGAACCAGACATGCCTACGAAAATCTGGATAACAAATTCAAAATGACTCTAAAGAGGCAACAAGAAGAACTAAATAAGCGTCAAAAAGTACCTTTTTTTCAATATGTCCTAAAGCCGATAAGGAAATTGAAGAGAATAGACAAAGAGAGATTGAAGAAAGAGATAAATATCTTGAAATGGTATGGAGCAAGAAGTTTGAAGGCAAGCTCTCCAGCTCTGGAAATGCTACTAGAAAATATCATGAGTCTCTGGAAACAGATATCAAAGCTTCAGAGCCTGAACCCCCAAATGACCGAGCTAGAATGAGTAAAACTCCTGAAATTCATCAAAAACACCGTGTGCATTTTGTCCGAGACAGAAGCTCCAACCGTCTAAAAGGGGATCTCAAGATCAGAGTGGGTTCAAATACACCCCAGAGAAAACCAGAAAAAACAATAGGATTGTACAAACTTCAAACAGTCAGAAACCATAATGAAATTGGAAGCGATCCTGAAGGTACATTAATAATTTCCTAGGTCATCTCTAGATAATGGAAATAATGAATTGGATTCAAAAGGGAAGAACAAGAAAGGTCCTTATTACAATCGTCAAGCTTTTTATACTGCAGTAGACTCAGAAGCTCCATTATTAAATTTTAAGACCAATCTAGAAGAACTCAAGAATAATAAGGCTGGAGAAGATAAATCCTTAAGAAACAGTCAAATAGTAGAGGTAAAATGAGAAGATTCATTTTAAACTTTAAAACCAGAAAGCCAGCCATTCTGCCTCAGAAGATGATGAAAAGCTTGCTGAGGATAAAAGGGAAGTAAGAAATAAACTTCCTGCCGTTAAAAAGCAACCCAAAAAGCTTGATAAGAATAGTCCTTATTTACAAGTACCATAAATAAATCATGAGTAACCCTTAGAACATTACCATTCTTTTAAGCCCCAAAGGCAAGAAAAAGAAAGAAAGAGTCAAAAGTAAGCTTCTTCGCATTATAGACTAATTTTTTGAAGCCAAAAAAGACCAGGTTGATCCCTACTTGCCTTCTTTTGTCCATGCCCCTATATCAAATAACTACAAAAACTAGTTTTCCTCTTATGTGTATTAGGCTTTGTAATATTTATCAACTATGTATTCTATTCATAGTTATCTAATATTCTCGTTGAGAGAAATCAAGAGACATTTTTTATTAGCTTTTTTAGATAAGCCCGAAATAATAAATATATAGATAAAAATTTATTTAGGCAAGATTTACGAACTAAAATTTTCAGAGATCTAGACCTTGACACATGATAGCCTTTATTCTCTCTTTGATTTCTCAGGGGATTGAGAAGGACTTGGGATTGTTACCAGCTCCTTTTTCACTCTACGAAAATTAGTCTTTAGAAAATCCTATGTTTACAAGTATCTCTTCTTGAAGAAGCTGTTCTTCAATATTTCAAAAAAGTTTCCTTCTCTTGCGTATTTTAGTTCACCTATACAATTAGACAATCTGAAAAAGAATGAAAAATTTGAAAGAAAAGTGACTTGAAAAGATAGAGATCAACTCCCAAATTTACTCAAAATATTCGCATAATGATCTTCGCAGATCTGTTTACGCAACAATGATAAACATAAAGAAGATCAAAAGGTTATAAGAACTCACCCTTTTCAGTCAAAGCGTAGTCATTATTCAATCTTTGATCAATGGGCTTGCTAATTCTGAAGCATCTAATCTTCAAGACGTTTTTGAATTGGTTGATAATATTGTACACGAAATGGCAATAGGCTAGACAAGTTAATTAATGATCCATTTAACTACCGATAAAAGCGAAAGCAGAAACACCATAGACCAAAGTCTTTTGTGGGATAAGATCATGACCCATAAAATAGCTAATAAGTGTATTAGCATTCAAGAGGGTGGTAGAAGCAAGGATAGATGTTCTCCATTGATCGAAATCGACATGGGCACAATGAGAAGCTTGCATAATACCCTAAAGTTTTTATATTCTAATAATTGCTCTGATTACGACAAGCTTGGCAAAATTGAATCCAATGAAATAGATGAAGATTCTGCAGGTTTCTGAGATCACGTTAGAGAAATAATAGGTGATCAAAGTGGTAGCAATAAGGTAAATCATGACAGCCAAATGAGCCATAGCTGATCCAAACTTCTCTGACTGGTTTTGCTTGACAGTCTTACAACTAAATCTTAATTCATGTTTTCAGAGCTTATTACTTTCCATAGATGGTGAAAATAGCAACAATACCGAAGAAAATGACTATATAATGCTTGATTTGGATTCCAAAGATAACGTTATTCCAGATGCTAGTTCCTGAGGGTTTAGATTTGGAATAAGAAACTAAATACCAAAGATTCCACTGATGAGGAAGAAGAAAGCAACTCCAACAATACCTTCATTTGCTCCGTTGAAGCAGGGGAGATTTAAAGATTCAATGTAGAACCTAATTAGTGAGTATTTTGGGAGTTTCTACTTACTCTTCCCAAGTTGCCATGAAGAAGACAGAAAAAGCAATGATCCAACCAAGCAAGGAAAGGATACCGTTTCCAAATTGAATGACAGTGAAGAGAGTGAGTCCACTGATAAATGTGTTCATTGCATCACATCCATGATCAAAGAGTAAGCCAAGAGGGCTGGAAGTACCAGTCTTTCTTGCTTGTTTACCATCAGAGTTATCGAGAATCTAGAAAGTTATTCGTGAATTATAATGTTCTTGCCATGTAAGCGATTTGTCCAATAGCTGCTAAGATACAGAGCCAGGAAGGGACTGGACCAGCAAGTTCATTTGGGAATAAGTACCAAACAAGAATATGAGGAATGAGGGTACAGCAGAAACCAGTCAAAGTGATCTTATGAGCTTAACAGATGAGATGTTAGATTATTACCACATTAGGGCTAAAAGAATTAGAAAGAATAAAGAAAAAATATACGCAAGCCAGCTAGGTATAATATGATCCACGCAAAATTGGGCGATGGGTGAGAATACATACTTGTACAAATATGAGGCATCGCTGCCTGAGTATTTGTAGTTAGGGAGGTTTTGTTCTCCTTCAGGTGAAATGTATTTCTTTGTAAACAATCCCATTAAATTTTATGCAACTTTACAAATCGCAAGATTTATCCCTCTAAAATCATTACAGAAATTAATCAGTATTCCGTTAGGAGAAATATTGTCAGAAGGCTAAATAACATCAATCTAACCGAAGAATAGATATAACTGTACCTAATGTATTTTTCCCTCTTTACATAGAATCAAATTAGTGATTTAGGATAAATTTCGAAGAAATTTGTTTTCTGTCACCTTCCTGAAATAGAATCCTATAATTATCATCTCTATTTTTCTTTCTTTGAATATTAGATGTCTGTAAGCATCCCATTCTTGAGCTTGATGGAATACTCGATATTATTCTAAGACAATTGAAGTTTAAAATAACTTCTAAATTGCGACATGACTGATATCTGATAGGAACCCTGTGAAGGAGGAAAAAGTTTAGAGAGCCAAAACTTCAGTCCTAATTTCAATTTTTTCCAATATCTTTTTAATTTTATTTGTTTGAGATGGACCAAGAAGAATTAGAAGAGGGAGAACTTCCTCTCGATCCTTCCTCAATAGATATCGCGAATGTATAATTTAGTCTTTAGTTCTGCCAATTTTTTAGCAACTAAAAGCAGAGAAAGAAAAGAAAAAACAGAAAAAGTCTAAAAGTATTCTATCTTTCATCCCAATGTTGATCTTCTCTCTTAGAAAATAAGGGATCGGTTACGAAAGACCTTGGAGAAGGTGAAGAGTCAGATCAAGTAGAAAAAATAGAGAAAAAGTTAGAAACATTGTTCGAACAAATATGAACTCAATAGGGTCAAAACCGAAGGCAAATCAAAGCAGAAAAAAAGATCAGATTTCATCTCTTCGACCTATAAGACAAAGCCTTGCGAATTTTACAAGAAAGGTAAATTTCTCAGAAAAGAATTTTTTGAGATGTTAGGTGCTTGTCAGAAAGGTGATGAGTGTCCATTTTCTCATGATTTTCCGGTGGAGAAACTCGATGTAAAATATAAGAGAAAAATAATCATGAATTGCTAGACCCTTTGCAAGTTTTATTTGACAGGGAATTGTACCAAAGGAGATGATTGTGTCTTTTCTCATGATCTGAAAAAATACCCCTGTAAGTTTTTCTGGGGCCCTGGAATATGTAAAGATGGAAATAACTGCAGGTATAAAAAGCAAAATATTCTAATATAATTCCATTAGATTTTCTCATGAACTACCTCAAGATGAAAATAGGGTTGCAAAAATTTTCGATTTCATCAAGGATAACGAAGAATTCCTAACTGATACATATAATAAGTATCACAGAATCAACTTGGGACAATACTACTTTGATTACATGAATTCAAAATCCAAAGAAGAAAGAAAAGAAACACTATTGCTGCCACCTGGCATGGACCCAAATTATAGGCCTCCTCCATTCCCAGATCAGATTCCGAATCCAATGCAGATGAACCCCATGAGTCATCCTTTCAATCCTCCACCTATGCATCAACCTCCTCAGCATTTCCAAACAAATCCTTATCAACAGCCTTCTGTCATGATGAGTCAGCCACCAATGATGAATCCAAACTTTGGCAATCCTCAATACATGCCTCCTCCTCCAATGCAAGGGTATCCAATGCCATCTAAAAATATGCCGCCTCAAAGGATTGTTAATCAATTCCCACCTTCAATTCAAGGTCGACCTTCCTTCCCTATGGAGCAGCCTAATAGAATGCCTCCTCAAGTTCAAAAGCCTCAATTTATGCCTCAGCCGCAGATGAATCCACCTCCCAATTTCCCGACTAATCAGTTCCCAACCCAAAATTCCATGATGATGCCTCCTCCAAATCCTCAGATAATGAATCCTAATATCAGCCATCTCCCAGGTATCAATCCCAATATGAATCCTCCCATCAATCAGAACTTTAGTCAAAATCTGACAATCCCTCCTAGCATCAATCAAAATCCTAATCTCAACAATCCTAATATTAATCCCCAAATCAACACCAATATGATCCAGCCTCCTGCGCAAACTACAATTCAAGGGAGTAATATCAAACCTCCAATGCAACAGGAAATTCCTAATCCACAACTTAACAAACCTCCAAATCCCAAAGACCCCCGACAAAGACTGAGCTTGGGTGGAAATATGACAATAAAGCCACCTCCTAGCGAGGTCACTCAACCAATCCCACCCCAACAGCAACAACAGCAGATACCTCCCCAGCAAATTCAGTCTACCACTCAGTCTATTCAGCCTATTCAGCCTCCTCCCAATCAAAATCCAATTACTAAGCCTATTGTAACTCCGATTTATCCAGGCATGGAAACTACATTGCAAGAAAATCAAAAGACAAATACTTCTTTTAGTAACAATATACCAATTGAGCCTACTGTCAATCCTCCTAAAACAGATTCTGATGTTGCTCAGAGTCTTTCAAGCTCTTCGCAGAATCCAACTGAATCTGATTTGAAAATGGCTCAAAAAGAGAAAGATATGCTAGACGAAATCAAAAAGGAACAACAAGAAAAGAAAAAGAAAAAAGATATCTTGCAAATTAAGAAGCAGGAATCTGCTGAAAAAAAGAACAAAAAAGGCTCCGCTTCTAAACAAGCTCACCAAAATTTCTTAATGAGAACTAAGCATAAATCAAAGAGTATCTTTGATATTCCAAAATTTGACCTGGATGAGCAAGACAAAATGAACGAAGAAAAACTTCTTCAAATTCTGGAAATCAATCCCAAGCCTGTAGAGCGATCCAGAAGTGACATTCAAAATAATATACAAAAGTGCCTTGGAGCTTTTGAGTATCATCAAGATAAAATACCAACTCCAGTAAAAGCATCGGTAGAAGATCTGAGTAGTGCCATTAGAAGCACTCTCAATGAGTTAAAGGCCTTGTTCTCATCATAATTTAATGATTGTCAGTGTCTGTTCTTTTCTTGTGTACTATATTCAAAAACAATAAATTTATATGGAGAATTATAATCAAACTCTTTAATTCGATCAACGTATCTTAGATTCTCTTTTTAGAGAGTTTGACATTCTGTTAGTTTATCCCCGCAAATAGTACTCATATCCACATCCTAATCTCACAAAATTAGAAAATGATGTCCTTACACGAATTCAACAATACTCCACAGGGCCAGCAACCTATTTCAGCCTGCCTTAATATCATGAGCCAAATAACAAGTACAGATGGAAGCACAGTCTATCCATTATTGTTCGAAACAATCGGAGGAAACAGAATGGCTCTAGCTGGACTGTCAGACTATTCTATGATGCTTGTTGATCTTGAAACTATGAAGCCAGTCGTCCATATACCTGAAGCTCACAAGAAAAGAATAAATGGAATATTTATTGGAGATAACAATTGTTATTCTTGCTCCAATGACGGGCTTGTGAAGGTTTGGGACCTCAAAGCTCGTAACCCTTTGATGACAAAATATAAGGGTAATCATATTCTTATAATTTTTCTAAACTGGGAAGCACAAGGAAATAATGAAGTCTATAGTGTTGCTCAAACAAAGCATGTTCTGGGTGGCGGAAGCAAGGGAGAAATCTACTTTTGGTATAAGTTGGTGAATTTCCTAATCGAAAAGGGATTTAAGAAATGGAAAACCTCTGATGACATTTAATGAAACTCATCCAGATGATGTGAGTAGTATAGAATTTTTCAAGACAAAATCCAGTCTATTGCTATCTGCCTCTGTTGATGGAATGCTTTGTTTATTTGATTTGAAGCAAGAAAATGAAGAGGAAGCTGCAGAAACTGGTAAAGAGATAACGAATGAGAATAATAAAATTAGTGATGGTTTTAGAGCAACCCATCAATGTTGCCAGATTCTTTGAGGGAGACACTAGTGCAGCATACGCATTGACCACAGCGCAGACAATTGTTATCGTATCTTTGGCAGAAGCCAAGATTGCCAAGACAGTATACGCTATCGAGCATGTCGACACAAACGAATATAGTCTTCTCGATGCTTATACCAGAGCTAATGATCCCTTGTTATATTATCTTAGATCGAATTTGCAGTAAATTTCTCCAAAAAATAATAAACATTGTTAGGGGACATGTTGAGGAGTACTCAGTCAGATTTATTGATGGTGATGAGACTACTTCCATAAACAAATACTTCACCGGTCATAACGGCCCAATTACAACTGCAAAGAAGCTTGGGGATGCAGTAAGAGAATGAAGATTTGAATAATTTTTAGTATATTTTGACTGGAGGAGAAGATGGAACTATTAGAATTACAGAGAGAATGCAGCCTCCATCTATGTTTGATTTTGAGTCAATAAAAAAAGAAATGTTTATTGAGAATGAAGGAAGTGACGATTTTCAATTCAATCACGTAACCATTTAGAATAATATTTTCAACTTCATAGCTCAATAAAAAGAAAAAGAAAAACTTGGCAGAGTTCAACCCTTTTAACTAACCTTTGTCCTTCGTGTTTTATAACCTGTTATTTAGATAGTGTATTTCTTGCTGTTCTAGGGGACACCAATTCAAAGTAAAGTAGTAAATGTAAAAGCTGAATATGCCTTCTAAAATGACAAAACAATCTCTCTATATTTCTATGAACACTCTGTAAAAGACTTAATTTCATGCAGTTTTGTATTTTTGAAAATACGTTAAATAAATTTTAAACAGTTCAAAAAATGGACCTGCTTACAGACAGCCAACTACGCTTGATCAATGAATTTCGGGAACGAGTAAAACAATCAGAGAAAAGACTTAGAGAAACTATCCAAAACAAAGACTCTAGAAATACCACAGCAAACTACTCCACAAACGATGATTCATTTATCAAACAAAATATCTCAAGAGAATATAAACATGAGAGAAGTGACTCTTACGCTAGCAACAAGGATAATTCTTTTTCAAAAGGAAAGGTTCCACCTCTTGAGGATAAACCACAAAGACTTCTTAAGCCAATAGTTTTTAATGGTAATTCATCCATATTTTTTTTGTAATAATGCTTAGGCAGTCCGCGCGATTTACGTGACTCCAGTGTATCCATGGTGTCAAGAACATATGAACCGCTCAAGTCCAGGACTGAGAATAATTTTTACTCTAATTATTCAGACAATGCTTACATTGATAAGAAAACACCAGAAAGAGAAAGAAGTGCCAAGAAGAATAGATCAGCCCGAAAGAAAGAGGAAAGGAGGCATGATGCATCCGAGCTTCCTCAAAAAATCAATGATAGCTACACATCCTACACATCAAATCATAGAAATAGTCTTAAAAATAATGAGAATATCCCACCTAATTATGAAACAATTAGTAACATCCAAACTGTGATAGATAGAGTGGACAGCTATCTCAAGGAAAATTACAATTCTAACAGTACCAAATATTCTTCACAAAAGAAACACGAAGATATCGCTGATAAAACCTTTATTTATTTTGTGGATTCCGGTAAGCACACAAGGCTTACAGTGCCAAGTATCCGTCTCTTTGAATATGATAAGAAGGATGACTCAACAGCATATTATACCCCTCCTTACAATATTAATAACGAATCAAGATATAAATCCTTCAATATAGGAAATGAAAGCTATGTTCAGGACAGGTCTTTTGGAGAAAGAGGGTCTATCAAAAACTACTCCTTTGAGTCAGCCACTGATTACAAAAGGCCAGGCCCTACTCCAGTAAGATCACCTGAAAGAGGAAATGAGACTTTCGGAAGACGTAGTAGTACAGCAAGTAGAAGACCTTCTGAAATGAAGCCTAAGGAACAGGGAAATATTCTGGCCTATGATGATTATAGAGTATCAAATCGTAACGAAAACTCTTCAGTCAAAAAGAAGCCCTTACATAGCAGGCATCATAGCCTCGAGAAGGTTGATAGAGGCTCTTTCGGCAGAAGAAGCAGGACAAACAGTCTTGATAGGCAGGAGGGATCACTAGAAAGACAAAAATCTGCTAAAAAGAGGCCACAAACTGCTCTCTCAGCTGCCAAGAGGAGGACCACAACTACAACAAATAAACCTTTGAAGACATTGCAAGGAGAAGAAAAGGGTGAACCCAAATATAAGAAGAATTACCTTCAGGTTACAAAAGAAAAAGATCGTCAAGAAAAGTAATCTATTTCATTAGTATATAATTTGTTAGTGAGCCAAGAAAAATGTGCAGAGAAATTATTAGAAGACTGAAATTAGGAACATTGGATCAAAATAAATTTATTGCAATGATGGAGGATCATATGTTCTTCTCGACTAGATTCTTTGAAAATGTTAAGGCTCTGCTCAAGAAATAATAGTCCTATTTCTTGAAAAAGTGGATGATTCAGATTTATGATATTGTAATTTATTGTTTTTCTTGGGAAATGTATACTATGCCTTTCTGTGCATTTTTCCAGTTTTGTCAATTAAAAATAGACCATTTCAAAGTTTGAAGGAAAAAGTTTCTCAGGTAGATAGAAATTACATCACGAAAATACAACAGCAAGACTTAAGATAGATTCATCTCAATCGAAAATGTTTAATTAAAATAACATAACCACAGCTAAGGCTTAATTGAATAAATGATATTGAATGGTATTTCTAGTAGCCAGAAGAAGATCTTTATTCTCAGACTTCTTGGACTTTTTCAAATCTTTCTTAACAGGAACTTTATTGGACTTCCTCTTTGCACCTCCTTTCCTAGGTGCATAGTCATCTTCATCATCCTCATCATAAGATTCTTCGTCCTCATCATCTTTTACAGAAGGATCATACTCTTCTTCTTCAACACTTTCTTCAGGCTCATCTTCAGAATCCTCTCTTAGAGCCTCTTCTATTACTTTATTTCGCTTGTAGGCCCCACGAGTCCTTCTCTTGGGCTCCTCAGTCTGAGCTTTTGTATCATTCCCCCTGATGATTTTAAATATCTTCTTGGGTTCATTCTTATTATCTCCATTCTTTTTATTGTAGATGCTATGGAGAACATTGGTCTGGTAATCGACTTTTAGGAGGTCATATTCAAGGCTCTTTTGCTTGAGTTCCTTTTGGAGTTGATCTTTTTGTCTCTTCATTTCTCTGGTAAGTTCCTCAATCTTTTGGTCCTTCTCACTTAGCTGCTTCTCTAATTCTTCAATTCTTTTGACTTGTTGGAAGGAGATGGTCTTCTCAAATGCATCCTTAATATATTCGTTGAGCTTATTGTAGCTTGTTTTGAACTCATTTAATTCCTGACTAAGTCTTGCATTCTCCTGTTTCAAATACTCATTGGATTTTTGAAGTTTATCTTTTTCTAGTTCAAGATCAATAATTTTATCGTTGGTTTCCTAACAAAATCTTAGCCAATTTAAAAAAGCGTATACTGTCAGGCATTGATCAAGCTTCTGTTTCAAAGAAATATTCTCATTTTCAAGTGACTGGACCTTCTGGAGATTTGATGTGAAGCAGGCGAAATTTTTCATGTAGTTGTCGATAATTGATCTGAATTTGTCATTCTCTTCGTGTAAAGTCTTGTTCTCCAATGCCAAATTTGTAAGCATTTCACTTTGTTCTTGTATTTTCTTGAGATGAAGTCTTTCTGAAAATTGAATTATAACGATAACATAATACCTTTCTCTGTTGATTTCTCGAGGAGATTAGTAAAGTTCTCAAGCTCTCTTTCTATGTTTTCTATTAAAAAGTATTCCTCTGGCTCTCCTGGAACCTTTTGAGGTGTGGAAAGGGTACTTTTTTCAAATACATCCATTTTGACTTATTCAAGAATTAAATATTGAGCTGATTAGAGTAAATGAAATAAAGTGTTTTTTAAAAAAGTCCGCTCAGCTGAATAATTTTAAATTGTTAATTGCAGCTAAATACAAAATGAGCGCAGACCTAGCAACTGAGTCTAACACTTCGAACTATCATGAATTCACAGATAGTAAGCATTAAAAACTTTGTTTCATTAAATCTTATAGCAACCAACTTAACCAATGATGAAAAAGAAGAAAGAAAAGAGCACAATACTAAACTAAAGAGATTAATCAAAATTCGCCAAGCCAGAAACATCGACGCTGATGATGGAGACCACGGAGAAAAGGAAAATATTGAACCCTCTAGACGTATAAGTGCATAACAATGTGTCAAATCATAGAGTTAGAAGAAATTGAAGACAGTGATGCTATTGGTAGTAAAAAGAAGAGACTTGCAGGTATATTTCCTTCTATGATAAGTAGATTAATTTCTAGCTTTCGTTCAAGAAGTCAGAGCAATGCAAGCTCAGGGAGAGTATCCCAAAGTAGATGATGAGAGTCAGAGAAGGGAATCAGAGCCTCCTGAGATTCCAGATGAGAACTATTCTCCAAATAAGAGAGGTAGTCCTTGTCAACATTAGTTGATTATGTAGTTCCAAAGAAGAAGGGTAGTGAAAAAACAAAAGCTTTAGAAGAGCTCACTCATAAGAAGAAGAAAGCTAAGAAAACCAAGGATCTTAAGGGCAATGTCTTCAACCTTGAAGAGCTCAAAAAAGACGAGACATACACAGTAGAGGAAGATGACGATCCTGAAAAACAGTCCAGTGATTTTCTAATTTTCCGCCATTAATTTTCTAGCTTATCTTGAAGTCCTCGAAAAACTTAACAACAGAGAGATTGTCAGACCCAAGGGAACTAGAGGTGGAAAGGGCCAAACAGTCAAGACTAGAAACAAGTTATTCGGAGAATTCAATGTTATGGACTTTGTCAATAATGAAGAGGATGGAATGGAACCAGCAGCTGTTGATTTCTACATTGATGAAGATATTAAAATTGAAAAGATTCAAAAGTATTAGACCATAATATTTTTTCATTTGTTCAGGAAAAAGGAAATGCACTCCTTAATAAACAAGATTGAAACTTATAAAACAGAAAAAATTCGTATTCCATCTCAAAAGAGCCAATCCATCAGCCAACCAATCAAATTAGACACCCAGAAATCCTTGACCGAAAACTCTAACTCGAATCCTAATCCTAACCCAGAGGTCAGTAGAGATATTTCCTCTCTTCCAAATATTGAATCTAAAGATTCCAAAGAATCTCAAATTCAATCATCTTCTGAAATCCCAGAAAAGTCTGTCAGTCAGCCTACCCTTTCAAAGGCCTTGAGTATTGATTATAAGTCTATTTTGTCCAATAGCAGATCTGCAATTCCCATAAAGGATGACAATCTTCTTCTTGAAGTCGAAGTTGCTGTCCCACATCTCGTTAAGCAACAAAGTCAAACTATTGCCGATAACACTCTTTTCATCAACTACATCATGAGACAGAACTCTATAGTCGACAAACAATCTATCAAGGCCAGACTAAACCAAGATGACAGAAAATTCAAGGATCTCAGATCTCTTGCTGCACAACTTGCCCATAAACATAAAGAAAAGAGATCTCAAAATCTTACCTTGGAAATGATTCAAAGCCGTTTCCAGGCCACAGACCTCAACCACCTTGACGAAAAGAGCCGCAAGAAGAAAGTTCTAAATTTCGACAAGAAAATTATTCCTTTTTCAGACGAAGAGGATGATGATGACTCAGACTTCAACCCTGAGGAGGCCAAAAAAGAAGAGGAAAGAGAAAAGCCAACTCAGTCCAATGAAGAAGTTACCCCAACTCCCAATCCCACCCTGGAAGAAGGTGCATTTGAAGAACCCATTGTGAAAAGTCCTCCGAAAGAAAACTCTGCCCCAAAGAAAAACTCTTCAGAAAAGAAGAGAATTGATATTGAAGATATCTGGAGATTAGAAGAGGGTTATGAAGAAGAAGAAAATGAAGAAGCAGAAGAATATGATGGTGAAGAGGAAGGAGAGGATGCAGATGGTGAAGAAGAATACGGTGAGGAGGAAGAAGCAGAAGAAGGTGAACAGCCTGCTAGCCAAGAAAACAAGCAAAGTCCAAATAAAGATGATCCATATGGATTGGAACAATTTAATGATATTAGTCTCCATAACGATGATGAAGATGAAAAAGAGCATAGTGCTGAATGTAAGACTTTTTAATGTTGTTTCTTAGTTTTAGTTGGAAGAAAGCTTAATAAACTTAAAAAGCTAGGAGAAAAAGTTTTGGAAAATCTCCGCAGAAAACAAAAAGAGAAGGAAGAGAGAAGAAGGAGAAGAGAAGCCGAGGCTAGGTTAATGAAGAAGAATCTTGTAAGTCTTATTCTAATTATTTCCTAAACTACTAGAGCAATTATATGGAAATTGAAGCCGAATTGGGTAGTGATAAAGAAGAAAATGATGATATCGTCAAAGAGATTGACGTAAGTAATTTGAGGAGGAAAATATCAATTTCATAGAGAAATGCTGAAGATGAAAATGATGATGACTTGGACCAAGATCTGGCAGAATTGATTGATTATGCCTACAATGATGATGGAGAGTATAAATTTTGATTTTAATTTTTAAAACTTAGAAATGAAGAAGCCTTGAATAAATTCTTGAAGGATCTGTATCACCAAGATAGAGAGGTATATCTTATCAATATTGGTTTAATTGGTGAAGGAAATTAAGAAAATCATCCAAAGAGAATTTAAGAGTAATAAAAGAAGACAAAGACAAATGTTTGCAATTGATGCACATGAGGAGGAAAGAAAACTGAATCAGGTAATATCATATAAAAATAAATTGATTTGCGCAGTTAAAAAGAATGGAAGAAGCTATCAAGGCACTGGAAGAAACTGAAAACAAATATTTTGGAACTGTGGAGGATATCACTGCCAAGAAACCCGAAATCGATGATGAAGATGACATATTCAACGATGAAAAGAATATGAAGAGATTCGCTCTTCTTAAGGCAAGCTCTCAAATAAAGAAAACTGCTGATAAAAGAGTATGCCTTTTATATTTGATTTAATTTTAAAGCTCTTACCTAAAGATGAGAAACTTTTCATGACAGACGACAATGCTATCATGAATCTTTTAGAAAAATCCAAGATAGAAAAGAAGAATTCAATAAAGCCAGAATTGCAAAAGAAAAACTCTGGAGAAAATAACAAGCCTTCTCAAATTATGAGAATGCCAACAATGACAAAGGTAATTTAATCTATACTCCATCCTAATGTTCAAAGAACTCAATTTTGAGTGCCAGAGAAAACCAGAATAACATCAGTCTTTTCAATAATAAATTCAATAAAGAGATTATAAACGACTATGGTGGTAAAAATGCTGTCTTTGCTGCCCTAGAAAGACAAAATACAATGAGCACTAACAGCAGCAAATCAAAACAAGCTCCCAATAAACCCGCTGCAAATGTTGCACCTGCTTCTAGCAGCTTAAATAAATTATTTACCCAGACAAATGATCTAAAAGCCAAGACTACTTCTCCAAATAAACTTTTCATCTTCAAGGTCCGAAACAAGAAGGATAATTAATAGGTAATTGCAATCATTTGTTTGTCATGATTGTATATGATATCTTTTTTGTAGTTACGTAAATTTAAGTATATTCTCATAACTGAAAAAAGGATGTTTCTTGTCAAGATCGGTCTGAGACAAAACAATTTTACCCAAAATTGGTTTATTAGATAGACTTTCGACTTATGAAATTTCATGCATAAGATTAAGAGATATAGATTTTACTAATAGACTGACATTTACACACACGGTAGGATATCTTACCCTACAAGAGTGCAGGATATGATTTGATAAAATGACGGCAGAAAGAAGTAAGAAACAATAAAAATGTTTTTCTAATTTCCCTCCTCTTTGATGAAGGTATCGGGGTAATATCCTGAGACCTCCGTAACTCCCTCTGTAATATATGAGCTTTCGTTTCCAACATTATTGTTGTTAGATCCCTTCTTCTGTGAAGAAATATGTTTCAGATATTCCTCTAATTTCACAAACTTTCCTTTAATACGAGGCTTTTGTCCAGCTACACAACTTCTTCCCTTAAAGGTTCTGTTAACAGGGTGCAAGATTCTCCACTTCTTAATTTTATTCTTGTACTTTAGAATTCTGCCAAGTCTCTCATCTCTTGTATAGATTCCAGGAGCTTTTTTATCTTTGTTTACCTTTCTATGAATAGCAAAATTAGCAAAGTCTTCGGATTTTTCTAGCATTGTCCAGTCTGCTTCTGTTTCAGTCTTTATCGAGGTATTGTTATAGTTATCTAATAAATTTTAACTTTATTTAAATATGAGCGTACCGGATAGTGGCGTAAGATCGATCTTATTCGTCTCTTGCATAGTCATATTAGCCATTTGTTGACTGAGGAGATAGCTAGGACTTGGACTGGGCTTATTAGTGTTAGCATTAGTATTATTATTGTTATTTCTTCCTTGAAGTAAGTCCAAGAGACTTACATTTCCATTATTAGATAGAGGTACATTCATAGGTTTAGGAGATGAGACATGCTTTTCTTCTGGTATAATATCTTCCTTCTTTTTACCAATTCCAATGTTGAAGAGTTCCTTTCTGGTATTTTCAATCTTTTGTGCCAAACGAGGGTCAATAGTATTAGTAGGAGGTGAGACTCTTTTGATAGGGTTCATAGTCAAGCCATTGGACAAGGCAATAGTCTGTTTATTCTGGGTGTTCTCTTCAATCTTGATCATATTTTCAAGGTTATTGAGGGCGTGTAGGTTATTGAGATTTCCCAATTGGTTCACATTTTGTTGTTGGAGGGATTTCATTAATAACTCAGTAATAGCCTGGATTTTCTTCTCATTTTCTTGCTTGAGAAGTTCAGTAACTTGGAAAGCTATGGCACTGTCAACTAAGTTATTAGATTGAGTTGTAGGTATGGTTTGCTGTTGGCTAAAGATGACATTATTCTGGGCAGGAGTTCCTAAGATTGAAGCAGTGAGAATGTTGCTGAATTCGGATAAATTTGAGTTAGTGTAGTGGGAATTTTGGGTGCCTGAATTTACCAAGAAAGGAGATGGTAAGGAACTTGTGAAAGGAGATTGAAACATTGATTGAGAAGGCATAGAAGAAAAAGATTTCTGTTGCAAGAGTTGCTGAAGGGTTTTAGGTTCTTGTTGATGTTGATTGTTCAGCAAGTTAATCAGAGAATTCAAAGATCCTGACATATCTTGTTGTTCGGGCTTAGAGTTATGCTCATTTGTATCAGGGGCAGTATTTCGGGATGAATGGAAAGCTGATAGATTTTCTCGGACGGGCTGTTTGGTGATAGCAGGGCTTGGGCACACTTCATCTTGATTTTTCATAAAAGGATGGTAAAAGAGGTTCCTATGTCCAGGAAGCTCAACATATTTTGGACTTCCTGAGATGTTATTGGCTGGGAACGTTATTCGTGAGTAATGGAAATGGTTACGTAATGCAGTATTGAGAGGGCTAAGGGATTTATGGATTGTTGGAGGAGATTGACGATTCGACACACCTAACTTGAGCGGGTCTTTGTTAGAAGGAAGGGATGGGTTAAGAAGGTCTTAGAGTTTACATATGAGAAGGAAGAGAGTACCTTGAAGTTTCTTTATTGACATGCCCTTTGTATATATTTAATTTATTCTTTAAGTGGCTTAATAGAAAGTATTAGTGTGAGTTCTTGTTTTTGTATAAATAAATTAATTGAGACACTATTACACGGCTCACTATAAAACAATTTTAGGTTTTAAAAATTAACCACTTTCTTTCTGGCTAGACATCTCCATATACATTCTATTCTAGTAACTACATCCAGTCTGTATTAACTCAAGGCATCAATTATTCTCACTTTAAAAGACCGAATCAACGCGCCTGTGGTGTTTTTCCTTTACAGGAAACACTTAACAAAATAACCATGAACAATTATTTTTTAGTATCTTCTCAAAGAAAACAGTCACAAATTGGCTGAAGGAGGCTGGGATACTAGTTCTAGTAAAAAATAAAAGAATGTCGCTGTTTTAGGGATTTAAATTTAAGTGCTGAATCAATCATGACTTTTTTTCTCTCTACAAAACACTGCAAATCTCATACTAGAATACCTATTTGACTTCAGAAGATTTCGCAAATGAAGCTCTGAGTATGGAATTCTTGAAAAGGTACCTGGTTTATTCGACCTCCTAAGCATGTCCATCCTTCAGTTGATAAGGACACAGAATTCAGAAGAGCTTTGCTGAAGAGATTAATATATTTTTGAGAGACAGTCCATACGTACCTCGGCTTTATTACTGGATTCATTTCAAATAAACGACACAAATTAATTTAAACCTGCTTAGCGATTATTCTTGTTCGGAGATGAGTGGGGTCTCGAAGAGTACCTTCTTGAAAAGACATAAAACACTAATCATAGATTATTGAAAACATCCTATCAATATTTTGTTGATCAGGCTGTGTAAAAGAAATTTCGTACCCTCCATAAGTTAAAAATGGGAGGAACTAAACCAATCGAAACCAACAACAAACCATACTTTAGAGGAGTTGTCTACTCATTCTTCTCTTACTTTCTACAATTAGTCAATTTTATTACTAGAGTTTTGTCAGCATAAGGAAGTAAAACACCTCTTAATTTTTTATAAAATGCAATCATATCAGAAGATCTCATTTGAAATTGGGTTGAAAACCAGCAATGGCTGTCAAATGGAAGCTTTTCAATTCTTGGTTTCTTCTAGACATAATTTATGCCATTTGTAGAGATGCCTCACTTATATGAGGTCCTTTTGAACACCAGGAAGGAGGAATGTTGTGATCTGTTAGGCTTCTGGTTGTTTTGAATGAAAAAGATTGTGATCATGACCAATTGTTCCCTTATCTTTTATGTTCGGTTCCGAATGGCTCAATTAAACACTTAATATCCTAAGTGGAATTTGAATAAAATGGGTAAAAAGATAAAGGCAGGTGTTAAGGGAGAAGCTTCCCAATATTTGACCCGTACTAAGGCCATTAGAAAGCTCCAGGTCAGCTTAAAAGATTTCCGTAGACTCTGTATCCTCAAGGGAATCTATCCTCGTGAACCAAGGAAGAAGTTAGAGGGAAAGCATAAGACTTACTATCACGTCAAGGATATCAATTACTTGGCCCACGAAAAGATCCTAGAGAAGTTCCGTGAGATAAAGACAGCTCTTAAGAGGTATAAGAAATACCTACGCAAGGATGATATCGATAAAGCAAAAAAGATCAAGAACAATTTGCCAAAATATACTCTTCATCACCTCGTCAAGGAGAGATATCCCACCTTTGCAGATGCCTTGAGAGACCTTGATGATCCTTTATGCCTCATCAATCTCTTCGCTTCCCTTCAAGCTCATAATCTGTTTGGAGTCCCTAATGATGTCATTAAAATGTGCCAGAGACTCGCCAAGGAATTCAATCTCTACATCATCAAGTCCAGATCTTTGAGAAAGGTGTTCCTTAGTATTAAGGGAATATATTACCAAGCTGAGGTTCAAGGCCAAACTGTTACATGGATTGTTCCTTACCAATTCACTCAAAAAATGCCCGCAGACGTTGACTATAAAGTCATGATGACATTCCTTGAGTTCTATGAAACCATGATGAAATTCGTAAATTACAAGCTCTATTCCTCCATTAATTTGGCATATCCTCCAAAAATCAACCAAGAGCTTGAGAACAGTCTTGATTCCTTCAGCTACACCACTATGGTTGCTGAGAACAAGGAAAACAACATCGAAACCAAAATCCAAGAAGAAAAATACCAAATTTCTTCTGAGTTCGCAAAGGATGAGACTGTCAAGCTCATTAGTGACAAATATAACAACGAATTTGGAAATCTTTTCGAAGGCCTCGTATTCTTCTGTAACAGAGAAGTCCCTCGTTACTCTCTTGAGTTCGTTATCCTTGCTTTCGGAGGACAAGTCCTTTGGGATACTGAATTTACCAACATTGATGATGAAAGAATCACCCATGTAGTGACTGACAGAGATCCTAAATTCATCAAGATGAGACCAAATAGAGAATATATCCAACCCCAATGGGTCTATGATAGCATCAACGCCAGAATGTTACTTCCTGTTGGAGAGTATGCGCCCGGAAAGGTAAATAAAAGCTTTATTCATCCTTATTTATAAGATCTTACCTCCTCATTTATCTCCATTTGTTGATAGCAAGGAAGAAGGTGGCTACAAGCCTGAAAGACAAATTGAGCTTGAGAAGCTTACTGGAAATTACAACGAAGAAGAAGAACAAGAGAAAGTTGATATTGATGAAGAAGACAATGAAGGAGTTGACGAAGAGGAAGAAGAGGAAGAGGAGCAAACCTTCGAGATCGAGAAGGAAGCCGAAAAGCAAAAGAAGAAGCAACAGTAATTGAGAGTGGATTTGTTTTTAACTTTAATAGAAAAGAAGAAGAAGAATTGCATAAATTGAGCAAGACCATTATGCCTAAGAAGAAGAAGAGAGTGTATGATATGATCATGGAGAACAAGAAGAAGTTGAAGCAGAAGGGAGAGAAATTGGCAGCAAAGAGAGAAAAATTGAAGAAGATGAACAAGTCAGATGACAACTAAATCATGTGAAAAACATAAATTGATGTAGTATTAGTGTTACAGTGGTGATTACCTTACATATGTAATATTAAATAGCATATTTATTTCATGGGAGACTTCTGCATCTTTAAAATTTGTGACAAACCTAAAAGCACAGCTTTTTCATAAAATTCCTTTCGCTTGGTCTTAGCATGCTCCTTAGAACTAGACTTAGGAGCCATTACAGGTCTCTTCGTTGTAGGTATCCCTTCATCTTCATCATAGATAACACTGGGCATCTGTCGAGGAAACACAAATGCAGGCATATTCTTAGTTGATTTAGTACTAGGAATGGTGGAAATATTCAAAGTAAGATTAGGCTTTGATAGAATATAAGGATGACTAGGAGTGTAGATGTGAGAATCGTATTCACTCATTGATTGATTATTGTAGTGAATTGAACTTAAGTTAGGATCCCCCAACAGGAGTTCAGGAGGCTTAGAATAGCTGATGCTAGTTGAACGAAGATTTTCTTCCTTTCTTTGCATCCTTCTCTTTTTTTCTGAAGATGCTCTAGGTGGTTTTCTGGGCCTATTGGAATCTAGATCTGAGAGTGGCATATCAAGTACAGATGTTTTTAGATGTTCTGGAGAATTTGTGATTGGGAATTCTATCCTTGACGTATTCCCTTCGAGGATCATGGAGCCTTCAAATGTATCAAGCCTAGGAGTAACTCTTTCAAACAGAATTCTCTCTTCATCTCCTCCTGTTAAAAATACTGAAAAGTAAGTTTATTATTAGTCAAGTGTGTACTTCTTAGTTGAACCTCATCATTGTATATGGAAGGAGTATCACTCATGTAATCATCATTTTCAGATCTTTCTTTAAATCTTGGTGAGACTATATTTCGTGGACTCAAGAAATTTGGCAATTCTATATCTCTTGCAAACAATTCTAGAGATAACTAATATTTCGTGATGAGATACCCTCAAATAATTGAAATCCTCTCGTCATTGTAATCTTGTGAAATTTGTCTTCCAATAATTTCAGCAACAATTTATTTCTTTTTTGTGTCAGTCTATGGGTTTCTCTCCTTCTTTCTAGTTTAGCTTGGTCATATTTACTCTTTTACTCTTATTGGCTAATTTGTCAAAAAATTACTTGATCATAGATATATAATAAGTTCAGCTGCACTTCACCTGTTGTGACTCCATTGTTATAAACTTTGTAGAATCTTTTATGGATTGCTTGATCTTTAAGAGTGTCCAACTCAACATTGCAATGTCCAATATAGTCAAATTGTCTGGAGGATTAAATAATAAAATAACAATTTACCCATCTTCAAACTGCTCGTAAATGCTAACTGTTATCTCCTCTTTTCCATGGAATATAGGTCTAGGGATGAGTCATTAATTCTCATGAAATTTACAAAGTAAATCTCTCCATAGGCCATAAGCAAATATTATTTTGATAATAGGCAGTTTCAGTCATTAAAGTTATTTCCCCACTTCGAATAACAACAGTGATTCTCCCATGAAAATTTTCTCTATGACTTATTTTTCGAACCTTCAAGACAGCGATATGGATTTTAGCACCCAACATTATCCCTTCCTCATTTAAAAGAACGCTGCTCTCGTTGAGAGGTCTATCATAAATATTGTAAAAAAATAAGCTTACGCTTTTTCAAGCTCTTTAAGAAGAGCCTCCTCAAGTTCTATCTTTTCTCGTATCATAGAGATCTCATTTTTTAACTTTTCTATTTCTCTTTCATATCCCTCTTTAAATGACTTCCTTAAGAATTAGTTAAAGAATAGAATCACTACTTTGTCACTAAGTTGGACTCTCGCTCTACAAAATTGAAGTACTTTGAAGGATCAAATGACTCCGCTCCATTTGGAAAATCTCTTGAATGAAAGAAATTCATAAAATCATCCTGATTCAAAGCTGATTTTTTGTTGACATTTATCAGATAAAATAAGTCATCAGTTGTATCTACCTATGAGCAGCATTTTCATATTTATTACCTTGCAAGACTGATGTAGGATGCGAAATCTTCCTCGACATTCAAAATTTAAACACTCGTTGCAATAAAATTTACTCCAAAAACTTGAAAAAGATTTTTTAGCATAAACTTCTCTATCGAAATTTCGAAGCTTTTTGGGGCTTTTTAGCTGAGAATGTTTAAGACCCAGATTTCTAATTGTCTGTGTTTCAGAGACAATTAATATTGTTATTGACAAAAGTATAGCTTATGTGCACATACGTAAATGTGAAAGGAATAATAGCAAGATATTTAATATTATTAACAAGGAAGAGGATAAATCATATTTTGGAAGCTCAATCTTATTTAAGCTTAGAAGTCAAAAGGTGTAGAGAATCCTCCAGTACTTTGTCCTACAACACCTGTTTGTTGATATCCCATAGTTCCATTGGTTGTAGCAAAACTGTTGCCCAAATTTCCATTCATTCCTCCCATCATATTGTTATTTCCCATGCCGAAGCCAGCATTAAATCCACCCATATTCATATTCATTCCAGCATTGGTGTTGAAGTTATTACCTCCAAAGCCAGTGTTGTTAGAATAGTTCATATTAAAGTTCATAGGAGCAGTATTGAAGTTGTTATTAATGTTATTGCCGAAGCTATTAGTGTTGTTATTATATCCCAAGCTTGGGTTATTTCCAAAGCCACTACCCAAATTATTATTGAGTGAGTAATTCATGTTATAGCCATAGTTGCTATTATTATCTAAAATATTAGAAAAAATAATTTGAACTTTACTGTTAGTTTGCTGTTTGTTCTTTATGCTGAATTCAGCTTCAGTCAGATCCAGGTTGACCAAGTTGCTATCCCAGAGATCGAATTTGGATTTCTTGGGTTGTTCCTGAGTGGTAGTGGTAGTGGTAGGAGTAGGAGTAGAATCTCCATCTAAGAGATTACCGCCAACGTTGTTAGAAGTGTTGTTGGTCAAGGTAACAGTACTGGGAGAAGGATTGCTGTTTGGTTTCATGTCAGTGGAAGGTTGTTGGTTATTGATGACTGGAGCAGTGAAATCAAGGCCAAGATTAAGAAGAGAACCTCCTGTTTGTTGGTTTTGAACTGGAGTTTCAACGGGAGTGGGCTTTTGAGTTTGGACTTGAGAGACAAATTCCAAGTTGTTCAAAGAAGGCTGATTGCTGCTTTGATTGTTGGAAGGAGTGAAGCCATCAAAGAAATCTGAGTTTCCTTTTTGCATTTGTGATTCGGTGGGATTAGGAATTTGTGGTTGTTGCTGTTGTCCAGTGAAGTCCATACTGAAGAAGTCTTGAGTACTTTGTCTTTGGGGTTGGGACTTTTGAACTTCTTGAGGTTGAGGATTGATAGGGTAGGAGCTAAAAGCATCACCATTAACTTGCTGCTTAGTGATTGGCTTGATGTCGGTAGCGAAATTGTTAAAGTTAGAGAAGTTAGCGAAATCACTTTGATTTTCTTTGGAACCCTCATCAAAATGAGTCTTTTGATATCCAGTCAAATGCTTGTTCTTTCCATTCTCAGAGTCAGTGGAATAAGTGTTTTTGTAATTGTCGTACTAACAGATTAGAAAAGGGAGGGTAATTAATTACCATTGCCTTATTCTCAGGAGGATAGTTGCTGAATCCAGGGTTGGAAATGCTATTAAGAGGAACAGAAGTTTTAGTAGTAGTAGTGGTAGAAGAGGTATTAGCATTATTATTGTTGTTATTAGAGAAGTTAGAGAAGGTTCCAAAGCTATCGAAGTCATTCGCTTTATTTGAGGAAGTGTTGTTGCTATAGCTTGGCTTTCCAACATAATCGAACTTGCTAAATTCACTTGCAAAACTAGGTTCCTCATTGTCAGTGTATTTTTGGGATTGTGGCTGGTTATATTTAGATGAACCACTGGCGGTTTCTCTTCTGGCTCTATTTGAATTAAAATAAAGTTCAGGAAAGTTACATTGAAGTGGCTTTCTGGACATCTCCCCAACCTCCCTCAACTTTATTGAAAGAAGAGGTATAGGTTTGTGATCTTTGGTTTCTGTAGTCTTGATCATAACTGGAGGAGTATGATGAGTATGATCCTGAGCCATAACCAGGATAACTTGACTTTGAATATCCTATTGAAATAAGTATTGTTGCATGTTGAGGAAATACCGTTTGAGTTAAGCTCTTGGAAAGGTTTGTTATTAATTCTAAGTTCGTAGGTGCTATTGATCTGGAGAATATTACACATATTCATGCCAATGCTGAATGGGAATTGGAAACTTTGATTCATCATTCTAGAGACAGTTAAAAAGAAAAGCTAGGTAAAAATACTTTTGTCCTTGGTAGATGAGATTTCCATTATGATAAATTCTTCTCTTTCCTGACACTGAAGAGGCAACACACTGAACTTGGTGTTCAACTCCATCAATTGAAATTCTCCATGTGTATCTTTTCTTGGAACTTTGATACTCATATAAAGACTCCTTTTTCATACCTTTTTATACGTTTTCCAACTTCTTGGACATCAAAATAGACAGCTCTTATGCTTGACATCAGAAAGAAATTAAATTTGATATATTATTGTTTTCTGAATTTGAATCAGTATTGTATATAAGGGTTTATGGAAAATTAACTAACCGACTTTTAGAAATTATCAATGTTTAGAACGAAAAATTTAGCTCTATTCAAGAAAAATAAATAGAGAATATAACGGAAGGTTTAAATTTCT
>Ga0065720_1018952_pt1 | contig 51999 bp, 57 predicted proteins | sample Thericmetagenome_FD_59107 | JGI IMG/M metagenome (GOLD analysis project Ga0065720, IMG submission 59107) | Thermophilic microbial communities from the Joint Bioenergy Institute, California, USA of rice/straw/compost enrichment - eDNA_2 v2... | ecosystem: Engineered > Solid waste > Grass >... | reverse complement strand
TAAAGACTATTCAGACTTATTAAGACAAGAGGAAGAGAATAATATTGATCTTTATGTGGTCCAGCAAGATAGAAAACAAGGAAATGCAATCAAACAAACAGTGCCTCATGATGAAAAGCCTATTGGCCCTATGAAAAACTACGAGAATATGCTAAGAGAGGAATATGAAAGAAACATGATCGACATTGAAGGTGAACCATATGACTCTCATACAAGACAACCTGAAGAGAATCAACAAAGGCAACCCAAACCAACAAATTCTTATGATGAAAGACCTATTGGCCCTATGAAAAACTACGAGGATATGCTAAGAGAAGAATATGAAAGGAATATGATCGACATTGAAGGTGAACCTTATGAGTCACATACAAAACAACCTGAAGAGAATCAACAAAGACAATCCAAGCCAACAAATCCTTATGATGAAAGACCTATTGGCCCTGTGAAAAACTACGAGGATATGCTCAGAGAAGAATATGAAAGAAACATGATTGATATTGAAGGTGAGTCATCTAAGCCTTATGCTCAGCAACATAAAAAAAAACAAGGTTCAACCGAGGAATTTAAGCAAGACTTCAAAAACTACATGAAGAAAAATTTCCCAACTAAGCCTGAAGCAAATATTCAGCAAAATTCTAGTGTCTCAGCTCCAATCCACAAGCAGGACACCCAAGAAGACAAAAGAGCCCCTATTACCAATCCTAGAGGTTCCACTTTTGAACCTGTTACTAATGAAGAGTCAACTAAACCAATAAAATTCCTTTATTCAAACAAAAGAGAAGGCCAACCTCAACAGCCTGAGGTTCTTCGCTATAACCCAGCCCTTGAAGACTCTCTAAAAGACTCCTTAATGAGTAGCAAACCACGATTCCTTGCTAATGAATCTGAGTCTATTGATGAAGTTAGCGATACTCCTGTCAAGCCTCGATTTGTCAGCAAGATCAGAGCACCACAACCAAATCTAGACGAATCAAACCTCATGAAAAAGCTTGATGAAGATAAGGTACCTCAAAGTCTTCCTAGCATTACTGCAACTACAAAAGTTCCAGTCAGAGAACAGATTGATAATACTAGAGGCGTTGTTCCACAAAAGCCTATTGTGATTGCATCCAGAGATCTTGAAAAGCCAAGCGTCATTGCTAACATTCAGAGAAACGAAGATAAGATCCCACAAAGGATGCCCGAAAAGCTCCATATTCCAATTCAGAAACCCACGAATCAAAACCTTCCTCCTCTTATCTCAAAGCAAAGTATCGATACTCCTCAATTCAGAAGCTCTGAGAAAAAGAGAAGAGAAGAAAGCCCTGATTTCTTAGAATCAACTATTGATGCAACTTCCCTACCAAATCTGGACCATGGACTCCCTCCTGCAAGAGTTAATAGACCAGAGACCAGAAGTGCACACAATATAGGAAGCGTTGCTGATACAGCAGAATTTACCTCCTTCAAGGATCCTAATGAAAATATCAGGACATTGGACGATACCCTAATGTATGAATCAACCGAACTTGCTCAGTCCGAAAAGGGTTACCCACAAGACCACTCCTTCATAACGGCACCTAAAGTCTTGCCTAATAACAGTAATGGATATGTTAGGCCTCCTAGTATCAATGCTTTGGATAATTTCAGACCAGGCCCTGAACCTGAAGTCAAGGGCCCCTCTGCAACTGATGTCTGGAAGGAAGCTGTGGCTAATATTGAGATAGGAAACTACGAAATGGCATACTCCAAAGTTCTAAATCTAGGTAACAATTGATAATATCTTTGGTAATTGTGTAGGTGATGATATTTATCTCCTCAGACTGATGAAGGTTACTGGGCCCTGCTTGAAGAAGTTGAACAGATTGACTGCTGTCAAGCTGCTGAAAAGATTGATTTTGATCAAGAAGTCGAATGTCTTTGAGAAAATGGCTCTATCGTTCTTTGAGAGTGCTCATCAGAATAAAATCACTCACAATATGAAAATTGAGGAACAAAATTTGATGCTCAATGTTCTGTACTCAATGAGTGCTAAGCCTGACAAAGTAGGCTCGGAGTCTGCTCTTTTGTTTAATATAATTAATTCTGACATGAAAACACTTTCGTTATAAGTAACAGTTCACCTTGGATACATATGTTATTAGTTTATTATAAATTTATTAAGTGTATTTTCCCTATCTACTACAAGAATAGACTCTTCTTGACAAATTATTTTCTCTTAGGGATTAATAATAATTCGTCTCAGAGAAAAATTAAAATTAATATTGAAGGGGGTATATTCTCAAAATAATTGCTCTGACTCAAAATACCTATCATTATTGAGGGTTAGTAGAGCCTAGAAACATAGGAAATGATAAAGTTTGGGATTTGCAGACCTCTTTTCTGGAAGGAATTTCAAATTCAAATTGAATTTGAAATTTGATTAGGTATGTTTTTTAATTTCTCTTTTGCGCCAACTCGGGATACGAGAGAATTTGCAGAGGGAAATGATCGAAAATAAGTCCATTAACATATAAGGATACTTGAGTATAATGTAGCATGACCACAATAACTTATTCACAAACAATTTATACAAGATTATAGTATGAACAGGAAACAAAGTTTCACTCCAAAAGAAACATATATAACAATTTCTTAATTTAGGCCTGTTGTTCAGTCAGGCACTGTCTAGCATTTACATCACCTAAAACTCTAGACTCGTATACGAAAAAAGATTCCAATTGTCTGAAATGTTCATCAAGAATATGGGGATTTGAAACACGACTTGGAGGTCTCATATCATTGTGGTGTGAGACCTCTTGTTCGAAATCTTCTAGTGAATCTTGTTCTTTTTTAGCAGAACTGACCTCGCCGCCAAGATTTCTAAGTAGTCGTTAGATAATTCAAAGGTAATAGTTACTCTTTGTCCTCCAAGTTATCCAAAGTGAGCTCTTGGAATTTCTGAAGAAGAGATTTGTTCAATCTGGGCTGCTTCCTGTTGAAGAAATCTGCTTTTTCAAGCAGATCTTCCAGTGGGAAACTTGTAAGCTGTCTATTATTTTTAAAAACGACGGGACTCTTGATGGGGAGAGGACTGTAGAGTTGTGGAGTGCTGAAGCCACCATTGGGGAGAGGCTGAGAGGCGGATTTGTAGGATCTGACTCCACCGGACATAGCGAGGCGCTCACTTGACATATTTTTTAATTTAGAAATATCCGTCTAATAAAATTGAATTTGAATCGCGTTATAAGTTTGAAGACAGGAAGTTTGATTTAAAGAGTTGGTTTTTAAGTTCAAATAAGACTTTTTTCATACTTAAATACACATTCAGAACAGTAAAGTATATTTAAAATTACAAACACACAAGCACACAAGAAGAATTTTATAATGTACCTTAACTTGTCTTTAATAACGAATCCAAGAAGAAAGCTAAAAGTTACAATCAAATTTGTGAACTTACTTTTGAAGTAGGAGGGGTATATGGTCGTCCATAATCTGACAGATAATTAGGCTTCTTCTCACTTGGTCTTAAGATCTGGAAAGAACACATAAGAGATTGATCAACACTCATTAAGGCACCTTTTCATTATAAGGAGTTTGATTTTTTTTACCTGCATTATCAAATTCTCCACAGTAATTAGGAGCAGAAAAAATGGTGACAAGTTGTCTGTTGGCAAAGAACTCATAACCATCTTCAACAACCTAACGATATCAGTATGCGAATTTAATATTTTAGTTAAATAAAATATAACAGAGGGACTAATCCTTACCTGATGTGCACGACAAATTAGGTCCAGGTCAAGCTTCTCTAAGTATTCGGTCACTACGTCAGGCCCAAATACGAATGACACACCTCTGTCATTATCTTCCCATCGGTATGCATTCTTATCTGGGTCGGACCAGAGCAAATCACATAACAGCCCTTAGATCATTAAAATTAGGTTAAACCGTTATATACCGCTTTCAGGAATATCTGTCGGTCTGATAATTCTTCTAATCTTGTCTAGAGAATCCAACTCTGGAGATAAACCTCCATGCATGCATAGGATTTTGTCGTCTATGAGGGCAGCAACTGGAAGACAGTTGAAGCAGTCGCTGAAAGTCTTCCAAAGCTTTATGCTATATCTTCTCTTGCCTAACTGTAAGATTTTGAGCCATTAAATTTACATTCGTCGTAAAACCCGTACAATCTGTTAATTGATGGAGATTCATGGTTGCCTCTGAGTAGGAAGAAGTTCTCTGGGTATTTTATTTTGTAAGCAAATAGCAGACAGATCGTTTCTAAACTATTCTTACCCCTGTCAACATAGTCACCTAAAAACAAATAGTTTGATTCTGGAGGAAAGCCACCATACTCAAACAATTTGAGTAGATCACTATATTGGCCATGGATATCGCCTAACTCTTTAGAAATAATCTAATTCTTCTTACCACAGATCTTTAAGGGTGGATCCAGCTCAAGAAGACTTGGTTGAGACATAAATATCTCTCTTGCTTGCATGACGAGGCCTGTTATTTCATTCTCAGTCAGTTCCACATCTTTCTCATATTTATGTTTTGGAAATGCAAGCAATCTGTCGATGATATCGTCTACATCGATGTCAAAAAAGCTTTCCCTGAACATGGATAACGAACTTTTACAAATAAACTCTTTTATTGCAAAATAGTTTAATATTTAAAATATCTTAGAAGATAACTCTAGAGGAATCTTCACAAATAGAATGTTTGTACTCTTTCTTTAAATTATACAACTACACATCAAGAAGACTCTAGAAAGCTCAGGCCTGTCCTTAGCCATCAAACACCCCTTTTTCTTGCCCCAACAGAAAAAGTCTAGAAAGTTTAACACTAAAACCCTTCCAAAGACTATAAACATCCAAAAATATGATGCTCTCTCCTATTCATATCTCAGTAACAAGGAACCTTAGGAAAATAAAATTTACATTGCCAAACATTGTCAAAATTCAGAGATATAAATTCGATCAATCCATTAGGAGGGATAAGACTTCAAGAAAAGTTAGCTAGCTATGAATGAAGCTCTTTAGGAGACCTTATTTATAAAGTGACTGTTGATTTTCTTTCTGAAATGAATTGTCTTCTATGAACTTTGCGATTTCATTTTCCAGTACTAAAATTATGGACAAATATGAGTGTGGTCTTTGTGCTGCCAAGGACACCTCTTGATATTTTTATCTTAGAGATGCCACTCACTCTTAAATTTATTATATCAAAAATGAAGATTGTCTATTTTGTATTACTCAGCATTATTTTGAGCTCCAGTCTTGGAATCAGCAAAACTGTGATTCCTTTGAGAGCCATCAAGAGAGACTCTAAGAACTTGGCCTATAATTACAAGGAGAATGGCGGTCTATTTTTGCAGAAAACAAATATCAGTCTCTATGACTACTCAAACCTGCAATACTACGGGAATATTAGCGTTGGATCCAATAAGCAGAACTTCACAGTACTTTTTGACACAGGATCCTATGACTTTTGGCTTCCTGGGCCACAAATAACTTGGGCAAAACACCAATATAGATGTGAAGAGTCAGAGACATGTACAAAAACTGATATCGAGAAGAGTTTGTCATATGGAGCGGGTTCAGTGGTGGGTAATGTTGTCAATGATACCGCTTGGATAGGAGATTTAGTTTCACCCTCCCAGCCTATATTAGTAATCAACGAGAGCAAAGGACTGAAAGGTAGAGATAACTTTGATGGCATAATTGGGATTGGAAATTCCATAGGCAGCAATTGGAATAATTACACTTTGTTATCACAGCTTCAGAATGCTGGTCAAATTACAACAAGAAGTTTCAGCGTTCGACTTGAACAAAATCCTGAAATACAGGTCGAGATAGCTGGAGCTCTCATGATAGGAGGATACGATGAGCAATTTGTGACAAATGATCAAGGATTTATATATCTTCCTGTTGTTGATAGCCAAAATTGGGCCATACCTCTTAATTCAGCCAACCTAGGCACTCTTGAACTGCTAGTACCGAATGTTAGTAACCCCCTCAAATACCCTTACTTCAATGCCAGTTTGTCTCCAAACAGGATTCTCATAGACAGTGGAACTTCTGGCCTGATCGTTCCTACTCAAGTTATGGCACAGGTCTTTCTGTTTCTAAACAAAACAATTGATTGTCAAATAGTGGATGATTCAATCGTGTGTGATTGCAACCAAGCAAGGGCACAAGTACCATCTCTCAGCTTCAACTCTTTGGATTATGTGTTTACTATCCCCTCAAAGAACTTTATATCTTCTCTTGGAGATGGAGCATGCCTTGTCAATATTGCTGGAAATGACATCAACAATCAAATCTGGGTTGCAGGAGATTCCTTCTTTAGAGAGTACTATGTGTACTATCACATGGATAATCAAACAATTGGATTCTCAGGATCAATTGTTCATCTCACATTCTGGTACAAATATGGCTGGTCTGTCATCCGCGGAATCGCTATTTTGGCTGTACTTGTCCTTATCATCGTGATTTCTTGCATAGCCAAGAAGAAAAAATCTCAGGCTGCTACAGGAAAAAATGCTCTGAAAATCAGTCTCATCCAATCATCGGAGCAGATATGAATAGAAAGATAAGTTCTTTTACAGTATTATTTTTAAAGAGAGTTCCATTTGAATTATTAAATGTGTTGTAACTCTAAGGGTCAGTTTTTAAGAACTCTCCTTTCATTTGTGCGTAATTAATTATCTGAATGAGATTATTACTAACCAGAGTTCATGGCATCCTTAACGTTCAAAAGAAAATAAAACAATCCTAATTTCTATCCTTAAGTTCAGAGGCTTGACACCCCTTCTTAACCTTTTTTATTACGCTTCTGATTATTAAAATTTATTGACTTGATAAATGAAGTTCACAGTTCTGTTGCTCTTCAGCATTATCATAGGCTCTTATCTGAGTCTAAGCAAAACATCTATAGATCTGAAAGCAATTAAAAAAGATCCACTAGATTTTATTACTTTTCAGCGAGAAGGAGGGAGAAGAGTGCTACAACAAACAAATATAAGCCTGAATGATTTCCTAAATCTTCAATACTTTGGAAACATCACAGTGGGGTCCAACAAGCAAAATTTCACAGTGATGTTTGACACAGGATCATCTGACTTTTGGTTGCCAGGTCCAGAGATAAATTGGACAAAACATCAATATCATTGTGAACAATCAGAATCATGTAACCAGACTACAGTGAATAAAACTATAAAATATGGAATTGGCTCAGTTAGCGGCACTTTTGTTCAGGATATCGCCTGGATAGGAGACTTGAAATCTCCTAATCAGCCAATTTTAGTAGTAAATAGCAGTATAAATCAGGAAGGGAGAAATCAGTTCGATGGTATAATAGGTATGGGGAACACATTATTTAATACATTATGGGGTAATAACTCATTGCTGACTCAGCTTTATACAGCAGGACAAATTCCATCTAGGAGCTTCAGCATGCATCTCCAGAGAAATCCAAGCAAGGAGATTGAGATCGCAGGAAGCTTAATGATTGGTGGATATGAGGAAAAGTACTTGAGAAATGGCAAAGATTTCCAATATTTTCCTGTTGTTGACATGAGGCATTGGTCTATTCCTTTACATGCCGCTAATTTTGGAGAATTAAACATCACAATAGAAAATGTAACCAATTTGACTGCTTATCCTTACTTTAATGGGTCTTTCTCGCCTAACAGAATTCTTATTGATAGCGGAACCTCAGGTTTCTTGCTCCCATCTAAGGTGTACAACCAGATCTATGCCTATCTTAATGAAAAAATTGGATGTGAATTAGAAGATACTGCCATCCTTTGTTTTTGCGAGGACATTGAGGAAGTGATGCCTAGCTTCAATTTTACATCTATGAATTATATCTTCTCTATCCCAGTTAAGAACTTCCTTGAACCTGTCGATGAAGAAATTTGCATGCTAATTATAACACCTGTTAACGCGAATAACCAGATGTGGGTCGTAGGGACATCCTTCTTCTGGGAATATTATGTCTACTATCATATGGATAACCAAACTATTGGATTCTCGGGAAATATAATGGAGATTGTGAAGCCACATCCTGAGAGCAAATACAAATGGTACTTAATTATCGCAATAATGGTTCTGATGGGAATCCTGGCTGTCACTGCAATTGTTGCTTGTATAAGAAAGAGAAGAAGTGATATGGAGTATAAAGCTTATCGCGATGGTTTAAATATCAGTTTGATTCAGGTAGATTGATATCGAACGAGCTCAATAAGATAAAAAGATGATTTGTAAGTATATATATTTAAATACTCTGCACGGAATAAGCGTAATTTCTAGTCATCTTCAAGGCGAAGTATCTTCACAGTGCTATCATCTTTCTTATCATATCGATACACACTAAGGGCAATATCGCCGGTTTTATCCAGGCAATCCAACCCTCCTGTAATCATTTTTGAGTTTTCCATTGCCTCTGGGTTTCTCACAGAGTGAATGAATATTTCTTCTTCTTCAAAATGAGAATTCCTCCCTGGATCTATAACTCTCAAGTATCCGCTCTTATCCAATACCAGAAGACGATCCAATGTCTTCGAAAAAGCAAGCTTTGCGATTCCGGTGATTGGAATTGTCTTCAGGATTTTGAAACTGTTTATATCTAGGAGGGCTATTGTCATTCTCGTGGTGTTTTGATCCACCCTCTCAGCGTAGTAATCTATCGCAACAACATTCTCGGTGCTTGTTTTGCATCCATGAGTATAAGAGAGTCCCTTAATCTCAGTCATGTTAGTAATTTGCAGATTTGCAACTGAAAACAATGCAATTTTCCCATTAAAGTCGAACAAGACATACTCTCCTGCATTCCTTAGAATTGCATTAGTATAGGTGCTATACTTTTCGATTTTTTTGATCAGTACTCTCTTTTTATAGTTATATAGATAGATATATCCCTGAGATCCAATTACCATAAAGTGCTTTTCATTAGGATCTGGGATAAATTTATAGGGATAACTTAGTTTTGTATCGAAGCAAGCAATTGTCTTGTAGTTTGAGAGACTCAATACTCTGATAATTCCCGTATCAAGTGCAAGAATCAAGATTCTCTCATCTTCATCAATGAAGACATCACAAACTCGGACTTTACTCAATATTTTGCAGTATTTCTTTTTCTTCTCAAGACTCCAGACTGAAACATCATGAAAATTCCTCCATGTTAACAAAGTTTTCGAGTCAATAAACTTGACTCCGTCAATTGGGTGAGTAACCTTGTGGAGATCATAATAATCCTTCTTGTAAGTTTTCGAGAAGTTGATCTCCTCAATTGCTTTCGTGTCGAAGGCCTTTAGTTGATACACCTCTTTGTCCAGTTTTTTATCCAGCTTTGTTTAAATTTATTAGTTGCTGATCATCCCCGACCATGTCATTATCAACTTACCTAGAAATTCAGCTATTCTTCTTCTCAAGTATATACCTGATCCTATCAGAAGTAGATAAGAGTTATTTTTTCTAATACACTCATTGTAAGAACTGAAAGACTTTTGAATAAGTTAATTTTAATAGCATTGAAAATGAATTGCCAAGTTTGCTATACATCCTTTGAAGAAACTCCAATGATTCAGCTTCCCTGCTCTTGTAAACATTGTGCTGATTGCTTGCATACTTGGATTCTTGGAAGCATCAAGGAGTTGTCTTTCCAGAACAAAGAACAAGTTTTATGTATGAATGCTGAATGCAAGAAATATTTCAACATCGAGGATATCCTAAATTATTTTTCAGAATCACAGAAGACTGAAATAAATGAAGCCCTGTTAGCAGTATATCTCAATAAATCTAAAGATATTCGAAGATGCCCTAAAGAAGATTGCAATTATGCAGGAGTAATAGATCTAAACGTGAAATGTAAAGATAAGCTGGAGTGTCTGCAATGCAGAACTCAATGGCGAGAAAAACTCCACTATTCAAAGACAGAAGCCTTGCTCTATATGCTCAGAGAATGGGATCTTGGAACAAGTGACTTACTCTGTGAGGTTTGGGAAGAGTTATTCGCAAATAAATGCCCAAATTGCTGGATTAATATCGAAAAGAATGGTGGTTGCCCTCACATGAGCTGTAAAAAGTGCAATTTTCAATTTTGTTGGTATTGTGGTCAAGATTGGAAGAAACATGAAGCTAAACACTGTGGGATTAACCTGTTAGTCAAACTAGTGATAGTCTTTTCTCCCATCTTCAACATTTTGTACTACTTTGGGGTTGTCACATACTTTCTTTATTTCCTAGGGTGGCTAATTAGAGGTGTTCTCAAAGCTGCACTACTGGATGGCTATTTGTATTTGGTGGTTTTCGTGATCTTTGATAAACGCTATCACTTGGTAGGATATCAGCTCAAGACTAAGATGAGAATTATAATTTTTAGTATTTTCACTATACTTTTTTTGATGATGGGATATTGGTTGGCAATTTTGAAGGATATGGTTTATCTTGTCCTCATGCAGGCGGCTGGCCTGGGATGCCTGATTGTATATGATAGAGTGTTGAGACCGTGGAAAAAGGCTGTTTTCTAAGATGTGAAAATTATCAAGGTTGAAAATGTTTCTTTTGAATATGATTTATCATAATCGAAGTACTTCATCATCCTGTCTATTAGAGCAACTTCTACTATATAATAAAGGTTTTTATTGTGATTTATTTGTTCTTATTTGAATAATATTTATAAATGAGTTTGTCTGCAATCGAAAAATCCAAGAAAAAGAAGAAAGAAAGTCTGACCAGAGCTCTGTCTAATTACGATATCCTTATCACAATTGCAGAATTCCTTGAAGACAAAGAGCTCTTCTGTTTCATGATTGTTCAAAGAAATTTTTTAGTCTTATTCCATTAGATGAAAAAATCTACGTATGAAGCACTCAAGAAGAACAAGGTCATTGAGATTCGGTTGTTGAAATACCAGCTCAATAAGGCTGAGAAAGTTATTCAAGTACCAATTCTTCCATATTGATAAATTCCAATAGTGTCTTAGAGAAGATCCGTTTTACTTAGAGAAGAAAGCTAAAAAGGAGAAGGATTTATTAAAAATAAAACACTATCCCTATTCCTATTACGTAATCATTAGCTTCGTTTGTTAGATTAAAACTTTAGAATTATACCAACTACTTCGGACTGTTACCACCTTATCAATTAAATAAATCCAACCAGCTCTTTATGAGCTTCTTGGCTCCAGGGTTTAAGGCAGCCAAGACTCCTACTAATTTAAATCAAACTCAAGAATCACCAGTTTTAAAGCCTTCGATCCAAGATTTTTATCTTCATAAGATGAGTAATAACTCTTCAGTACAAGCTGATAAGATGTTAGCGAAGGATTCTGATAATGTGTCTACTTTTAATACAAAACTAACTAGTATATTTTTTCGTTTTTTCCCTTACCTTTAGATGATAACAACAAATACAATCCACTTTCCTTAGACTTCGCTACTCCAAGTAATTATTTACTTGCTCTCCCTAAACCCTAGCAATTCAGCAAGCTCATGCTCCAGTCATGAATTCAATCGTATCAAATCTTGTATTGTTAGTGATTTATAGAAAGAAACTGCTCGACTTTTCTGTCCTGTTGTGGGTTTGAAAATGGCTATAGAAACAATCAAGATAATACCGGAATATTTGTCATTTGAATATCACGCTTATCAGTTAAGGAAGGAACTTTCACAACGAAAATAAGAATTGTTTCAATCTTTTCCTATTTATTACTTTATTTTAATAAGCTAAATTCAACTTAGTACGGCATATTTATGAGCGAGTGTTATAAGATCTGTAATAATAAGTATGGGACACTTGATCCAAATAGAACTTTCTGTAAGAAGGGTTGTGACGCCGAAGATGATGACATGTAAGGCCCAAAATATTTTTTTCAAAGCATAGTGAAAAATGCAAAACTGAAACTTGTGCCTCAAAGTGCATCAAAGCAGAACTAGGTGATGAGGGATCTCAGTTAGGAAGTACTTGACAAGACATTAATGAATAATTCTTTAGGCTGGTCCAAGTGGCTTTCTAGAGCCCCCAAAGATGCAACCGAATGTTTAAATGCTTGCTATTACGGTTTGTTCTTTTTTCCATTATGTAAGACTCCTAGGTTGCAACAATAGAACACCAGACGATGATTAATCTCTTTCCTATAAATGTCTTATAAATAAACATGACTATGCATACATAACCTTCTTATGGAGCTTAAATAAACTAATTCCTGTTCTATGAAGGATTGATTATGACAATAGTTGTAACTCAAGTTGACTCAGTGTCCATTATGAAAAGCGAATATAGAAAAGATAAATGAATAGAATGATAAATATAAGGGTTAGCATGCACAACTTCCTCCTTCTTCAGGCTTGGTATGTCCAGCCACAGGGATAACGTTTTTCTCACCATAATTTACTTGGTTATCTCCGAACTCGGCATATACAGCTAATAGTTTAAAAATTGTACTTTCAAAAGTCGAAAAATAGGATCTTGTAAGAATTGAAGAAAAATGGCTTACCCTTTAATAAATCCATGAAGCTTTCTCCGACATTACTGTCTTCAACAGCTGAAGTCTCTCTGAAGAGCATACCTTGTTGCTGGGCCCAGGTCTGAGCTTCATAAGTTGAGACTCTTCTAGCGTCCGGATTTTGTCTGACAAGATCAGTTTTATTCCCTGCTAGTAAGATTTTAGTTTGTTCTCCAGCTTGATATCTAAGTTCATCAGCCCATCTCTTGGCATTCTCAAATGTTTCTCTTCTTGTGACATCATATACAAGTAATGCGCCCAATGCCTTTCTATAGTGTCTTTTCTATTAACACAAATACTGTCATCAGTTACGCGCTTGCAATTGATTTATATCTCTCTTGTCCAGCTATTCATTTCATAACTTAATTATGAAAAATACCAGTATCCCAAATCTGAGCCTTCACCTTTGCTCCGTTATCTAAAGTAACTATTTTGGTTGCGAACTCGACTCCAATTGTAGGGTGAGGAGTCTTAGGAAGTACTTTAGTGACAAATCTACAATCTATAACATAGCCAGGAATTTCCTACTGTCTCATAAGATAAGTTTTTCCAACGCCGCTGTCTCCGAGAAGAACAACTAGAGAATTTCGCCAACAGAAGTCGTAAGACTTACTTTTATATGATATACTGGTATCTTCGTCTTGCATTGGAATTTTATTAGATATTAAGTAAAATAAGATATAAATTAACAAAACAGTTAAACCTTCAACAGGATGTCAAAGGCTCTCATCATTCCCTTTCAATACCCCTTCTCATTATTATCGGGCCAGATCTTGCCAATACAAAGTATCATCTTTTCCCTTCAATAACAATATTCATGTAAGCTCAAGGTTCCCGGCTTCTCTGGACAAAGATCCAAGATAAACTGAACACCAAGTTAGTAATATGGATCCTATTTTTGATACAAGAATATAAAAATGGGATCTATAATAAATGTCTATATACATTGAGAGTGGAAAAGTTTATTTTAGAGATAGGGTTATAATTAGAGCCTTGTCATAAATATGACAGGGTTACATTACTGAATTATAGACCTCTATACTTCAAAGATCATATTGCAAAATTGTGTTGAAAGCTCTTAATAAAATAGTTTTCAAAGATTCGTACAAGTTCCTATAAAATAGTGATCTTTTTTGAAAGCGTTGATTTCTGCTGAGTTGCTGACATTTTGCTCTTCTTTTCCTTTGAGCTCGAGACTGGCTTTGGATCAAATATCCTATTTAACAAGGTTTGTGTATAAGTTTTCTCTGGATGCATGAGGTATTTCACATTATTGTATTGGTTTATAAATTCTTTCCTTTCGTAGCGGGTCAGCTCCATTGTCACGGTCTCTGATTGGAAATCCTTTTCAGAAACAGCAATGTCGAGTTTTGACATTCGCGAACAATTAAAATTTATTAAACAGACACTTCAGTTTTCTAACTGAAGCCCAGAATAAAAGAGGATTAAAACCCGTAGAGAACAAATGTGGTAAATATACATACAAATGATTAAGTTATATATTGCTCGAGTAATTTTGGAAAAAATTATTTTTGAGCGCTGCCAGGTCTTATCACTGATGCCTTCAATGGTGAAATATTTCCACCTAAACCGAGCACAGGTCTAGACTTCAGATATACTATCGAATTAATAATATAATAAAAGTTCTACATGCAGAAATAGGTCTTTTCTCTGGTGTCATTGGGCGTGCCTTCGTTGAACGAGGAGAATTTGAGCTGAAGAATGCCCCTGCTCTATCCTCATGACCTTGTGTCAGTAAGCTCTTATTTGGATTGAGATTCCCAAAGGATTCCCTTCGGACTTCCATTCCATTTTCCCCTACACTCAAAGCTCTCACATCACCTTTGTATAATTTTCCATCGCTTCCTCTCACCTAAACTCATTAGTGATACTCAAAATTTCTCACTTGTCCATAGGTGTTTCCTAAGCTGGCGGTATTTCCACAAGCCAGACACTGTTGTGGATTCATTTGTTTCGTAGTTATTAAGCCATTATCAGAAAATCTGAGCATTTGAGAGCCAAATGTTTTGATAGAAGTTTGAGTCATATCAAGATCCTTTCGAAGAATCGCTAAAGCTTCTGATAATGCCTGTATTTTTGTATCCACATTTGTAAATCCTCTACTCACATGTTCCTCTTCAGCCTTTGCCTTCAGTAGCTTGTTTATATGCGAGAGATCCAAATCCTTTCTAAGCTTGGCGATTTTCTTATCTGTTTGATCGGTTATACGATCCAGCTTGATTTGGATTTCATCTCCCAAGGCTATGGCTCTCTTGAATTTCTCTTCATCAACAGCAAAACTGCTTATGGCTCGATTAAACTCATCCTTATCGACTTTTCGAGCGATTTGAAGATTGAAAGCCCCAACATCGAGTTTAGTTACGAGTTCCTAAGGGTTAGTCAATGGGTTATTAATATTACTTCTTGCACTTGAAGAATCAATTGATGGTTTCTATGGATATCTTCTTTGTACTTTGCGAAATAGGCTTCCATTTCGGCAAATCTCTTGGCATTATCAACTGCTAGTTCTTGCTGCTTAACTTTCTCATCATTTTTGTTATCTTGTTTCTGAGGCTGAGAACCATTCAGAATGTAGTTTTCTACATTCACAGCCAAGCTATTCTAAAAATTTAGAACAGGAAAGATGACTATTACGATTTTTGCCTCTAGCTTGGACATCTTGGTTTCTAGTTTCTGGTTATCATAATTAACTTTGTCCATAGTAGGCTCGAACTTTTTCATAAATTCCTTTAACTTATCGTTAATTGTCTCAGCTTTTGCATTGATTTCTCTTTTGAATTCATCGAACTTAATCAAGTCTAGTTTTCTGTTGGTACTAAAATTACTCAATTTTCAGTTTGAGCTATTTACTTCTCTGTGGTATCCTTTAAGGATTTTCTGAGTTGGTTAATTTTGTCTTCGACGGCTTCCTCAAAGACAGAGATCTTCTTGATAGTCTCACTAAGAATATTGCCAATATTTTCATTATTTCCCTCAGTGAATTTCTTAATCTATTTTGTTGAGTCTAGATATATTTCATTTTACTTCATAATTCAACCGTTCTTCTAATTTTGCAAGAGCATCATTCACATACTTCTCATTAACCCTGATTTTCAATAATTCTTCACAGTCCCTGATTCTCCACAAGGTACTTTTTTCTAAATCAGCAAATTTGTTTTGAAGGTCCTCCACTTTGGTAATGACCTTCTTCTCCAGAGTAGCAATTCTGTCTTCAAGGCCAATTTTAGTTTCTTCGATCTTAACTCTTAACTACTCATTGACTGAGATTTACTTTATTCTCTAGCTTCCTTTTCTTCTTCTTGAGTTTCTCTTTGAACTCACTAGCATACACTTTTTTGCTCATTTCTTCCTTAGTTTTCCTTATTGCTTCCATAGCTTCCTTTTGCTTCTTATCAAGCATGACAAAACCATTGCCATAGGCCTCTAGTCTATTACAAAATATATTCACATAATCATCATAGGGAATTCCTGTAGTTTCCAGCAGTGGTTTTTCTGTCATAGTCAACATACTTTTCCATAATTCAGGGTTGCTGATAACAGTTTTGGAACCGAATTTTCTTATAGTATCTGTAATCTGAAAAACTCTAAAAAAATAATGCAATATATTACATTTTCCATAAGCACTCTAGTGTTAACATCGTTGGATAATTTATTAATCATTGTCGCATGTTGGTTCACAACTTTAATGACACTCTCAAGGAAGGTTTTTAGCGAGTCGAACTTTAAATCGAATTGAACTAGGACATCAGTGATTTCAGATGCCGATGCAGTTTGGGGATTGACTGCCTTTTGTGGTGTACCTAACAAAAATTAAAACAAAACTGAGATGTCAGTGCCTTGGAGTATATAATATGCATCTCCTGGGGTAATCGGGATCTGAAATTGGGGAGTATTGCCTGTGTCTTTATTCATGTTTATAAATAAGTTTTATTTTGAATATGCAATTTCGTCATAGTCAACTTTAATTGGCATGGAAAAAAGGGCTTACATTGTTAGAAAGAAAGAAATTTACAAACACAAATTTGTTACTTGAGAAGCACCCAACACATTTTTCTGGTCATAAGAATTAATATCAAAACTTTCTGGATCGAAAATTTGTACACTTATATACTCAAATACCTAAAAAAGATCTTATAATTATAGCTCTAACTTTACCTTATCCTTGCTATCTTTAGCCTTTATCACTCTGATGTAAGGATCGTAAACATATATTTCTGTCTTTTCTTTTATCTTTTGATATATGTCTGTATTTAAATGATAAATCGAAACAGCACCCAGATTTCCTTGGTGATCCATAAATAAAAATTGTCTTTAAAATTAGAAACTAGAGACTTAATACTCACCCTGGAACCTGTCCTGGTTTTGAAACCATTTTAATAGCAGTGGCAATTAGGACGAATCCTGTATTATAGCCTTCATTAATTTCCTTAAGGTGTATTGGGTCCCTGAGGTTGCCCTTGGCATTAATTGATTTCTTCATGCGTAATAAGTCTTTGAGAATGAGATTAAGCTTTCTAGGCTTGAATTCAATCTAAAGATTTAATTGATGAGTTTATTTATCTTTTACTTTATTTTTGATAGAGAGATTTAACTCTGAGAGTCTTTCTTTGATTAATTCCACTTGTTTCTTTGCTCCCAACATAGGGTCCATTTCCTCAGCCAGTGTATAGTTTTCTATGCATTCTTGGTATTCTTCTAAATAATTTAGAACCTAAAATTATTAATGCGACACTCTAAAGAGACATACTGAAGCCTTATTGAAGTATAAATCAGCGATCTTAAACTCCATGCTTTCAGCCTGTACTATTAAGGATTTGTTATTTGAGATTACTGCTTGATTATATGCCTTGAGTGCATTTTTTAGCTCACTTAGTGTCTTAGTGTTGACAAAGTAGTTGGTAAGATAGGCATTCCCTAGAATATCTAAAATTGTAATCTAATTTTCAAAGTTGTACACCAAGACTCTCCGTCCTTGACGTCTAAATTAAGGGCTTCATGAGCAAGTTCCAATGATTGTTTCACAATCAGATTCTTTTGTTTTGCTGAGAGTTAAATCGATGTAATGAAAAACCTACTTTCAATATACCTCATAATCACAGATAATGATCTTAGTGCTCCTTTATTCTTTCCGCACTAAAAGTGAGAAGAAAGCATATTAAATTACATTTTCTATGCACATCTCGAATGCTTTCTTAGCTCCTTTGTAATCCCTTTTTTTCCAAAGAATATTGCCTAAATTATAGGAAATTGAAACAGAAAATACCTAAGATGATCCATGCCTCTGCTTCAGACGGATCTAACTTTAGCTTGGGAGTTATCAAATATAATATATAGGTTTACTGTTCTTATTACAGCATCTTCAGCCTCTTTGGAATATTCTGTGAGTTGATCAAGTGCCTTTGCTTTCAAAAAGAATAGTTTTGCCCTGGTATTTTTATTAGCTAAGACTTAAACAAGATTTTCAGCGAGAATTTACAAGTAACATTTATGTTTTCGTCAATTTTTTGGGCCAAATTGTAGATGGATTTGGGAAAGTCATTCGAATTTTTAAAGGAGTAATTTTTGGTAGCTTGGGCCGCAATCAGATTAATTTCCTTCTCGAATGACTCTAACAAGGGAGTCATCTTATATACTTTATTTGAATTTTGTATTTTAAATTCCTGATTTGTTATTTAACTTTCGCAAGTATATCTTGATGCTTGCCAAATAGACTACCTTACCTAATTCTAATTTCAAAACTCATGTTCTAAAACGTTAGATTTATTATCTATCCTATTCTAGATTCCTCTAATACTGAAATTATATTTTTCTCGGGTCAATAATGGTAGAGCCTTTGTGAATGGTTGCTTGTGTAAGGTTCTAAAGAGAAAATCTCTAATATATTAGAATCTCTTGATAGGTGCAAGGGTTGTTATTCTCAGAATCATTACAAGCATATATATCACTACGACGTTTAGAAATATTTGTAGTGAGGAGATTTCTTCCAGACGTTCTTGTTCAATCCACGGTTTTCCAATTGGTAACCCAAATCGACCAAGATTTCATCCTTAGTCTTGAGGAAAGGATCATCTCCAGCAGGTTCTTCACACAAATATCTCATTCTTTGGAACTCACGGTTATAGTAATAGTCGTAAGTGTTGTTTTGAGTGTACATAGTCAAGAAGTCACCACCGTTTCCTATACAAGTTTACATGGCAATCCAGAATAATTATACCATTTTTACCGAAGATGTTTTGATTAACAGCACCATCGATGACTCCCTTGAAGATGAGGCAGCCAACTAAGATTCCTCCTAATCTCGTTACCTAAGAAGTGGAAGGAACTTACCAATGTAAGGAAGGGATCCTTTGTAATTCTTAAGGGTTTGTTGGATCTTAATGGTGTCTCTTCCAGTATATTTGTAAAGATCCTTGAATCTGATGGTGTCAGGGTCTTGCCAGAGGTGAGGATTGACAACCTTAGGAGTTTCAGTGACTTTTTCAGCTCCAGACATTGTTTTAAATTTATTTTAGATCAGAGATAATATTTCCAAAGAAGAAAGCTGTTATGATACTCCAAGGCTTCTTCCACCTAAACTCTATTAGATTTTACGATTCCTCTCCAGAAAAAATGAGATAAGAGACTATAATATTTACTCAATAGTTTGGATTGTTAAATTAGGTTAAAGGGAAAGAGTCCAGGCTTTATAGTGACTGCCAAAATATTTATTATATGACTCTCAAAATGCATGGAGTATATATGGTAGGTACATCTTCTGTGCAAAATACTTAAAGGTTTTAGTAAAATAAAGGATATGAGATCACAATATTTCAGCCTTTTCGAAAAGTAAAATAAGTTTTGATTGTTTAAATAAAGAGTGTTTGCAAGGAATGGAAGAAATATACAGAAAAGAAAAACAAGAGATCATGGATTTGAACCTCAAAGTCCTTAGGAACATGGATCCTGAAATTTCAGAAATCTTGATCATCGCCTCTTTTTGCAGTTTGCATGAATTAGATAAAGCATCAAAAATCTGGCATGCTTGCGAAATGGCAGGCCCATTATTCCTGGTTAAGAGAGGCCCAAAGAACAGCTTGAAAATGATTCTGTTAAACCAGAAGAATACAATTGATTACGAGGAGGAGATTTACGCGGGTCAGAAATTTGAGCTTAAGGAATCAGAAAAATTTCTTTTCTTCCAAAATAGAAATTCTGTGATCAAGGGAATATGGATTAGTAATGCAGAAGACTTGAAGAAAATATACTCAATTATAAACGAATATGTATCAACAAAATAGTCATTAAAAGAGACGATCTTCTTATTCTCTCTTTGAAATCTTGTATTTATATAGATCTATCCTTATTCTATTGTTGTTGCCCAGCAAACGCTTTCTCTATTTGTGATAGCATCTCAAACATCTTTTTCCTGACCTCTCCACTATTTTTCAAATTTATTATAGCTTGTTCACTAGAAACTCACTCCATATTTCTCTAAGTTTCTTACCGAGCATAAGTCAACGAACTCTCCATTTGAGCCTGAAGTTTATCAAAGAATCTAAATATTTCTCTTGTTTCTTCTGTTCCTTCCATCAAATTCCTAAAATTTCATTCAATCTTTTTGGCTATACTTCATCATTTCATCCTTCATCAAGTATTGAACTTTATCTAGGTCCTTGAACATGACCTTTAATATTCTCCTTATCTCTTCTTCCGCCAATCTATATTTTAATTCGTTTTAGATGAGGTATTACCTTCTATCTGGATTAGAAGGGGTCTTTTGTCCTTGCTTTAATAAAATTTTGAAGAGTCCTCTGAAAAGGGAATCAAGGAAAAAATGCATCTCATTTTGTGTGATTGCATTAGGCTTCTCTCCTCCGAAGATTTCAATAATATCTGTTATCGTTTGAAAAAATATTCTATTCTTTACTTCCAAATTTTGTTGCTAAGTCTCCATTAACCATAAGAGTAATAACTGAAAATAGCTCGCATGCATCGATTCTTCCTAAAGGATTTTTATCAAAAATTTGAAACTTACCTTTTTTCCTGACGTCCATCAGTTTAAATACTTGCTGCAAAGGACCAACTTTATTAGAAATAACATCCATAGACTCAGGGCTATCAAACCACAGAGGCAGAGGATTTGTTCCTTTCTTTGTGAGCTTCAAAATGATTTGCTTGAATGTTTCTTGAGACCCTTTTAGGCTTAAATAAAATACTGAGAATAGTACATCCTCCGCAAACATCTTCAATACATTGAGGAAGACATGAAGGCTTTTTGAGGTTGTCCATATATTCAGCAAGGAATTCCTTAAAGGTGACCTCTACTCGCATCATGGAATTTTATTGCAATTTAAGATAAAAATATGATATATTACGCCTTAGAGAACAAAGAACAACGTATATAATTTTACAATTAATTACTTAGTTACACTACCAGGTACACTTTGGCCCTCTAAAGCTCTGGAGTTAGGGGTGGCCTTTTTATTACTGTTATTATTCATCATATTATTGTTTCCTTTTTTATTACTAAGACTTTGAGAAATAGCATCCTTTGAGTAGTAAGCTACACTAGCCTCAAAATATCCATTAGGATGAATTCCCACATCATCTAACATGGTAGCTCCTGGATGAGTCTTCAGGAAAGTATTCTTGCAAGCAACCTGAAAATTAGATTTATGAAAAAACTAAGGTACTTGGAAATGCTTTCCTCTCTTATATTCAAGAATTTCTCTAATATGATCATCTGTGAACTTTTGATCTTTATATTGCTCTAAGGCATGCTTAAGATTCTTTTCATCATATTCCTTGAAAGGACATCCATGATGTTCACCAGAACCTGACAATTATTTCTTCTTATTTTTAATGTTACCTGGGGAGGAATGCTGAATAATCTTTGCGCAGGTCCAAGGAGTATAATCAGCTCTTTTACCTTCTTTACCATAACTGTGTCTGATGTTGTAAAGATATCCCTTTTCAAATTTATCATTTGTCATCTTCTTGGTAAATTCAGCTCTCCAGAATTTTATTGAGTCCTCAAGAGTAAGACCAATTCCCTTCAAGAAAAGTCCATATTGTAATCTTCCCCAGTGCTTAAGATGGTGATTAGCTCTAAGGTATTTGTGCATCTCTCTCATACATAGAGGGAAAGATCTGGCGGCTAACAGATCCAAATCTGCAAGGTTGATCTTGTCTTTTCTGTTGATGTTCAGCTTGCTATAGTCCTTAGCTCCAAGAGAAAGAGAATCAATTTTTTCTAGGAATTCTGCTACTATTTCGTTCATTTCCTCAAGATAAGGCAAAATCTTCTTGGTTTGTTTAGTTGATTCATTCAAGCGCATCTTGAAGAAATTCTCAAGCAAAATTTTAGCATCTTTAATTTCAATATATGCAAATCCATTTCTCATAAGGACAATTCTCTTAGAAACAAGTCTTGTAACAAATTCAAAGGGAACCTAAATTGTAAATAAGTAGAATGGCCTTGTTTACCTTGATTAAGGCTCCTGTTTGGTGCTTTTCGGTGATATATTCTCTGGAATAGGGGTCTTTAGTCAAAGTTTCAAATTCTTCTTTTGAGACTTCTTCAAAAGGGAAATTTTCCTTTCCATATTTTTTCTGATTCTCCAAAAGGAGATTTCTCAGATAGCTAGTGGGGTCCTGCATATTTTTGGTATTGTAGTACAGTCTGGCTCTGAAGAGAGTAGTCTCAGCTCTGACAAACCATTCTCTCATTTCTCTGGTTCTGGAATAAGCTATTCTCAAAAAGTAGTGACTGATTCTGTCATTTCTAATACCTTCTTTTCCTTCTCTTGTGTTCGCTAGAGAATCATCATAAGGATATATGTTTTACATATAGCTCCGATAGCATTTTTACCAGCAATCATCTGGTTAATAACACCGATAAACCTGTCAGTAGTATCAACATCAGGTTCTCTAAGGCATATTACATTAGTAAGGTGGTATTATACGTTGTATCAAGTTGTTTTAAGTAATCTAATCTTTTTTGGCAGAGATTCATAAAGTCTTCCAGGCTGATATCTTCACTGGGGTAATCCTGGTCATAGAATGGAAGATAGAAGAAGGGCATATTCATTCTGTTGTTTAGGGACTCAATATTCATCTTTTTTTGGGTACTTGCTAATTTAATTTGCAATATTTAGTATTCAAAAAGTGCGCGGATTTATTGCGCGTATGGATTTATAATACAAAAACTAATAGATACAAGAAACCTAACTACTTTAATTCCTTCTTCTCCACCTGATGGGACACCCTGATCAGATCGACATCAACCAGCTCTTGATCTACAAATTTATTTGAGAAAAAATTACTCAAATATATACCTTTCTTTTGATGCTTATATGTCTTAGGCAAAGGGAATTTCAATCTCTCAACCAACTCAAATTTAGCTCCCCAACTCTCAGTCTGTTTCTTTATATACTATACACTTAATTATGATATCTTTCTCCATACTTCTGTAGTATTCGACTTGTGAAGAGAATAAACAGCACCTGAGCAGTTCTAACATTTATGAAAATCCTTACTATCTTACCTCGAAAGCAGTCTTTAGAAAGACCATATCTATTCCCTCTTTTCTAGTTCCAAAGGGTGGATTCATGATAATTGTATCATAAAAATGTGGTCTTGGCAATTTGAGCTGACTGATATCTATCTTGAATAGTTCAATAAATTCCACTAGTTCCATATTTTCGATATTTCTCTTTGCGATTTCGAGTGCAGCATCATCAATATCATATCCATGCACCAATCTTTCATGTTAAAAACGTTAATATTTCGCTACTCAGCGCCCAGAAGAGCTGATCCAATAGATAATATTCCTGGGCCACATCCAAAATCAGCGACCTTCATTTCACTAATATCTCCATAGGTCTGTAATATTATCTTTTAAAAAGTCTCCTTACAGTTTCGATTTTGTAGAGAATTTCAGCAGCCGTTCTGGGAGGGGTGTGGTATTGCTCAAGCTCAACTTTGGGCTTCTCAAAGATTTCCACATCCTGGAGAGCCATCTCAATATTCTTGACTTTAAGCTTGATCATTTCTAATAAATTTTATTCACTATGATTTTAGGAAAGAAAGTTAAGATTTCAGGATTACAATTTGAAAAAGCTTATCAATATAACGACTTCAGATTCATAAAAATATAGATTTCTACTCTGACATGTAGTGATCATCAGTTTTACAAAAGATTTATGTACTATGCAGATGACGTGGCGAATATTTTCTTTATCAATTCCTTATCTTTATCACTCAGCTTCTTTGGTAGTTTAACATTGAATTTAACATGCATATCTCCATAGGTACCAGGATCATTATGTACTGGCATACCTTCGCCCTTGATGATTTTAACAGAGAAAGGTTGAATAACTTCATTAGGTTTAGCACTTATTTCTGTATAATGGTCATCAAGATGCTTAACAGTCTTCTTGAATCCGAGGATTGCTTCCTTGAGGTCTAGCTGGCAATCATAGAAAAGAGTGTTTCCGATTCTCTTAAATCTTGAATGAGGTTGTTGTCTCAAAGTGAAGATAACATCACCAGGAGTATAGTCTGGATGTTGTTCACTTTCTCTTTCGAACACTATTTGCTGTCCATCTTTCATTCCCTTTTCAATTACAACATGTAATACTTTGGTTTCTGGAACAACTTTCCTACCCTTGCATTTAGTACAAGAAGCTGCAAAAGTTCTTCCTCTCCCTCCGCAATATTGGCAGGTTGTCTGCATTTGCATGCTGAAACCAGGACCAACAGAGACTCTTTCAAGTCTCACTCCTTGCCCATTACAATATTGACATATTTTCGTTTGTCCATCTTTTGCTCCTGTTCCTCTGCAACTTGTACAAATAACATTTCTCTGCATGCTCATATCTCTAGTGGCTCCTCTATAAAGATCTTCAAGTGTAACTGAAATATCTGCGTGAGCATTAGGACCTCTTCTTCCACCCCATCTGTCATCTTCTCCTCTTAGTTTTCTTTCTAATCCTTCCTCACCTTGAAGATCATAAATTCTTCTTTTTTCTGGATCGGAGAGAATTTCGTGTGCTTTATTTATATCTAAAAATCGCTGAGCAGCTTCTTGATCTCCTGGATTTTTATCTGGGTGATACTTTAAACTGAGCTTTCTGAAAGCACGATTAATATCTTGGGTGGTAGCGTCCCTATTTATCTCGAGCACTTTATAGTAATCAATACCAATGACAGCATGAGCTAAGAAAGCAAACAAAACAAGTATCTTTATGAGACGTGTTTCCATTCGAAATAATTTTATTTAGATATTAATTCCATACAACTTATTTTTGACTTATCTATGGAAGAAGAGCAAACACAAAAGAAGAAGGGAAGACCAAGAGGAAAGAAATCAAACGCCAAGAAAGGTGAGGAATCACCAGCCAAGGAAGATGTAGAAGAAGAAAGTACTCCACAAACCCACAAAGGGAAAAAATGTAAAAGAGGATACAAATTTTGTAGAAATGAAAAATGTGGAGAAATGGTCCATATCCATAATAAGAAATGTCCATTCTGTGGGTTTGAATTTGAAGTAAAACCTTCCAGCCCACAAGAAGAGGAAGATATTTTGGAAATCGAAAATCAATCGAAACAATCAAAGAAAATAAAAACAAATGAAGAGGAAAAGAAGGACACCTCTCAGGTCCTTGATAAAAAAGCAATTAAAAAAAATTTTTACCGAGTAAAATTAATTCTCTCCTTCCTAATGACTAGGACACATATACAATCAATTACTCTCTCCTCTTTGAAGCCACCAAGAATTTAAAAGAAAGAGTATTTCCAGAGTTATCTCTAGACGATAAGGTGGAATAGTAAAAAAAAATATCTCGTTGTTTTATTGAAATAGCAAAGATCCAAATTTTGAAAGGGGAAATCCTATTCATTTAAATTTTTCAATTAAAAACGAAGAGTTGATTAATTCTAATTTAGATTTCAATCAATCTGCTTCAGCCGATGTTAAAGCCAAAAGACCTTGGAAAGAACACATAATTAACACTGGTTTCCCTATAAACTCTGTAGCTTGGGCCTATAGAGGTATACTTTGACAACAAAATTTTTGAACTTCCAAGGAAAAAATAATGTCCTCGATAAAGAGAATAGAACTCAATATTTCGCTGTTGCTCACTCATTTCCAAACATGGATAAATTAAAGACTGATGAAAATGCATTTTCAACACTCAATGCCTTGGGCATGCAAACTTTCCATAAATTTGCTACGAGATATGACGGAGTTGAATATGTAGCTCTCTACAAAATTGAGTTTGATGAGCAAGCCTTGGATTTTAAACCACCCAAGCTTTGTAATTAAGAACAAGAATAAAATAAAAATTTAGTGTATTATCTCGAACACAAAGGAGGCTCCTGCATGGAACTAAAATGGTTGCCAATCAATTCTTCCTCAGAAAAAGGTTCCTTATAATCTAACAATTTTTAATAATAAAGAAATCGGAGTTCTCGGCATTCTTACCTCAAATGGTAGTATCTCTATCTACAACATTCCCACTCTTGAAAACAAAGTCCCTGCAGACAAGGTTGTTAGCATCCCTCCTCAGCTCGAGATCTCACAACAAGGAATATACTTCACTCAATTCGCTTGGTATCCTCTGAGTCCCTGTGACAGAATGATTGTTGGAGATCTTGTGGGAAATATCTATCTCTATCAAATCAAATACGTGGATAAAAAGTAAGTTAATAGTTTCATGAGCCAATGAGCCCTAGACCCACTGCGTCCTGGACTAAACTATATCAAATGGCTCACACCAAGGACATCAAAGACCTCAAATGGCTTCCATATTTTGATGATAATGGCGAGATGGTGTTTGCCAGTTGCTCAGAAGATGGCGATACCAAGATATGGACTTTGGAGGACAATTATACCCCTGTATACACCTTTTCTCCTACAAAGGCATTGATCGAATAAACAAAATTAATTTTATTAGAGACCCTTGTATAGCTTGTTGTGGGATGTTGGAATGAGCTATTTGCTTACTAATGGTGAAGGCCCAGCTCTTTCAACAAAAATCCTGACTTTTCAAAATATAAAGAAGTTCTTGAAAGCTTTAAAAGAAGAAGAAATTCCAGAAGATAAAAATGGTTATGAAACCATTGAGCTGAAATATGTTACCTGCTTTGAGACCACATTGGTATTTGAGATATCAAATATAAATCTCATTCCCTAGAAAAGCACAAGCTCTCCATTTAGCCCTTACATCGTTTCTTCTGACCTTGAGGGAAATCTTATTTATTACAATTCTGAGGTATAAAAGTGTTTCTTTGAGAGTTAAATGTCAGGAACTTCGGCTCAATTTTATTTATGGAGGAAAGAAGGGTAGGAATGACGAGATCGAGATCGTGAGCGAATGCAGCTTGAGTAAAGAAAATGATCAAACCAATTTCTCGATTAACTACCGCGAAGAGAAAAAGGCCCCAAAAGAAAATCAACAAGAAGTACAAATTCTTAATGAGAAAAAGCTAATAATATAGAGAAACGGATTGGCTGACCACAGAGTGGCAATTAATGCCTTGGAGATGAACCCTAATAGCTTAACTGAAGGTTTGAAGAAATCTGATAAATTAGTACATTCTATGTTAATAAATGGAAACTATCTGGGAGTTCTTCGTTTAGCATATTTCTACAAATCTTAAAGAATTCATAATCAGTAAATTATAAATGTGGCAATGTAATACCTCCATCAAGTCTTACGACAGTTCCAGTCATATAACTATTTTTGCTTAGTGCAACACATTGGTCAGCAAACTCAGCAGGATCACCCAATCTTCCCAAAGGAGTAGTCCTCTTAAATGTCTCAGCAAATTTATCCAAAGCCTTTGCCATAGGAGTCTGGAAGATTCCTGGTGCAATAGTCATTACTCTAATTCCAAATTTTCCTAAGTCTCGTGCCAAAGGTGCAGTCATAGCAATAATAGCTCCTTTAGTTCCACCATAAATTGTCTGTCCCTTTTGGCCTTCGAAACCAGCAACACTAGCAACATTTATTATAATGCCTCTTTCTTCCTTATCATTTAGAGCCTTTTGTGAGGCCATAACCTTAGCAGCAGCTTTGGAAACATTAAATGTACCAAGAACATTTATGTTCAACAATCTAGTAAAGTCCTTTGCAGTACAGGATTTGGATAAAATATGTCCGGCATGCAAAACTCCAGCGCAATTGACAACAATATGTACCCCTCCAAATTTCTCAACAGTCTTCTTTACTAAATTATCAACTGACTCCTCACTGGAGACATCGGTCTTAACAAATAAGACTTTATCATTTCCTAGTTGTTGTTCAAGATTTTTTCCAAGATTTTCTTGAACATCAGCAATCACAACCTTGCAGCCTTCTTCGACGAATCTCTTGACTGTAGCTTCTCCTAATCCTGAAGCTCCTCCGGTAACAATAGCAACTAATCCTTCGATTTTCATCTTTTTATATAAAGGTTTTTGTAATTATTTTATTGACGTAAGACTTTTTCCTGAATCAGGGAAGATATACTACGCATGACAAGAATTACATCAATCATTATTATATACTTTATTAGACATACTACAGTAAAAAATTACGATTCTTTCTTCTCTTTTATTAACTGCAAAATTTCCTGCTTCTTCTTTACCTCAAGAGGAGCCTTCATTTTTATAGATTTATTCTCCTTGATCTCGTATAGCTCAGGATGGACTAAAACTTAGAATTACTCTCACTTAACTTACATCTCATCATCAGCTTTCTATCATTATCATATTGCTCTCCTTCACTTTTGATCTTAGTGTTAAATCTGCCCTTTGTTATAACAGTATTTTTCTCAGGAGGAGGAATGACCTATATCATAAGCCATCTTATATCAGAAATTTTACCTCTATTCCCTTAAGTTCACTAGTTTCAATCTTTGACTTTTCAAGATAGAAACTAGCAGGCTTTAGACTCATGTCCAAGGAGTTAGTCCTGCTCTGTTTCAAGTGAATTTGCTTATCAAATGTCTTTGTTTCATAAGGCTGAATCTTATTGGTCATTTCGGCTAAATCAAAGGATTCTTTAGCCTTCAGTTGAGTAAATGTTGCCAATGCGTTCAAAGTCTTGTCATCAACTGATCTGAATGTGAGTGTCTTGTTTGCAACATCATTGATTTTGGAATTATATCTCAAGGTATTTATATTCACTGGCTTCAGTTTTTCGGCAAGCTCCTTTTCTTCTTTTTCTTTGCGGATTCTTTCCTCTTCTTGTTGGCGAAGCTTAGTCTGAGTCTGGTTGTATATGGTGAGATTGGGCTCTTTGAGAACTCTTAATTTCTTGGCCCTGGATCTCATCCTTTCGAGCTGAGGATTGAATTTCAGACTGTCGCCAGGATCGGGCCTTTTACTTCTTTCAATCATCAGGACTGAAGAAGTTAAATATGACACATCTGCGGTTTTAGGCTCGAAGAGATTTGCGTTTTTCTCGGACATAGGCCTGAAATTAGTTTTAGCAAAATCAATCCATCGTTTTATTCTTCTTTTATCAGATTTCAGTTCCTGGAGCGGATTGAAATAAGGGGTGCCTCTAGGAGATCTCATCTGATAATACCCATCCCATTTATATTTAACAGGGGCATAGTATAGCTGAGTCTTGTTTAATTCCAGAGATTTAGGCTGGAATGGTGCATATTCCTTGATCTATTCTCTATGAAAACTTTGGGAGATGATTTATACCTCCTTGCCAATTTCGAGTCTTTCTCTGTATGTCATATTTCCTGTAATGGCGGGGTCACATTTGCGGATAAGTTCTCCTGTTTTCATAACCACCTTTGACTTGCCACTTTCGTTGTTGATTAGCAAATATTTACCCTTTTCTTCATCAAACCTTCTAAATGAACCAATAGAGCGCTGGCCTTACCACAACAGAACGTTGTCTTCATTGTAATTATTTCCTCTTTTGCTCATCTAAATCTCATTCAGTTTTATAAATTATTGTGATTTTATTTTCATTGTCGTATCCCTCTACCGAAAGGCCCAGGACACTAACTTTTGTATCTATCTACTATTTCCAGGAAGAATAGCTGGGATCATCAATTATGAGTAATGTCTATTATTATTTATCTTTGTGAGGAGCTTTGACAATACATAGAATTGGAGTTGAGAGAGAGAGATAGATGGATTCTTTGGACTTATCCTGTGTGGCTCATAGTCTGCAGGTTGAAAAAGTTTTGTATATAAATTTTATTTTGCATAAACAAATGCAAAAGTATTCTCCTAAAAAGCCTTTAGGTTTGAAGCCACGGCAGAGAAAAGAAGAGAAGACGCATTCAACTCCTTTGTCAGCCTCAAGAACTACATATCAAGAACTTGGAAAGAATCCACAGGTTCAACCAGTGAAACAGGAGAGCAAATATACTAAGGACAAGTTTCTAAAGTTACTAGAAAAACTTAACAAGGATAACTCTGATTTCAAGGCAATCTATCGTAAATTGAAAGACAATGTATTCTTTACCACATATGCAAGTGTATTTGAAGACTTGAGCCCAGAAGCACCTATCTACATATGTAAGTATTTGAAACTGGAAAGATACAAACAAAATGAAATTGTATATAAAATGGGGGATGACCTTATCGGCAAGCTTTATCTCGTCTACAAAGGGGAGCTTGCAAGCTTGAAGACAAGCGATAATCAGAAGGGAAAAGGGCACGCTACTAGGCGAAAAAGCGTTCATCAGCTTGAAAATAAAACAGATCAAAGTTCTGTAAAATCTATTTTTGCTTTGAGACATGCCAATTCAACTATAGGTGACGATAAAACCACACCCTTAACAACAACAAATAGTATTGTTAAGGCATATATGACTCCAATATCCTCTCGAAAATCCTCATTTGAGGGTGAAAATCTCTATGACAAGATTTATCAGGAAGGTGATTACTTTGGACAAGAATCTCTAATGAATCAGCCTCAGAGAATGAATACTATTATTGCTATTACTGATTCCATTGTGTTATCTCTAGTCACCAGCCATTTTGAACATGCAAAGTTGAGATATCATAAGGATATTTTCAGAAACTTGATTTTGTGTTTCACTACTTTCCCCCTACAAGCATGGAATTAGAGGCCTTTACAGCTACTATGTTTAAATCTCTATTTGAGAAGTCTCTTAAATATGGGGATATGATAACTCGTGAGGGAACAGAAGGCGACTTCTTTTATCTATTATATAAAGGAAAATGCGAATTGAAGAAGAAACCACTTGAGGAAAAGCCGGACATCTACACAAGGCCGGATGAGAAGAAGAGAATAGCTATCTGCCAGGTTGATGTAGGGTCTTTTATTGGAGAAGAAATTCTGTTTTGTAAGGAATATGAGTATGATGTTAAAGTGGTTTCCAGTGGAGCTGTTCTCTTTGAATTCGATAAAAAGAGATTCAGAGAGGATTTTGAGCCTGATCTTATCCAATCTCTCAAAAAGTTATACCTCGAGAAACGAGAAAAAAATCTCGAGATCTTTAGCTCAGCCCTGAAATTTATGCAAATAAAGAGTAGAGAAAATAGTTTTGAAATAGATCGAGAAGAAACAGCAACCCCTAAAAAAATGAAGCATGCGCATAGTCAATACAGTTCCTTGAATAACAGTATGATCAAAGAATTTCCTCAAAGCGAACCCAAAACAACTCAAAATCTACTTAAATCTCCTCCACTAATAGAGATACAGAGTAAAGTACTGCCAAGACTTAGTACTGAGTCAATTTTCAGTAGTTCCAAGAGCGTACCTTTTGGCAGGTCTTCAATAACGCCAATCAATAGTCCAGAGAGAGTATCAGTAGAATCTAGCTCTTGGGCTAAGCAATTATTTACTCCTGGGAGACCTCACGAGGGAATCTTCGATGCAGAGTCTGATGCTCAGCCTCCTTCTAATTCTTTCAGACAATTGATAAATTTGCCTAAGCCAAATTTTGCAATGCAGCTTGAGGTTAATTCGTTAAGGAAGAAGATGAAATCCTTCTTGAGATGTGTGTTGGAAGGAAACAAAGAAACAGAAGCTCAAACTGAGAAATCCCCCCAGAGTCTTAATTCCCCTAAAACAAATCTAAAGGACACAGTCATTGCACCTCCGAAAGTTATCTACAAGACTGTTAGGAGTAACTCAGGATATGAAGGGGTCGGAACCAAGTTAAATGAGATCAAAGAATATCTGGATGGTCTAGTTGATGAGAATGATAATGCAGAAAGAGATATTTCTAATATCAATGAGTTCAAATTTGGTTTTGATCCCGAGAAAACTAAGCCCAAATCCAAGTTGATTACCGCAATTAATCTAAATAAGATCAGAAGGGTCGAGATCAATCATGCCAAATTACTCAAACTTAAAGAGATTTCATTAAAACATAGACTGGGACTTTTACAATCACCTACTTCCTCTAAATTTGCAAACTTGAAACCCGAGAAGCCTGAGATTAAGAATGAAGAGCCTACTGAAAGAACACTGTTGAAGCAAGAGTTTTTTACAAAAGAGGGTTCTAATCTTAAAGAATATCTAGCGAAATATAAAAAGGCTGTAGAGAATAGCAAAACTCATCGTAAAACGAGTTCTGTTTATATGATTGACAATACAGCTATTAAGAAAGTATGGCACAGGAAGTCTCAATCAATACCAGACATCAAAGAAATTTATTCTCCTAAGAAACCCGAAATTTTCCTGTCTCCGAGGTTAACAAAAATAAATAATCCTAACGTGTCCCCACACCAGTCCCATTTATTTCTCACTAAGATAGAGCATTTTTCTTCAAAGTATTCTAAACGAGTCTCTCTAGAATTTTGTAATAGAAGCTAAAAAGATTTTTTTTGTTTTGTTAGTTCTTTAATATAAAAGTTGATGTTTTTCTTTGTATTCGATGTTTCTAATAAGTAATGGGATAACTAGAGAGGCTATTCTAAAATTAGCGTTGGATTACAACCCCTTTTAATTGAACTCATACAGTTAATCTTTGTAATTCTTTCCTAATCAGATTCTTAGATTAACAGTTTCTGACAGCGTAAAGTTAAAACAAATTATATTTGATTTCGGATTAAAAATTTCATTTCTAGAGTTACTAAATGACTTCAAAGGGTAATAACGGCTTCGACTTCATCGCAAAGCTCCTAATTATTGGTGACTCTGGTGTGGGTAAAACTTGTTTGCTTCTCAGATTCTGCGAAGGCAGCTTTACAACATCCCACTTAGCCACAATCGGTAATTCAAATTCAAGCGATTTTTAATCTTTCAGGAATTGACTTTAAGCTAAAGAACATCGAAGTTGAGGGTAAAAAGATAAAGATGCAAATATGGGATACTGCCGGGCAAGAGAGGTTTAAGACAATCACTCAAACGTATTATAGAGGCGCAATGGGAATTATCTTAACTTATGCTTGTAATGACAGAGAAAGTTTCGCGAGTATCGAAAATTGGATGAAACAAATCAAGCAGCATGCCAATGAGGATGTCTGCAAAATTCTTGTGGGAAATAAGAGTGATATGCCTGATCGTTGCATCGATTATGACGAAGGAAAGAAATTGGCTGAAGCTTATGGCATGAAGTTCTTCGAAACTAGTGCTAAGGAGGATCTTAATGTTAATGACGCTTTCTACACTATTGCCAGGGAAATAAAAGATAAAATTATTGCCAAAGATAGTTCTGGTACAACTAATTATAGTCATATTCACAACACCCCTACTTCTGGGCAACATTTATCGAATAAACAAACTGGTGAAAAGAAGGAAAAATCATGCTGTTGATAAATACATTTCTTGAAAATGCAATAACATTTTGTAATTAGATATATTTTATTCAAATATGTAGCCTCATTCCATCTTATTAATGCTTTCGATCATCTTTTCTAATCTTTCCACGCCATTCTTTTGGTCCTTAAAGCTTGGGTTTTCTTCCAAAGCCTTTATTCTCTTTGTCACTCTTGTCTTTATAGCGTTTACCTAATTTATCACTCATTTTCACACATTTTCTATACCAAATTTGCAGCCTTCTGCTTAACCTTATCATCAGCAGCCTGATCTCCCTTCACCTTGTTTAGAACCTTGATAATAGCAACAGCCAACTGATAATACTTGTTGAAGGCCGCAATTTTTTTATTCTTGATTTGATCCACATTTTCCAAGACATTTACAAAGAGATCAGCCAGAATCTTTTGATGTTGAATCAATCTTTTAGCAAGGTCTATGTGATCTTGGGTTGTTGTAATCAAAGTGGTCAACAAATTAAGGCACTAAAAATAAGAGAAATATAAAGCATTTTGTACATCATCTCTACGAGAATCTTTCTTAGCTCCTCCAAAGTCCTTCAAATTGACTCCCTGGATCAAGGTATCCAGCAACTCAAGGCCTATTCTTTTGTACTTAGAGCATAATTCCTTAAAATATTCAGCATCGAGCTCAATATTCGATTTGTGAAGGTAATCATCAAGAGCCTTAGTTACTTATTATTGAGTAATATTATTCTTACATCACGGAACTTTTGGACAAGACCTTCAATGGGATATGCCAAGTCTGCTTTGAATATCAAAGAGAGGAAACATTTGATTAAGTATTTGAGGATCTTGTGAATCTTTGGTGAGACAATCCTGAGATTTGAGAAAAATGATATGAAAGATTACTTTCTTGCGGTGAAGAGAATTTCAGCTATACAGGCTTCGACATCAGCAGAATAATCCAATCCGAAATTCTGTTGCTTATTAATATAGAATCTCAAAAGAGCGGAGACCCTACAAACTTATTCAACTATAAAATCATATACTTATTGACAAAGGCTTCTTTAAGCTTGTCTTTTTGGTTATCTTTTAAGGTTGCAACAAGTGGAGCGACATGTCTCAAGAAAACTGAAGGATCTTTTGTCTTTTTTAGGAAAATCTCGACCAGCTCCATTGTTCTGAATTTAAAGTCAAGGATCTTTTGAGTCTTTTCTTTCTGAAGAATTATTGTAATTCTGGGTCTTTTTTACCTTATCTCCCTTGCTTTTGGCCTTCTTGATGAAAGCTTGAATGGCCTCATCTTCCTTATTTTCCTCTTCTTCTAACTGTTGAACGTCCTCATCTTCAATATCAAGCTCAACATTCTCATCTTCTTCATCTTCTATTTCATTCTTCTTCTTTTCTTGTTTCTGGATGTCACATTATGCTTCTATACAATTACCTTCTTCTTGTTGACCTTTTTTTCAGGCTGTTTCACCTCTTCATCATCCATTTCATTTTCAATAGGCTCATGTTCTATGCCATTCTTCTTCTTTTCCTGTTTCTTAACGTCACACTATGCCTATATACAATTACCTTCTTCTTGTTGAGCTTTTTTTCAGGTTTTTGGACCTCTTCATCATCCATTTCATTTTCAACAGGCTCGGCTTCTACGCCATTCTGCTTTTTTGCTTGTTTCTATAGGTCACATTTTGCGCATGTCTGGATACCTTCTGCTTCTTTATTTTCTTTTGAACCTTTGGGACTTCTTCGTCTTCAATATCTAGCTCAACAGGCTCATTCTGCTCTTCTTCTAATTGAGCGTTTTTCTTTGCGTGTTTCTATAAGTCATATTTCGCCCATATCCAAATACCTTCTGCTTGATCATCTTTTAATTTTATTGAAAGGAGAATAATTTTATAGACTCATATGCTTTTGCAATATGAATGAAATTCTCATAAGAAATTTTTTGAGATTTTTTCAATACTGTTAGAACTTGGATGTAATATCATGAGTTGAGGATTGGGGCTTCAAAGTTGAGCGTTTTTCGATTTGATTATTGAATCGTTTTAAATTTACAAATTGATGAACCAAAAGTTAGTTGAGCTTGGGAAAAAACTCCAGCAGATAGTAGATAAAAATAATCAGATGAATGAAGATCTGGTGAGGCTTACTAATGAAAATTCCTCCAAGAGTGAATTCTTAAATATCCAAGAAGTACGAAAATGGCTTCCATAATATCAAAATAGAAAAAATATGCAGCAATGTTAAAAGAGTTAGAGGAAAGAAAGCTTGAAATAATAAACTTAGAGGAAGAAGTAAAGAATTATAAAAACATGGACGAGGCCAGCATTCGAAATGTGAATATTTTGAGTCTAATGATGATAATTTTAGTTAAATGCTGATAAAATAATGATCGAGAAGTATCTGGAAGAAGTTACTATTATGAAAGAATTCGTCACGCTATTGATGGATGAGAATAGGAAATTTGACATGAAATATGCAGTTGATGCTCGGTAATATTTCAGAATGGAGATATTAATCCGTCTTAGTTCTTTAAAAGAAGAAGGGAATACTATCAAACCAAGCCAAGAAATGTATGCAAAAGCTAATAAGCCATCAATTACGGTCAAATATGTCCGAGTAAATTTCCTTGTAATAAAGTAATAACAAAAGAAAACCAAAGCTGCTGGAGACGCGGAAGAAAAGCTAACCTTCCACGTTACATTCAGAATATCAAATAAGACAAAATTTCAGGATCTTAAGGCTGCTGCCTGTGATTTTTGGGTATAGATAAAAGGGTTTTTAATAAGCCTTTAGAAAGTGCCTAGTGATTCCATCGATTTGACAGACGAAAATGGTGCTCAGGTGCCACAAGAAGATAAGATAGAGGAATATTTTAGAAGTCATGGGCAAAGCTTTCAAGGAGCTTTGCTTGTCCTTAAGCATAGAGAGGAATCTGCTCAATTGACCCCAGGAATTTTAGCTCGTAAATAAACCGATATTAGTTTGTTAAAGAGGATAGTTTTGCAAGGAAGTGATCCTCAGAAAAAGGGCAAGATTGATGAGACTTCCCTATCCAAGGATCAAAAGAAAGAACCAAATCCATATGAGGAATTCTTTGAACGCTTCCCGGGAATGAAAGTATATAGGAAAATATTTATATAAAATGAAAAGGAATATATTGACGAGGATGCACTCATTGAAAAGGATAAGAAGCCTCAGATCTTCCCGAAAAAAACAAGAAAAGTAGATGATAAGCATTTCTGCGTCTTTTTCTGGTACTTGATCCTATTCGTAAGTGCCAAGAGGATTTTGAGTAATATTAATAGATAGTCACTATTGTTGGGCTTCAGAAGACTCTGAATGTAAAATCGGATTTTAAAACAATTCTCAGCTTCGAAAGTTTACTGAAGATTAACAGTGATGTCTTGACCTTTGAGAAGTAGCTTTCTAATGATGACTCTGATGATTTAGTGCATTTCAAGATATTAAAACTGTACCTGAGTTCTTTAATTACTTGAATACGACATTTGCTGACAGTTTGTTTTTGGAAGATCCAAATTCAAACTCAAAATCTTTATTACATACACATAACACCTTTGTTGGCCCATTGAGAATAAGACAAGTAAGAGCCAAAAAAAGATCTGATTGCAAACTTGTCTCCAACTACCCTTTCTCTATCGAATGCTTTAACACCAAGTACAATGATAAAACAAAACGTAAAAATTGACTTACTTGACCTAATGGCTAGATACTGATCAAATTGGAACTTCGAATGAACCTTGGACTATCTATCATCCAGAATCAGAAACAAAAATAGCATCTAAGGTAAAAGATCTTTCAGTCTTAAAATATGATAGATTCGTGGACTGTTTTCAACCTATGATGGATCTGGATATATCATGGACTTTGACATGGCAAAAACAACGTAGGACATATTGTCTTAATATAAAAATTTCTAGACGATTAGAGTTTAAGCAAAATATTACCAATGCATTGGCTGAAAAATACTTTGATTGGTCAGTTAGAGCTATCTTTATGACTGGGGTCTTATACAGCTACGAATCCGATAAATTCCTGAGATTTGATATGGTATCATTTTTTTCCCATTCTAAAATACATCCATAGGGAGTAGAATTTACAGTTGCTGGATCCCTAAAGGTCTTAACTCCTGATATCAAGGTCTTTGACCCTAATCTCTATACAGATGGAGACCTTTCAAAGGCAAGTGATATCTTTAGAAGCCTTGTCGTCATAGCAATCTTGGTCTTAATACTCTACATGCTCTTTACAAACTCAGAAGGAAAGCTTGGATGGAATCTCTCATATATAATCACTTTTGAAGGAGCTCTCAACTTAGCTATTGTCATTTTGGTTCTGGTTTGTATCAGTAAGAACATGAAGCTACAAAATAAACATATCTTTACAAAAGATCTGGTCTTCACAACTGATTTTGTGGTACATGATGAAGTCTTATGTTCAACATATTAGGATCTTAAACAAAATGCTGATAGCTTCCAGTTAGCTCATGATCTTGATGCATTTATTGTTTTCCTACTCACAATCCGACTCATATTATTCTTGAGAATCCATCCCACTTTCAGTTTACTATTCGGAACACTTGAAAAGGTATAGATTCAAAGACTAAATTTTAACGATAGGCTGCCTTATATCTTGGAAAATATGTCTTGACCTTAATTGCCTTGATTATTGGATTTGCCATTATGGCTATGATCCTGTTTGGACCTGTATCAGATGACTATAAAACGTTAGGAAATGCTTTTATCTCGATTATTGGACTTTCAGTTGGTTACTTTGATACTACTGTCTGGAGAGAATCTGACAGTGTCTTAATGGCAGTGTTTCTAACATTTTATTATTTCTTCCAAATCTTCTTCTTGATCACTGTTTTCGCTAGTATATACATTGACACATATAGAAGAGTAGCTATGGAGCAAGGAGAATTCTCAGATGGAAAACCGAAGACAGGTAATATTTAAATGATCTTGTTTTTATCAGAATTAGGCAGTATTATGAAGTGGTTATTCTCGTGGGTCCCTTCTATGGACTGGATCCGTGAGCGAACATCAAAGATTTCCTGTTGTAAGGGGTCTTCGTTTAAGGAGTGCTGGCCTAGACGTAAAACTAATAACACGAACATTCAATCTCCAAAATCTCCAAATACTAATGAGAAAAAATTTGAACTAGCATTCCCACCTCAGATTTAGTATCTAATTGAGTATATTGTACTTAACTATTGTCATCCGATATTTATAACTCTGTTTCTGGATCTTATGTAAAAAAATAAGGCATTTGAATAAATTTTCTTCAAGAAGAATTGAAAAATAAGGCAATTTATTAGTGATAACAACAATTAAGATAGGAAATCAGAGTCTAAGAGCATGAGTAGAAACAAGACACAAAATTAATTATTCTTCTTAATTCTGCTTAAAATTGAAGGCTTAGAACTTTCATCATCCATGTGCATTTTCTTCTTATAAGATCTATCCTCTTTTTCTTCTTCGTCAACTCTGTTCTGTCTTCCTGAGTGATTATACAAAGCAGCATTCAATTCTCCCACTATTCCTGCCTTAAGTTTTTTCCCACGGACTAATTTTCCATTTAAAGCATCTTAGAGTTATTTTTTCAAGCATACTTCTTACCAACTGCCTTGCTTGCAGCATCTCTTCTAGAGAAATTAATCTCTGCAGTTCCATTGTCAATCTATTCTTTAAAACACTTTTAAGGGAAAAAGTACTCTGACACCAATAACATAATCTTCATTGGGTAAGTAACTTCTCAAAAGTCTTCCATCTACACCGTCAGGCAAATTTCTGACAAAGACAGTGCAATTTAAACTCATTGAGTTTGGTACTGAAGGCCCTTCATAAAGATCATGTTTCCAAACATCATTTGGATCTCCTTTTTGAGTGGGTTTATGGATAACTTTGATATTTTTTTCTTTTCTAATTATCTTTCTCTGGATACCTGGATGGGGAGTCTCATCAGAATCTCTTCTGAGGGAAATATCCCTGATTGCTTTGCCATCCTTCTTATTAAGTTTAATTCTGTCCAAAATTGAGCTAGATCCCTTCGTCTCTGGCTCTCTCAGATTTATTACTTTCTTCTTTTTTGTAAGAATGCTTGAGGATTTCGATGAGGTGTTTGCTTTGATTGCACTCAAGGCTTGATTGAAGATTGCACTCATAATACCTCCCTTATTTAAATTAATTTATCAGAATTTGATATCATTAACAATAGAAAGTTCTCAGTGAAAGATAGAAGGAAGCTCAACAAAGACTATTCAACAAGCTTCAAATTCCTTCTTCTATTTTTCAGATGTTGGATATCTTATGTTTATGATGTGTTCAAGATATTCTTGTAAGAAATTTTTGGCGGCAATTTTTTTTCTTAGCTTTTAGAGAATACAAATAGATCTCTCCAGCTATTCTGCAAATTGCTTTTCATTAAAATCTGCTACTCTTAATGCTGAAGCCATTATTTTTTTCTTGCATATTTATTTTACATTAATAATTGTTTTAAGTTTTATTGATGTACTAATTTAGTACTTCATGGAAGAGAAGACAAAGCATCCAGATCCAATAATTACTGAAGAGGGTAGTGAAAGATACGAGCTTGACAAGGATTTCTGTCTTTCTAAGGAAGACGAAGTAAAACAGCTTTCTCCAAACAAAATCACATTATATTCAGTGAATCTCAAGGATATCCAGGAACAAATAGCATCTAAGTATACCCTTCAAACAGAGGGTGAGTCAACAAAAAGAAAGAAAAGACTAGCTCCCTTAGGGAATGACTACAAGATTACAGATTTCCATCTATACAAAGGTGGCTTGCCTACAACCAGGCATGTGCAGCAACGTAGTGTAAACCTGTATACAAGATACCCAGCCACTCAAATTTCAACACATATTGTTAACCAGAACTTAACAACTGGAAATAGCAAAAAGAACCTGCCAAACATTTGTAATTTCCTTCAGGTTGTTGACCAGTCTGCTTCTCCTGAACGATCACACAAAAGAGGATATTCGATGAAGACCTTGCTCAATCCAAAAACTACCATAGAAGTCATAGGAGGAAGTGAGAGTATAGCCAATTCTATCCAAAATATGAGACAGAGCTCGGACCTGGCACTTTCTCTACCAATTATCCATTCTAATACGATATCTAATCAGCCTAAACTAATCACTCCAAGGACTAAGAAGCAAAGACAATCTAGTGGATTTGTATATACTAAGGTTCTGGCAAAGCCAAAAGCCAATATTAATCTAAATGATTGCATCAAGCCTGTAGTTGATCCTACTCAGAAGAGAATTTTCAAGGCCTTGGGCACTTTGCTCAAGAGCTAATTTTTGTTTGTTTCTTTCTTTCTAGTTGTCAATATTTGTTAACTATTTTTGGTTTATTTATAAATAAAATGTTCTTTGTCGTCGGAATCGTTGTCGGGCTAGTTATTGGCTATCTTCTTTCCTATCTGAACATCCCCTGGCTCATAGAAGAAGTCCTCAGCGTTTCAAAGATCCAAAATAAGGTTTGGTTGCATTATTAGAGAATAACATTGATAGCTCACTGTCTTTATCACTTTCCTTGTCATCATTGCCATCTTCTATCTATTGGTATATCTTCCCACAAAGAAGGTTGTGGAAAGTGACAGTAAGTACACTTTAGAATATTGTTGACGAATTTCTAGGCTTATTTCCAAAGTCATCAGGGAATAACTCAAAGCACGTTTCTGTTCGCTTAGAAATGAAAAGAAGAGGATCTTGGCCTGTTGCTTACTCCAACAAATTTGCCTATAATTACAGCAAATAAGCATAGAAATTGGAAGCTGGGCTGATTTTCAATATGCATAGAGAAGACTAATTTGACGCTTCTAATAATCTCAGTGCTAAGCAATAGCATTGTGATTGTTGAGTATATTATTCGTCCATGTTGATTTAGCGTAAATCATTCTTTCGCTAATTGTATAATTAACCTTTTGTATTATTGATTACAAACAAAGAAAAAGAAGAATAAAGCAATGGAGATTTTAATTTTTGAATCCTATATATTTTCTGATGAGAAACTTGTTTCTTACAATTTGTTTTGTCTATTTCGCAGAAATTATGCTCAATGAAGTCTTGATAATTATTATGATATTGTTATCAATTAATATATCTTTGAATACTATAAAGAAAATACAAGTAATAAGTTTTTGGTTTCTGTAAATAAGACAGCTGAAGTAGAGCTGCACAAGAAGTTCTGGTTTTAAAAATAGAAATATTTTCCCAATCTGCTTTTTAGCTTTGTCGTTCACTCAAAATAAAATTAACGGAACTGTTACTCTTAGAATTCATCTACTCTATAAACATTCCCTAATTTTTATCATTATGAAAGTTATCAATTATATTTGATTCCTAAATTGAAAGCATACAAATTTTTTCCTAAATACTTCTAGATATCTTCAGGTGAATGACAACTAGCAAATTAAGAACTTTATTTATCTTAGAATAAGATCTTGTTACATCGAATAGGGTGTCCATTCAAGTCTGAACAGGGTAATGTTAGAGAAATAGATATTAGCTTATGTAAAATATTCTGTAAAACGAAACAGCAAAAAATTAAAATATATTCAGATGAATCGCGATCCAAAACCTGCTGTAAAAAGAGATCTATGGGATGATTGGATTTTATTCAAGAAGAACGACATCACCAATCCCACACTTCAACTGAAAAAGCAAGGAGCAAACTTCAAGAATGAACAATTCAGTGAATTTACATATAGACCAAACTCATTTAGCCCTCCTAGCATGCAGGAATTTTACGAATCAGTTATAAATGGCATTATCAAGAGACATCAGCTTGGCCTTTACAAGGGAGATTATCACTTTTACCTAGAGCTTCAGACCTGCCTTCATGAGTTTATCAAGCTGTTGAATTTCAGAGCTGATATCCTTATTGAGGTCTTTCAGTCGATAACGAGTTTAAATTTGTCAAAGGAGCAGTTCCCCAATATTGTTTTGCCTTGTGCTTCTTGTGGAATGTTCATATACATTACTTATCACTGCAAGAAATGTTTCTCAGCTTTCTACTGTGATAAGACCTGCAAGAAGAACCATAAGGCTAAGCATCAGGCTGAATGCCCTGCAAAGATTCCGATTACTCCCTCAATTTTATATGCTCTCCAGGTTGAAATTCATTGTGGAGGAGATTTGGGTGATGATGTTCAGATTTTCTTTGAGTATGAAAAGAGGATCAGTCTTAAGTACAGGGGAATAAAGTTCATGGCAAACCTATACAAGATATTCATGAAGAATATTTGGTTAAAGAAGTGGTATCAGATTATTGAAGAGAAGGAAACCTATTCTATTTACCTGAAATATAATGAAAAGGCTGAACAAATGGATAAGCCTGATAAGGAAGGGATCTCCTTGTACGATACCTCTATCCAGGGAGAAGAGGACTTGTACTTGAAGATGCCTGTGATTCAAGAGCTTAGAGTCATCTTTTTGAATCAGGGAGCTATCTTGCAAGATATAATTAAAGAGACGTATGAAACTTACACACATTATATCCATATCTATTACTTCCCTTTTTAAAATGTAATTCTCTTGATAAAAAATCCAACGAAAAAGTCAATACTTCACTCATAACTCGGTCAATTTTACCTAACATATACAAACAAACAATGATGAAGTACAGAAGAAAACTATAATGAACCTAAAGAACTCCACGAGAAGCTCTTCTTTCCAGCGAGATATAGTTAGAAGGCGTGACCCTTTTAGACTTAGGATCTAATTTAAATGCAGCAATCGGTTTCTCAATTTGTTGGCAGAATTCCTTACTCAAATTTCTGTAGACATTCTTTGAAGCCAAACACATGCTATTCGACCTTCCTTTAACGATATTGGCAAGCTGAACTTGGCTTGGTAAGGGGCTTTTTTCCGCATGTATCTCCTTTGACTTATCAGTGTAGCATTGTTTTGTTGTGGAGATATACTCAACCTTATCGTCTCCTAGAGTATATTGAGATTTGTTAAATTGAGCGCTGTTTCTGACTGGAGTAACTGGAGCTACAAACTTAGGTGCCTCATATTTTTTCCTAGTTTCACTTGCAAAATGCTCCTTTGGGTCGTAATCGATTGTCTGAATGATGTTGAAGCTAGAGGTGTTGATGGATCTGTTTACTCGTTTGTAAGGGATAACTTTTTTGGCACTATAGGCATATTGATTCACAGATTCAGGCTTCTGAATCTGGCTGGGGTCTCCAAGGACAAAGTGAGTCCTTTGATATTCGAAGGATTGATTTAAGGATCTTTTGCCCTTAGGAGGGGTTTTCTTCCTATTGAATTGGTCAAGTAGCATCGTGTGATGTTGTTACAAATTGTTAATAAAATTTATCGTGTAATATCTTAAAGTTTAACAGATACTTGATTGCAAACATAATCGCTATGGATTACTACTAATAAATAAGGAATTGAATAAATAAGTTAAATCAAGGTGTAGTTATAGAGAATCAACAAATCCTGAAGTTAGAGGATCATTTTTGACAGAATTTGTGATATCATCAATTGTGATCTTCAAAAAAATCTGGCTATCTCTCACCTGAGTTATATGTGAGGATGTTTGGGCTTCTTTTTCCTTTTTCAAATATGTTCTAGGCTTTTCAGTTACAAGGCCCAAGGCTATAAGTTGCTTCAGTAATTGCTGACACTCTTGTGCGCTAAGACACTTTCTTCCAAGCTTTGTCATCATACCTTTCATTCTTTCTTGTACCTTAAGAAAATCAGTACAAAGAGACCAAAGCAGTACCTCACTCATATTGGCATGGCCTTGTCCTCTAAACTTCATGTCTAGTCCTATGGCCAAGAGGAAAAGCTTGGCGTTTTCCATTAGCATTTCAATGGCTTTATGATAGGGTGAACCATAGATATTGGCATGGCTTTTTCTCACATAATCTATAGTAACGAGATCATGATCCCTAAATGCAGCTGGATTTTCTGTGAATTCCTTCACAACATCCTCACGACAGAGCTTGAAGGCTTCTCTATCAAATGAATAAACTAATTGTTGAGAATTACCTGCAGACATGGAGAGTTCTTCTGATATCTGAAGAGAATGTGGCAATCTTCTTGCTCAGGAAGGTTAAGGTTTCAGCAGGGATGATGTCCATATTCTCGAGTCTGTTGAGAAGGATTTGTTCTATCTGAGAACTGGTATAAGGCTTGTACACAAGGGATCTTTCTCCCATACGACTCTGAATTTTAGGTAAGAGCTGGTCTTTGAGATTCATGGTATTAGCAATTCCTAGGAAGTTAAGATAAAATTGATGAGAAAGTACCTAGCATAATGAGCTTGGAATTAGGATGTTGAGTCCAATCGAAGAGATTGTATAAGAGATTCTGATCTTTGGTGACAAGATAATCCATTTCATCGAGCAAAACAACTCTAAACACAATAAGGATAGATTTTACTTTAAATTACCTCGTTCTCTTGTCAATATTGTCTTTGAATTGCTTGTAGGCCTTGGGCAAGGTTCCTTTTTGGAACACATTATCTATTCTTGGTTATTTAATGATAAAGAAATTATACTCAAAATAAGACAAGCAGTGGAATTACTAACATTAGTAATGCCTGTGACTTCTTTGAGAAGAATCTGATATATATTTTCTGGATTTACCATGTTAAGTCCATTGATATGGATGAAGTTAAAGTCCTTCTAATCCTTATAAGAGAATTGCTAAATAAAAATACCTTTTTAGAATTGCTCTTCCTTAATTGATTAATGACTTCAAGGACTGAAATAGTCTTTCCGATTCCTGGAACACCAGAAATATCTATACTATTAGCCAAATGGTTTTATGACTTACAAAGACAGTGACTGAGACCTTCATTATTAAGACCTTCTTCAATAAATGCCCTGATAACATCCTTTTCCATTTCTCTGCAGGGGATTTTATCAGGCAAAGTATATTCCTGCAAATTCAAAATAGCATCATCGAACTTTTTCAAAAGAGCATCCATTCTTTTATCCTGATGTCTAATTGGTGAAGATTGGCTTGCCTTCCTTTTAGCATCTGGTATCTCAGTAGACATTGGGCTATCTTCCACATGGATCGAGATTGAGCTTTCTCTAAAATCAAGCTCATTCTCACTTCTATATTCCTCGAGACTTTCTTCAGAATTCTTTCTACCCTTGCTTGGTGTAACTCTTGCCTCTTTTGTCTCTTTTGCCTCGGGTAAAGCCTCTGGCTTAGGCTTGGGCTTTCTTCCTCTCTTTTTGGGAGTGGGAGTGCCTTCTGCTGGTTCTGGCTTTTTCTCAGTCTTTACAGGGGTTCTGGATTTTCTCTGAGATGCCTTGATAACCTTTTCTATTTCATCATCTTCAAAACCGTATAGATAATCAAGTTCGTTGTATTTGACGATTGAACTCTTAGGCTTATTGGCACTTCTAGTTGTATATCTTCGTGGAGTGTTTTCTTCAGGTTTCTCTTCTTCATCGCCTTTCTTGGTCTTTTTGAAATCAGGAGTTGATTTTGTAGGTGACTTGGGCTCGGGTGACTTGAGTTTTTTGGGAGTATTTCTTGTTGTACGTGTTGATTTTACCTCCTCTTCCTCATAATCACTGTCGCTATTTTTTCTTCTACGACCCCTTTTGCTTGGAGTGACAGATTTTCTATCTGCTTTTGCGGTTTTTGAGGTTTTATTAACTGATCGTTTGGCCTTGTCATCTGGACTGAGAGATATTCTGTCAAATTGATTCTTAAGATCGATTATAATTGATTCTCCCTCATTTTCTAGCTCTTCACGGTCACTTTTTCTAACTCTTTTCTCAATGTTGGCATCAGCGGTCTTTGGAGGAGTTAATTCTTCAACCTTTCTTCTTTTATTGGTTGTTTTGGGTTTGGGAGGCATGGCGGAATATTAAAGTTTATTTGTCTAATCTGAAAACTCGACCGGATATGAGATTTAATCGTCTAAATTTAAGATAAACATGAAAAGGCGCCAATTTGTTACAGTACCAGGGAAAATTTATCTTCTTAAGATACATCGAAGAGGGTGTATTGAACACGACGAAAGTAGCTCATAATCTAAAACAAAGTTTATTTATACTTGAATATTAATTTTTTGTTTAAATGTCCTGGCAGGCTGCAGAAATACAACTGAGGAAAATAGTTGGATTTTTCACCAATCAGAACCTTAAAAAAGAGACCCTAATTGTGATAGGAGGACACCAGGTCTCTATCGCTTCGGAACTGAAAAGATTGCATAACTATGAGAGAAAGTATGAGTATAATCTTGATTCACCTTCTTCTGGAGAGAGTTCTCCATGTATTAGTGATTCAGAAAGAGAAACCCGTTATGTTATGCCTACTGTCCAAGAGGTGAGTGATCTGTTAACCGAGGATGTCGCCGTGGATATAGATTATGCAATTGATAGACTCAGAGAATTCAAAAATAAAGATGTGACTCTCTTATTTGAGAATATAGATCCGAATGTCAAAACCAACCGCTTTCTAGGTTATTTTCGAGACGTCAAAGCAAATGGATATTACTCAGAGAAAATACTAAGCCTTAGAGATCCTCGATTGATCATCTTTCGAGGTCGTTATGCCTTCACTGTCAATATAACAGTGAAAAAACCAGATTGCATTGTAGAACTCCTCAACAAAGTTCAATCCAGCATGTACAGTTCCATGAGAATTCAACCTAGAATCAGTTATGTCGTGAATGATAGAAGAGTCTCAGACAGATGGCATGCGGTTGTGGTTCGAAATCTGCCAGCCACGGTGAGTCAAAGAGAATTATCAGAACAATGCCAGCGAGATGTCTATGGAGCCATCCAGGTTGGCACTATAAGCAAGATCAAGGACAAACATTGCTGCATTATTCGTTGTGACTATCTAGAAGATGCAGAACTTATTTGTAAAAGACTTAATAATTTTCAACTCAAAACTCCTAATTATGAGAAATATACAATAAAGGTATTTCTTCTTTTCAATTTCCTAATATTTCTTAGGCTCATTTACATCCCCGCGACTCCTTAGTCCATTCAATGAAGGAAAAATCCATCTTCGCCAACGCTCTTATTGGCTCAAAACCAATAAAGAAGATCGACAAGCCAAAAGTGAATGAACTATTGGATATCTTCAGGAATTCAACCAATAAAAAAGCCCTTGAAATAGAAAGAACCAAATCTGATATTAAAGAAGCTGAAGGTATCTCTAGCATAAATATGCATCATTCCATAGAAAATAAGAACGCAAACAACATAGATTCTATAATAAAGAGATTTTCTTCTGATGTACCAGTAGCTAGTGAAAAACCTACCACAGAACCAGAACAAAAAGAAAATACTGAAACATCGGATCTCAGAAAGCTTATTCAGAGTAGCGAGGCCAAGAACGTTCAAGCAGAGAAAGAAGAAGGTGAAGAAGAGGGAATGCAAATAGAAATGGAAAGAGATAGTGAAGAGAAAGACCGTGATCGAAAGGATAAGAAGCATGATAAGCATAGAAGCCACCATAAACACGGTAATTTATTTCTGCAAGAGAAATAATATATGTAGATGATAAAAAGAGTCGATTTAAGAAATATAAAAGACATGAGAAATCGCATGATGATTATGAGAAGTCTCGCTTGAGCACTAGAAATTCTTCAGTAGAATCCAGCAGAGAAAAGCATAGCAGGCATGGCCATCACAGTTATCACAGAGATCGAGATGACCATCATAAAAAAGATGATCATAGAGAAGGCAGAGGTCATTATAAGGCTTCAAAGTCAAGGAGTCGATCCAAAAGTCCCAAGAGGCATAAGCGAAAGGGAAGATCTAGATCTAACTCATCCCGTTCTCCAAGAAGAAGCTACTCAAAGGAACGTAGAAGATATAAATCCAGGTCGAACTCTAAGAGGAAGGAAAAGAGAAATGTAAGTGAAAAATGGAGAAATTATTAACTTTGTAGGAAGAGAAAAAGACGAAAACAACTCTTTATGAGTTCAATTTTGAGGAATCTAAACCAGTAGAAAAGAGATCTGTGAGTCCTAAGGAAAAAGAGAATAGCCGTGAAAAGGATGATAAGCACTCATACAGAAAGCATGACAGGAGTGACTATAAGCATGATAGCAGAGATTATGAGAAAAATCCGAGTAGATTTTCTTATAATCGTCGGGATGATTACAAACACCGAGATCAGCATCATAATGATCGGGGTCAGAATTATTCAAGGAATAAGAACGACACCCCACAGAGAAAAAGTTTTGGAAATCGCGATAGAGATCATTCAAGAAATAGATCACCTGGGCAAAGTAAATGGAGGAGTCCTTCTGATTCCAGAGGAAGGAAATACAATAATAATAATCGCATGAAAAGTCATGGCAGGCATTCTAAAGATAACAGAGATTGGAGTTATAATGACAATCGCAATGGGCAATCCCATCATGATTCGAATAGGAATGATGAGAAAAATGAGATTTCTGTGGAACATTGAGTCTGGTGACTTCAACTCAATGTTTTTCCAATCTCTGGAATCCTTCCTTATGATTCCAGATCTTGTATAATTTGTGTTTATGTCAACATTTAAACTATTTCCGATAATTTAATTCTTTTTTGGAATCTTTCTATTCCCAGATTAAGTCTTTCAGATGGGGTCAACGCAAGGAGCCTTTCTATAAACCCTCAATTTCTCGCAGCTTTGTGTGAAGAATAATACTCATATTACAACACCTTTGGCAACATATTAATACCACTACATATGTCAATACAATACATTCTTTATTCAGTAAGATCCGAGAAAAAGTTTATTTTCTTTTCCTTTTCTATTTCTCTCTTTCTTTCCTTAATATTTGTCTTCTTTTTCATAATTCTTTGCTTAGTCTCACCAAAATCTTCAATATCAGAATCACCCCAATCTTCAACCTCATCGTCGAATTTTGCCTCCTCATCAACATCATCATCCTCAGGATCGAAGTCTTGAGCTGTGAGGTTCGCTCTTGCTTCGACGAAGGCAGAAATATTATGGAATTTGATCCAGTTATCATAAGAAATAGTTGCGACATAATTCTTGTCATGGCTGAGAGACATTTTGGTAATAGCTTCAATTTCATCACTGTCAGAGTGATTTCCAAGATAGTTTAGCACCTTGTTTGGCCCAATACTAACACCTCTGATATATCCATCCTCAGATCCAGTGATTACAGTGTTTTCATCAATTTTTAGCTTGAAATATAAATTAACAAAAAATGATATATTACCATAGCATCAATAGAATTAGGGTGGCCAAGAATTCTATCCTTGCAGTCACCGAACCAGTCCCACTTAAACACATAGATACAACCTATACTGTTACTTTGAAAATATTGGAGCTAAACCCTCTTGTCCACTGCATAAAACTTTTCTTTCATTCTAAATCAAATTGATACTCAAAAACTAAAAGGATTACCTTGACTAAAGCAATAGCAAGGAGATCTTCATCCATAGGATCTGAAAGTGCATACAATTTATCTTTGCTATTTTTTCCCTTGGTTAAATCATAGACTCCAAGAGTTCCATCAGTGCTAGTTAAATAAATATATTCTTCTTTTAAAACTTACTCAGTTGCTAACAAGAAGGTTTTATTTTCGTTTACAACCATATCAGTAATGGTTCCTTCTTGCTCATGGACTTCCCAAACACATTGGAAATTATTCAAATCCCATATCTATGCATTGAATAAATAGATCCACCAATGATTACTTTGATCACACCTTCATCATCTCCAGTGGCCAAGACATCATCAGCAAGGAAATATGTTGTATAAATAGGAAATCTAACCAGATTACAAAATCAAAGCCATTGTTACTCATGAGCTCTTTTTATTCTCGTGACCAAATTACCATTTTCATCAATAATTCCTATGCTCAGATCTTCAGATCCTGTGACCAAAACTAAAAGGTTTAGTAGGTAGAGGAAAATAGCTTACATTTTCCATTAGGAGAGAAGGTACAGGTTCTACAGGACTTCTTGTGGTGAGTAAAGGTGGCGAGCTCTGTTGTGTCTTCCAAACCATAGGATATTCTTGAATGAGTTAAAAAAAGGAGGATAATGCTTACAGTTTTACTTCTCCTGTGATCATTGAGCAGGCAAGAACGTTATTTTGAGGATGAAAAGCCACATCGAAGATGTGCTCTCCAGCATTGAAAGGAATAGGATCTAACAATTGCTGCATCTCTTCAATAAATCTTATAGATTTATTTTAATCTGTTGGTATAAGATACACAAGTTTTCATTAATTCTCCTACCTTGAACACAATCCAAATAACAATTGACTTCAGGTCTTATAAATCTATACCTTAAATTCTAAGGGAGTCTAGATAAGAATTATACAGAAACCGTAACTTGTTAAAACTCTCAATTTTATTAATCAAACTTGCAAAATAAATTGTATCGATTTTTGGAATTCTGAAAATGGGATGCCAATCCTCCAAGGAAGTGATAACCAGAATACAAGCTCAAGTTTAGAATATAATGACTACTGTCTTATCCTATAGGATGAAAAGATCGATAAACTCATTGAATCGAATAAAGAAATCGAGGAAAAATTGAAAGATTGGAAACCAAACGCAGGAAGTGAAGCCAAACAACCAAATGATACAGTAACTATGAATAAATCCAACTCTGACAGTGAATAGCAAGATTTGAATAGTCTCAAATTGATTGAAGCAAGGCTGACAAAACTTGAAAAAACAGTGAATCAGCTTCATAATGAATTCAAACTGAAGTTATTTGATGGAATTATGGATAATTTAGATGATGGGCAGTCACCCAATGTTCAACGAGAAGGTTCTTTAGATTTAAATTTTGACAGAGAAAAAGGTTTTGGACAAAATAAGAAGCCTGCCGGGGATGCACAAAATGCGCAATGGAATGATGTATAGGTCTTTAGAGAACTTGTTAATAATGAAAGCTATTGCAAGAAACTAATCATGGACCTCAGAGGACTGACAAATACACTAATGAAGATCCAATTTATGAAGAAGTGTCTTCAAAGAATAAAAGCGATAAGAATGAAATTATTAATCCCAATGACATAAACCTGAACACAAAGAGTGACTATAAATCTTCAATAGGTATTAATCATTATCCTCTTTTTGATAATAAGACAAAAGCAAAAAAAAGTAAAAAAGATGTAAAGGATATTCTCAAAGATGACCAAGTACAGAAGATATACTCTGAAGTAAAAAAGACAATGTTTAAAAAGGCACAAGATTAGAACACGATTTCTGTTTTAATAATTCTTTTGTGTATACTTAATGATATTGTAAGTTAGGTACACTTTTATTAGTCTAACTGGTAATATCAAATCTTTAATTGAGAAAAGTCATTATCTATCAATTTCTATATAATATATATATGGGAAAAGTGTATTATTCATAGGGCTTATTGAGTCGTTAACTCAATATAAAATCAAAAATTAAATATATAGACATTTATATTTCAGTTAGTATGGAGGATCAAGACAGCTTCATCGACCCCATGGACCAAATTGTCAAAGAACGTAAAGCCTTTATTCATGAGTAAGTCTACAATTTCAAAATTTAAATTACCTAGTGCCATTATTCATGAATGTGAAAACTCATTGCATACAATCAAAAATCAAATGCTAGAACTGAAGAATAGACTCTATAAGACAGAAGATAGACTGCGTGAGAGTAATGTTAGTAATCCAACTAACACAACCCTTTCCCTTGATAACCCCTTCAAGGAAAGGCCTTCGACCAAGATGAGTGATTTATTACAAGAAAATGTAAAAGAATTTATTCTCTCCTTATTGTGTAGTATAGACTTGAGACCGAAGTTGCCA
>Ga0065720_1000341_pt1 | contig 52011 bp, 50 predicted proteins | sample Thericmetagenome_FD_59107 | JGI IMG/M metagenome (GOLD analysis project Ga0065720, IMG submission 59107) | Thermophilic microbial communities from the Joint Bioenergy Institute, California, USA of rice/straw/compost enrichment - eDNA_2 v2... | ecosystem: Engineered > Solid waste > Grass >... | reverse complement strand
GTCAATATCAGGCTGATGAACGGCCCGCCCGGCGCCGGCAAGTCGATGCTGGCGCAGCGCCTGCCGTCGATCCTGCCGCCGCTCGCCCCGGCCGAGCTGCTCGAAGTCTCCATGATCCACTCCGTCGCCGGCCTCCTTGCCGACGGGGCGCTTACCGATCGCCGGCCCTTCCGCGCGCCGCACCATTCCGCCTCCATGGCGGCGCTCGTCGGCGGCGGACTCAGGGCGCAGCCAGGCGAGGTCTCGCTCGCGCACCACGGCGTGCTCTTTCTCGACGAGCTGCCCGAGTTCCAGCCCCAGGTGCTCGACAGCCTGCGCCAGCCGCTGGAGACCGGCGAGGTGCTGATCTCGCGCGCCAACCACCGTGTCAGCTACCCGGCCCGTTTCCAGCTCGTCGCCGCCATGAACCCATGCCGCTGCGGCCGCGCCACCGAGCCGGGCTACGCCTGCCGGCGCGCGCCCAATGAGCGCTGCATGGCGCAGTACCAGGCCCATCTGTCCGGCCCGCTCATCGACCGCATCGACCTCATCATCGAGGTGCCGGCCGTCACGGCCGCCGATCTCATCCTGCCGCCACCGGCCGAGGGCTCGGCGGAGGTGGCCGAGCGCGTCGCCCGCGCCCGCGCCGTGCAGGCCGCCCGCTACGCCTCGCTCGGCCTTTCCGGGGTGACCACCAATGCCCGCTGCCCCGTGCCGGTGCTCGAGGAAGTGGCCCGGCCCGACGAGGCCGGCCTCGCCCTCATCCGCGGTGCGGCGGACGCCATGCGCCTCACCGCCCGCGGCTACCACCGGGTGCTCAAGGTGGCGCGGACCCTGGCCGACCTCGACGGCGAGAAACGGGTGGGGCGCCTGCATCTCGCCGAGGCCCTGTCCTACCGCACGGCGCTCGAGCGGCTCGCCGTACCGGCCTGAGGCTTTAACGGGCGATTCAGCACGCCTGCCAACGCAATCTCAACGCCTCCATGGGAGGTTGCGCAGCAACGAAAGCTGAGCTGAACGCCCCATGGACCTTCTGACCACATCTCATGATCTCGTGGCCGGCGCCGCCGCGCTGATCGTGGTCGCGACCGTGGTGTGGCTCATCCTCCGGCGCCGGCGGACGCTTCTCGACCAGATCGACCGTCTGGAGGCCGAGATCGAGGCGCTGCACGATTCGATCTGGGAGCTGTCCGAAAGTCGCGAGCACTACCGCAGCATCGTCGAGGCGCAGGGCGACCTCATCGTGCGCCGCGCCCAGGACGGGCGGATCGTCTACTGCAACGATGCCTTCGCACGCCTCGCCGGCCGGCCGCGCGAGGAGCTCATCGGCACCACCTGGCAGCCCGTCGTGCGTGAAGTCAGCGACGTGCGCCTGTCCACGACCGGCGCACGCATCTTCGACGAGGCCATCGAATACGGCGGCGGCATCGTCTGGATCTCGTGGATCGAGACCCTCGCCCTCGGCGACAGCGGCGCCNAACGCCAGCGCGTGGGCCGGGACGTGACGAGCCGCGTCGCCGCCGAGCACGACCTGCTCGATGCACGCCACCGCGCCGAGGCGGCGAGCGAGGCCAAGTCCCGCTTCCTCGCCACCGTCAGCCATGAGGTGCGCACGCCGCTCAACGGCATCCTCGGCATGGCCGACCTGCTGGCCGACACCCGCCTCGACCCCGAACAGGCAACCTATGTGCGTGCCGTGAAGACCTCGGGCGAGGTGCTGCTGTCGCTCATCGACGACATCCTGGACTTCTCCAAGATCGAGGCCGGCAAGATCGCCCTCGTGCAGGAGCCGTTCGACCTGCGCAGCCTCGTCGAGAACATCGTCGAGCTGCTGGCCCCCCGCGCCCAGGGCAAGGGCATCGAGATCGCGAGCTTCGTCTCGCCCGACCTGCCGCCCCTCGTCCTGGGCGATCGCGACCGCCTGCGCCAGGTGCTGATGAACCTCGCCGGCAATGCGGTGAAGTTCACGGACCGCGGCGGTGTCGGCGTCTGCATCGAGGTGCAGCCTGACGGGCTCGTGGCCTTCAGCGTCGCCGACACCGGCCCCGGCATCCCCAAGGACCGGCAGGACGCGGTCTTCCGCGAGTTCGAGCAGGTCGACGACACCGCGAGCCGGCGTCACGGGGGCACTGGCCTCGGCCTCGCCATCTGCCGGCACATCGTGGAACGCATGGGCGGGACCATCACCGTGGAGAGCGAGGAGGGCCGCGGCGCCACCTTCCGCTTCGCCATCGCCCTCGCCGCTGTCGGCGGAGACAGCCCCCCGGCCCTGCCGCCGCCGACGAAGGTGGACCTCTCGGGCAAGCGCGTGCTCATCATCGCCGATTCTCCCTTCGAGGCGCCGTTCATCGCGCGCCGGCTCGTGGCCGCCGGCGCCCAGGCCGAGATCCGCACGAGCGAGGCGGCTGCCAGCGCAGCGATGACGACGGAGAAATACGACGTGGTCCTCACCGACTGCGCACTCGGCGAGGAGGCAGCCCGGCGCCTCGCCGCCCTCGCCCGGCGCTCGGGCGTGCGGCGCAGCCTCATCCTGCTCTCGCCCTTCGAGCGCCGCGAGTTCGGCCCCCCTGCCGCAGCCGGATTCGACGGCTATCTGGTGAAGCCGGTCCGCGCCCTGTCCCTGATGCAGCAGATCGCGCTCGAGCCCGTCACGCCGCCGCCCCAGCAGCCCCCCGCGACACAGGCGCAGGCCCAGCCCAGGGCTACCGAACGGTCCCAGCGCAAGCGGCGCGTCCTTCTCGCCGAGGACAACGAGATCAACGCCCTGCTCGCGCTCAAGCTGCTCGAGGGCGCGGGGGCGGAGAGCGTCTGGGGTGCGGGACGGCACCAAGGCCGTCGCCGAGATGCGGCGGGTGCTCGCCGGCCACGAGGAGCCGTTCGATCTCATTCTCATGGACGCACGCATGCCCGAGATGGACGGGCTCGAGGCCGTGCGCCGCATCCGCGCCATGGAGGCTGCCCACCCCCGTCCGACGCACGTGCGAATCGTGATGCTGACCGCCAACGCCTTCGCCGAGGACCGCGCGGCAGCCATGGCCGCCGGGGCCGACGGCTTCCTCGCCAAACCGTTTGAACGCCAGAAAATTCAGGAACTTGTCGAAGGTTCGGGAACGCCCGGCGCGGCACAGGCGTGAGATGCCCGCCCCATCTCCTCGTTGTCACAAAACGTTCCGAGGCTTATGGTTCCGTTAACATATGCGGTGGGAATGGCTGCGTCGGCAAACCGGCGCGCCGGGCTGACGCCGCCGCTTACGGGGCAGACGGTCTGGGGCTCATGGTTTACGATCCGACACAGGTGAAGACCTCGCGAGGGGCCGCGCAACCCGATGTCATCCGGCTCGTACCCCGCGGCCTGACNAACATGCTGCGCCCGAGCAACTGGGGCGCAGCCACGGCAAGCGCACTCCTGCCGTTCCGCGCGCCGGCGCCGGCCGATGCCGGCGGCCTGCCCACGGTCCTCGGGCGGCTNGGCTCGCTCGAGGTGCGCCTCGCGCGCACGCGCAAGGAGATCAAGCAGGCGCAGAGGCTGCGCTACCAGGTGTTCTACGAGGAGATGTCGGCACTGCCGAACGCGACCTCCATGCTGTCGCGGCGCGATGTCGACGAGTACGANGCCATCTGCGACCACCTGCTCGTGCTCGACTACGACGTGCCCAAGAAAGCCTTCCGCAATCCCAAGCCGCAGGTGGTCGGCACCTACCGCCTGCTGCGGCAGGAGGTGGCCGACCGGCACTGGGGCTTCTACACGGCCGGCGAGTTCGACATCCAGCCGCTGATCGACGCCAATCCGGACAAGCGTTTCCTGGAGCTCGGCCGCTCCTGCGTGCTGAAGCCCTACCGCAACAAGCGTACCGTCGAGCTGCTGTGGCACGGTATCTGGGCCTATGTGCTGCACCACCGCATCGACGTGATGCTGGGCTGCGCCAGCCTTGAGGGCACCAACCCGGACAAGATGGCGCTGCAGCTGAGCTTCCTCCACCATTACGCCCGCGCACCGGAGAGATGGCGGGCCAATGCGCTCGCCGGCCGCGGCGTCGCCATGGACCGGCTGCCGAAGGAGGCGGTCGACCCCAAGGCCGCGCTGCATGCGCTGCCGCCGCTGGTCAAGGGCTATCTGCGCCTCGGCGCCTCGATCGGCGACGGGGCCGTGATCGACCATCAGTTCGGCACGACGGACGTGCTGGTGGTCCTGCCTGTCGAGGCCATCAACCCCCGCTACATCGACCATTTCGGCCCGGCAGCAAACCGCCACGCGGCCTAACGGGCGGGCTCAGTTCCGCCCGGCGAGCTCTGTCCGTGCCAGTGCCGCGATCCCCTCGCGGTAGGTGGGATAGGCGAGCGTCACGCCCAGCTCCTCGCGCAGGCGGCGGTTCGAGACCCGACGGTTGTCCGCATAGAAGCTGCGTGCCATGGGCGGCAGGTCGGCCTCCTCGAAGGGAACCTCCGGCGGCGGCGCAACACCGGCCAGCTCGGCGGCATAGGCCACGACGTCCTGCGGCGGCGCCGGCTCGTCGTCGCTGACGTTGTAGATCGCCCCGGGCGACGGGCGCGCGAGCGACGCCGCCAGCGCCGCGGCGATGTCTTCCACGTGGATGCGGTTGAACACCTGGCCGGGCTTGACGATGCGCTGTGCCTCGCCGCGCAGGAGCTTGCCGAGCGGGCTGCGCCCGCCCGGCCCGTAAATGCCCGCGAGCCGGAAGATCTGGACCGCCTTGCCGGTCTCGCGGCCGAGCGCCAGCCACGCCTCCTCCGCGACGACGCGCTGGCGCGTGCGCCCCTGGGAGGGGTTGAGCGGCGCGTTCTCGTCCACCCAGGCGCCGCCATGGTCGCCGTAGACGCCGACCGTGGACAGATATGCGATCCACCCGAGTCGCGGCGCCCCGGCGACGGCCTCGCGCGCCGCCGCGAGGACCACGTCCCCTTGCGGCGCCGGCGGAATGCTGACGATGAGCGCATCGGCCTGCGCGAGGGCCTCGGCGGCCGCCTCCTGCAGCTTCTCTCCCGTGAAGACGAAGGCCTCGACGCCGCCCGGCGCAGCATTGACGGCAGCCGCCTTCTCCGGCGTGCGCACCGTTGCCCACACGCGCTCGAAGCGGTCGCGATGGCGGGCGACGAAATGGCTGGCGCTATAGCCCAGCCCGAAGACGAACANGTTCAAGCCAGTCCTCCCCCCACACTCTCCTGAAGCGCCTGTTGCCACTCTTCACGCACGGCCGCGTCCNCCTCCCCGTCNATGCGGCGNGCGGCGAGGGCCGTGAACTCCCCTCTCGGCAGCAGCCGCGACAGGGCCCACACCGCCGCGCCCCGCACCAGGGCGGAGGGGTCGTCGAGAAGGGGAAGGGCCGCTTGCGCCAGCGAGGCCAAGCCCGAATTGCCGATGGCCACGAGCACGTTGCGAATGAAGCGCTCTCGCCCCGTGCGCTTGACGGGCGAACCGGCGAAAAACTGGCGGAAGGCAGCATCATCGAGCCCCGCCAGCGCGGCGAGCGACGGCGCCGTCAGGTCCGGCCGGGCGGCGAGGCGCACCTCCCGCGCCTGCTGCGCAAACTTGTTCCAGGGGCAGACGGCGAGGCAGTCGTCGCAGCCGAAGACCCGGTTGCCCATCAGCGGCCGCAGGTCGCGCGGGATAGGCCCCTTGTGCTCGATGGTGAGATACGAGATGCAGCGCCGCGCATCGAGCACGTAGGGCTCCGGGAAGGCTGCCGTCGGGCAGATGTCGAGGCAACGCCGGCATGAGCCGCAACGGTCCCGCTCCGGCGCGTCCGCCGGCAGGTCCGCCGTTGTGAAAATGGCGCCGAGGAAGAGCCAGCTCCCGAAGGCGCGGGAGACAAGCACCGTATGCTTGCCCTGCCAGCCGAGGCCCGCCGCCGCGGCAAGCGGCTTCTCCATCACCGGCGCCGTGTCGACGAAGACCTTGACGTCCGCGCCGCCGGCGGAGGCGAGCAGCGACGCCACCTGCTTAAGCTTGCCCTTGATGATGTCGTGGTAGTCGCGGTTGCGGGCATAGACCGAAATGGTCGCGCGCTCGGGCCGCGCCAGGCTGGCCAGCGGATCCTGCGCCGGGCCGTAGTTCATGCCGAGGAGGAGAATGGAGCGCACCTGCGGCCACAACCGCACGGGATCAGCCCGCTCGTCGGCCCTGTCGGCCATCCACGCCATGTCGCCATGGTGGCCCTCCGCCAGCCAGGCGCGGAGCCTTTCCGGCAGTTGCGGTGCGGCGCCCGGATGCGTGACCCTGAGGACGTCGAAGCCCTCGGCCGCCGCCCGGGCGGCAACCGCGCGCCTCAGAGCCTCGCCCGTCAGAAATCGAGATCCGCGTAATGGGCGGCCGGCGCCATGCCCGGCACCCTGTCGTTCAGCAGCGTCCGGAAGGACGGCCGCGATTTTATCCGTGCGTACCACGCCTTCGCCGTTTCGTCCTCGTCCCAAGGCACGTCGCCCAGGTAGTCGGCACAGGACAGGTGCGCTGCCGCCGCAAGGTCGGCGTAGGTGAGCTGCGCGCCCGCCAGCCAATTCCGCTTGGCGGCCAGGAAACCGATGTATTTCAGATGATAGCGGACATTGTTGCGCGCCGCACGGATGGCGCTCATGTCCGGCGGGCCGCCACCGGCATCGGCCCCCATGAAGCGCTTGTAGATCTTCTCGGTGACGAGATAGCCCGACACCTCCTCAAAGAACTTCTGGTGGAACCACTCCATCAGCCGCCGCACCTCGACGCGATCGGCCACCGTCTGCGGCATGAGGCGGCGCATGGCGTCGAGCCCGCCGGCGCGCGCCTCGTCGAGATATTCGGCGATGACGGTGGCGCCGGGTACCACGAGCCCGTGCTCGTCCACCAGCACGGGCACGAGGCCGGCCGGGTTGAGCATCAGGAACTCGGTGCGCCGCTCCCACGGCTTTTCCTCGACCATGGACAGCTCGACGCCGAGCTCGCCGAAGATGAGCCGGACAAAACGGGAGTGCGGGCAGAAGGGATAGTGATGAAGCGTCGCCATGATACGCGCGGACTATGCTGACAGGCGGGCGGCAATAAGGCGGGAGCGGTCACCTGCCGGCATATCCGCGCGCCGCAGACCGGCTGGCACGATGGCCTTTCCCCGTATAGAACCGCTGCCGGGCCGACACAACTCGATTCGCTTCGCGAGGACAGCCGTCCCCGCGCCTTCCCGGAACTCTTCACAGCTCGCACACAGGCCGCAGGATCGCCCCATGACTTTCACGGACGCCCTCGAAGCACTCGTGCTCGGCCTCGTCGAAGGCCTGACGGAGTTCCTCCCCGTGTCGTCCACCGGCCACCTGCTGCTCCTCGGCCATTTCATCGGCTTCGAGTCGAACGGCAAGACGTTCGAGGTCCTCATCCAGCTCGGTGCCATCCTCGCCATCCTTTCGGTCTACTGCGGCAAGCTCCTCACCATCGCCCGCGGCCTGCCAACGGACCCCGGCATGCGCCGCTTCGTCCTCGGCGTCCTCCTTGCCTTCCTGCCNGCCGCGATCGTGGGCGCGCTCCTGCACGGCTTCATCAAGGAAGTGCTGTTCGACCCGAAGATCGTCTGCATCTCGCTGCTTGTCGGCGGTGTGGTGCTGCTCGCCGTCGACGGGCTGAAGCTGCGGGTCGAGTACCGGGACGCCATGCACTACCCGCTGTCGATGTATCTCAAGATCGGCATCTGCCAGTGCCTCGCCATGATTCCCGGCGTGTCGCGCTCGGGCGCCACCATCGTGAGCGCCATGCTGATGGGCGCCGACAAGCGCTCGGCAGCGGAGTTCTCCTTCTTCCTCGCCATGCCGACCATGGCCGGGGCCTTTGCCTACGACCTCCTGAAGAACTACAAGAACCTCACCTTCCACGATGGTGCGCTGATCGTCATCGGCTTCGTCTCGGCCTTCCTTGCCGGGCTCTTCGTGGTGCGGTCCCTGCTCGACTTCGTCTCGCGGCACGGCTTCGCCGTCTTCGGCTGGTGGCGCATCGTCGTCGGCGCGGCCGGCCTCGCCGGACTCCTCGTCTACGGCTGAGCCGTCGCGCCAGCGCGCCTCATATCGTCTTTGCCTCGTAGCGGCACAGGTCGTTGATGATGCAGCGGCCGCAATCGGGCTTGCGCGCCTTGCAGACGTAGCGCCCGTGCAGGATGAGCCAATGGTGCGCGTGGCGCTTGTAGGGCTCGGGCACGATCTTCTCAAGGCCAAGCTCCACCGCCAGCGGCGTCTTGCCGGGGGCCAGCGGAATGCGGTTGGCGACCCGGAAGAGATGGGTGTCGACGGCGATGGTCGGCGCGCCGAAGGCGATGTTGAGGACCACGTTCGCCGTCTTGCGGCCGACGCCTGGCAGGGACTCGAGCTCCTCGCGCGTGCGTGGCACCTCGCCGCCGAACCGCTCGATGAGCTGCTGCGACAGGGCGATGACGTTCTTCGCCTTGTTGCGGTAGAGGCCGATGGTCTTGATGGCGTCGCGCAACCGCTCCTCGCCGAAGGCGAGCATCTTCTGCGGCGTGTCCACGACGGCGAAGAGCGGACGCGTGGCCTTGTTGACGCCGGCATCCGTCGCCTGGGCCGAGAGGACGACCGCGACGAGCAGCGTGTAGGGATTGACGTATTCGAGCTCGCCCTTCGGCTCCGGATTGGCCGCGTGGAAGCGCCGGAAGATCTCGGCCACCGTCGCCGCGTCCGGCACGACCGGCCCCTTCCTCGCCCTGCGGGTCCGCATCGGGGCCGGCTTCGGCGCCTTCGGCTCTTGCGGTTCGGAGGCCGCCACGTCGACGGCGGGAGAAGAAGGGTGCTTCGCGCGCATGCCGGACCTATAATGGACGGCCATGACGAGCGACAAGCACTCTCTCCCGCCAGAACCGGCCCCGCCCGATCCTGCGACCGAACCGCTGTTCTGCGCGCTCATCACACCGCACCGCTCGCTGGGGCAGAATGCCTTCCGGCTGGTGATGACGCTCATGTGCGTCGCAACCTTCGTCTCCAGCCTGCCCTTCATGCTCGCCGGGGCCTGGCCGGTGGCGGGCTTCTTCGGGCTTGACCTTCTCGCCCTCTATCTCGCCTTCCGCATCAACTTCAGCCGCGCCCGCAGCTTCGAGGAAGTGTTCCTCACGCGGATCGAGCTGCTCCTGCGCAAGGTCAGCCACCGCGGCGACCGGCGCGAGTGGCGCTTCAACCCGGCCTGGACGCGGCTCGAGCGCGTCACCGACGAGGACTTTGGCCTCGTCGCGCTCGCGCTCGTCTCCCGCGGCGAGCGGGTGCCGGTGGCCGGGGCGCTCTCCGCCGCCGAGCGCGCCGACTTTGCCGACGCTTTCGGAGCCGCCCTCCTCGTNGCCAAGAAGGGCTGACGCGAGGCGCCAGGCTGCGGGCGACGCCGCGCAGCTTTCGGGTGGCAGGGACCGGATCAGCGCCTATGCTCGCGTCGGAGGATCCCCGCACCATGCTCGACACCACGACCGAGACCCTGCCCGCCTTCGACGAGCTGCCCGCGGCCGACGGCGCCGCGGCGAGTGCGGGCGACTACGAGCGCGTGCGCCGCATCATCGCCTTCATCTCCGAACGCTGGCGCAGCCAGCCATCGCTTGACGACATCGCCACCCACGTCGGGCTGACGACGACGCAGGTACACCATCTCTTCCGGCGCTGGTGCGGCCTTTCGCCCAAGGCCTTCCTGCAGGCGATCACCCTGGACCGGGCGCGCGCCCTGCTCAGGGCCTCCGCCAGCGTGCTCGAGACGGCCTACGAGGTCGGCCTGTCCGGCCCCGGCCGCCTGCACGACCTCTTCGTCGCGCATGAGGCGATGACACCGGGCGCCTACAAGGACGGCGGCGCCGGGCTCGTCATGTCCTACGGCTTCCATCCCTCGCCCTTCGGCGAGGCCATCCTCGTCGCCACGGACCGCGGCCTCGCCGGCCTCGGCTTCGTCGACGGCGGCGACCGCGCGGCGGCCCTCGCCGACATGCGCCGGCGCTGGCCGCGGGCGCACTATGTGGAGGACACGGCCGTGACGGCGCCGCTCGCCCGCCGCATCTTCGACCCGGCAATGTGGCGGCCGGACCAGCCGCTGAAGGTTGTGCTCATCGGTACGGATTTCGAGATCCGCGTGTGGAGCACCCTGCTCAAGGTNCCGATGGGATGCGCCACCACCTATGCGCAGGTTGCGGAGCACATAGGCAAGCGGGGCGCGGCCCGGGCCGTCGGCGCCGCCGTCGGCAGGAACCCGATTTCCTTCGTCGTGCCTTGCCACCGCGTGCTCGGCAGCTCTGGTGCCCTCACGGGCTATCACTGGGGACTCACGCGCAAGCAGGCCATCCTCGGCTGGGAGGCCGGCCGGACCAGCCGCTGACGCCAACATCCATTCCGGCAGCGCAGTGCGCCCATTACGACCGCGAGCCTTGCGAAGCGCTGCCGCCACATCCATCTCATGGCTGGAGACAACGCCGCCGGCGCGTGAGACAGTTGCCTTGCTTGCCGCTGGGCCTGTCCTTATATACGCGCCCGACGTGCGGATTGTCGGTCAGGGGCTCAACGCGACAGCCAACCGCGATGCGCCCGAGTTTGGTCAGAGTCAAGCCATGGGCCGGATCGCTTCGGGATCCGGCACGGCGGTCTGCTTGAAAGTGAGGGATCACATCCATGGGTAAAGTTATCGGTATCGACCTCGGCACCACCAATTCCTGCGTCGCGGTGATGGAAGGCACGACGCCCAAGGTGATCGAGAACGCGGAAGGCGCCCGCACGACGCCTTCGATCGTTGCCTTCACGGATGATGGCGAGCGTCTCGTCGGCCAGCCGGCCAAGCGCCAGGCGGTGACGAACCCCGAACGCACCTTCTTCGCCATCAAGCGCCTCATCGGTCGCACCTACGACGACCCGATGACGAAGAAGGACATCGGCCTCGTGCCGTACAAGATTGTCAGGGCGAGCAACGGCGACGCCTGGGTCGCCGCCGACGGCAAGGAATATTCGCCGTCGCAGATCTCCGCCTTCACGCTGCAGAAGATGAAGGAGACGGCAGAAGCCTATCTCGGCCAGAAGGTCGACCAGGCTGTCATCACCGTCCCCGCCTACTTCAACGACGCCCAGCGCCAGGCCACGAAGGACGCCGGCCGGATCGCCGGCCTCGAGGTGCTGCGCATCATCAACGAGCCCACGGCCGCCGCGCTTGCCTACGGCCTCGACAAGAAATCGAACGGCACCATCGCCGTCTACGACCTGGGCGGCGGCACCTTCGACATCTCGATCCTCGAGATCGGCGACGGCGTCTTCGAGGTGAAGTCGACGAACGGTGACACGTTCCTCGGCGGTGAGGACTTCGACATGCGCCTCGTCGAGTATCTCGCCGACGAGTTCCAGAAGGAGCAGGGCATCGACCTGCGCAAGGACAAGCTCGCGCTGCAGCGCCTCAAGGAGGCCGCCGAGAAGGCGAAGATCGAGCTCTCGTCCGCCCAGCAGACCGAGATCAACCTGCCCTACATCACGGCCGACGCCTCCGGGCCGAAGCACCTCGCGCTCAAGCTGACGCGCGCCAAGTTCGAGGCGCTGGTCGACGACCTTATCCAGCGCACCATCGAGCCGTGCCGCAAGGCGCTCAAGGANGCGGGCCTGTCGGCGGGCGCCATCGACGAGGTCGTCCTCGTCGGCGGCATGACGCGCATGCCCAAGGTGCAGGAGGTCGTGAAGCANTTCTTCGGCAANGAGCCGCACAAGGGCGTCAACCCTGACGAGGTGGTCGCCATCGGCGCCGCCATCCAGGCCGGCGTGCTGCAGGGCGACGTGAAGGACGTGCTGCTGCTCGACGTGACGCCGCTGTCGCTCGGCATCGAGACGCTGGGTGGCGTGTTCACGCGCCTCATCGACCGCAACACGACCATCCCGACCAAGAAGAGCCAGGTGTTCTCGACCGCCGAGGACAACCAGACGGCTGTCACCATCCGCGTCTTCCANGGTGAGCGCGAGATGGCGGCAGACAACAAGCTGCTCGGCCAGTTCGATCTCGTCGGCATCCCGCCGGCGCCGCGCGGCGTGCCGCAGATCGAGGTGACGTTCGACATCGACGCCAACGGCATCGTCAACGTCTCGGCCAAGGACAAGGCCACCGGCAAGGAGCAGGCCATCCGCATCCAGGCCTCCGGCGGCCTGTCCGAGGCCGACATCGAGAAGATGATCAAGGAGGCGGAGGCGCACGCGGCCGAGGACAAGAAGCGGCGCGAGCTGGTCGAGGCGAAGAACCAGGGCGAGAGCCTCATCCACTCGACCGAGAAGTCNCTCAAGGAGTATGGCGACAAGGTCGGCGCCGCCGAGAAGGGCGCCATCGAGGACGCCATCGCGGCGCTGAAGACCGCGCTCGAGGGCGANGACGTGGCCAANATCCAGGCCAAGACCAACGACCTGNTGCAGGCCTCCATGAANCTCGGCGAGGCCATCTACCAGGCCTCGCAGAACGCCACCGGAGCCGGCGCGGGCGAGGCCAAGGACGAGGCCAAGGATGATGTGATCGACGCCGACTTCCAGGAAGTCGACGACGACAAGAAGAAGAGCGCGTAACGAGACATGTCCGGCGGGACCCGGCGCTTGCGCCGGGTCCCGCCACCATTACATGTTGAGTTCAGCTCCCGCGCACCGGAATNTTGCCCGCGCGGGAATGGCCCAAGAGATCGGCCCGGTTCGATCTTCGAGGACGAGGTCGCATGGCCAAGGCGGACTATTACGAAATCCTCGGCGTTGAGCGTGGCGCTTCCGACAGCGAGCTCAAGAGCGCCTTTCGCAAGCTCGCCATGCGCTATCATCCCGACCGCAACCCCGGCGACAAGACCGCCGAGGCGCGGTTCAAGGAGATCAACGAGGCCTACGAGACGCTGAAGGATCCGCAGAAGCGCGCGGCCTACGACCGCTACGGCCACGCCGCCTTCGAGCCCGGCGGTGGCATGAATGGCGCGCACGGCTTCGGCGCCGACTTCGCGTCCTCGATGGCCGACATCTTCGACGACCTGTTCGGCGACTTCATGGGCCGCGCCGGCCGCGGCCGTGGCGCCACCGGCGGCGGGCGCGAGCGGGGCGCCGACATGCGCTACAACCTCGAGATCACCCTCGAGGATGCCTACAAGGGCAAGACCGCGACCATCACGCTCCCGACCTCNATCGTCTGCGACGCCTGCGACGGCTCCGGCGCCAGGCCGGGCTCGCGCCCGCGCCAGTGCCCCACCTGCGCCGGCTACGGGCGCGTGCGTGCCTCGCAGGGCTTCTTCGCCATCGAGCGGACCTGCCCGGCCTGCCACGGCCGCGGCGAAGTCATCGACGACCCGTGCCCGGCCTGCTCGGGCTCCGGGCGCGTCACGCGCGAGCGCACGCTGTCCGTCAACATCCCGCCGGGGGTGGAGGACGGCACGCGCATCCGCCTGGCGGGCGAGGGCGAGGCCGGCCTGCGCGGCGGCCCCAGCGGCGACCTCTACATCTTCCTGTCGATCAAGCCCCACCCCATCTACCAGCGCGACGGGGCGGACCTGTTNTGCCGCGTGCCCATCTCGATGGTCACGGCCGCACTCGGCGGCGAGTTCGANGTGCCGACAGTCGACGGTGGCGAGGCGCGGGTGAAGGTGCCCGAGGGCACCCAGACCGGTAAGCAGTTCCGCCTCAAGGGCAAGGGCATGCCGGTGCTGCGCTCGCGCGAGTACGGTGATCTCTACATCCAGGTGGTGGTCGAGACGCCGCAGAAGCTCACCAAGCGCCAGCGCGAGCTTCTCATGGAGTTCGAGGAGGAATGCTCGCGCGAGACNCACCCGGAGAGCACGGGCTTCTTCTCGCGCGTCAAGGATTTCTTCGAAGGCTTCGGTGGCGGCGTCAGCGGCAATGCCTGATCACTGGGCACTTGACCATGCCAGCGGGCTGTTCCAGCTATTGTGCGTTCTATAAAGACCGGAAAGTGCTGATCCGTGGTTGAGCTGCGCCGTCGCGAGGACAAGCCCCCGCTTGAAGACGAGGCCCGCTTCCTGAAATCGTGGGTCGAGCGCCCGTTCGTCACCGGTGCCGTCAGCCCCTCTGGACGACTGCTCGCCCGCACGATGGCAAGCTACGTCGACCCTGCTTTCGACGGCCCCGTCATCGAGCTCGGCCCGGGGACGGGGCCTGTTACCGACGCACTCATCCGACGCGGCGTGGCGCCCGAGCGCCTCGTCCTCGTCGAGTTCAACCCCGATTTCTGCAAGCTCCTGCGGCGCCGCTTTCCGGCGGCCACCATCGTGGAGGGCGACGCCTACCGGCTGGCGGACACCCTCGGCGACATCGCCTCGCAGCCCGCCGCTGCGGTTGTCTCGAGCCTGCCGCTCTTCACCAAGCCGCTGCACGTGCGCGTGGCACTGCTGAACGACGCCTTCAGCCTCATGCATCCCTCGGCGCCGTTCGTCCAGTTCACCTATGCGGTCGTGCCGCCCATCCCCAAGGACGCGACCCATTATACGGCGACCGCCTCCAACCGCGTGTGGTGGAACCTGCCGCCGGCCCGCGTCTGGGTCTACCGCGCGCGCCAGGCATAGCGCGTGTCTGCCGCTGCCCGTCCCGCCCGGGTGCGCCGCCCTGCGCGCCGAGCGCGAGGATTCTCCCGGACGCGCCNCCCCCGTCTTCCCGGACAATCTCCTTCGACAGCGGNGCGCGGGAAGTGCTACACGGCNCANCCCCTTCGACCAGCCGTAAAGGATACGTCCATGCAGACGAACGCCCGCGATCGCCTGATCACCGCGCTCGACGTGCCGAGCGCCGACGAGGCCCTGGCGCTGGTCGAACGGCTGGGCGATGCCGTCAGCTTCTACAAGATCGGCATGGAGCTGGTGTACGGCGGCGGCGGCCTCGCCGTCGCGGAGCGGCTGGTGACGGCCGGNAAGAAGGTCTTCCTCGACCTCAAGCTGCATGACATTCCCAACACCGTCGAGCGCGCGACGGCGCAGGTAGCGCAGCTCGGCGTCCACCTGCTCACCGTCCACGGCTACCCCCAGACGATGCGCGCCGCCCATGCCGGCAGGGCCGGCTCGGGGCTGAAGCTTCTCGCCGTCACCGTGATGACCTCCTACGACGATGCGGACCTCGCCGCCGCCGGCTATGCCGAAGGCGTCGCAGAGACCGTGCGCCGCCGTGCCGGCCAGGCCAGGGACATCGGCATCGACGGCCTTATCCTCTCACCGCACGAGGCGGCCGCCATGCGCGCCGCGCTCGGCCCCTCGATGCTACTCGTCACGCCCGGCGTCCGCCCGGCCGGCAGCGCCGTGGGCGACCAGAAGCGCGTGATGACGCCGGGCGAGGCGATCCGCGCCGGGGCAGATCATCTCGTCGTCGGCCGCCCCGTCACCGCCGCGAGCGACCCGCGTGCCGCAGCCGAGGCGATTGTGGCCGAGATCTCCGCAAACCTGACCGCATGAGGGAGGAAGGAATGGCAAAAGCCTACTGGATCGTCCGCGTCGACGTCGAGAACCCGGAAGCCTACAAGGCCTATGTCGCCGCCAATGGCGAGGCCTTCCGCAAGTACGGGGCACGCTTCCTCGTGCGCGGCGGCCCCTTCGAGACGGTGGAGGGCAGCGCCCGCGAGCGCAACGTCGTCATCGAGTTCCCGGACAAGGAGGCCGCGCTCGCCTGCTGGCACTCGCCCGAGTACCAGGCCGCCAAGGCCAAGCGCGACGGACACGCTGTCGCCGACGTCATCATCATCGAGGGCTATGAGGGACCGCAGCCGTCCGACGGATGAACCGGGCGCGCCGGCACCCTACCGGATCAGACCGACGCAGGCCGCTGACCTCTGCCACCTGCCGGACGTGGAACGCTCCGCCGGCGAACGCTTCCGCGCGAGCGATCTTGCCTGGATCGCCGATCAGCCGCGCTTGCCCGTCGAGAGCCACGCTCGGTATCTCGGCTGGCATTGGGTCGCGACCGATGCGGACGATCGACCCGTCGGCTTCATCCTCGCCCGGCCGAGCGGCAACATGATTCATATCGGAGAGGTCTCGGTCGCCCAGCCGCACCAGGGGCGCGGCCTCGGCCGCGCCCTCATCGCCGCCGTTCGTGCGAAGGCTTGCCGCCAGGGCTAGGGCGGGCTGACGCTGACCACCTATCGCGACATCGCGTGGAACGGTCCCTACTACGCTTCACTCGGCTTTCGCGAGATGATGTGGGACGAGCTGCCGTCCTTCCTGCGTGAGCAGTTGGCCGAAGAGGCCCGACACGGCCACGATCTCGCCCGCCGCGTGGCTATGGTGCTGGCGCTCGCCTGATCCGGAGCAGAAGTGACGCTAGGCACCGTTACCATGGGCGCAAAGCCCCGGTCTTGGCGCCCCCGTCTTGGCGCCCCGGTCTTGGCGCGGGCTGCCCGCGCCGCTATACCACCGGCCACGACCGGGCGCAGGGCGCCGGCAGCACGGGAGAAAGACCATGGGCGACATGCGACTCGTCGTCGTCGGAGCAGCCGGACGCATGGGGCGCTTGCTCGTCAAGGCCGTGCACGAGACACCGGGGACTGTGCTGGCGGCCGCCGTCGAGCGCGAGGGTTCGCCCTTCCTCGGCAGGGATGCGGGCGACCTCGCCGGTACGGGCGCCCTCGGCGTCCCCGTGACGAGCAATGTGGATGAAGCCTTCGCGGATGCGGACGGCGTCATCGACTTCACCGCCCCGGCGGCTACCGTCGCCTTCGCCCGCGCCGCAGCGGAAGCCGGCATCGTCCACGTGGTCGGTACGACCGGCCTGTCGGAGGCGGACCTGGCCGCGCTCGCCGAGGCAGCGCGCAGGATACCGCTCGTCCAGTCCGGCAACATGAGCCTCGGCGTCAACCTGCTGACGGCGCTGGTGCGCCGCGTGGCGGCGACGCTCGGGCCGGAATTCGACATCGAGGTGCTGGAGATGCACCACCGCATGAAGGTGGACGCGCCCTCCGGCACGGCCCTGATGCTCGGCGCCGCTGCCGCCGAGGGGCGTGCGGTGAGCCTCAAGGATACCGCCGTGCGCGTGCGCGACGGCCACACGGGCGCACGCCGGGCCGGCGACATCGGCTTCGCCACCTTGCGCGGCGGCTCCGTCATCGGCGAGCACACCGTCATCTTCGCCGGCGACGGCGAGCGCATCGAACTCACCCACAAGGCCGACGACCGGGCGCTCTTCGCCCGCGGCGCCGTGCGCGCGGCGCTGTGGGCGCGCGAGCGGCCGCCCGGCCTCTACGCCATGACCGACGTGCTCGGCATCTCAGCGCTGTAAGCCCACCCCGATCCGGAGATCCCCATGGAGCGCCTTCTCGTCCTCGTCCGCCACGGCCAGAGCGACTGGAACCTGAAAAATCTCTTCACCGGCTGGAAGGACCCGGACCTCACCGAGCAGGGCGTGGCCGAGGCCAGGGCTGCCGGCCAGCGCCTCAAGGCGCTCGGCCTGTCCTTCGATGTGGCCTTCACCTCAGCGCTCACCCGCGCCCAGCACACCTGCCGCCTGATCCTCGAGGAGCTCGGCCAGCAGAACCTCACGACCATCCGCGACCAGGCGCTCAACGAGCGCGACTATGGCGAGCTCTCCGGCCTCAACAAGGATGATGCGCGCAAGCGCTGGGGCGAGGAGCAGGTGCACATCTGGCGCCGCTCCTACGACGTGCCCCCGCCCGGCGGCGAGAGCCTGAAGGACACTGCCGCCCGCGTGCTGCCCTATTACATCGGCGAGATCCTGCCGCGCGTGATGCGCGGCGAGAAAGTGCTCGTCGCCGCCCACGGCAACAGCCTGCGCGCCCTGGTGATGGTGCTCGACCGGCTGACGCCCGAGACCATCCCGACGCTGGAGCTCGCCACGGGCGAGCCGCTCGTCTATCGCCTGCGGGCTGACACGACGGTAGAATCGAAGGACGTGCTCAAGGGCTGAGACCCGATTGCGAGGGGGATGACACAGGCGCTGGAACTGCGGCCGGGCGTGATGCACTGGCCCGGCTACCTCGACCGACCGGCGCAGGAGGCCCTCGTCACCGCCCTGCGCGAGGTGGTGCGCGAGGCTCCATTCTACACGCCCTGCATGCCGCGCACCGGCAAGCCCTTCTCGGTGCGCATGACGAACTGCGGCAGCCTCGGCTGGGTGTCGGACAAGGCCGGCTACCGCTATCAGCGGACCCACCCGGAGACCGGCCGGCCGTGGCCCCCCATGCCCGCCGTCCTCGTCGAGACATGGCAGGCGCTATCCGGCTATCCGCACCCGCCGGAAGCGTGCCTCGTCAATTTCTACGGCCCCGGCACGCGCATGGGCCTGCATCAGGACAGGGACGAGGAGGACTTCGACGCCCCGGTCCTGTCNCTGTCGCTGGGCGACACCGCGCTGTTTCGCATCGGCGGCACCAGCCGGCGCGACGCCACAGTCTCGCTGCGCCTTTCCTCCGGCGACGCGCTGCTCTTCGGCGGACCGGCGCGGCTGGCCTTCCACGGCATCGACCGGATCATGCCCGGCACTTCGACCTTGCTCCGGGAACCGGGGCGGATCAATCTGACCCTGCGCCGTGTCACGCGGCCCTGACCGAACGCGCCATGGAACAGCAGCGCCGACCTGCTGCCTGCCCGTGTGAGGAGAATGAGCGTATGGCATCCCTGTTGCCGCGTCTTGTCATGATGGCCCTGGTGGTGCTCGCGGGACTGACGGCCGCGCCGCCGGCGCGCGCCGCCGAGCCGCCCTTCCTGCCGGGCCTCAGCATCGGTTTCGAGCCGCCGCCGTCGATGAAGCCGGCTACCCAGTTCTCGGGCTATGTCGACGAAAACGCCGGCGCCAGCATCGTCATCGTCGAGATGCCTGCGGAAGCCTATGCCGATATCGAGAAAGGCTTTGATGCCGAGGCGCTCAGCAGCCAGGGCGTCACCGTGCGCAAGCGCGCCCCCTTCCCCCTCGGCAAGGACATCAAGGCCTTTCTCGTCGAAGGCNCCCAGAAGCAGGGCACNGCCGTCTTCGACAAGTGGATCCTGGTGGCGACCAACGGCAAGACCACCGCGCTCGTGACGGTGCAGGCACCGGCGACGACCGCCGGCTATGACAGCGCGACCATCGAGAAGAGCCTCAAGACGGTCGCGTTCCGCCCGCCGCCCGGCGTCGAGGAGCAGCTCGCCTCGCTGCCGTTCCGCCTGGGCGATCTCGCCGGCTTCCGTGTCGTGCGCGTCGCCACCGGCAACAGCGTGCTCATGACGCAGGGCCCCAAGGACGTGGTGCGCGAGGCCGAGCAGCCGCTCATCATCATCTCCTCGGGGGAGGCGGCCATTCCCGGCACGCTAGAGCAGGACCGCTTCGCCAAGCAAGCCTTCGCCACCCTGCCCGGGATCAACAACGTCGCCATCCAGCGCATCGAGGGGCGGGACGAGAACGGCGTGCCGATGCACGAGATCGTCGCCACCGCCGACGACATACGCACCAGGCACCGCCTGTTCCTGATGCAGATCGTGCGCTTCGAGCGCTCCCACTACCTGCGCCTCGTCGTCATGGCGCGGGAGAAGCAGCGCGGCGACCTGGAGAAACGCGCACGCGCCATCGCGGCCGGCCTGTCGATGGGCTCGTGAGGCTGGCCGCGGAATGACTCGCCCGGCGGATGCCGGACGATCCTCAGTTGGGCTTGGGTTCGTCGGCCGGCGCTGCGGGACCGNTCTCGGCACTGCCCGGCTTCGGGCCGCCCTTGGAGACGCCAACGAGAGCCGGCCGCAGCACACGCTCGCCGATCACGAAGCCGGCCTGCACCACCTGGACGACGGTGCCGTTGGGCACGCTCGTGTCCGGCACCTCGAACATGGCCTGATGCAGGTTGGGATCGAAGCGCTCGCCCTGGGGCACCGAGCTTTCTCACGCCGTGGCGCTCGAGCGTCTTGAGAAAGTCGCGCTCGGTCAGCTCCACGCCCTCGACGAAGGGCTTGATGGCCTCATTGTCGCGCAGCTCCGCCGGCAAGCTCTCCAGCGCACGCTGGATGTTGTCGGCGACCGTCAGCATGTCGCGGGCGAAGCCGGCGATGCCGTAGGCACGCGCATCCGCCACCTCGCGCTCGGTACGCCGACGCAGGTTCTCCATCTCCGCAAGCGCGCGCAGCAGCTTGTCCTTGAGGTCGTCGCGCTCGTTGACAAGGTCTTCGAGCGTCTCGCCCTCGGCTTGCTCTTGCTCCGGCGCCGCATTCTCAGGAGCATCGGCCGCGTCAAGGGTCTCGTCGACCACCTCGGGTCGGGTCGGCTTCTGGGTCATGCTGTTCCGTTGCTGGCTTGAATGCTATTGAGCGGGATATCAGGCCTTGCAGGGCAAAAATCAAGGACTTGGCCTTGCACGCGCCGCTTCGCCGCGCCCTGCTCCCTGGCCGTCGTCCTCGTTGCGGAGCACTTCCATCAGCGTGCGCCGGATGGCTGCCTGACGGCTGCCGCTGACGATTTTCGCCCCCGTGAGATCCGTCACGTAGAACACGTCCACCGCCTTCTCGCCGAAGGTGGCGATGTGGGCGGAACCGATGTTGAGGTTGAGCTTGCCGAGCGCCGTCGTGAGATCGTAGAGCAGCCCCGGCCGGTCGAGGCAGGAGACCTCGATGACCGTGTGGCGCTGTGAGAGCCTGTTGTCGAGGGCCACCTCCGGCGGCACGTGAAAGGCGCGCATGCGCTCGCGCGCCGACGACGGCCGCCTGGAATCGACCAGGTCGGCGATGCGCACCTCGCCCTTCAGCGCCCGCTCGATGGCGAGCGCGATGCGCTCGCCCCGGCGCAGTTCGTCCTCGTCCTCGACGAAGGCGCGCGAGACGAAGATGGTGTCGAGCGCCAGTCCGTCGGTGGTCGTGAAGATCTGCGCATCGACGATATTGCCGCCGGCAGAAGCGCAGGCACCAGTGATGATGGCGAGAAGGCGCGGATGGTCCGGGGCGAGCACGGTCAGCTCCGTCACGCCGCGGAAGCGGTCCGTCTCCACCGCCGTGGCCGTCGTGTCGCCGCGCGCCTCGGCCGCCGCGAGGAAGCGGGCGTGCTTCACGCGGCGCGGCAGCTCCACCTTGAGCCAGTAGGCGGGGTAGTGGCGCCCCGCATAGGCCTCGAAGGCCTTGTCCGTCCAGTCGGGCAGGGCCTCGCGCAGGGCGGCCTGGGCACGGCGCACGCGCTCTGCCTGGCCGACGCCCGAGTGGCCTCCGGACAGCACCAGCTCCGTCTCGTAATAGAGCTGGCGCAGCAGCTCGCCCTTCCACCCGTTCCACACACCAGGCCCCACGGCCTTGATGTCGGCGACGGTGAGGATAAGCAGCAGCTTGAGCCGCTCCATCGTCTGCACGAGCGAGGCGAAGTCGGCAATGGTGCGCGGATCCGCCAGGTCGCGGCTCTGGGCGACGGTGGACATGACGAGGTGGTTTTCCACAAGCCAGGCGAGCGTGTCGATCTCGCCCTCGTCGAGACCGAAGCGCCTGCCGAGCCGGCGGGCGACGCGCGCCCCGGCGATGGAATGGTCCTCGTCGCGGCCCTTGGCGATGTCGTGCAGGAACACCGCCACATAGAGCACCCGCCGGTGGCGGATGCTGCCGATGATGCTGTTGGCGAGCGGATGCTCGGCCTCGAGCCGCCCCGCCTCGATCTCGGCGAGGACGCCGACGGCGCGCAGCAGGTGCTCGTCCACCGTGTAGTGGTGGTACATGTTGAACTGCATCATCGCGACGATGCGGCCGAAGTCCGGCACGAGGCGGCCGAGCACGCCGACCTCGTTCATGCGCCTCAGCACAACCTCCGGCGCGTTGCGCGAGGTGAGGATGTCGAGAAAGAGGCGGTTTGCCTCCGGATCCTCGCGCACAGAGCGGTCGATGAGCTTGAGCGAGCGGGTGGCGAGGCGGCTCGCGTCGGGATGAATGGCGAGGTTGTGCCTGTCAGCCAGCCAGAACAGGCGGATGAGGTTGACCGGGTCACGGCGGAAGACTTCCTCGTCCACCACCGTGATGCGATTGTTCTCGATGGCGAAGCCCGGCACCCCGAGCGTCTGGCGCCGCTGCCCGCGCAGGCGGCGCACGAAGCGGTCGAGCATGGCGCGCGGCTTCTCCTGCCGCGCCTCCAACGCCGCGCAGACGATGGCCGTCAGGTCGCCCACGTCCTTGGCGACGAGGAAGTAGCGCTTCATGAAGCGCTCGACGGCGGAGAGCCCGCCATGGGCACCATAGCCGATGCGCTGCGCGATAACGCGCTGCAGGTCGAAGGACAGGCGCTCCTCCGCCCGTCCGGTGGCGAAATGCATGTGACAGCGTACCCGCCAGAGAAACTCCTCGCAGCGGTGGAAGAGCTTGTACTCGGCCTGGGTGAACAGGCCCGCCTTGACGAGCTGGCGCTGGTCGCGCACGCGGTAGACGTACTTGGCGATCCAGAACAGCGTGTTGAGGTCGCGCAGGCCGCCCTTGCCCTCCTTGACGTTGGGCTCGACGAGATAGCGCGAGGCGCCGCGCTGCGAGATGCGTGCATCCCGCTCGGCGAGCTTTGCCTCGACGAAGGCCTGCGCGGTGCCCTCGATGACCTCGGCGTCGAACCGCTTCAGGAAATCCTCGTAGAGCGGCTTCTCACCGATGAGGTAGCGCGTCTCCAGCAGTGCCGTGCGGATCGTCATGTCCGCCCGTGCCTCGCGCAGGCAATCGTCCACCGAGCGCGTGGCGTGGCCGACCTTGAGCCTCAGATCCCACAGGATGTAGAGCATCGCCTCCACGACGCTCTCGCTCCAGGCCGTCTGCTTGTAGGGCAGGAGGAAGAGCAGGTCGACGTCCGAGCCCGGCGCCATCGTGCCGCGGCCGTAGCCGCCGGTCGCGACGACGGCGAGGCGCTCGCCCGTCGAGGGGTTGTCCGCCCGGTAGAAGTGGCGCACCACGACGCCATACACCGCCTTGACCACGGCATCCATGAGGGCGCACAGCCGCCGGGCGCAGGCGAGCCCGTCCTGCTCGGCGAGAAGCCTCTCCTCCGCCGCTGCGCGGCCCTTGGCAAGCCCGGCGGACGAGGCAGGCGATGAGCTCCTTCCGCAGGCGGTCGCGGTCGTGGCCGTGCTGCGCCTCCAGCGCCGCGACCTCGGCCGCGATGTCCTCCGGACCGTAGGTGGGTCCCGTTCTGTGATCCATGCCCGATGGCTCTCCTGCCTCGTCGCCCGCGCACATAGCACACGGCTGGCCGATGGGCACGGCCTGCAAGCCTTCTTGACGTCCGCATCCGCCCGGCGCACACGAGGGCACCCCGCGCAGGCCGGCTCGCCGGCGGCACCCACAGACGACGAGGAAGCCCCATGGACGCCCAGTCGCTTCGCGCCCTCCAGGCGCCGCTCAAGAACACCTACCGCGAGAATCCCGCCGCCGCACTCGTCACACTCAAGGCGCGCGGCACCCTGGACGACACGAACATCGCCTGCAAGGTCGAGACCGGCCGCGCCCTGGCCGTGGCGGGCCTCCATCCGGCGACGGGCGGCAGCGGCCTCGAGCTGTGCTCGGGAGACATGCTGCTGGAGGCCCTCGTGGCCTGCGCCGGCGTCACCCTCAAGGCCGTCGCGACGGCGCTCGAGATCCCGCTGCGCTCCGGCACGGTGGAGGCCGAGGGGGACCTCGACTTCCGCGGCACGCTCGGCGTCGACAAGGAGGCGCCGGTCGGCTTCAAGGCCATCCGCCTGCGCTTTTCAGTCGACACGGACGCGCCGCAGGAAAAGCTCGACCAGCTGCTGAAGCTCACCGAACGCTATTGCGTCGTCTACCAGACGCTGGCGCGCGGCCCCGCCCTGGAAACCCGCCTCGCACGCGCCTGAACGGCCGGCGCAGGGCTCCCCGCGGCGCGGTCAGGCGCCGCGCCGCCGCTCGATCGCGTCCCACACCGTCACTGCGAGATCCGGCCCGCCGAGGCGCTTGATGGCGCGGATGCCCGTGGGCGAGGTGACGTTGATCTCGGTGAGCAACCCGTCGATCACGTCGATACCGACGAGCACCAGGCCCCGCTCCCGCAGCGCCGGACCGATGGTCTCGCAGATTTCGCGCTCACGCTCCGTCAGGTCTGTCGGCTTGGCCGCGCCGCCGCGCACCATGTTGGAGCGGATGTCGTTCTCCGCCGGCACGCGGTTGACGGCGCCGGCCGCCTCGCCGTCGACGAGGATGATGCGCTTGTCGCCCTCCTTCACCTGCGGAAGAAAGCGCTGGACGACCCAGGGCTCCCGGAAGGTGGCGGCGAAGAGGTCGTAGAGCGAGCCGAAGTTCGGGTCGTCTCGCGTCACGCGCAGCACGGCCGCGCCACCGTGGCCGTAGAGCGGCTTCATGACGATCTCACCCATCTCGCGGCGGAAGGCCTCGATCTCCTCCCTGTCGCGTGTGATGAGCGTCGGCGGCATCAGGTGCGGAAACTCGGTGACGAAGAGTTTTTCGGGCGCATTGCGCACATGGGCGGGGTCGTTGACCACGAGCGTCTTCGGATGCAGGCGCTCCAGCATGTGCGTCGTCGAGATGTAGGCAAGGTCGAAGGGCGGGTCCTGGCGCAAGAGGATCACGTCGACCCGCGACAGGTCGAGCCGCTCCGGCTCGCCGAGGCTGGCATGCTCCCCGACGATGTCGCGCACACGCACCGGAAAGGCCCTGGCCGTGACCATCCCGTCACGCATCGAGAGCGTGTCGGGCGTGTAGTAGAGCAGGTCGTGCCCGCGCGCCTGTGCCTCGAGCATCAGGGCAAAGGTGGTGTCGCCGGCGATGTTGATGCGCTCGATGGGATCCATCTGCACGGCAACGGTGAGGCCCATGGTCCGTGTCCTTTCTCCAAGCCAGCCCTATATGGCGTGGCCCCGATCCATGCGCGAGGGCGCGCACGAAGGCAAGCACCCCGTCTTCAATCAATGGCGAGGGAAAGGACGGCCGGCACGTGCCGCGGCAGGCGCCGCGGAGCAAGAAAGACGGCGTCGCAGCGCAGCGTCAGCCCCGCCGCCCACGGGTTGCGCGCCAGCCAGTGGCGCACGCAGCGCGCCATGCGCGCCGCCTTCTGCTGCGAGATGGCGGCATGGGCATCCTCCAGCTGGGCGCGCGCCTTGACCTCGACGAAAGCCACCGTGTCGCCGCGGCGGGCGATGAGGTCTATCTCGCCGCCGGCAGCGGCATATCGGCGGGCGACAATGCGGTAGCCCTTGAGAACGAGGACGAGCGCGGCCAGCGCCTCGGCGCGCAGCCCCGTCCGCTGCGCCCTGGCCTGCCGGCTTGTCGGCGCCCTGTTCATGTGTCGGCCTCGCCGAGCTTCAGCGCGCGCTGGTAGACCTCGCGCCTGGGCAGGCCCGTGGCACCGGCAACGAGCGCCACCGCGTCCTTCAGCGAATGGCCGGCGAGTGCCTCCCTGAGCATCTTGTCGAGATCCGCCTCGCTGTGGCGCTCCGCAGCGACAGGCTGGCCGATGAGCACCACGATCTCGCCCTTGGGCGGCGGCTCGGCCCCGAACTCGGCCGCAAGCGCGGGGAGCGAGCCGCGCCGCACGGTCTCGTAGAGCTTGGTCAGTTCCCGCGCCACCGCCGCCGGCCGGTCCCCGAGCACGGCCGCCGCATCCGCCAGCATCTCGGCGAGACGGCGGGGTGATTCGAAGAACACGAGCGTGCCCGGAATGCCGCCGATCTCGGCGAGGCGCGCGCGCCGCGCGGCGCTCTTCGCCGGCAGGAAGCCCTCGAAGAAGAAGCGATCCGTCGGCAGGCCGGAGACGACGAGGGCCGTCAGCACGGCCGAGGGGCCAGGCACGGTGGTGACGGGGATGTTCTCCGCCAGCACGGCCTCGACGAGCTTGTAGCCGGGGTCAGAGACAAGCGGCGTGCCCGCGTCCGAGACGAGCGCCAGGGCCTCGCCGGCCTTGAGCCGGGCGAGGATGCGCGGGCGCATCTGCGCCGCGTTGTGTTCATGATAGGCGATGAGCGGCGTCGTGATGCCGTAGTGGGCGAGCAGGGTTTTCGTCACCCGCGTGTCCTCGGCGAGAATCGCGTCGGCCGCCGCCAGCGTGCCGAGCGCGCGGAAGGAGATGTCCTTCAGGTTGCCGATGGGCGTCGCGACGAGATGAAGCCCCGGCGCGAGCGGCTCCGCCTCGGCCGCGAGGCCGAAGGCCGTGAAGCGCGCGGCGGGCCGCTCGGCCGCCTCTGCCTGGTTGGCACCGTCCCGTCCCGCTCCGCTCCTGATTCTGCCCGTCATGATGGTCCCTGCCGCGGCGCTCCCTGCATTTCGTACAGTCTGTGCACGACAATTTTGCCACGCGCCCTGCACCTTCCATAGCAGACGATGCCCCGCTCCGGGCAGGTCGGGCGTCCGGAGGCGGGAGCGAGCATTTACTTTTGGTTGCGATCCTGATGCGACTTTTGAACAATGCCGGCTCATCCGGCCCACTGGCCGCTCACCAGCCGAGAGGTGCTCAGGAGTCTGCCGTGACGCGCTACCTTGCCCGCAACCCCGCTCGCCCCGACGCGGCGCCCTCGCTGTGGCGTCGCCTCAAGCAGGCCGCCCTCGTTCTCGCGACGGGCGTGCTCGTTGCCTCGTGCAGCGGCAGCCTATCGAACATGACGGGGGGCGAAGGCGTGGCGAGCGAGCCGGCGCCGAGCGTTCCGGGCACCACCATCGGCACCGGCAACGTCAAGGTGGCGCTCATCCTGCCGCTGTCGGCCGGCGGCCAGGCCGGCGCGGCGGCCGTCTCCCTGCGCAATGCCGCCGAGCTCGCCATGAGCGAGTTCAGCCAGCCGGACATCCAGCTTCTCGTAAAGGACGACCGCGGCACGCCCGACGGAGCGCGCGCCGCCACGCAGGCGGCCATCTCCGAGGGGGCGGAGCTGATCCTCGGCCCGCTCTTTGCCGATGCCGTGCGCGCCGCCGGCCAGGTGGCCCGCGGCGCCGGCCGGCCGGTCATCGCCTTCTCCACCGATGCCGGCGTCGCCGCGCCGGGCGTCTATCTCCTGAGCTTCATGCCGGAATCGGAGGTGGAGCGCGTCGTCGCCTATGCCGCGCGCCAGGGGCAGCGGTCGTTCGCCGCGCTCATCCCCAATACGGCCTATGGCCGCGTTGCCCAGGCCGCCTTCCAGACGGCGGTCGCCCGCAACGGCGGGCGCATCGTCGCCATGGAGACCTATGACCGCGCCAGTGCCGCGGCCCAGGCGGCCAAGATCGCCGCCGTCGCGGGCGGCGCCTCGCCACAGGTCAATGCCGTCTTCGTGCCGGACAGCGGTGATTCGCTCATCGCCGTCGCCCAGGCGCTGCACGGCGCCGGCGTCGATCCGCAGAAGGTGCGCATGCTCGGAACCGGTGTGTGGAACGAGGCGCGCATTTTCTCGCAGCCCGGCCTGCAAGGCGGGTGGTTCGCCGCCCCCGACGCGGCCGGCTTCAATGCCTTCGCGCAGCGCTACCGGGCCAAGTACGGCAGCGACCCGACGCGCATCGCCACGCTCGGCTACGACGCCGTCTCGCTTGCCGCTGCACTGGTGCGCACCCAGGGCGCGCAGCGCTTCAGCGAGCCGGTGCTGACCAATGCCTCGGGCTTCGCCGGGGCGGACGGCGTCTTCCGCTTCAACCCCAACGGCACCAACGAGCGCGGCCTCGCGGTGCTCGAAATCCGCAACGGGACGGCGGTTCCGGTCTCGCCGGCCCCCCGCCAGCTCGGCGCCGGCGGCTGATCCTCAGGAGGAGAGGTCGGCCACCAGCGCGTCGAGAACTGGGAAGCCCGCCTCCGTGGCGCGCAGCCGGCCCGCCGCATCACGCGCGAGGAGCCCTTCGGCAATGAGGGCGTCGACCCGGCCGGCATCGAGCGGGCGTCCGGCGAGCGCTGCAAAGCGCCCGGGATCGATGCCCTCGACGAGGCGCAGTCCCATCAGCAGGAATTCGTCCCCCTGCGCTTCCGGCGAGAGGATCTCGCTGCTCTCGATGCCGTGGCCGTCGCGCTCCACCGCCGACAGCCAGTCCTCCGGCCCGCGGACGGTCACTGTGGCGAGGCGCCCGCCGGCCGTAACCAGGCGGCCATGCGCCCCCGGCCCGATGCCGGCGTATTCGCCGTAGCGCCAGTAGAGCAGGTTGTGCCGGCACTCCGCGCCCGGGCGGGCGTGGTTGGAGATCTCGTAACCCGGCAGGCCATGCCGCGCGCAGACTTCCTGCGTCACGTCATAGAGCGCGCGCCCTGTCTCGCTGTCCGGCACGCTCAGCTTGCCGGCGGCCACCAGCCGCTCGAACCACGTGCCCGGCTCGATGGTGAGCTGGTAGAGCGACAGGTGTTCGACGGCATGGCCGATGGCCTCCTCGAGCTCCGCCGCCCAGCCGGCGGGCGTCTGATGGGGGCGCGCGTAGATCAGATCGAAGGAATAGCGCTCGAACGTGTCGGCGGCGATGCGCACTGCAGCCAGCGCCTCCGCAGCCGTGTGCATGCGCCCGAGGCGGCGCAGGTCCGCATCGTTGAGCGCCTGCACGCCGAGGGACACCCGGTTGACACCGGCCGCGCGATAGCCGCGGAAGCGCTCCGCCTCGACGCTGGTGGGGTTGGCCTCCAGCGAGATCTCGGCGTCCGGTGCGATGGACCAGTGCCTCGCCACNGCATCGAGAATGGCCCCGACGGTTGCCGGCCGCATCAGCGAGGGCGTGCCACCACCAAAGAANATGCTCGTCACCTCGCGTGGGCCGGTGAGCGCGGCGTTGTGGGCGATCTCGCGCGCGAAGGCGGCGACGAAGCGCTCCTCGTCCACCCGCGTGTGCCGCACGTGGCTGTTGAAGTCGCAGTAGGGACACTTCGAGGCGCAGAACGGCCAGTGCAGGTAGACACCGAANCCGGCGTCGGCAGTGGGATGTATCAAGGCTCGTCCTGCAGTTTCCGGCAAGGCTTCAGTCACGGGACAAAGTGGCCATCGGCAGCCCCTTCCGCGCCCGGCTATCGGGCCGCTGTGTCCTTTCGAAGGCAGGCGGCGGCAAGTTTCGAGAAGGCGCGGGCGCGGTGCGACAGGCCTTCGCCCTGGCCCCAGCCGTGCTTCTCGTCACCCGTCATCTCGCCGAAAGTTCGCGCGTGCCCGTCGGGCTGGAACATCGGGTCGTAGCCGAAGCCCCTGTCACCGCGCGGCGGCCACACAAGGGTNCCGAAGACACGGCCCTCGAACAGCTCCTCGTGCCCATCCGGCCAGGCGACAACGAGGGCAGAGACGAAATGCGCCCGCCGCGCCTCGGCCTCCGTCGCCCCGCGCCGGGCGAGCTCCTCCTCCACCCGCCGCATGGCATGGGCGAAGTCCTTGCCCGGCCCGGCCCAGCGGGCGGAGAAGATGCCCGGCGCCCCGTCGAGCGCGACGACGCACAGGCCCGAATCGTCGGCGAGTGCCGGCAGGCCGGCCGCCTTCGCCGCCGCATGGGCCTTGAGCGCCGCATTCTCGGCAAAGGTCATGCCGGTCTCGTCCGGCTCAGGCAGGCCGAGGTCGCCCGCCGAGACCGCCTCGACGCCGTAGGGCGCGAGCAGCTCCTGCATCTCACGGAGCTTGCCCCGGTTGTGCGTGGCGATGACGATCTTGCCCTCGAGCCTGCGCGCCATGGGACCGCTCCCGCTCACATCACGGCCATTTTCTGCAGGTCGACGAGCTTGGCCGCGCCCACGCGCGCCAGCTCGAGGAGGGCCATCAGCTCCTCGACCGTGAAGGGCTTGCCCTCGGCCGTGCCCTGCACCTCGACAAGGCCACCCGAGCCCGTGATGACGAAGTTGGCGTCGGTCTCCGCCACCGAATCCTCGGCATAGTCGAGGTCGAGCACAGGCGTTCCTTCATGGATGCCGCAGGAAACGGCCGCCACGTGGTCCTTCAGGGCCTCGCCCTGCAGCATGGAGCGCGCCTTCATCCAGGCGATGCAGTCGTGCAGGGCCACCCAGGCACCCGTGATCGCCGCGGTGCGCGTGCCGCCGTCGGCCTGCAACACATCGCAATCGATGACGATCTGCCGTTCGCCGAGCGCGTTGAGGTCGACGACGGCGCGCAGGGAGCGGCCGATGAGCCGCTGGATCTCCTGTGTGCGGCCGGAGGGGCGGCCCGCCGTCACCTCGCGCCGCGTGCGCTCCATCGTCGCGCGCGGCAGCATCGAATATTCGGCCGTCACCCAGCCGCGGCCCGTGCCGCGCAGCCACGGCGGCCCCCGCTCCTCGAGGGAGGCGGTGCACAGCACGTGGGTATCGCCGAACTTCACGAGACAGGAGCCCTCGGCATAGCGCGCCACCGCCCGCTCCAGGGAAACCTTGCGCATTTCGTCCGGCGCACGCCTGGATGGCCTCATCGCTTCTCTCCTCCGGCACTCGGCCGCTCGACTATGGGTCGGCATGCTTCTAAGCGGCTTTGGCGGGCGTGGGAACAGGCTTTCGCGCTGCGCGGGCCGCCGGCGCCACCCGCCCGTGACTTCTGCCTTCCTCTGCAATGCCTTGCCNGACCCTGAGGCGCGGTCCACACTCAGGGGTTCCACCCCGCGTCCCGCACCCCTTCAGCGGCGCTTGGCGGGGCATGATCCGGCACGGGGCGGTCCCGGAACGAGCGCCGCGGCGGCCGAAGCCGCCGGGAGGAGCGCCATGACGACCTACATCCTGCTCGCCAACTGGACGGATCAGGGCATCCGCAACATTGGGGAATCGCCGGCCCGGCTCGACGCGGCCAAGAAGGCGCTCGCCGACATGTCCGGCGCCCTGCGCGCCTTTTACCTGTGCATGGGCGATTGCGACATGGTGCTCATCATCGAGGCGCCAGACGACGCGGTGGCGGCGCGCTTCACGCTGCAGCTGGGCCGGCTCGGCAACGTCCGCACGCGCACACTGAAGGCCTTCCCCGAGGCAGCCTATCGCGAGATCATCGCCTCGCTCGCCTGAGAGGCGGCACGCGCCCCGCCTGCAGGCAGGGGTCACGCCCCGGAGGGAGGACGCATGCGCCGATCGGACATCAACGCCTTGCTGCGCGAAGCCGCGGCTTTTTTCGCAGCCCATCAGTTTGCCCTGCCGCCGTGGGCCGCCTGGTCCCCGGAGGAGTGGGCTGCACATCCAGCCGTCGCACGCTACTGCGCCGCGCGGCAGATGGGTTGGGACGTCACCGATTTCGGCTCCGGCGACTTCCCGCGGCGCGGGCTCGTCCTCTTCTGCCTGCGCAACGGGATCGCCGGGGTGCCGGGCGAGGCGCCCTATGCCGAAAAACTGATGATGGTGCGCGAGGGACAGGAGACGCCCTGGCACTGGCACAGGGTGAAGATGGAGGACATCATCGTGCGCGGCGGGGGCAGCCTCGCCGTCGAGGTCTTTTCCCGCACCGCAGACGGCAGGCGCGGCGAGGGGCCGGTCATCGTCCACTGCGACGGCATGGCCCGCGAGGTGGCCCCGGGCGAGCCGATCCTGCTCGCACCGGGCCAGAGCATCACCATCCCGCGCGGACTCGCGCACCGCTTCTACGGCGCGCCGGGCACCGGCACGGTGCTCGTCGGCGAGGTCTCGCAGGTCAACGACGACCACGCCGACAATGTGTTTCTGGAAGAGTTGCCACGCTTCGCCGCCATTGAGGAGGACGAGCCCCCNCTCCACCCGCTGTGGAACGAGGTCGCGGCCTGATCAGCGCCCGCCCGTCACGCGCACGAAGGCCCCCGTGATGTAGGAGGCCGCGTCGGACAGCAGGAAGAGAATGGTGCGCGCCACCTCCTCGGCTGTCCCGGTGCGGCCCATGGGGATGAGCGGCGTCAGCCGTGCCAGCCTCTCGGGCGCGTGGGAGCTTCTGGCGTGGATGTCGGTCTCGATGAGGCCGGGCTGCACGGCATTGACGCGGATGTTCTCGCCGGCGAGCTCCTTCGACAGGCCGATGGTGAGCGCATCGATGGCGCCCTTGGACGCCGCGTACCAGACATATTCGCCTGGCCCGCCGAGCTGCGAGGCGGCCGAGGAAATGTTGACGATCGCCCCACCGTGGCCCCCGTGCTTCGGCGACAGGCGGCGGATTGCCTCCTGCGCTGCCAGGATGGCGCCGGTCACGTTGACGTCGATGCAGGCGCGGATCGTGGCGCTGGAGGCGGCATCGAGCCGGCTGACGGGACCCGTGATGCCGGCGTTGTTGACGAAATGGGTGAGCCNCCCGAGCCTCTCGTCGACCTCGGCGAAGAGACGGCGGATCTCNTCCTCCTTGCCCATATCGGCCTTGAANGCCTCGGCCCGCACGCCTCTGGCACGGCAGTCNGCGACGATCGCCTCGGCGGCGGCGGCATCACTGACGTAGTTGACGGCGACGTGATAGCCCTCGGCGGCGGCGAGGCGGCAGGTCGCCGCGCCGATGCCGCGGCTGCCGCCGGTGACGAGAAGAATCCGCTCCATGGCTTCCCTCCGGATGGTGTGTGTCGGCCCCTGCCGGCCATGGGAGCGCGGCCCAGCCGCGCCCGTCAATGGCCGCGGCCCATGGACAGGAACGGGCGGACGCGGCACAACGGCCCGCCGTGGGAAGCCCGCCCGGAGGAGCACGACACGATGCCCGAACTGCCCGAGGTCGAGACGGTGAGGCGGGGCCTCGAGCCCGCCATGGTCGGCGCCGGCATCGCGGCCGTCGACCAGCGCCGGCCGGACCTGCGCTTCCCCTTTCCGGAACGCTTCGCCGAGCGGCTCCGGGGCCGGACCGTCATCTCGCTCGGGCGGCGCGCCAAGTACCTGATGGCGGACCTGTCGGGCGGCGACATCCTCGTCATGCATCTCGGCATGACGGGCCGCTTCATCGTGGAGGAGCCGGGCGGGGCGCTGCGCGAGCCCGGCGACTTCTACCAGGAAGCCGGCCGCAACGCCGCCCACGACCATGTCGTGTTCCTGCTCTCCAACGGCGTCCGCATCACCTACAACGACGCCCGCCGCTTCGGCTTCATGACACTCGTGGCCCGCGACGAGCTCGACCGGCACCCGCTCTTCGGCCACCTCGGCGTCGAGCCGCTGGGCAACGCACTCGACGGCGCGCTCATCGCCCGCCTGTTCGCCGGCCGCAAGGCGCCGCTCAAGGCCGCGCTGATGGACCAGCGCCTCATTGCGGGACTCGGCAACATCTATGTGTGCGAGGCGCTGCACCGGGCCGGCCTGTCGCCCCTGCGCCCCGCCGGCACGCTGGCGACGAAGACCGGGCGGGCGACCGCGGCCGCCGAGCGGCTGGCGACGGCGATCCGCGACGTGCTGAACGAGGCCGTCGCCGCCGGCGGCTCCACCCTGCGCGACTACGTGAAGACGGATGGCTCACTCGGCTATTTCCAGCATGCCTTCCGCGTCTACGACCGCGAGCATGCGCCCTGCCCGACGCCGGGCTGCCGCGGCACTGTGGCGCGGCTCGTCCAGTCCGGCCGCTCCACCTTCTGGTGCAGCCAGTGCCAGCGCTGAGGCATCGGAAAGCCGTGGCAGCTTTGCGCGAATGCGTATGGACGCGGCCGTCCACCTTCGGGTAGCCCTTCCGCCAGCACATCGCAGGAGTTCTCCCATGGCCTATGAAACCATCCTCGTGGAGACGCGCGGCAAGGTCGGCCTCGTCACGCTCAATCGCCCGCAGGCCCTTAACGCCCTTAACTCGCAGCTCATCGGCGAGCTCAACCAGGCGCTCGACGCCTTTGAGAAGGATCCGGGCATTGGCGCCATCGTCATCACCGGGTCGGAGAAGGCCTTCGCGGCCGGCGCCGACATCAAGGAGATGCAAAGCCTCACCTATCCCGAGACCTATCTCGAGGACTTCATCACGAGCTGGGACCGCGTGGCGAGCCGCCGCAAGCCGCTCATCGCCGCGGTCGCCGGCTTTGCACTCGGCGGCGGCTGCGAACTGGCCATGATGTGTGACATCATCATCGCCGCCGACACGGCGAAGTTCGGCCAGCCGGAGATCAAGCTGGGCGTCATGCCCGGCGCCGGGGGCACCCAGCGCCTGACGCGCATCATCGGCAAGGCGAAGGCCATGGAACTCTGCCTCACCGGCCGCCTGATGGGTGCCGAGGAGGCGGAGCGCGCCGGCCTCGTGGCCCGCGTCGTGCCGGCGGCCGAGCTGCTCGAAGATGCGCTGAAGACGGCGGCGACCATCGCCGACATGTCGCTGCCCATCGTCATGATGGCCAAGGAGAGCATCAACCGCGCCTACGAGACGACACTGGCCGAGGGTATCCGCTTCGAGCGCCGCCTGTTCCACGCCATGTTCGCCACCGCCGACCAGAAGGAGGGCATGGCGGCCTTCGTGGACAAGCGCAAGGCGGACTTCAAGAACCGCTGACCGGCGTCTATAGAGGGAGCGCATGCCCGATCCGGCGGGGGAGGCCGGTCACCCATGGCCGGTCTCGAACTCGACATCGTCGCCCTGCTTGCGCTCGTGGCGGTGGGAGCCGGATTCGTCGATGCCATCGCCGGCGGCGGCGGCATGATCACGGTGCCGGCGCTGATGCTGGCCGGCCTCGACCCCGTCTCCNCTGTCGCCACCAACAAGCTGCAGGGCACCTTCGGCGTCGCCGTTGCCACCCACCGCTTCGCCCGCGCCGGCATGATCGACTGGCGCGACGCAGCGCCGCTGGCATGCGTGGCCAGCGTCGCCGCCATCGCCGGGGCGCTCGCCGTCAGAGTGCTGCCGGTGACGCTGGTCGCGGCCGCGATGCCTGTTCTCCTCATCGCCGTCGCCGTCTATTTCGCGCTCTCGCGCAAGGTGCGCGACGAGGATGCGCGAGCCCGCATCAGCCGCCTCGCCTTCACCCTGGCCGTCGTGGTGCCCGTCGGCTTCTACGACGGGCTGCTCGGGCCGGGCGCCGGCTCCTTCTACATGCTCGGGTTCGTCACGCTCCTCGGCTTCGGCGTGGTCCGCGCGACGGCCCACACCAAACTGCTTAACTTCGCGAGCAATCTCGGCGGCCTCGCCCTCTTCGCGGCGACAGGGGCCGTGCTGTGGCCGCTCGGCCTCGCCATGGCGGCCGGCCAGCTCGTCGGCGCCCGCCTCGGCGCCTCCCTCGCCCTGCGCCACGGCGCCCGGCTCATCCGCCCGCTCATCGTCGTCGTCTGCTGCCTGATGGCGCTGCGCCTCCTGCTCGACAGCGCCAACCCGCTCGGGCAATGGCTGCTGAGCCTCCTGCCCTGACCTCCGCCGCCGATTCCCGTCGCGCCGATGCGACAGGCCGTTGACGCTCGGGCAACGAGCGACTATAAGCCCGCGCTCATGGACGGCGGCTTGACCGCTGTCATTTTCGTTCAACCGCCACCACCGATCCCGATCGCCCGGCCCTTCGCCGCGCGGCCAGATCGGGACGATACGAGGATCACCATGGCGAACACCCCGTCGGCCAAGAAGGCGACGCGCAAGATCGCCCGCCGCACCGCCGTGAACAAGGCGCGCCGCAGCCGCGTGCGCACTTTCATCCGCAAGGTCGAGGAAGCCATCGCGACGGGCGACCAGCAGGCTGCGCTTGAGGCCCTGCGGAATGCCCAGCCCGAGCTGATGCGTGCAGCCCAGAAGGGCGTGCTGCACAAGAACACCGCCTCGCGCAAGGTGTCGCGCCTCGCGCACCGCATCAAGGCGCTGCAGGCCTGAGGCCGCGCTGACGGCGCGTGCGCCGCCGCTTTGCGCGCACGGATCCGAAGGAGCCTGGCCTTCGCCGGGCTCTTTCCTTTTGCGCGCGAGCCGCCGGCGCGGGTTCCCAGGACGCCGGGGCGGCCGTTCGTCAGCCGGCGGCAACGGCGCTGCCGCGGCCGCATTTTTCGGCATCGGATACCTTGACAACGCGACATTTTGCCGACTTGCCCTTGCGGCTTGCCGCCGCGGGAACCGCGCAGACAAAATGTCGTGCTGACAAAACTTTAGGGGGCAAAGGGCCCGGCCGGACCCGAATCTCCCCTGCCGGAGCCCCCGACTCGGAGACTTCCGGCCGCCAAAAATGCCGCCGCGACGCGACTTCTCAGTTTCTGATCACGACTTCAAAGTCGCTTGATCCACAAAGAGTTGCACGCAGGAGCCACGAACCGACGAGAGGCCGCCCATCGGTTTGCGCGTTGAGCGGCGAGAATGCAACCCATAGTCGTGTTGCGTCAGGCCGGCCCTTGGCGTAGGGTCATCCTACCTCGCCGCCAGGGCAGAGGTTCTCAACAGAAGTTCGACGTATTCAGCCTCATTTCGGGGGAGGGGTTCGTGTTGTCTCTAAGACAAGGCGTCGCACCGCAAAGTTGCCACAGCTCGAACCCATTGACTCTTTCTCCCGGATTGCGGAAAAGCCTGCCCACGCAGGCGATGGATCAGCTGAGCGGCATAAGAACGAACGAATAAGAACTTATCCGCCGTAGCTGGTCCGGATTCGATTGCAGAGAGAGTTCCAGAGCGTCGCCATCACAGGATGGCGACAGCAGACGGGCGCTTTTTGCGAAACTCAATCGTCGGTAGCGGGACGCGTTCAGTGGCGTTGCGGGGTCACCTGCATCGCGCGGGGCGTTGTCGGCACCAAACAAGAAGAACGAAGGAGCTGGGGCGATGTACAAAGGCGAAGAGAGCGTGATCGAGGCCAAGGGCATGGCCGTCCCGCGTGGACCCGCGCCTGATGCCGATGACGCCCGCACCGCCGCCAGCAACGAGGACCTGACGGAAGCCTGGGGGCGCGTGCGCCGCCGGCTGCGTGCCGAGCTGGGCGAGGACGTGTTCTCGAGCTGGTTCGGCCGGCTCGAGTGCGACGGCCTTGTGGCCGGTACCGCCCGCCTGTCCGTGCCGACCCGCTTCCTGAAAAGCTGGATCGAGTCGCACTACGCCGATCGTGTCCTGGCCATCTTCAAGGCCGAGCATCCGGCCGTCAGCCGCGTCGCCTTCTTCGTCCGCGGCGCGGTGGCGCGCGAGGTGCCGACCGTCACCCGCGTGAGCGAGCCGGCGCAGGCCCCCGTACGCTCCGCCGCACCCGCCGCGGCCCGCCCGCGGGCCGAGGAGGCGCGCGAGACCACCACTGAGAAGCCCGCGGCCTCCGATCTCACGGACGACAGCGCCGCCAACGCGCTCGACCCGCGGCTCACCTTCTCGACCTTTATCGTCGGCCGCTCGAATGCCCTCGCCCATGCCGCCGCCGACCGCATCGCCCGCCACGAGGGCGGCGCGCCGCTCTACAACCCGCTCTACATCCATGCCGGCGTCGGCCTCGGCAAAACCCACCTGATGCAGGCCATCGCCCACGAGGCGCAGGAGCGCGGCAAGCGCGTCATCTACCTCACGGCGGACCGCTTCATGTACGGCTTCGTCGCCTCGCTGAAGGCCCAGACCGCCCTCGCCTTCAAGGAGCGCCTGCGCGGCATCGACATGCTCGTCATCGACGACGTGCAGTTCCTCCAGGGCAAGTCGATCCAGCAGGAATTTGGCCACACCATCAATGCGCTGCTCGACGCCGGCCGACAGATCGTCGTCGCCGCGGACCGTCCGCCGTCCGACCTCGAGGCCCTCGACGAGCGCGTGCGCTCGCGTCTGGCCGGCGGCCTCGTCGTCGAGATGAGCCCGCTCGATGAGGAGCTGCGCACCCGCATCCTGTCGACGCGCATCGCCGCCGTGCAGGCCCTGCATCCCACCTTCCAGGTGCCCGAGGCTGTCATCGCCTATGTGGCGCGCGTCATCGCCACCAACGGGCGCGACCTCGACGGGGCGGTCAACCGCCTGCTCGCCCATGCGACGCTGACCGGCGCGCCGCTGACCATCGAGACCGCCGAGGCGGCCGTGCGCGACCTGGTGCGCACCCGCGACCCCAAGCGTGTCAAGATCGAGGACATCCAGAAGCTCGTCGCCGGGCGCTACAACGTCTCGCGCGCCGATCTCCTGTCCGAGCGGCGCACGGCGGCGGTCGTGAAGCCGCGCCAGATCGCCATGTACCTGTCGAAGGTGCTGACCCTGCGCTCCCTGCCGGAGATCGGCCGGCGCTTCGGCGGACGCGACCACACCACCGTGCTGCACGCCGTGCGCAAGATCGAGAAAGCCGTGGGAGAGGATCCTGCGCTCAACGAGGAGGTCGAACTCCTCAAGCGCATGCTGCAGGAATGAGCCAGCCCCGCGGAGCCTGCCACCCCGCCTTTGTTGACACCCCCGTTGCCACCCTTGCACAAGGGCCGACAAGACGGCATTGTGCGTGCCCCGGCGGGCAAGCCTGTCCGCCGGGCAGCAGCGTCTCAGGCGCTTCGCGGAACGCCAAAGGGAAACAGGCGGTCATGAAGGTCACGGTCGAGCGGGCGGCACTTCTCAAGTCGCTCGGGCATGTGCATCGCGTCGTCGAGCGGCGCAACACCATTCCGATCCTGTCGAACGTGCTGCTGCGCGCCGAGAGCGGCATGCTGCACCTGAAGGCGACGGACCTCGATCTCGAAGTCACCGAGGCGCTCGCCGCCGACGTCGAGATGGGGGGCGCGACCACCGTGCCCGCACACGTGCTCTACGACATCGTGCGCAAGCTGCCCGACGGCTCCCAGGTCTCGCTCGAGACCGGCGGCGATACGAGCCAGATGCTGATCCGGTCAGGCCGCTCGCGCTTTTCGCTGCAGGCGCTGCCCGAGAGCGACTTTCCGGACATCGCCGCCGGCGAGATGCCGCACCGCTTCTCCCTGCCGGCAGGCGAGCTGAAACGTCTCATCGACAAGACGCAGTTCGCGATCTCCACCGAGGAGACGCGCTACTACCTCAACGGCATCTATCTCCACACCATCGAGAGCAACGGCATGCCGGTGCTGCGCGCCGTCGCCACCGACGGCCACCGCCTCGCCCGTGTCGAGACCGCCGCGCCCGAGGGCTCGGCCGGCATGCCGGGCGTCATCGTGCCCCGCAAGGCCGTGGCCGAGGTGCAGAAGCTGCTGGAGGATGCCGACGCGCAGGTCAGCGTCGAGCTGTCCCCGAGCAAGATCCGCCTCTCCATCGGCTCCGTCGTCCTGACATCCAAGCTCATCGACGGCACCTTCCCGGACTATCAGCGGGTGATCCCGACCGGCAACGACAAGCACCTCGTCGTCGAGCGGGCGAGCTTCGCCGCGGCCGTGGACCGTGTCTCTACCATCTCCTCCGAACGAGGCCGGGCGGTGAAGCTCGCCCTCGCCGACGGGCGGCTGACGCTTTCGGTCACCAATCCCGATTCGGGCAGCGCGACGGAAGAGCTCGAGGTCGACTACGAGGCCGAGCCGCTCGATATCGGTTTCAATGCCCGCTATCTCCTCGACATCACGGCCCAGCTCGACGGCGACACGGCACTGTTCAAGCTCGCCGACCCTGGCTCGCCGACGCTGATCCAGGACCGCGAGGGCGCGAGTGCGCTCTATGTCCTCATGCCGATGCGCGTGTGAACGTCACGACGAGAACACCTGCGCCTCGGCAACCGTGGATCGGGGCGGTGGCGCCCGCCGCGCCACTGCATGACGAGGCGATGACCGAGCAGACGCCACCCGTTTCCCTGCCCCCTGCCGGCGCAGCCAGCCGCTGCCGCGTGACGCGCCTCGGCCTGCGCGACTTCCGCAGCTACCGCAGCCTCGACATCGACATCGACGCGCCGCTCGTTGCCCTCGTGGGCGAGAACGGTGCCGGCAAGACCAACCTGCTGGAGGCCCTCTCGCTTTTCACGGCAGGCCGCGGCCTGCGGCGGGCGGACCTCGCCGCCATGGCGGCGCACGATGGCCCTGGCACCTTCTCCGTCTCCCTTTCGCTCGACACGCGCTGGGGCGACGTCCGGCTCGGGACAGGGACCGAGCGCACACCGGACGGCGGCCTCACACGCCGTTGCCGCATCGACGGCGAGACTGCGAGCTCGCCGGCCGCCTTCGCTGAATACGTGCGCGTCGTGTGGCTGACACCCGCGCTCGACGGGCTTTTCACCGGAGCGCCCGGCGACCGGCGGCGCTTCCTCGACCGGCTCGTGCTCGCCGTTGACCCCGCCCATGGCACACGCGTCAACGCCTTCGAGCGCGCGCTGCGCAGCCGCAACCGCGTGCTGGAGGAACATCCGCGCAACACCGCCTGGCTCGACGCCATCGAGACCGAGCTCGCCGAGCTCGCCGTCGCCGTCGCCGCCGCCCGACGCGAAACGGTGACGCGGCTCGCAGCGCTCATCCTCGCTGCGCGCGATGACGCCTCGCCCTTCCCCTGGGGCGATCTCTCCATCGGCGGCGAGTTCGAGGACATGGCCGCGGGCCGGNCCGCGGTCGAGGTGGAGGACCTTTACCGCGCGCGCCTCGCCGAAGGCCGCATGCGCGACAGGGCTGCGGGGGCGCACGCTCACCGGGCCGCAGGCGAGCGACCTCACCGTGCGCCACGGGCCGAAGGACATGCCGGCGGCCGAATGTTCCACCGGCGAGCAGAAGGCGCTCCTCATCGGCCTCGTGCTCGCCCATGCCCGCCTCGTCGCCGCCATGAGCGGCATGGCGCCGCTCGTGCTCATGGATGAGATCGCCGCCCATCTCGACCCGCGCCGGCGGGCCGCGCTCTACGCCACGCTCGCCGACCTCGGCAGCCAGGTCTGGATGACCGGTGCCGATCCCACCCTTTTTGCCGACCTGCCGGCGGGCGCCGCGCGCTTCTCCGTGACGCCGGGCCGGCTCGTGCCGATGCGCGCCGGATGACCGCCCGCGCCCGCTGATGCGGCAAATGCCGCACTCCTGCAGGGGCCGCCGGACTTCGCGGATGCCGGCATTTCTGATAAGAACGGGCAGCGCCTCAGCGGGGAGCCCCGATCCCCGCGACACAAGGAAGTGATGTTTTCATGTCCGGTCTCGACCTCACGGGCCTTCTCGTCTTCGCTGGCGCGCTCACCGTGGCCGCCGCCTCGCCCGGCCCCGGCATCGCTGCGATCGTCGCGCGCGTGCTCGGTCGCGGAACGCAGGGGGCCGCAGCCTTCACGGCGGGCATCGCCCTCGGCGATGTCGTGTGGCTGACCTTCGCCGTGACCGGTCTTGCCGTGCTGGCCCAGACCTTCCACGGCGTCTTCCTCGTCGTGAAATACGCGGGGGCAGCCTATCTGCTCTATCTCGCCTGGAAGCTGTGGAGCGCCCCGGCAGACGCCCGCGAGATCGAGGCGGACAGTCGGCGCGAAAACCCGGTGAAGCTGTTCCTGGCCGGGCTCGCCGTCACCCTCGGCAACCCCAAGGTCATCGTCTTCTACCTCGCGCTCGTGCCGAACATCGTCGACATGGCTCACCTCGATGCGATGGGCTATATCGAGCTCGTCGCCGTGACGCTGTCGGTGCTCGCCGCGGTGTTCTCGGCCTACATCGTCCTTGCGGCCCGCGCGCGTCGTCTCTTCACGAGCGCGCAGGCGGTGCGCCTCGTCAACCGGGCGACCGGAACGATCATGGCCGGCGCGGCCGTGGCGGTGGCAAGCCGTTGACGGGACACGCCGGAGCGAGGGTCCGTATGAGGCCGCGAAAGCGGCCGCGACACGTGCAATCGTCCGGTTGAGACACTAAATTTAATAGTCGAATCAAGCCTGTCGCACGCTGTGCGTGCGCATGGGATCATTGACAGGATTATCGCCCCATGGCCGAACCCGCCCGCGACCTCAACCCCGACTCCTACGGCGCCGATTCTATCAGGGTGCTCAAGGGGCTCGATGCGGTGCGCAAGCGCCCGGGCATGTACATCGGCGACACTGACGACGGCTCCGGCCTGCACCACATGGTCTACGAGGTCGTCGACAATGCCATCGACGAGGCCCTCGCCGGCTACGCCACCGAGGTCACGGTGACGCTCAATCCCGACGGCTCCTGCACGGTGACGGACAACGGCCGCGGCATCCCGACGGACCTCCACGCCGAGGAGGGCATCTCGGCTGCCGAAGTCATCATGACCCAGCTCCACGCCGGCGGTAAGTTCGACCAGAATTCCTACAAGGTCTCGGGCGGCCTCCATGGCGTGGGCGTCTCGGTCGTCAACGCGCTGTCGACCTGGCTCAAGCTGCGCATCTGGCGCGGCGGCAAGGAGCATTTCGTCGAATTCCGCAACGGCGACACCGTCGCGCCTTTGGCGGTGGTGGGCGACGCGGGCGGCAAGCGCGGCACGGAGGTGACCTTCCTGCCGAGCCCCGAGACCTTCTCCGTCACCGAATTCGATTATGCGACGCTCGAGCACCGCCTGCGCGAGCTCGCCTTCCTGAACTCCGGCGTGCGCATCGTCCTCACCGACAACCGCCATGCCGAGCGCAAGCGCGAGGAGCTGTGCTACGAGGGCGGCGTCGAGGCCTTCGTGCGCTATCTCGACCGCACCAAGACGCCGCTCATCTCCAAACCTGTGGTGCTGCGGGGCGAGCGCGACGGCATCGGCGTCGAGATCGCCCTGTGGTGGAACGACAGCTACCACGAGACGGTGCTGGCCTTCACCAACAACATCCCGCAGCGCGACGGCGGCACGCACCTGGCCGGCTTCCGCGCCGCTCTGACGCGTCAGATCACGCACTACGCCGAAGCGACCGGCCTGACCAAGAAGGAGAAGGTCTCGCTCACGGGCGACGACTGCCGCGAGGGCCTCACCGCCATCATCTCGGTGAAGGTGCCGGACCCGAAGTTTTCCTCCCAGACCAAGGACAAGCTGGTCTCGTCGGAGGTGCGCCCCGTGGTCGAGAGCATCATGAACGAGGCGCTGGCGACCTGGCTCGAGGAGAACCCCTCCGACGGCCGCACCGTGGTGAGCAAGGGTCGTCGAAGCCGCGGCCGCCCGTGAGGCAGCGCGCAAGGCGCGCGAGCTGACCCGGCGCAAGGGCGCGCTCGACGTGGCCTCGCGTGCCCGGCAAGCTCGCCGACTGCCAGGAGCGCGACCCGGCCAAGGCCGAACTCTTCATCGTGGAGGGCGACTCGGCCGGCGGCTCGGCCAAACAGGGCCGTGCCCGCGAATATCAGGCCGTGCTGCCGCTCAGGGGCAAGATCCTCAACGTGGAGCGTGCCCGCTTCGACAAGATGCTGTCGAGCCAGGAGATCGGCACGCTCATCACCGCGCTCGGCACGGGCATCGGCCGCGAGGAATTCTCCGCCGACAAGCTGCGCTACCACAAGATCATCATCATGACGGACGCGGACGTGGACGGTTCCCACATCCGCACGCTGCTGCTGACCTTCTTCTTCCGCCAGATGCCGGAGCTGATCGAGCGCGGGCACCTCTACATCGCCCAGCCGCCGCTCTACAAGGTCACGCGCGGCAAGTCGCAGCAGTACCTGAAGGACGAGCGCGCGCTCGAGGACTATCTCATCGACGGCGGCCTCGATGGCGCCGTGCTGCGGCTCGGCAACGGCGAGGAGCGCGCCGGCGCGGACCTGCGCACCCTCGTCGAGGAGGCGCGCTTCGTGCGCCAGATGCTGGGCAGCCTGCACACGCGCTACAACCGCACCGTGGTCGAGCAGGCGGCCATCGCCGGGGCGCTGCGCCCACAGGTGGCGGAGGAGCCGGCCGCGGCCGAGGCGGCTGCCGCCTACATCGCCCGGCGCCTCGACGCCATTGCCGAGGAAACCGAGCGCGGCTGGGAAGGCCGGGCCGAAGCCGGCGGCTTCGTCTTCACCCGTACCGTGCGCGGCGTGCGCCAGACGATCAGCCTCGACGCGGCGCTCCTCGCATCGTCGGAGGCACGCAAGCTCGACGAGCGCGCCGCGAGCCTGCAGGACGTCTATGCCAAGCCCGCCACCTTTGTGCGCCGCGGCGAGGAGAAGACCATCGAGGGCCCGGTCGCCCTCTTCGANGCCGTCATGGCCGCGGGGCGCAAGGGCATCCAGCTCCAGCGCTACAAGGGCCTCGGGGAGATGAACCCCGAGCAGCTCTGGGAGACGACGCTCGACCGCGAGAACCGCTCGCTGCTGCAAGTGAAGATCCGCGAGGTCGACGAGGCCGACGACATCTTCGTCAAGCTGATGGGCGACGTCGTCGAGCCGCGGCGCGAGTTCATCCAGGAAAACGCGCTGTCGGTGGCGAACCTCGACGTGTGACGGCAGCGGAGTGCGGGCGGCAGGCGCCGCGATCCGGCCCTCCCGCCAGCAGGCGACCTCGATCAGCAGTCCGACGAAGGCCGAGGCGGGGCCGAGTCCTCGCAGTGAGCGGCCGGAAGCGTGACAGCGAGCGAAGGAGCCACCATATGCCCGTGGCCATGCCTTCATCCGCCGCCTGACCGGGCGGCGGACGGGCCACCTGCCGCTGCCGCGCGCGCCGCGGCTTCACCGTTCTCAGTCTGGACGCCATGTTCCGTTTCTTCGAAACCCTCGTCGACCCCTTCCCCAGGGGCGAGGCCGTCGCGCCGCCGCGCCGGCTGGTGCCGTTCATCATGCACTATTCGCGCCCGGTGCTGCCCTGGCTCATCGTCATGGCGACGCTGACGGCGCTCATCTCGATCATCGAGATCAGCTTCGTCAGCTTCATGGGCTCGCTGGTCGACTGGCTGACCAAGGCGGACCGCGCCACCTTCTTCCAGACGCATGCCTGGGCGCTCGCCGGCATGGCACTCCTCGTCGTCGTGGGCTTTCCGCTCATCGTCCTGGTGCAGTCGCTCATCACCCACCAGACGATCTTCGGCAACTATCCGATGATCGCGCGGTGGCTGACGCACCGCTACATTCTCGAGCAGAGCATGGCCTTCTTCCAGGACGAGTTCGCCGGCCGCGTCTCGCAGAAGGTGATGCAGACTGCGCTCGCCGTGCGCGAGACGGTGATGAAGCTCATGGACGTGGCGGTCTATGTCGTCACCTACTTCCTCGGCGCGCTCTTCCTGCTCGCCAGTGCCGACCCGCTCCTGATGGTACCGCTGGTCCTGTGGCTCTTCGCCTACGTGGGTCTCATGGTCTACTTCGTGCCGCGGCTGCGGATCGTCTCCATGGAACAGGCCAACGCACGGGCGGAGATGACCGGCCGGGTGGTCGACAGCTACACCAACATCCAGACCATCAAGCTCTTCGCGCACACGCGCCGCGAGCTCGACTATGCGCGCGATGCGATGAGCGGCTTCATGGACACCGTCTATCGGCAGATGCGGCTCGTCACCTGGCTGACGGTCGGCCTGCACACGACCAACGCCCTCCTGCTCGCCGGCGTCGGTGGCCTTTCCGTCTATGCGTGGCACCAGTCCGCCCTGTCGATGGGCGCCATCGCCGTCGGCATCGCCATCGTGCTGCGGCTGCGCGGCATGTCCGACTGGTTCCTGTGGGAGGTCGCCAGCCTCTTCGAGGAGATCGGCACGGTGCAGGACGGCATGAACACGCTCGCCCAGCCCACCGCCATCAAGGACCGGCCGGATGCGCGCGAGCTCGTCGTCACCAGGGGCGAGATCCGCTTCGAGCATGTGCGCTTCAACTACGGCCGCGAGCGCGGCGTCATCGATGACCTGTCGCTCGTGGTGAAGCCCGGCGAGAAGGTGGGCCTTGTCGGCCGCTCCGGTGCCGGCAAGTCGACGCTCGTCAACCTGCTGCTGCGCTTCTACGACGCCGAGAGCGGGCGCATCCTCATCGACGGCCAGGACATCACGACCGTCACCCAGGAGTCGCTGCGTCGGCAGATCGGCATGGTGACGCAGGATACCTCGCTGCTGCACCGCTCCATCCGTGACAACATCGCCTACGGACGGCCCGAGGCGAGCGAGGAGGAGATCCGGGCCGCAGCCCGCATGGCCCATGCCGACGTCTTCATCGAGGATCTGACGGACCCCGCCGGCCGGCGCGGCTACGACGCCCATGTGGGCGAGCGCGGCGTCAAGCTCTCCGGCGGCCAGCGCCAGCGCATCGCCATCGCGCGCGCCCTGCTCAAGGACGCGCCGATCCTCGTGCTGGACGAGGCGACATCCGCCCTCGATTCGGAAATCGAGGCCGCGATCCAGGAACAGCTCTACAGCCTCATGAAGGGCAAGACTGTCATCGCCATCGCCCATCGCCTGTCGACGATCGCGGTGCTCGACAGGCTCGTCGTCATGGACGCCGGCCGCATCGTCGAGACCGGCACGCACGCGGAGCTGCTGGCGCGCGGCGGCCTCTACGCCGCGCTGTGGCGGCGCCAGTCCGGAGGCTTCCTCGGCGTNGAGGCGGACGAGGAGAGCGAGNCGGCGCCGGCCTGAACATCACCGCCGCGCGAAGAGCTCCGGCCGCTGCAGCCGCAGCGTCTGGACGAGCGCGAAGGTCTTGAGGTCGGTCAGCCGGCCCGCGTCGGCCATTTCCGCGAGGGTGGCGAGCGGCAGCTCGTGAACCGTGATGCGCTCGCCGTCCTCGTCGAGCCCGCCGCCGTCCTCGATCCGGTCCGCCTCGCGGTACTCCGCGAGGAAGAGCGAGCAGCGCTCGGTGGAAAGGCCCGGCATCGTCCAGGCGCGCACGACATGGGTGAGGCCGGCGAGCCGCACGCCTGTCTCTTCCAGCACCTCGCGCCGGGCGCAAGCGACCGGATCCTCCCCCTCCTCGAGCCCGGCCGGCACCTCGAGCACGAGGTCGCCGCTCTCGCGCAGGACGGGTGCCCGGCACTGGCTCGTGAGCAGCGCCACACCGCGCTCGGAGTCGAAGGCGAGCACCGCCACCGCGGTGCCGTGGTTCTCCACCTCGCGGTGGATGATGAAGCCGTCCTCGAAACGGATCGTGGCGACCTCCACGGTCGCCCAGCCGTCGTAGACGATGTGCGTATCTTCGATGCGTGCCGTCATGTCGCCTTCCCTGAGCATCGCGCGACCGCCGCCCGGCCACGGTCGACCATGGTTGACCACGACTTTGACGCGAACGCGACGGGAATCGTCGCTCGATGCGGCACCGTGCGTCGTCCGGTGCCGCATCTGGCGGCCGCAAAGCCCGCTACCGGTCTTGGCGCGCCTCGTCTACGGCGGCTATTGAAGGGGCGCGCGCTCGCGAATGCGAATCATGCCGGCACCGGCGGAGCCGGGAGCCGTCATGCGTCGGGAGCCAGGACGAGGAGCGGAATGAAGGTCGGGATCGACATGGGGGTGACGCAGGCGGGCACACCCGCCCTGCTCGATCTCGAAGAGCTCCTCGCCACTCGCCTGCTCGTGCAGGGCAATTCTGGCTCCGGCAAGTCGCACCTGCTGCGCCGCCTGCTGGAACAGAGCGCCCAGTGGGTGCAGCAGGCCGTGGTCGATCCGGAAGGGGATTTCGTCACCCTGGCCGACCGCTTCGGCCACGTGGTCGTCGACGCGAGCCGCAGCGAGAACGACCTCACCCGCATTGCCGCACGCGTGCGCCAGCACCGCGTCTCCGTCGTCCTCAACCTCGAGGGGCTTGATGCGGAGATGCAGATGCGCTGCGCCGCCGCCTTCCTCGGCGGCCTCTTCGATGCCGAGCGCGACTACTGGTATCCCATGCTCGTCGTCGTCGACGAGGCGCAGCTCTTCGCCCCGGCGGCCGCCGGCGAGGTGTCGGACGAGGCGCGCAAGGTCTCGCTCGGCGCCATGACCAACCTGATGTGCCGCGGCCGCAAGCGTGGCCTTGCCGGCGTTATCGCCACCCAGCGTCTCGCCAAGCTCGCCAAGAACGTCGCGGCGGAAGCCTCCAACTTCCTCATGGGCCGCACCTTCCTCGACATCGACATGGCGCGCGCCGCCGACCTCCTCGGCATGGAACGGCGGCAGGCCGAGATGTTCCGCGACCTCGACCGCGGCCGTTTCGTCGCGCTCGGCCCGGCCCTGTCGCGCCGCCCCCTGCCGGTAACCATCGGCCCGGTGGAGACGAGCGCCCGCAGCAGCAGCCCGCGCCTCGTGCCCCTGCCGGAGCAGCCGCCGCAGGATGCGCATGAGCTCATCTTCACGCCGGCAGAGCCGGAGCCCGTGCGCCCGCCGCCGCGCAGGCCGGTCGCGCCGCCGCCACCTTCGACAAACGACATCCTCGCCCAGCTCGTGCGCGCACGGCCGGAACCGCCGGCCCCGAGCGAGCCGGCCGAGCCGCCGATGCCCCCCGCAGAGCGTGAGGCGCTCATCGACGCCGTGCTCACGGAGGTGCTCGCCGACCCCGATTCGGCCTTCCGCTCCATCGCCGTGCTCTACCAGGACTTTCTCGTGCGCTGCCGCATCCGTCGCGTACCCGGCACACCGCCGGACCTGCCGGCCTTCCGCCGCCGCCTCGCCATGGCACGCGCGGGCATTGACGCGCGCAGCGCCGCCGAGGACGGCCCCTGGCATGCGGCGGTCTCGCTGGCGGCGACCTTGCCGGAGGACATGCACGGCGTCTTCCTGATGTTGGCGCGGGCCGCCCATGACGGTGCCCCCTGCCCCTCGGACGCCGCCGTCGCGCGCGCCTACGGCACCCACTCGGCCGGGCGGGCGCGCCGCATCATCGCCTACATGGAGGAGCGGGGCGTCATCGTCTGCCGCAACGACTTCCGCAACAACCGCATTATGGCGTTTCCCGATCTCGGATGGGAGACGGCCCCCGGCGACCCGAACGGCCCGGACCTCTCTGCCGGCAGTGGCGCAGGCGCCTCCGACAGCACCCCGGCGACCGGCGCGGCATAGTTAACGGAAAGTCAACGGGATCGGGCGCACGCTCGCCATCATTGCTGCTATGCTGGCCGCGGCTGGCGACGTGACACCGGAACGATGCCCGTGACGAAGACCGAGCGCCCCCGCCTCAGCCTCGCCGCCCTCCTCTCGGACGGGCGCCTCGCCATCATGCTGGCGCTCGGCTTCAGCGCCGGCCTGCCCTTCCTTCTCGTCTTCAGCACCCTGTCGGCCTGGCTGCGCGAGGCGGGCATTTCGCGGACGGACATAGGCCTGCTGAGCTACGTCGCCCTCGCCTACAGTTTCAAGTTCGTCTGGGCCCCCGCCATCGACCGGCTCGACGTGCCGGTGCTCTCGGGCCTCTTCGGCCGCCGCCGCGCCTGGATGCTGACGGCGCAGGGGGGCATCGCGCTCGGCCTCGTCGGCATCGCCCTGAGCGATCCGGCAACCAGCCTCGGCTTCACCGTCGCCTGCGCGCTCGTCGTCGCCTTCTTCTCGGCAACGCAGGACGTGGTCATCGACGGCTGGCGTATCGACGCCGCCCCCACCGAGCGGCAGGGCATGATGTCCGCCGCCTACCAGCTCGGCTATCGCCTCGCTCTCATCTGCGCCGGGGCGGGCGCCCTCTATATCGCCGATTTCGTCGACTGGCGCAGCGCCTACCTCGCCATGGCGGTGACGATGGCCGTCGGCGTCGGCGCAAGCCTATGCGCGCCCAATCTCGACCTCGGCCGCGAGCGCGCCGCCTCGACGGGCACCTCCTTCCTCGCGCGGGCGCGGGAGATGGTGATCGAGCCCTTTGCCGACCTCGCCCGCCGAAAGGGCCCGCTGATCGCCGCCATCCTCGCGCTCGTCGCGCTCTTCCGCCTGCCGGATTTCGTGGCAGGAGTGATGGCCAATCCGCTCTACATCGACCTCGGCTTCTCGAAGTCGGAGATCGCCAGCGTTTCCAAACTCTACGGCGTGTGGATCGGCATCCTCGGGGCCTTCGCGGGCGGCATCGCGGCGACGCGTCTCGGCCTCTGGGGCACGCTGCTCATCGGCGCCGTCAGCGCCGCCGCCTCCAACCTCATGTTCGCGTGGCTGGCGCTCGCGGGGCACGACCTCAATCTGCTGATGCTGAGCATCAGCCTCGACAATTTCGCCGGCGGCTTCGCCGGAACGGCGCTGATCGCCTACATGTCGAGCCTTACCTCTCCCGCCTTCGCGGCAACCCAGTATGCCCTGCTGAGCTCGCTCTACGCCCTGCCGGGCAAGGTCGTGGGCGGGCTGTCCGGATACATGGTGGACAGCTTCGGCTACCCGACCTTCTTCGTCCTCACTGCCGCCATCGGCATCCCGACGACCCTGCTGTGCATCGCCCTCAGGAGCAGCATGGCGGAAGAGAGGGAGGAAGAACCGGCGGCCGTCACGCCGGCCGGAGCCCCGGCGGCCACGCCCGCGACGCGCAGCTGAGCCGCCTCAGGCGAGAAGGGCGAGCCCCGCAGCCGAGACGGCGAGGATGACGAGCGTCGCGCCGGCGACGATGGCGACATGCTGCCAGCCGAGGCTCGCCAGCACCCGCGGCGAAGTGCCGAGGCCGAGCGCGGCAATGGCAAGGAGCAATCCGGCGCGGGATGCCTCGTTGAGCGCCGCCGTCACCGCAGCGGGCAGCAGGCCGTAACTGTTGACGAGCACGAGCGCCAGGAAGACGAGGGCGAAGACCGGCACGGGCACGCGCGCCCGCGCCGTGCCGCNGCCCCGGCCGGCAAAATAGAAGGCAACGGCGAGGACGACCGGCAGCAGCAGGAAGACGCGGAAGAGCTTGACCACCACCGCCGTGTTGCCGGCGACCTCCGACACCGCGTAGCCGGCACCGGCGACCTGCGCCACATCGTGAATCGCCGCCCCCAGCAGGGCGCCCGTCATGCGGTCGTCGAAGCCGAGGAAGGCGGCGAGCGGCGGNTANAGCAGCATGGCGAGGGTCGCCAGGGCATTCACCGCCACCACGACGAAGGCGACATCGGCNTCCCTTTCCCTGTACTCCGGGAGCACNCTGACCGTGGCGAGCGCGGCCGAGGCGCCGCAGACGGCGGTGGCGCTGCCGACGAGCGCGCCGTAGGCATCGCTGCGACCGAAGAGCCGCGCCATAACGACGCCCGCGACGAGCGTCGCCGTCATGCCACCGACGACGACGGCCATGACCTGCCAGCCGAGGCCGAGGACATCGCCAACGGCAACCCTGAGGCCGAGGAGCGCAACGGCCCAGCGCAGCACCTTCTTGACGCAGAAGGTCAGCCCCGGGCGAAACACCGGCCGTTGCGCCACCGGATTGAGGAGGATACCGAGAAGGAGCGCCAGCACCATCGCCGACAGGCCGGCGGCTGCACCGAAAGGGACGGCGGCGAGGCGCGCCGCAACGGGCTCGAAGAGCGTGGCCGCGACGGCGACGGCCGCTGCGAGCAGGATCCCCGGCACGATGTCGGCGAGGCCGCGAAGACGCCCCCTGAGACGCCCCCGCACGGCGCGCGGGGAAGCGTCGGCTGTCGATCCGGAGGCGGAGACGGTCATGGGCGAGGCACTGGCTGCGATGCGCCCTCTCTAGCTGCCCCCGAGACGGTCGGGAACGGCCTGAGGCGGGCCCCGCCCATGCGCCAGCCGCGGATCGGCACCGCTCAGGGCACGGGCCGGCGGAACAGCGGCTCGGGCAGGCCGGGCACGGATACGCGCATGGCGAAGATGCCGCCGGACTGCGGCAGGTGAGCGAGCTCATCGTCCGGCCGGCCGTCCCGCGCCGAGGTCACAAAAAGCGTCTTCAGGTCCGCCCCGCCGAAGGCGACCATCGTCGGGCAGCGGGCCGGCACGGGGAATTCGGCGAGCAGCTCGCCTTGCGGCGAATAGCGCTGGATGCGGCCGCCCTCGTAGAGCGCCGTCCAGTAGCACCCCTCGATGTCGACAGCGGCGCCATCGGGCCGGCCCCGGTCATCTTCCGTCGGGGTCAGGCGCACCCATTCCTCACGGTCGGAGAACGTCCCCGTCTCGATGTCGTAGCGCTGGCGGTAGATGGTGAAGGCCGGCGTGTCGGAATGGTAGAGCCAGGTGCCGTCGGGGCTGAAGGCAAGGCCGTTCGACGTGAGCAGGCCACCGACGAGCGGCACCAGGCCGCGCTCGTCAAAGCGGTAGAGATGCGCCTGCCCGCCCGCCTTGGGCTCGTCAATGGTGCCGACAAGAAAGCGGCCCGCAGGATCCGTCCGCCCGTCGTTGAAGCGGCTGACTGCGGGATCTTCCGGATTGGCAGCGAGACGCTCGCGCACCCTCCCGTCGGTGTCGACCAAGAAGAGCCCCGAGCGCATCGCGGCGATGAAGCCGCCACCTTCCACAAGCGCCACCGAGCCAATGTCCTCCGGCATCGCCATCGCCTTGTTGGCGCCCGTCGCCGGATCGAAGCGATTGAGGGTCCGGCCCTTGATGTCCACCCAGTAAAGCACCTGCTCCGCCACGGACCAGACGGGACTCTCGCCGAGGCGGGCGCGCGCATCGAGCACGCAACTGAAGGGTGACCCCTCGCTCATCTGGTTTCGCTCCGTTGTTGCGATCTTCTCCTCAGGGCAGGCGTCGTGCCTGTGCGTCGCTTTTCGCCCTTCCTTCATTTATCGCATATCAGCGACACATCCAGCGCCGAGGTGACGCAGCCTGCGGAAAATCCGGCTGCGGCGCCAAGAATTCGCCCGTAATTCGCATTTGTTTTAGCCTCTTTGGAATTATT
>Ga0065720_1018951_pt1 | contig 52245 bp, 30 predicted proteins | sample Thericmetagenome_FD_59107 | JGI IMG/M metagenome (GOLD analysis project Ga0065720, IMG submission 59107) | Thermophilic microbial communities from the Joint Bioenergy Institute, California, USA of rice/straw/compost enrichment - eDNA_2 v2... | ecosystem: Engineered > Solid waste > Grass >... | reverse complement strand
AATGTGTTCAGAGACAGTTCAAACTCTTCTATAAATAGGTTTGAAAAAATGCTTCACAAGTTAAACCAAATTTTAGAAAATTAAGGTTGTATTAGCTCTATACATATGGAGAGTAACAATGGTTCTAGCATCCTTAATGTGTGAGATCTTTCTCATTATTGATTGTATCTCTGAATTTTAGATCTTAATTTGAGATTTATCATAAAAGGTTGGCAAAAGTCCAGTAGTCCTTTGGAAGTTATGATTGCTATTTTATAGCATCTCTTAGTCACAAAATAGAGGTCTTAAGAAAGTGTTGGTCTTTCATAAATCTTGTATTCTGTGTTAGGAGGGGGCAAAGGCCAATCCATGAATAATACGTTAGCAGATTGTTTTCAATACAAAATAATAACAAATAAATTTTCAAATAACAGAATGGAATTTCATGTCAAGAACATATATATAAAGCGGTTCCTATCACAATATCCGCGCCAAAACGAGCTGAAAGTCTTAAAATATCTTACCATCCTTGGAATCCATTCCCTCATCACTAATAATCAAGGAAATATCTCTTTGGAAGAACTAAATAAGAAAGCAAGTAACAAATATGACCATAAAATGATAAAATACTAGAGGAAATTACCAAAGCCATTCCAAAAGAAGAAAAAGAGATTAATCAAGAACTAAAAGTCATTAGGGCAGAGCTGGCTAAGCTAAATGAGAAATTTGAAGATAAGCTGAGGTAAATCTTTTTAATATATGGTTTGAGTAATAATAGAGCTCTTTCAAGTAGGAGATCTGATAATGAACCTCCACAACAGAGCCGAAGAGTGGAAGGAGTCCTTTCAAATAGAAAAGAGACTTATCGCACAGGCAGAGGCCCTGCAGACGAAAGATTGTATAGTACCTTAGAGGCTGACAGTAAATGAATAATTTGATTTTTGTTATCTATTACAGATCGCAAGAGAGCTAGCTCGATTGAGCCAGAAATCTATCCTTCTTGGTGGGATAGTAATCAAAAAGATAGAAAATCTAGATACAGTATTACTCCCAAGCCGACTGAAATTACTCTTCCCACAACCAACCCAAGACTCAACAGGAATACAGTCACCAGGCACCATTTAGATGATAGCCAAGCGTATTTATTAGTCATTGTCATGTTAATCCTTATAGAAAAGAAGTTATGACTCAACATATACCTGAACCCCATGAAAACGTATCAAAGAGAACCAATACTGAGATTAGGGATGATTTTGACTCTATCAGAAATGACCGTCCATCATCAGTTGATGTTAGAATTACTCATGAGGTTAGATCACCTACTGGAGGTATTGCAAGGAAGCCTCCTCTCTTCTCAATGAGCAGACCAAATGAACTCAATACATTCGACAGTACTCCAACTAGTGATTTTAGCTCTGATAACAGAACTAAATCACCACAATTTGCCCAGCTTGCTCACACTAAGGAAGATATTATGAATAATATGCTAATGGCAGCTCAACATAATGAAAAAGAGAACATCAAAAACTTGGCATCTAATACATTTGGTAAGCAAAACAAAGACCAAAAATCTGAACAAAAGAAGCAAGCATCAAAACAGAAATCAAACAAAAAGCCCGTCAAACAACAAACTCAGACACAAATTCAAAAGAGCTCTCAAAACAGCCAAAGAAATAGTAACATCAAAAAGAAGACTGGCTATTCCACCAGTCATACTCTTGACCTAAGAAATGTGGAATCAAAGATAAAAGGAGAAATTGAATATCATAAGAACCTCTCCAGACAACAAAAAATGATGGCAAACAACTACAATAGCTACAATTCTAACTCGGATTACAATTCCCAAGCTTCCTCTTCACAAAGACCAACAATGGAATTTGTTTTAGTTGAAAAGGAAAATCCCCATGGATATAGAAGCAACAGATTGGAAGATAGCACTAGAGTTAGACCCGAGCAATACTACGAGACTTCAACTTTGCTGGAATCTAGTGTAAATCAACAAAGATCGTTAATAAACAATTACTATTCTAATCCATACCCTGAAAGAATCCCTTCTCAATATCCATCAACAAGCAGAAATGTATACATTCCTGACCACCTTCCGAGTCAAAGAACCAATGAATTTAGTGCTTCTAAGAGCTCACGAGATACTCACCGGGGAATTCTTGATATCGCTGACAATTTCCTTAGTTCTCCTTTGATGCAGCATCTAGCTGACGGAAAGAGCTCAACTTATTCTTCTCAAAACCTCTCTCAGAATAATACGATGAGAAAGGAATTATCACACACTAGATTTAATGGAGAAGATCTTAAGAGTCCAGATGGATACCAAAGATCTCCTTTCAAAAGAAACGAACTTGAGGATGACCAGCGACAATTTGAGCCCCATCATCAGTATAGATACTCGGATTGGGGAGTGTATAAACCAGACACTAGCAAAATCACTGCCTCAACATCTACACTAAAGGACTTTATTGATAAGAGATATTCTTATTATCCTTACAAAGAGTCAAGTAAAGGTATTGCAATGAGAAATAATTTAATAGGAATTCTCCAAAGAGATGATTCTTCCTCATTAGCCAGCAGCAATTTCTCGAATTTCTTAAATGATGAAATGAAAGGTAATTTAAGTTCGTTGGTTTATAATAATGTTAGGCTTTTATCAAAAAGAAGTTGGCGAACTAAAGAACTCTAAATCAAGAAGTATAATGAAACATGGAAGCAGTGAAAATTCTTCTAATGTTTCTTTCAATGGAAATGAAATGGGACCAAATTTCGGAGATGAACAGCCTATGATATCTAGAAAGAGCACATATTACAATTTCGACAATAACAAAAGCTATGAATCTGGGAATATCTTTAAGCAAGATATGATTAGTGGCGCCAGAAACATGAATACCGCTCAATAGAAATCTTTCACATGAGAGATATGTATTTACTTATCTTGTATCAATTTTCCCATATTTACAATGCTTATTTATATATAATATAGAGCCATTCTTAAGGCATGTTAAAATATCAAAATCTAAATTTATTGAAAACTCTCCTCACTTTATGTTAAGTAAAAGTTCACTAATCAAGAATGTGAAAGCATTCTTGATGTCCTCATCTATTGTAGTGAGTGGAGTGGCTGGTTATATATATTTTGAAAGCTATAGGAATCGAAAGCGATACTATGATTCCCTTAATGATGATTCTGCAAAAGATATGACCAGGATTGGTTATGAATATTTTGGAATAAATTGGGGATACAAGGCTGATAGCATGGTAGCTGTAGTTTAGCGACTGTACTGACTTTCTAGATTAAAGATAAGATTGATACAGGAGATTTATTGTTTCTTAAATATGAATGTGGAGAGTGCTTGACTTTTTCATGTAAAGTATAATAAACATGGCCTTTAACATCCTAGCGATGCTGAAATGCTATAAGAATGAAATTACAAGTCATGAATTTGAATATGATAGCGTGGGGATTGCATATAGGGATCAGACCGGACTTTATGTTATTTTTGATCACCTTGGACAAATCATAGTACTTAATCATGGTTTTGACCTAATTTGAACAGAAAATGAGCTATGCAGATTTTCTTAGTCAGCCTTACTTCAAAGAAGTTTCTCTGAGGAAGATTGTGTTCCCCACTGAGTCTAAAGAGATTTCGAAAAGGTTTTTCAGATTATCGAAAGTATTCTTCGATAAATTATTATCAGACCAGAACAAAATCGAGAAGTTTGAAATCTCCGAATTATTCTAACCAGATAGGGGAGTTCCAGATCCAGCTAAATTTTTGCAAGAATATTTTGTGGAGACAACCTTAGCAGAGAAAAATGCCAGAGATTATGAATTGCCTATCTCGGACTTTGATCAAGCACACCCCTCCATCCTAGATCCACTCATAAAATATGATAGTAAAATAATTATTCGATCAAAACCTAATACTAACCTTATTGCATAATCATTTTTGATAAGTTTTTTCATCTTGGGCCTGGGTCTTTAGTTAATTAATTGCATATCACTTTAATAAATTAAAACTAATTTGATTATTTTACTCTAATGGAGGCTCAGCACAAGGAGTTTGAAGAATTCGTTCATCATAAACTAGAAGGTGAGGACGAATCTTTTTCATTTGAGAGAGTGGCTAAGGACCTACTAGCAGGCTCACTTGCAGGTGTAGCAAACGTTGTTAGTGGTCATCCACTTGATACAGTAAAGGTTAGGATGCAGATGCTAGAAGTAGGGTTTTTAAAATGCATGAAGTCCATGGTTGCACAGGAAGGACCATTATCATTCTATAAGGGAGTGGAATATCCTTTATACAGTGTTCCAATTGTGAATGCAGTTGTTTTTGCTGCATACGAGTCTGCTAAGAAAATGATGGGCATTAAAAGAGACCAAGAGCTAACCCTAGCACAAGGATTAGTTGCTGGAGCATGGGCTGGGTTCGTCAATTGCATCGTAGTAACTCCTGTTGAATTAATAAAGATTCATCAACAAATGGAAGGAATCGGGAAGAGAGGGAGGCAGACCAGTGCCTGGGAAATAACAAAGAAAATCTATGGTGCCGATGGGATAAGAGGCCTCTACAAGGCTAATGGAATAACAATTTTAAGGGAAACTTTTGGCTGGGCTGCTCAATTTGCTTCTTATGAGACAGCTCGGGTTATTCTTAATAATAAATTTGAATCTCTTTCTGTTGTTAATGATTTCATTGCAGGAGGATTCTCAGGGCTCGTGGCTTGGGTTGCCCAATATCCACAAGACATCATTAAGACTAAGTTACAATCTGACCTTGCTGGAACAAAATATCCGAGGCATAAATTATTTAGAGATGGAGGCACAATTGCTTGTACCTTGGAGATCTGGAGGAAAGAAGGGATAAGAGGATACTGGACAGGCTTTAGTGCATGCGCGCTAAGAGCCGTGATAGCAAATGCATTTACTTTCCTCGCATATGAGCAAGCTAAAAGTCTTCTTTTATAGATCTGTTATTCCAGAATGAAGAGCCTTGTGATCCTGCAATTAGTTCTTCATGGACTTATTTCATATGCATTCTGTTTATCTCATGATATTTTAATCAAGATTGTACTTATTTATGCTCTCTCTTATATCTGCAAGCATATATATTTAACTTCTCCCAAAAAAAAAGTGTCTCAATTCATAACAGAGCCAATCTCGAGAATGTCAATTCAAATAACATAATTTTTCATCATCAACAAAAAATTACAAACTTACTCACACACATCTTGGAAAAATAAGAACTATCATAAATCATTTTACAACTTAGTACATAGATTCTAACTTCTTTGTAATATTTGGACTTCTAGGAATATAACCAATTTCCTCTGATTCTTTATCCATGAGGTACTTCAAATCTAAATCTTAAAACTAACATTTCTAAAAAAATACCTCCGCTTGCCTGCTGGACCTTATCCAATGGGATCATCTTCAAAGGAGTTACAGCTTTCTTAGACCCGATTTTTTGGGCACTCTTGTCACTGAGTTCAACAAAAGCATAATTTCCATGTCCTCGAACATTTGGATCAATAACCTTTTTGATAGTCACTTCTGGTTCCTGAGAAGGAGCAGCATCAACTTGGCTAAAGTCAATTTGTAAGGGTTTCACTTCATTTTCTTCATCATTATTTTGAATCAGAGATTCATTTTGTTGATTTTCTCCCTCATCATCGTCTTCGAGATCCCTGTTGGACTTAGAATAGGGTGTGGCTTTTCTGTTCCTGATTAGTTCTCTAATTCTTGTAGTTTCTTCATCAACAGGCTTGAAAATTTCTTCGAGGGGATTTTCGGCAAAAGTAAGATCTTCATTTTCTTCAATAAATCGAACAGACACTAAAAATTTAAAGCAATTTTCTTTCAAGAAGGTACGATTTTCTGTAGACTTTCCTCTGGATTTTCTTTTGTTTGATATGCTTCTGGATGGAGAACGTGAGACACTGCTGATTCTCCTTGATGTTCTGACAGGAGTAACCACTTTGTGTTCACTTCCTAAGCAAATAAATTTATTTCAAGCATTATTACCTTTAGATTTCTTTCTTATGACTGAGTACTTCATGCCCGAGCCATATCTATTCAACTAATAATTGAGTCTAAAAAAAGAATGAGATTTACTTCTTGCTCCATCTCGGGTGAAAGAATAATGTTTGATCTCTTTAGGGAACTTTTACGTTTAGACTCTTGGGAAAGATTGATATGGATGAGCTCTTCATTATTGGTGGGCTCCTCTTCTGTAACATGGACTCTTTTTGTATCAGTCTTCTCATCTAAAACGCTAACTCTATTCAAGTCCTCATCTTCGCGATATCTTTTTTTGGACTGCTTAGGAGTAGTTTGAATGATTTCCTGCCTCATAGGACTGGCTTTTGTTGAAGGACACTTTTTCTCTGGAGTTTGGCCAGAAGGTTCAGCCGCATCCTGAATATCCATAAAATTAGGGCTCTTAGGTTGTTCGTCTTGGGTCTCAGGTACTTCCAATTTAGCTTGATCTTGAGTAAATGAGGAATCTCTGACAGTATCCTCATCCAGTTTGCTAGGAGTTTTTGCGAGAGCCTTAATTGCTTCGTACTTTTGCTCTCGTTCAGCCTCCTCTTCTTTCTCCCTTTCAGCGTCTTTCTCACCTTCTTTCTCTCTATCTTCCTCGACCTCTTCCTCTTTTTTCTTCTTCTCTGTAGTGAACTTTTCATTTTCTTTTTCTTCAATTACAGGAGGAAGAAATTCTGTCTGAGTCATAGTGTTAACATCAGCTATAGCACTTGGAATGTCTTCCTGTGAAAGTAAGCCTTCATCAATTAAGGATTGTCCATTATCAACAATTTCTTTCTTTTCAATGGAAGATCCCTAGTAAATTATCTTTTGAACTTGAAATCTATACTTCTTTCTCAAAGAAAGCATAATTCAAAAATTGATCTCCAGCTAAACCCTTGCTTTGAATAAATTCTTGATAATGGTTTTTAAGCTCTTCAAAATCATCCTTGGAATTATACTTCAAGGCCTCACGATAAATATTGAATCTGTCTTCATCTCTTAAAATATTGTCAATAATTTTAGTCCAAAGGATCCAAATTTTTCCTATGCCCAATAACTTGCTACCAAAGTCATCTAATGATGACAACAATGTTGTTCTGAAAGAGACATGCTTCATTTTCTTGCCATCAGCAGTTTTAAATAAGTGTTTGAAATCAGAGATCCAGCTTCTATCACTTTCATTCTACTCAAATTACATTATGAGATCAGATATTACCTTAGATCTCTCATAAATTTCTTCAATCTTCTCTTTGAAAGTCTCAAAAGTGCTAACCTGGCTATTAGGATCAGAATTTTCCTTGTCAGTAATGGTGAAGTCGCTGATTATGGAAGTGTTGCTAAGATCTGTAACAGTATTTGAAATGAAGAACGAATATGACTTTTTGTTGGAAGTTGGGTTCGATTTTAAATTTCCATGGTCCATGGATCTATTCAATTTGCTGACTGATCGCGATTGGAATTTTCTATTACTCGAAGTAGACTGGTTCAAGCTTTTATTAACACTGTCATTGCTGGAAGGCTTTTGGGGCTTGTAAAGGTGGATGCTGTCATTTCTTAGCATATCCTCAAATTTAATAATTTTTGGTGCGGGTGTCTTGGATTTCTTGGAACCCTCAGTTTCCATTTTTTTCCTATTGGGATGGTTAATCAAAATGACTTAAATATTACTTCTTCCATTCCTCTAATAGCTCTCTTCTAGTCAGCTTCCTAGGCTCAAGCTCACTATTTTGCATATTTTGAATTTAAATATTTAGTTGTTTAGATTTTTTCACTTCGGACTTTTTGAACCTCAGGCTGTTTTCAGCTCAAAAAATTTCCTTACATAATCCTATGTCCTGACTAGAAAGGAAAATATTAAGAAATGCCAAACAAGCATTCCCAGTTATGATTTTTTAGTTCTACTGCTTAAATTAAGTGAGTACCAATATACACTCTACTGATTTTATGAGTAAGACCATTCTAAACAATAGGATTATAAGAAACTGAGAGCGGGAGTCGAACAGATTCTTAGTCTAATAAGAGACAGAATTCTATAAAATATAATTCAAATTAACAATCTGTTTCAGAATCATTAATGAACGGAAAACAAGACGCAGGACCTGGGTCCCTGAGCCAAGGAACCCAGTCCTTAATCGTTTTATCGAATATACTGAAGAATGTCTTTCTTACTATTGAAAAAGGACATAATGACGGTATTGCTGGAAACTTGAAGAAATTCGCCTCGAGCATCGATCATACTTTACAACAAGTCACTGGTACTGTCAGTATCAAGCTTCCTCCTAAGGATGATCTTACTGACCAAGAAGCTATTAAGAACAAGGAGCTTATGATCCAATACGAAGGATATTTGGTAAGTAGTTGAAAAAGAATTAATAATTGTTAGAATGAATGGACCAAGGTTATTACAACAACTCTGGAAAGAGAATCCAAGAAACAACCTGAACCTAATCACGCACTTGGAGAAATAGAATTCTGGAGAAATAAGAGTGCAACTTTGAGTACTCTTCATCAACAACTTTCACTTCCAATTGTTGAGACTGTCAAAGAAAGATTAAAGTTATACAAACCTGAAATTGGAGACACTCTTGCTCTCGATATCAACAATTTTGAGCATCAATTCAGACTTCTCACTAACCAGTATAACGAAGCCAAGGACAATGAAAAATTCTTGAGCACTCTTGAGAGACAATTCAAGAACTTCTCCATTGAAGGACCTGAAGGCCTTAAGATTATTGAAGAAACTATTCCTTCTTTGATGAACGGACTTAAATTGATCTGGACTATCTCAAGACACTACAAGACTGATAACAAAATGGAAAATCTTTTCGTCAAAATTACAAATGAAATTGCCCAGAAAGTCGAGAAACAAATAAGAATCGACAAGCTTTTCACCCCAAGGGAAGATATTCCATACGAGAACCAGCTCGACGAAGCTACCAAACTGATCGAACAAGGAAAAAAAGTTCTTATGGATTGGAAGAATTGCTATCAAGATACCAGAAGGAAGATTGAAGAAGAAAGCCCTGACAGATGGGATTTCTCAAGTAGTGTGTTAAACAAGAATAACTACATGACTGACATCCTTGATAACCTCCTTTTTATTGCTGATAACCTCAAGAAATTCTTCGTTTTCTTGGGACCTAACCTCAAGAAAGTCACCGGAGATACTGAAAACATTGATGCTTTGATCAAGGAAGTTAAGGACCTTGTTAAGCCATTTATCAAATTCCAGTATGATTACTTTGACAAGGCCAGCAGGCCCCAGTGGCACACTATCTACAATCAATTCAAGAGTGAAGTTAAGGATAAGGAAAACAAGACCATTAAGCTTATTCATGAAGCCTTCAAGGACTTGAGATCCTCAGAAGGTGCCTTTGACTTACTCCAAAACTTCAAAAATATTGAGACCCTTCAAGAAATCTCAAATGAAATGAAAAAGAAGTACTCTGATGTCTTGAGAAGATATCAAAAGGAATTGAGAAAGAACAGAGCTATCTTTGAAGAAGGTAAAAATGGGAATGTTACCTCTTTGAATAAGCCTCCTACGGCTGGTACTATGAGTTGGGCTAGATCAATCTTCAATAGAATCCAACAGCCCATTTTGAAGTTTATGACCAAGGAAAGGGAAGAGGAGAAGGACAAGGACAAGGAGAAGGGGTTTGATCCAGAATTGTTCGCCAACGTCAAGAATGAATACAAGAAGTTAGCACAAGAAATTGATGAATACCAAGATTCTAGATACAAGGAATGGAAGAAAGACATTATTGAGAGAGCTATGAACTTCTTGAACCAAAAGATCCTCATCAGATATAAGGACAAGTCTAAAGGAACTTACTACTTAAAACAAGGAGACAAAGTGAAGGAGAGATTCTTCTACAGATACAAGGTTAACTTCGATGATGAATTCAGAATCCTCATTAAGGAAGTCAAGTACCTTGAAAAAATGGGCTGCAAACCCTTCAAGACTATTATCAACATTGCTCTCCAAGAAAAGGAATATTTGAGCTTCAAGGACAGACTGAATAACATGCTTAATGAATACCATGATGCTATTGACTCCCTCAAAGAAGTTGAGAGAGAACTCTTGATTGAAAAAATTGAAAAGCTTAATGAAGCATTATATCCAGGTATTGAATCCCTCAACTTGAACTCTTTGGGTATTGGAGACTACATCACTTCATGCTTACAAGCCATCAACGAATTCAAGGATGTCCACAAGAAAGTCTCTAAACACGCCCAATACATCGAGAAGATCATCCAAGGCATTGAAGATGCAGTCTTGATCAAGGAATTTGAATGGGACAGAAAGGAACCCTTCACCTTAATCGAATTCTACAACTACTTTGAAAAGGACCAACAAGAAATCGTCAATGACTTGGTTGCCAACTACTTCAAGATCCCCGACCTTCTCAAGACTATTGAAGAAGGTGTCTTGGGTACAATTACAAAGAAGGCTCCTCAAATGAAGGAATACTACTATTATTGGGAAAGAAGAGTCTACAACGCCCTTACAAAGATGATTCTTCGCGCTTTGATCACCCTTAAGTGCTACTTGACTAGACCTCCTTACAAGAATATGGGTCTGTTCAAGATCGTTGCCGAGTACGATCCTCCCAATGTTAATCCTATTCCTCGTATGGTTGAAATCGATGGTATTCAATCCAGGATCTACATCAATATTCGTGAAGTCGGTAGATTGTTCCCCAGATGGAAGGATGGAACTTGCATTTTCCCTGAGCCTAGAACTAACCCCAACACTGAAGAAAAGAGTTATCACGATTCTCACACTTTCAACAGAGATATTCAAGAAAATCCGGCTATCAAAGAACTCGTCTTCCAAATTGGTCAAATCAAACAAAACTGTCTCGAGAAGATCAGATTCTACTTCGGTATCTACCAAGATGATAAGAAGAAGCATCTTTGGGATCAAAAGAGCAAGGCCCAAGTTGAAAAGATTATTGACAAGAACCCTGCCACTCAAGTCATTGAAAAGAGAATGTTCTCATACAAACAATTGATCCAAGAATTCGAAGAACAGCCAGCTGAAAGAGTTGCCAACTACGTTACCATTGACTTCAGACCCGTCATTGAAACATTCAAGAATGCTGCTAGAGAATGGCTCGATAAGTACGGTAATGTTCTTCGTGCTATGGGAGACAGAGAACTCCAAGCCATCAAAAAGGAAATTGAAGACTACAGAGAAAAAATCAGAAAGAACCCTACCGAAATTGAAAGCCTCAAGGCACTCTTGAATGAAATCGCTAAGATCAGAGATATCAGCATGAACATGGAATTCAGAATTGCCGATGTTCAAGAAAAGTTCAGAATCCTCAAGATGTATAACGAAAAGGAAGATCCAGCTAAATTAGAAGAAGCCTTCACTCTCCACGAAAGATGGAAGGAACTCGTCCTTGAAGCTAAAGTTAAGGACTTGAAGTTGATCGAAACCAAGAAGTTGTTTGCCAAGGACACTAAGGATCAAGTTGAGGAATTGAAAGCAAAGATTCAAGCCTTCTATAATAGATATAAGGCTTCAGGACCAGGATCTGCTGACTGTTCTCTTGATAGAGGTCTTGAACTCCTCGAAGAGGCCAAGGAGGAATGTGCCTACTACAATTCGGAGAAGGAAAAGCTCGTCTTGGCAGAAAAGCTGTTCGAATTGGAAATCTCTTCATTCCCCAGACTTGTTGAGATTGAAGAAGAAAACAAGAAGCTCGACTTGTTATATGGAATCTACAAGGACTTCAAGACTCAAGTTAATGAATGGTCTCTTATGCCATGGAACAAACTTGATGCTGACAATCTTGCTCAGGGTGTTGATAGGTTCTTCAAGAAGGTCAGAAACCCCAATTCTGAATATGCTGAACACCCCACTTTCTTGAAGCTTTCCACTAAGATTAATGAACTCAAGGACTCAATTCCCTTGATCCAGAAGCTTAAGGGTGGTTCTATCACCGATCGTCACTGGGAAAAATTGATGAAGGTAGCTGGTATCAAGATGGATATCAATGTCAAGACCCTCACTCTTGAGCAAGTCTTTGCCTTGAACCTCCAAAACTATCCTGATAAGGTTGATGAAATCGTCTTAGAAGCTAGTCATGAAGCCAAGAATGAGAAAGAAATCTCTCAGATTGAACAAGTTTGGAAGATTGCTAACTTTGAAATGGTTCCTTACAAGAAGGGAACTGAAGAAAGAGGATATGTCTTGAAAGGTACTGATGAAATTAAGCTCCAACTTGAAGATCATTTGACTACCTTGCAACAAGTCGCTTCTTCAAGATATGTCGCCGCCTTTTTGACTAGAGTTAGACACTGGGAAAAGGCTTTGAACTTGATTGCCGAAATTATTGATTTGTGGCTTGTTGTTCAGAAGAAATGGATGTACTTGGAAGGCATCTTCATTGGTGCTGATGATATCAGACAGCAATTGCCAGATGAAGCCAAGCGTTTCGACAAGACTGATCGTAACTTCAGGAAGATCATGGAAGCTACCTACAAGAATCCTAACATTTATGCTTGCTGTGTTCTCACTGAAACTCGTTTGGCTGAACTTAGAAACCTCTCAGGAGACCTTGATAAGTGCCAGAAATCCCTGAGTGAATACTTGGACTCTAAGAGAAACGTCTTCCCTCGTTTCTATTTCATTTCTGATGATGAACTGTTGTCTATTTTGGGTTCTTCTGATCCCGAGACTATTCAACCACACCTGCTAAAGCTCTTTGATAATGTTAAAAGACTCGAGCTTAAGGGTAAAATGGTCACTGGTATGGTTTCTGAAGAAGGAGAAAGATTCGACTTCAGGGAACCAAGAAAAGCCGAAGGACCAGTTGAAATTTGGATGACCAAAGTCGACCAAGAAATGCAAGCTACACTTAAGAAGATCACTAAGGAGGCCGTTTATTATTATCACAAAGATGAGAGAGTGGCTTGGGTAAAGAAACAACTTGGTATGGTTTGCTTGGTCGGTACTCAAATTTGGTGGACTTGGCGTGTTGAGGATGTCTTCAGAAAGGTCAAGGAAGGAAATAAGTACGCTATGAAGCAGGAATCCGCTAAACAAACAAAGGATTTGAATGACTTGATTGATCTCATTAGATCAAATCTTGACAATCTCACTAGAAAGAAGATCAATACTTTGATTATCTTGGATGTACACGCAAGAGATATTGTCGATAGATTCGTCAGAGATTCTATCCTTGATGCTAGAGAGTTTGAATGGGAGTCTCAATTGCGTTTCTATTGGGAGCAAGGAGTCGATGATATTGTCATTCAACAAACTCAGGGTAAATTCTCATATGGATATGAATATCAAGGTCTTAACGGAAGACTCGTTATTACTCCTCTTACTGACAGATGTGTCATGACCCTTACTACCGCACTTACCTTCAAGATGGGTGGTGCTCCTGCTGGACCTGCAGGTACTGGTAAGACTGAGACCGTTAAGGATCTCGCTAAGTCCCTTGCAATTAGATGTGTCGTCAACAATTGTGGTGAAGGTCTCGATTATAAGGCTATGGGTACAATTTTCAGTGGTCTCGTTCAAACTGGTTTCTGGGGATGTTTCGATGAATTTAACAGAATTTCACCAGAAGTCTTGTCTGTCGTTGCTGCCCAAGTTAAAACTATTCAGAATGCTTTAATTAATGAAAAGAAAACCCTTGAACTTTTGGGTAAAGAACTTAACGTTATTCCTACTATTGGTATCTTCGTTACCATGAATCCTGGTTATGCTGGAAGATCCGAATTGCCCGATAACTTGAAAGCCCTTTTCAGACCAGTTGTCATGGTCGTCCCTGATCTTAACATGATTTGTGAAATTATGCTTATGTCTGAAGGATTTAATGATGCCAGAGTTCTGGCTAAGAAGATGGTCGTCTTGTACAAGCTCGCCAGAGAACAGCTCTCAAAACAATATCACTACGATTTCGGTCTCAGAGCCTTGAAATCAGTCTTGGTCATGGCAGGAGCACTTAAGAGAGACTCACCCGATATTTCTGAAAATCTTGTGCTCATGAGAGCTTTAAGAGATATGAATATGCCGAAATTCGTCTTCGAGGATGTTCCTCTTTTCAAGGGCTTGATTCAGGATCTTTTCCCTAACTTACACATTGATAGAGTTGGCCATGAAGCCCTCAAGGAAAGAGTTATCCAATACTTTGAGGTAAATGGCTACAAATACGTTGCTGATCAAGTTGATAAGACTATCCAACTCTACGAAACTATGATTACCAGACATACTACTATGGTTGTCGGACCTACTTGCTCTGGTAAGACAACTATTATTGAAGCTTTGAGAAGAGCCTCTTTCACTAAGACAGAAATCTTCGTTCTTAACCCTAAGGCTCAAACTGTGGATGAGCTATATGGTGTCCTAGATCCTCAAACCAGAGAGTGGAAGGATGGTCTTCTTTCAAAGATATTCAGAAACTGTAACGAAAGTAACAACAAGGAAGAAAACAGATGGATTCTATTCGATGGTGATGTCGATGCTGTCTGGGTCGAAAACATGAACTCTGTCATGGATGATAACAAATTGCTCACTTTGTTCAACGGTGAACGTATTCGTCTACAGAACTTCTGTAAACTTCTCTTCGAAGTCTATGATCTTCAATATGCTTCTCCTGCTACCATTTCTCGTTGTGGTATGGTCTATGTTGATCCTAAGAACTTGGGTTACGAGCCATATTATGAAAGATGGATGAGAAAGTGGATTAAGAAGAAGGAAGATGAAGCTATTGCTCTTGCTAACAAGAAGGATGAAGGTGAGCTTGATAATGTTTGGGAATCTTTCGTCGATAACATGAATGAATTCTTCCAGAAATACGTCCCACCTTGCATCAATCTTATCTTCGATGGTGTTAATGAAGATAAAATTGAGAAGCCCTGTGACTTCTTTATTCCTAGAACTGACGTCAACATGGTAGCTCAAATGCTCAGACTTCTGGATTCCATGTTGCCTGAAGAAGCTCCTCCTGATTATGATGTTCTTGAGCATATGTTCATCTTCAGTATGGTCTGGGCTCTTGGTACTCCTCTTAATGAACCTTCTCAAAAGAGACTCACCGACTTCATCAGAAAGACCACCTCAAGAAACTTGCCTCCTTCTTCACTCTTCGATAACTTCTATGACTATCTTGGCCAGAGACAATGGGTTCCTTGGGACAAGAAGTTTACTGAAGAGTATATTCCTCCTGAGGATGGAAAGTTCTCAAAGATCCTCGTCCCAACAACTGATACCAAGAGATTCAGTTGGTTATTCGGACAAATTGCTGGTAAGGGAAAACTACCAGTCTTGTTTGTTGGTCACTCCGGTACTGCTAAGACAGTTATTCTTCAAAATTGGATCAACTCTTTAGACCCTGAAAAATTCATCAAGTTGAACATCAACTTCTCATCTAGAACTACCTCTCTGGATGTCCAAAAGACCCTTGAAGATAACATTGATAAGAGAAGTGGTAGAATTTACGGTCCTGTTAGGGGTAAGACCTTGACCGTCTTCGTCGACGATATGCACATGCCTAAGATCGATCAATACGGTACTCAACAACCTATTGCCCTCTTGAAATTCCTTATCGATAAGGGATTCATTTATGACAGAGGTCCATCTCTTGATCCTAAGATTATCCAGGACACTCAGTTTGTCGCTGCCATGTTACCTCCTGGAGGTGGTACCAACTCTGTTGACCCTAGACTTTTGACTCTTTTCTCAGTTTTCTGTATCCACTTCCCTCCTCAAGAAACTGTCGAAAAGATTTACTCATCCATCTTGAAGGCTCACTTGAAGGCCTTCCCTGATGATGTCCAAAACTTGACCACAAAGATCACCCAAGCTACCTTGAAGCTCTATAACTTCATTGTTGAAAACTTGCCTAGAACTCCAGTCAAGTTCCACTACATCTTCAACTTGAGAGACTTGAGTAGAATTTATGAAGGTCTTTCTAGATCTACTTACAACAAGTTCAATCGCAAAGAAACTTTCCTCAGACTTTGGAGAAATGAATGTGTTAGAGTCTTCTCAGATAGACTCATCACTGAAGAAGATAGAAACCTCGTTGAAAACAAGGCCATCCCAGACCTGATTAAGGAATTCTTCAACGATGTTTTGGAACCAGTCATGGCAGAACCATTGATTTTCGGTGATTATATGAAGGCTAACCCAGGTGACCCTGAAGCTGAAGACCCCAAGATCTATGAAGAAATTCCAAACTGGGAAGTTGTCCAAAACAAGTTCAATTCTATCTTGACTGACTACAATGATGTTGACAGCCACAAGGAAATGAACCTTGTCCTCTTCAAAGATGCCCTTGAACACGTTACTAAGATTCTCAGAATCATTAGACTTCCTAGAGGTCATGCCTTCTTGATTGGTTACGGTGGTTCTGGTAAGCAATCTTTGACCAGATTGGCCACTTACACTGCCAGATATGAGCTCTTCATGATTACTTTGGCCAGAGGTTACAAAGAGAAAGATTTCAGAGAAGACTTGAAGAAGCTTTACGAATTACTCTGTACCAAACAAACCGTCTTCTTGTTCACTGATGCTCATGTTGTCGAAGAAGGTTTCCTTGAATTAATTAACAACATGCTTACAGTCGGTATGGTCCCAGCACTCTTCACTGAAGATGAAAAGGTCTCAATGACCAACAAGATCGCAGATGCTGCCAAGAAGGCTGGTAAGGCCACAAAAGACGAATTATGGAATTTCTTCCTGGATACTATTAGAGATAATCTACATATTGTTTTGGCTATGTCTCCTGCTGGTGATCTCCTCAGAATTAGATGCAGAAACTTCCCTGGTTTGATCTCCAACACCAGTATTGATTGGTTCTTCGCATGGCCAGAGGAAGCCCTTACATCTGTCGCTGAATACTACTTGAAGGAAACTGATCTTCCTCCTGAGCACAGAGAAAATATTGTCAAGCATTTCGTGCTTGTTCATACCTCAGTCCAGAAATACTCCAAGGATTTCGAACTCCAATTAAAGAGAAAGAACTTCTCTACTCCTAAGAACTATCTCGATTTCTTGAACAACTACAAGAAGTTACTCAATGATAACAGAAAGAAGTACACTGACATGGTCAAGAGATACGAAAACGGTCTTAAGAAGCTGGCTGAAGGTGCCAAGCAAGTCGAAGAAATGCAAGCTGAATTAAAGATCAAGCAAGCTGACGTCGAAAAGGAAAAAGCTGAAGTCGAGAGCTTGCTCAGCGAAATTAGAGAGAAAACTGATATTGCTTCAAAGCATCAACAAGCTGCCATAGAAAAGAAGGAACAACTCGACAGAGATAATGCTGAAATTGATAAGCAAACAAAGGAAACCGAAGAACTCTTAGCTCAAGCCCAACCAGAATTAGATGCTGCTATGAAAGAAGTCGAGAAGATCGATAAGAAAGATCTTAATGACCTTAGAAGCTACACTGCTCCTCCAAAGGGTGTCGTCTACGTCGGTCAAACTATGTTATACCTTAAGCCTACAGGAAAAGAAAGTGAGTCAGATGACAGTTGGGTTGCTATCCAACGTCTATTGGGTGATAATTCTCTTAAGAATGCCCTTAAAGAATATGCCCAAAGAAGAATCCAATATTGTACACAGAGGCAAATTAATAAAGTTAAGGAAAAGATTGCTGCTAACCAAAGTGATTTCGATCGTATTCACGAAGTTTCAAATGCCGCCTTGGGTCTATTCAAGTGGGTCAAAGCTACTACTAACTTCTACGAAGTCTACAGGAAAGTCAAGCCGATGCAAGACAAAGTCGAGGCTATGAGAAAGAAGGCTACTGCTTTGAGAGCCGAATTGCTTGAAACTGAAGAACTCTTGATTAGATTGAACAAGGAATTGGACGAATTGAACGATAATCGTGAGAGAAAGGAACAAGTCTTGAACAAACTCAAGGAAGAAGCTGATAGAATGGCCAAGAGACTTAGAGCAGCCGAAGCCCTTATCATAGGTTTGGGAAGCGAACAAAAGCGTTGGGGAGAAGATAAGGACGCTTTGGCTGATAAGAAAGATAAACTTGTGGGAGATTGCCTTGTTGGATCATCATTCTTGAGTTATGCTGGACCATTTGACTACACATTCAGAGACAAGATGATCTATAAACATTGGTTGCTCGATGTGCAAGAGAAGGGTATCCCTCTATCAGAGAACTTTAAACTTGAAAGCTTGTTAACAACTGATGTCGAAATCAGTCAATGGGCTTCTCAAGGTCTTCCAGGTGATGAACTGTCAATTCAAAATGGTATTCTTACAACAAGAGCCAGCAGATGGCCACTCTGTATTGATCCTCAATTGCAAGCTGTCAATTGGATCAAGAACAAGGAAAAGGATCTTAAGGTTATGACCTTCAATGACTCCGCTTTCTTGAAGATCTTGGAAGGCTGCATCAAGTTTGGTAAGCCATTCCTCTTCGAAAATGTTGATAATGAACTTGATCCTATTATCGATCCTGTCCTCGAAAAGAACATTGTCGTTAAGGCTGGTCAAAAACTTATTAAGTTGGGTGATAATGAATTCGAATACAATGACAGGGACTTCAGATTGTACTTGACTTCCAAGTTGTCCAATCCCAACTACACTCCTGAAATTATGAGTAAGACCATGGTCATCAACTACTCAGTCACCAAGACTGGTCTCAGAGATCAACTCCTCAATGTCGTCGTCGGATTTGAAAAACCAGAGAAAGAAGAACAAAGAAAGCAACTTATTATTACTCAAAGTGAAAACAGAAAGACTTTGAAGGAACTCGAAGATCTCTTGTTGAAGGGATTGGCCGAAACTCAGGGTTCTTTGCTCGATAATGAAGACCTTATCCAAACTTTACAAAATACCAAACAAAAGTCAATTGAAATCCAAGAAGCCCTCGAACAAGGTGAACTGACACGCCAAGAAATTGAAAGTGCCAGACAAGCCTATGTCCCTGTTGCTTGGAGAGGTGCTATTCTCTTCTTTGCCATGGCCGGTCTCTCTGCCATTTCAGAAATGTACGAATATTCTTTGAGCTCATACCTAGCTGTCTTCAATCAATCTCTCAGAGAAGCAAGAAAAGATGCCATTCTTGAAAACAGAATTAGAAACATCATCGATAAGCTTACCTATAACGTCTTTGACTACACCACCCTTGGTATCTTCGAAATCCACAAGCTTATGTTCTCATTCCAAATGACTATTATGATCAAGGAAGGTGATGACAAGCTCAACCAAAACGAACTTGACTTCTTCCTCAAGGGTAACACCTCACTTGACTCTAACATCAGGCCCAAGCCCTTCTCATGGATTCCTGATGTTGGCTGGAAGGATCTCCAAAAGCTTGTTGAAGTGGGACCTGAATACAAGGATCTCATCGAACACATTGAAGAACATGGAAATGAATGGAAAGAATGGTACGATCAAGAAAAACCAGAAGACACTAAATTGCCTGGTGAATACTCTAAGCTTGACAGATTCCAAATCCTCTTGATTCTTCGAGTTTTCAGACCTGATAGAGTTGTCAACGGTGTCAAGAAATTCATCATCGACTTCTTCAATAACAACGAACATTACGTCACTCCTCCTACCTTCCAACCTGAAAAGATCTTCGCTCAAAGTAACGAGTTCTCCCCCATTGTCTTCATTTTGAGTCCTGGTGCTGATCCACTTTCTGATGTCCAAAAACTCGGAGAACAGCTTGGTTTCAGCGGTAACAAATTCAAGTTCTTGTCTCTCGGACAGGGTGTTGAAAGCACTGCCAGACAACTTGTTGACACCAGTGCCCAGAGAGGTCATTGGGTTATGCTTCAAAACTGCCACTTGTTACCTAACTACTTGAAAGATCTTGAGAAGCAATTAGAACAACTTACTAAGCCCAACAAGGACTTCCGTCTATGGCTCACAACACAGCCTACTGAGAAATTCCCTCTTGGTATCCTTCAAAGATCCTTGAAGGTCGTCACTGAGCCCCCTGATGGTTTGAAATTGAACATGAAGAGTATTTTCTCTCAACTCAAAGAAGAAAGTTTAGCTGAATGTCCTCACTATGCTTTCAGACCTCTAGTTTATGTATTGTCATTCTTCCATGCTATCGTCCAAGATAGAAGAAAGTACGGAAAGATTGGTTGGAACGTTTCATATGACTTTAACTTTGCTGATTTCAGAATCTCATTCCGTCTATTGGCTATGTATCTCGGCAAAGCTTATGATAACAAGGATGAAACCATTCCTTGGGGAAGTTTGAAATACTTGATTGGTGAGGCTATGTACGGTGGTAGAGTAACTGATGACTACGATAGAAGAATTTTGAATACCTACTTAGATGAATATATGGGAGATTTCTTATTCGATAAGAACAGAGAGTTCTTCTTCTCCAAGACTCAGGACTATGACTACACCATTCCTAAGAATCTTACCTTGGAAGGATTCATGCACAACGTATCAGAACTTCCAATTATTAACAGCCCTGAAGTCTTCGGTCTCCACTCTAATGCTGAAGTCACATACTATACTAATGCTGCTAAGAGCATGTGGGAGAACTTATTGAAGATGCAATCTTCTGGAGACAGTGGTACTGGTAGTGTGAACAGAGAAGACTTCGTTAACAACACTGCTAGTGATATTCTTTCTAAGCTTCCTGTACTATTTGATGTCCTCGCCCTTAGAAAGGAAGCTGGAGAAGATCTTGCTCCTACTACAGTCGTGTTGTTCCAAGAACTAGAAAGATTCAATCTCCTCATTGAAAAGATGACTGACTCACTTATTAACTTGAAGCGTGCTTTGAAGGGTGAGATCGGTATGTCAAGTGAGCTGGATGAATTGGCAATTGCCTTATTCAATGGTTTCTTACCTGATCTTTGGAGAAGACTCGCTCCTCAAACTGAAAAGAAACTTGGTTCATGGATGCAACACTTCTTGAGAAGACTTAAACAATACAACGACTGGATCGCAAAGGGTGAACCCGTTATCATGTGGCTCTCTGGTTTGCACATTCCTGAATCATACCTTACTGCCTTGGTTCAAACCACTTGTAGAGCTAAAGGTTGGGCCCTCGATAAGTCTACTCTTTATACTGTTGTCCTCAAGACCATGCACGGAGAAGATCTCAAGAAGAGACCTGAACACGGTTGCTACTTGACTGGTCTCTACTTGGAAGGTGCTGGATGGGATATTGAAAAGGGTTGTCTCAGAAAGCAATATCCTAAGGAACTTATTTGCGAAATGCCCATTATCCAAATCGTTCCTATTGAAGCTAATAAGTTGAAGCTTAAAGGTAAAATATTTATCAAAATGTAATAACTTTTATTAGATAGTTTGAGAACTCCAGTCTACATGACACAAAGTAGAAGGAACGCTATGGGTGTTGGTCTTGTCTTTGAAGCCGATCTTCATACTAAGGAGCACCCAAGTCATTGGATCTTACAAGGAGTTGCCTTGACTCTTAATATTGATACTTAAATTTGATTTATGTTAAGTCTATTGAGTGAAGTATTATGAAAAACCATTATTTATGTTCATAATAACTTAAAACTTCTAAGATTGAGATGAAAGTATTTACATAAGTTGTTTACTTTCCCAAAATAAACCATCAAATACAACAAACTTTAAAGAACAAAATGCCAAAATTCTTGATTATTTTTTAAGTGTAACCGTGACGATATTGATATTTGTCGTCCTTCTTACTAGAAGTCCCAATCGAGCTATAGGTCAAATTACCAGGGCTGCTTTCGAGTCCGGCATTAATTGACCCTTCTTTTGAGTTTCTCAAATCATCATAGCCTGCATCTCTCCTGTTAGGATAGCTAAAGGAGTGATTAGCTTGACCGGATGGATTCTAACAAGTTAAGATAGTCCATAATTAAGGATACTTTGTAGTCAGAGTATTTATATTTATCAGCAGAGAAGTCTCTTTTCTGATCTGATCTTGAATATCTTAAATCGGGATCATCAGTAGGGGCTGCTGAATACTGATAAGAAACAGATTGTCCTGGCTTTCTATTGCTTGAATAAGGAGACTTGAATCCTCCTGTCTTGGTACTATTTCCACCTGTTTAATTAATATAAGATGACTAAATGTTACCGTCTGTGGCTTCATGAATACTGTTATCCCCTCCTCTAATTTGTCTTGCTGATTCTAAACTATCAACCTCAGGTTCTTCGGCCTCAGCTAGGTATTTAGACATTTGTTCGGCTTGAATCTTTTTCTTCAATTCAATGTCATGAGTAATCATGAGTTCTTGTTTTTGTCTTTGTAATTCTTGCATTTTGACCTCAGTCATTTTCCTTTTAACTTCATTGACCTTTTCCATTTCCTGCTGAAGGGCTCTACTAAATTCTTCAAACTTTCTCTTTTCCTCTTCATATATCTTTTCTTCATTTTCTCTAATAGCATCTAAAAGAGCCTGTCTCTCTTCAAATTCTCTCTGCTTTTTCTCAAGGTCATCTCTCATTTCTCTAGTCATCTCCTTTTCTTTTGCAATACTTGAGACTAAGCTCTCCAATTTATTTTCTTCTTCAATGACTCTTCTTTCAACCTCTTTCTTGGTTTCACTACTTATCTTAGGATACTCTGCTCTTCTATGAGACTCCTCAATTTCCCTGAGTTTCTGTTTATAACGCTCAGTTTCCTCGATTTGTCTTCTCTTTTCCTCTTCTAAAGCAGCTATTCTCTCCTCTGCCTTCTTAAGGGCAATACTTTCCTCTTGGAGTCTTCTCATTTGAAGATCTTCCTTTTCTCTCAAGACTTCCTCATGCTGTTTATGTATTCTCATAACCTCATAGTTTCTCTTAGTTTCCTCTTCTTCAGCCAGTCTGGCCTTTCTAATTCTCTCAAGTTCTAGCTCTCTCAATTCCCTTTCTAATTCCTCAATTCTGATTTGATACTCTATCTTCATCTTTTCACTAGCTTGTTCCATTAGTCTCAATTCGACTTCTCTTTGCTTTCTGAGATGGTTGATCCTATAAGTAAGCTCCTCTTCCTCTGCCTTCAAACGCTCTTGTCTTATCTTTTGCATAACCTCGTTCTCATGTTCTCTTTTATCAAGAATCATTTTCAAGCTTCTTGCTCTTTCTTCCTTGCTTCTTTCTTCAATAGACTGATTATATCTTCTCTGTGCCTCAAAGTCAGTGCTTCTCAAAGACTCCAATTCTCTTCTAGACCTATATTCTCGATCATCAGCCTTGGCGCGCTGGCCGAACTCGTAATCTAGATCTCTGCTAAAGTTGTTTGAGAAGTGTTTATGGGTATCGATGCTAGAATTGATCTGGTTTTCTAGGGATCTTAATTGATTGAGTCTACGTTCTCTGGCTTCAGCTTCTGCTTCGATCTTCCTTTTTAGTCTGAGTTCTTCCTCTTGAATTGCACGTTCTCTTAGTTCTTTTTCACGTCTTCTGGTTATCTCTTGGTTTCTTCTGTATTCTTCTTCTTCTTGTGCAAGAGCTTCAGTAAGGCTGCTAATCTTTTGCATTTCTTCTCCTCTTGTTTCCATCAGCCTCTTCTCCCTTCCAATCTGAGCTTGGATTCCAGATGGTTTCTCAAAGGATTTTAGATTAAGATCTATCCTTGTATAAAAACCTTTTGTAAGAGGTAACTGATCTCTAAATCTTATTTTTAAGAGGTAATCAGGAGTTCGTCTAGCTAATTCAGGGACCTGCTTGAGGATGCTTGCCATATTGACGGTATTTTGCCTCTTTTTGAAGAATTCAGGGTCATGTAAATCATCTGCATTTTTCAAAGCTTCTCTAAATGAAATTAAATAAGAAACTAGGAAGAAGATTATGTAGCTTGGTTCTTGGCTATTATAGACGAGGAAGTCCATTAAAGCAAGCCAATCATCTCTTAAGAGAATATCTGTGAAGAGGTTCTTGATGGAAGGCCAGAGAATGTAAATCAATTCAATATCTCTTTCTTTCAAAAAGGCATAGAGATCAAAGGCATGGTACTTGAGCAGTTCTTCAATAGCATTGGTTACCTTGGCAGGTGGGTTAGGATAACCTTCCAAGAAGTAATGACCCCATTGGTACAAGAAGGATAAGATAACCTCAAAGCAAACGAGCTCTTCCTCGAAAATTTTGATAAAGGGGAAGATCATTGAAGGAAGGTATTCAATTTCAGCAAATTGAGGGGAGAGATGGGCAAGACAGGATAATATTTTACGAAGCTTTTCAAATAGCTCCTCTGATCTAATAGGGTACTTTTGATACAATTCTTCATATGCAGGATGTAATCCTCTGGCTTTTAGGGCTTCAAATTCTCTTCTATTGCCTGGAAGCTCTAAAAGTTGTTTCCAGATTCTTGTTCTATCTCTACTTGTAAATCTCCCTTTTTTAGCAAGCATCTTCTTGAGAGTCTCAGGATCATAGTAGGCCTTTTCTTCGGTAATATCATGAGCGGTATGTGGGGTGTGGGGGCTGTACTTGAAATCAGCTGGCTCTTCCTTTCTCTTGGGTTGGCTATCATATCTTCTTCTTTCTTGTTCGAAGTGATGTGAGGAATATGCTTCAGGAATTGGCTGACTTTCACGACCCTTCTTCTCAACTAATTGAAAATCCTTTGATCTTGATCTTTGTCTTCTGTCTTCTTTATGATATGAATCTTGGAGAGCTTCAAAGGTTTTGGAAGGAGATTGGCCAGGAGATTGAGACTCGAGACGGGATCTATTTCTTGGGCTTTGACGACTAAGGACTCTCTCTGCTCTAGCAACGCTAGTTTCTTGAAGTTTTGGATAGACCATACTCTGAGGGACCCCAAGTTCTATAAAATTACTGGCTGTTGAGATTTCTCTGTGAATAAGGATTTCACAGTCGTAAAGATATATCTCTCCACTTTCAACACTGATAAGAATGTACTTTCCTTTATGATCCATTGCAAAAGAGGTAATAACTTTCCTTGGAATCGTTTTTCTTAGAATAACTCTTTGATCTCTTTGCAGATCAACAATATACACGGCATTGTCGTTTCCTAGAAATACAAATCTTTGGCCTGAGATAATATCAGCTTCCAAAACAGAGCTTCCATCATTAGGAAGTTGGTAACAATGGTAATGAGGAAGGGCTCTGAGATCAAAGAAGTACATAATAGGTGTTTCACCCACAGCAATTAAGTATGGGTCAGCTTTATGAGTTATCACTTTTGTTATTCTGGAGTCGGAAGGAAGGTTGATTTTTTCTATGACTCTGAAGTCTTCAAGGTTCCAAAAGCTGATGGAAGAATCCTCAAGGGAAGTTATCATGGTAGCACCGTCTGGTGAGAATGTAGCTGAACTGAAAGCTGCAGCTTTGGGCTGAAGAATTCTGGAAAATTCAAAATTCTGATATGGAAAGTTACCTGTATTTGGAGAAAGAGTCAAGCTCCCAAACTATACATGCATCAGCTGAAACAGTAACGAAGAGATTTCTTATACGGTTCACTTGGATGTCTGTTATTCTGCTTTTGTGACCTTTCAGAGTTTGAATTGGCTTGCCAACTATTCACTTTACAAAAATATTCGACTTTTTACATAGATTATAGACGCAAATAGTTCGGTCTGGAAGTCCTAAGAAAACAAGTCCGTTCTCGCTTTCTTCTAAGTGGACACATGTTGGAAATGCAGATTTGCAGATTGGGATGAATTTGTTCTTGGTAAGATATAACACATTTACATGACCAGCTGCATCTACAGCGACGAAGGCATCTCCAGAGTAGTTGAAGGATAATTTTACTGCCTTATTTCTTTCCTTGGTGAGATATTTAAAATCAAGCGTGTTGATAAGCCCAATTTCGGCTGAAAGAGTTACTAATTTAAAATTTGATGATACGTTCAAGAGATTTTTGGGATCCTCTGCCAATGGATCGTTGATCATATTTATTGCTAAAAGTCATAGCTCTAGGGTCCATTCTAGTTCAAATATATTTAAGTATTTGAGAAATTTAAAACTCTTTTCAAATAACGTTTAAATTTTCAAAAACGAGGCAGCTCGTAAAAATGCTCAAACTAGCTATTACAAACTATGTATACATGTTGGAACCCACACTATTTACATTTCATATCAGAAAATCACGATTCAAATTTATTTTGTTAAAGCAAGCTGAAGACCAAGTTTATTAAGATATTGAACTTTTTCAGCATTGCTTTTTAAGTTTTCCCAAGCGTTCTGATCTATGTACACCATCTTCATCTTATTTTCATAATGCTTCATGATCTTTTCCCTCATCACTTGGTATCCAGACTTATGTGTTTTATGGAAGGTCACATAATGATGGTTCAAAAAGAAAACTCCAATTGATCTGGAAAAGTTAGTTATTTTAAGAAATTTCTTTACAGTTCTGGGAGATAGATATCAACAAGGAGGGAATCTTGTAATTGGTGATTTTTCTCATATTTTATTCCATTTTCTTCCAGAATATCGTAAATATCTTCCATGTCTTTTGAAGGAACAACTCGAGATAGCTCTGTGCTTTTCATCTAAGATTTGAAAAAATACTTTTAGAAACTTACTGTTTCAATAAATTCTTCAGAGAACTTATGTGAAGCAATTTTTGGATTCTGATTCTGCCACAAGTGGAAAATATTATTTACAACAATCTTGCCGAAATCATTAGATTGCCAGCTGCGGTCCTTAGTGACATAAATCTCATAATTTTTCAGAAGATTTGGGATCTAAATAATCATGTGGTATCGTTAAGTAAGTACCAAGGAAGAATCCAAATCAAAATATAAGATTGTCCACAGTGTTAAGACAGCTTTTCTAGGGTATTGGTCAAAGTCGTTAACTGTTTCTAGATGAGACACAGCTGATTTACAGAATTCTTTGCACCAATCTTCAATAAATCCAGTTCGAGCTACAATTAAGCTAAATTTCAGAGAAGTATACTATAATAGTGCAAGATATCAGGCAAGTCCTTTCTGTACTGATTAATGAATTGAATAACTTTTGTTGACAAGAATTTGAAAAGAGAAGGATTGTAAATTCTCATTATTGATGAACTTCTCAACACTTCAACAATTTGGGCTGGCTTTAAATCATTTTGGATATTTTGTAAATCCTTAATGATCTTATTATAAACTGCTGGATCTTTCATTCCAATCTTGGTGAAAAATCTCAAGTATTCTGCAACCACATTGGCGTATAGCTGAACTGTGGATTTCAGATAAAAATCTCTAATGATCTGGGCATATGGACTATTGATTAATAAAACGGACTCAACTCTTACAGAAGAATTGGGATATTTGGAGATTCAAGGTCTTTCTCTATCTTTTTAACATGCTCAAGAATTCCAATGGGTTGTGTAAAGCTTAGTGCTTCCTAGGAAATTAATACAAAATCTTGGTTTTGTACTTGAAAAAGTTTTTGAACTGCTTGCGTTTGTTCATCTTCTAATTTCAAGAATTGCTTTATCTCGCATTCAATGAGGAAAAAGATGGCATTCAAGACATTCCCATAGTGATTTTTAATCGATATTGTTTGACATTTTTTTATTAACTAAGGGTTATTTATGTTGGGAAAAAACTTACTTCATCAATAAGGATGCCAAAGAATACTGTATCATGCTTCTCGTTTCCTAACAAAGTATTTGCTTTGAATATCTTCAATACTTTGACTAAGAAACTAAGAGAGCTTGTACTCAAATTTTTTGAATCTGCTAAAGGCTCTGTTAGCGTATCCGATATTTGAGAGAGAGCTTTTAAAAGACTGGTTTGAACTCCTTGATCCAAATCCTTTAAATTATGAGGAGTTAACACTTCAGAAATCATTTCAGCTAGCTCAGCTAAATGAAAAGTATTGAGCTTATTCTTTTCAATGAAGCTAGTTTCTTCCAAGAATTTGGAACTTACCAGAGGAAGGAATTTCCCTTCTACTTCAATAAGCCTTAGTGATCTGTGTAACTTTAAAATATCGTTATGGGTAACTTCTTCTCCTAATTCGAATTCTTTATTTGCAATGTCTTCTAAAAGGTTTTTCAGTTCTGGGTTAGGGGTTCCTCTCTTAGATAGGAAACAAATTGATGGAGTATTGATAATGGCATCAATAATCTTTCGAGTAACGTGTTGCTTGTGAGGAGATTGTTTAATTACCCTCAAAACAAAATCAGTCATAATATAGTGCTTTGATTCTTTATGTTCGTATGTTGTGATAAAAGAAGCCAATTCTTCCTTCTTCAGATCCTTGAAAGCTGTCAAGAAGAATTCATTCCATTGATCCGCTAGTATTTTGACAGAGATATAATTTAGAGCTATGTTAGATTTGTCATAAATTGAAAGTGTGTTCCAATCCTTTTTGATTTGTTCAAAAGCCCACTTATGAAGTTGATTGAAATATTCCGTCTTTCCAGCAGTATAGTTAGCTCCGATCATTGAGATGGCATATTTAGGGTTCTGTTTACATTTTTGTTCAAGGGTCTTGTAGATATTTTCTCTTGCTTTATGGAAAAATTCATCTTCGGGAGTATTTGGGTAGGTGAATATATAGAACAACTTGAAAAGAGCTTCAAGATTTCTTTGGGATAATTCCTTTTCAAATACGTTATAGATTTTAATCAGCAAGTCATTTATTTGCAATCCTTGTTTCAACCAATATGTGGCAATATTAGTCAGCAGGGTCAAGGTATATTCCTTTTCTGGTGTGTTAAAAATCTTTTGTTTCATCGTTAAGTAAAGCTTCTCGGGCTTGTAGTTATGCTCATAAAATGCCTTTGTGATATCAGATATTGTGCTTAATTTAACTCTATTGGAAATCTCCACTCTTTTGAGGATTTCATTTGAAACAAGATCCAGTGATTCCTTCTTGAGTTTAAATCCTTCTCTCTGCTTTGCCATAGCTTGAACAAAGTTAATTAGGAAGTCCAAGGATAGATTGAGTGGTTTTTCTGAGATTGTATAGAGAGAAGTATTTTTGACATATTGAAACAGTTTGGTATCCAAAGTATGTGGACAGTACACATAGCCTTCTAGAATATGCTGGAAGTCCTCTTCGGTTAAGTCGTATTTATGAGTTTCGATTGAGTCCTTCAAGACTTGTAAAATTTGAGGATTTCTTTTATGAGAAGTATTGATATGCAGCTGAAGAGAAGCTATTGAATGGAAGAGAGCACATTGTTGATGAGGATGCAAATTAGACATGTTACTCTCTAACAGAGTTCCTAACTTATATGCAAAGTCAGCATATTGTCTCTTATCTGTGGAGATTTTTGTTATACCCTGCAGAATCAGCATGATCGCAAATGGAGTAAGGTATATGCTTTGTTTAGGATCATCCAAGATCTTACGTAAATAGTTGAAAATGACAACTGGATTCTGTTTTAATAGAGCATATTCATAGAAGATTTGTGCACATAGTTTCGGGTTGATATCTTCTTTGACAACTTTTTCTTCGATCATTTGGAAAATTTTTCTTTCATCAGCTTTGGTTAATATATCAGTAGCTATTTTGTATGTCTTAAGCTTTCTCATAAAGATGACAACTTCTGTCAAAGCTTGCTCATTAAACATCTCAATATTTTCCTTGATATATTTCAATAATTCTTTTAAATTTGGATTTTTTCCAAGTCTTTCTATTGTTTCTTTATACAGCATATGTGCTCTATTTGAGATGCTTCTTAGAATCAAGGCAACATTATTTTCATTAAATTCTTCCTTGTTAGATCCATAGATGCTCAGCAATTGTTCTACATCTTTTGCCGATGCTAATGCTTTTGAAACAGTAGAATTCACATTGGAACTAATTTCAATCTAGCCGTGATTAATATAGTCAAATGATTTAATACGTTGCCAACATATTCATCTGATTCTGTTTTCATCTCTAATTTGCTCATTTTTGCAGTAGAGAACACATATTTCCAAGAGTCTTTTTGAGGTTATATAAATATTAGAATATTACTGAAAAGTAGGGGTTGAGGAGGAATGGATAGCTTGGAGGGAATCTGCTTCGCTAAAAATCTTGATAGCTTGCTGATCATCTCAAATAAAATTTAAGAGAATTAATACCTAAAAGAATATCTCTTTGCTTTTATTTCACATTGTGAATGTCTTTTATTCTGAATATCAACTATGATTTGACAGAATGAAGAGCTTGTTATTTTTGTTTTTCTTTTTCCACTAGAAATATGATATTTCTAGAGCTGAAATAAAATAATATACATACTCTATAAATTAACTAATTTTTCAAACCCGTTTATTTCGGGGAAAAAAGAGGTAAAAAAATTTAGAAATATAGGAATATGTGATTTTGTATTTAAGTATTTTAGCAACATGTTAAAAATGATCGTGATAAGTATTTTTTATCGTTAGATGAAAGCTGATTTTATAGATTTCTAAAGAATATTCATCTTTAAACCAAAATAGATTAAAGAGTTTTTTACATGTTTTGTAAATAACCTTATATTCAAAAGTCAATAAAACGCAACAAAAACAGAATTAGTGTCTATTTGTTATGATTCTCAAGTTTTGCTATAAGAATGAAATTCACAGAGTTTCCAGACCCCCTTCCAACTTTAATGCAATCATAGATGCCGTAAAGACCTACTTTGGGGATATTTTGCCAAAATATTGGTCCTTGCAATATATTGATGCTGATGGTGATAGAGTTATGCTGTGTACAGAGGACGACTATGCTGGTTTGATGCAACTTGGAGAAAGATCTATAAAAATTTATGTAATCGATCTTGAGGAGAATGGATTATTGAACAGCCATTCTAGCACAAGAGAAGGATTTATCGAACTTGTTGGAATGATGGAAGCTAAGAAGAAAATGGGCTTGAAGGAAGAAATGAAGGATGTTGAGCTTAAAACATCAAAGGACGATGCTGTTTTGGAAGCTGGAGACAAAGATGACTCTTTCACTACTTTAAAAAATAATGTCAAAGAGTATATTGAGAATAATATTTCAAGTATTGCTGGGTTGATTTCTCAACGGATCAAAACGCTTCATGAAAAAGAGGCTAAACTGGTTTCCGAAATGCTTAAAATCTTCAATAATTTGGATGAGAACAAGAAGAAAGAAATCAATGAATTATTCGAAGGAATTCCAGAAAAATTGCTCAGATTGAAGAAGAAAGATGTCAAAAAAGCACAATCACATGGGCAAATGCTTACACCTAGAGACATTCCAGAGTCTTCCATGGACCAACAAAAGGAAAAAAGCCAACAGGTTCCAAAGAAACCAATAAAGTATGAAGTTTCTGTAGTCAAAGAATCTTCGAATTGCATCGCAAAGCCATCTGTTAAAGATGTTGTGATATATAGGACTCTAGTTATCAAGAATAGTGGAGATGTTGAATGGCCTAAGAATTGTTTCTTAAGAGCCATCAATCCAGAGGTCATAATGGGGCAAGACATCACTTTAATTCCTCTGGCCCCACAAAAAGAATTTTCAGTTGTCTTGATATTTAAGAACCCTGGAAAGGCTGGAAAATATACATCATGTTGGAAGTTGTTCTATTACGATCAAAATAACAACTTAGCATCATTTGATGAACAAATAGAGATTATGATTGAAATCCTTGATGCCAATGAAAAGGAACCCGAGAAACCAACTCCTGTTGAGAAAAAGACCTATTCCAAGGCAGTAATTGAAAAGGCTAAAGCAATGAAAGAAATCTTTCCTGAAGATAGTCTCGAAACTTTGTTGAACTTTGTTGACCAAGTTCCTAATCTGCCACTTGATGTACTAATAGAGAATTATCTTATGAATTAAAAACTCCTTAGGAGAATAAATTGTAATATTGTTTTACTTCCATTACTACTGATAATAATTATAGTATGATTGTATCTCCCATATATACTCCCTTTTAATATGTGGAACGCTAACCCTCCCTACTTAACCCTGAATAACTTTCTATATAGATTTCAAGCCTCAAATAAATTTTATCAAAAATGTCAAAAAAAGATCTTCTTCGTATTTTAACCACGAGGAGCAAGGTCCTTCACATGCCAGCTAATGAAGAAATAATTTTCCCACTCTCTTCAAAGACTGAGGATCTTATTCATAAAACAATTGACACTCTAAGATATAATGACGGTGTTTATGCAAAAAGAGGGCTTGCTATCTCTGCTCCTCAAGTAGGAAGCCTCAAGAGGTTCTTTATTATGTTTGATTTCACAGTGGCACCTCTTGGCCGCAGAGTGAATATTGTCTGTAATCCTGAAATCCTTGAATACTCAGATGAAAAAGAAGATGAATATGAAGGATGCTTGAGTATTCCTAAAATTTGTTGTAAGGTTTCAAGATCCAAGAAGGTTGTTGTTAAATATCAGGATCTGACAGGAGAAACATTCAAAAGAGAATTTTCAGATACATTTGCAAGAATATTCCAACATGAATGCGATCACTTGAATGGTGTTGTCATGACCGAGAAGAGCAAGGAAACTATTCCTAATCCCTTATACGAAAAATATTTGGAGAGAAGACGTAGAGAAAGAGAAAAAGCTAAGGCTCAAATTGCACAAACTGCCAATAGTGCAAATACAAAGATAAATGAGGACATAAAGTCCATGTAAAAAGACCTTCTAATTGTTCTGGGACTTTACTATACATGTGTATTCATGAACATAATATGTAATTTTATTTCTACGAATCTATATCACTCTTCTTTGATACATCATTATCATTGGAGATAAGTTCTTCCAAAATTTCATGGCAGATAATTCTGAAGCTTTCACAAGAGTCCAACCCAAGTTGAATTGGTGAATTTTTAAAGCATCGACATCGAAGTTCATCTAAGTCAGTTCTTGTAAAAGCAGTTTCGAGAAGGAAGGTAAGTAGAAAGCGTAGTTTATCATTAAAAGTAAAATTTTGAATATATTTAGGCAATTCTCGGAGTAAGAGATTAAGTCCATATTCAATATCTTCAAAGCTTGAAGCTGTTTTAAGATATTCATATTCTTGACTAAGCATCTCAAGTTCTAAATATTTCTTCTCAAGATTTATCAGTCTCTTTTGCTCGAATTGATCAGATATTTTCATCTTCTTAAATTCAGCAGAGAGAAGATCAATTTGATGATCTGGATCTTGAAAACCGTCAAAATTTCTCTTTTGTTTTCCCTTCTCAATTTTTTCTTCTTCCTCTTTATTTGGAACAAGAACAGGGTCTTTCTCTCTTAAGTCAAGAGAGAATTTCTTCTCATTCAGTTGCTTCATAATCTTGTTCATATCAAGTATCTGATTTAGAAATAAGATATTGCTATTCTCAGTCTTTTTGATAGTCTTTTTTTCTTTCATTTGAGAGTTCTGACTATTTGCTGGTGTATCTTTGCTACGCTTTGGGTTTACTACAGTAGGTTGATTCTCCTGTATATCCTCATCCTTTTGAACTTTTCTAAGGATTTAATTTTCAAAAGCTTATCAATACTTCTTCTTCTGTCTGTTTGATCTTCTCGGTTGTGATACTTCTCCAGTTTTCTTATTTTTTCGAGGCATCAAAATATAATTATAACATCTCTAAATGCTGACAATTTTAAGCCTACTTCACTGAAAAAGAGCAACATTTTCAATAAAATTTTATTTCAAAATACATTCTTTAACAATTTTGAAAGATGCATTATTATATTGTATTAAGATAAAAAAATAGAAATTAATCTTTCTTTGCATCAGGTTGGATGAAGCTAGAGAATTAGACAGCAAATTCAAAAATTTACTCTTTTGAAGAAAGGGATTCCATGGGAAGGAGCAGCCTTTTCTGCCAAAAATAATGTGGCGGAGTTATGATCAAACAGCCAATGAACACATTTTTCCAACCGATATAGTCACTCAGAGCAAGAGCTATTGTATTAGGGCCTGACATCCCGAAATTTCCCAGAGCTGCTAATGTGGTTAGGAAAGTTCCTCCAACCGACTAAATGTTAATTCCTTCTAAAAGAAAAAATACCTCATCACAAATTCTGTTCCAGAAAGAGCCGTTACTTACAAATTGGCAAACTTGAATAAAAGTGTTGATTGCTTCTGCAATTCCATACAGAACAATGGTGGTATCATAGTTAGTCTCGCTGTCAAAATTTGACACAACCCAATATAAGAATAGACCCTATTTCATGAGACAAAGCATTTAATTGTTTTACATTCCAGAAAAATGCAAAATAGGTGTAGACTTTCAGCTTCATTTCTTGCTTTCTCTTACAATAATGACCCTTAATGTTATCAAATATGACCATTCTTATACCACAAAGCCCGTAATAACTAATCTAAATGGGATGATCAGTGTTCCAATCCAGGACATAGTCTCTCTGTGAAAACCTTTTCTTAACAGAATAGTTTGTGAGAGGGTGGTAATTGGAGCTCTAGAAATTCCTCCCAACAAAAGAGTCAACGTGAGATTTCTGAGGTTTTTGTTTGAATAGAATAATTTCAACTAAGAACGTGACCAAGAGACTTATTGAATTACTGTTTTCACAACTTCCCAAACAGATGCAAAGTCATTTGATGGAGGATTTTTCTCCTTAACAAAGAATTGAATACAAACTGTAACAATCAAAGAAACAATTCCATTCCAATACCAAAATCCTGATTCAGTCAAGATAGGTTCCTGTCAAGTCACACAAATATAACTCTTTTCTACTTTAGCAGGAACTGAGTAAAGATATTTGTTACAAAATTCAAGAGAATTGAGCTGTATGTATAGATTGTAGGCAATGATTCCTCCAATCATTAATCCGATGTTTTGTGTAGCAGCTGCATATGCTAAATATTCTTTTTTAACTATAGTTAGGGCCCATCCATCAACAGCAATATCCTAAATCTTTTAGACAGGTGAATAATAAGTTACTTGGATTGCCATAACAATTAAAGCAATGAAAGACCAAACGAATAGTGTTGTGATTTTCATATTGGCAATAAGGTCTTTCATTGTAAATGAAAAGAAGATGCATATGACTGTATACTAACAATTAGACCAGAAGGATAAGTAGCTACCAAGTACATCATAGGAATAATGTAAGTCTTTCTTTTTCCAAAAGATTTAGAATAATGCTAGTATGTTACTGAAACAAATGGTTTTTTATACAGCATCAAGAATAGGAGCAAGCAGAAATTTCAAAGAGAAAGGTAAAAAGCATAAAGACAGGATTCCCAAGTCTTTCAGAGGAGCCCCTGCCTCTGTAAGAATAACAGAAGTTGTACCCATAAGAAACTGTTGAGCCACTCCCTGAAATATTAGGATGGAAATTTTAAATTTACTTGTAGAGTGTATAAGGATAATAAGACTATAATCCCAATAACATCCTCTTGAGGCATCCCACCAAATGTTAATCTTGGAGATTAGCAGAGTCTTCAAGGATCATACCTGTTTGAATTTTCTGGATTTGTCTTTACAATTGTCATGATTTTTAGATGTAAATAAAATTTATTGGAAACAGTTTGAACTCGAGTTGAATAGATAATACTGGAATAAGATTATGATATTCTCAGATCAGAATTCTTTTCTTTTTTTCCAATGTTCTAGAATAAAACTCTCCCTAATAACTCAAAATTTTCTATAATCCTCTATGATCTAAAAGCTCCTATATCACAATTAGAAGCACCTTCTTATTTAAGTTTGGAATTGTTCAGGAATGAATCGAATAACAACGCAAAGAATCTTTCAGATTCGAAATTAAAATAATTTTTATTTTAGAAATGAGTAAAGTTGAACAACAAGTCAAAGATATTGATACGTCTAATCAGTAAAATTGGCATTTGTTAGGATAAAAGTTTAGGAAAGCAGTGAATAAGAATAAAGACTCTTTAGTTTTAACTGTCTTATTTATCCTGTACATGATACAGGTAATAATAAGGTTGTATTTAATATCAATCTAGGGAATTCCCCAAGCATTTTATGGAACGACAGTGGCATTTACCTTGTTAGAAAAAGGAGCAAGTCTATCCGCTGTTAGTGTCTTATACACAGCTTACTTGCCCTATTGCTTGAAATTTCTTATAGCTCCTTTTCTAGATCAGGTTAGAACATTGATATATAATCGATTGACTGATAGTATTACATAAAATCCTTTGGACAAGGAAAAACATACATAGTTCCTCTCCTAATATTGGTATTTCAATATTTTCTTTTGTAAAAGAAATAGCTGGGGGTTCTCAATATGTACACAGCATACGAAATTGACAGACTGCTTCAAGATACTAATGTTGGAATGATTAGTTTGTTAGCTTGGGCCTCAACAATCCTTCTGGCAATTAAGGTATAATGTTACTATAATTAGTAAAATCAGGATATTGCTGTTGATGGTTGGGTTGTTAGGCTACTTAGCCCAGAAAAAGTAGCTACTGCAGCAGTATGCCAAAATATTGGTAAATGAGGGAAAAAAATTGATGTTAAGTTTTAGGAGGGGCTTTAGGAGGGTTCATTGGATCAGGGCTTCTTCTACCTTTGAGCTCTCTCAAATTTTGTAATGAAAATATTTTTTCAACTCCAAAGATGGTAAAAGTCTAGATACGATCATTGATTGATATTTAGCGTCCTTTGATTACTTTACCAGAATTTCTCATGAATTTTGGAGTTTTCCTTATTTCTTTTGGAATCGCAATCAATGTTCTAATGAAGGAAAAGGAATCTACAGAATCAAAAGCTGTCAAGCCTTCAGAGCTTTTAAAGATGGTATGCTTCTAATTCAATATCTTAACTGTTAGTTTAAAAAATTTGTCACTAATCCAAACCTCAGAAAATTACTACTAGTTTATTGGTCATGGAATATTTTATTTGCTCCCATTCATAATGTCTTCCAGCAACTGATTGTGAAAAAAGTTTCTTTTTTCTTCCCAATAATTTATTTGACAGGGCATTTCTAAAGAGACTGTCACCAACATCAATTCAATGATGATTCCCTTGTTATTTATCGTTGTGTCTATTATCGTACATCAGAATATCCCATATCTAATTGTCAGGGAAAACTCTGTCAAGGGGGAAAGGAATTAAAAATGGCTATTTATTCTTGGGTTTTGAGATATCTTGGAGTAATAATTCAATTTTCTGTTCACTTACAACAAGACTTTTGTAATGTATACGATTATCACTGCTTTCCATTCCATACCGCCATCCCTCCAGCCTTATATGGTGTTCCTCGGTAACGTGATCACAAACATTTCTTTTAATGGGCTCTTGGTTGCATTAAATGCTTATGGAAGCCGAATGGGAAAACAAGTATAAATGGATATTTCTCAATAATATTCAAGACTTATGGAGGACCCTTTTTATCAACCTTATCAGCTTCATTATTTATAGCTAGATATTTCGCTGATAAATTTGTGTTTGGATTAATTGACATCGTGGATTGGGAAACCTTTGCTCAATTATCCTTGGCAGGCTTGACAATCTATGGACTAATTTTTATCCCAACACTCATTAAGATGAATTATATGACAGCAAAAGAGTAGTGATACATCAAAAGTTTTTAATATCATAGTTTTATGGGAGAAAAGGTCAAGACTGGATAAGCTATTGGAAACAGTCAAACTCATTCTTAATTAAACACACTTTAACTTGTTATCTGAATAGTATTTAGAACTATGAGATAATATTTCAAAGAAATATTATGTAAATAAGCCATCAAATTATTTACAAAAATTTGATATAAGAAGAATCTATTCAATTAAGATTTCTATCTCTTCGATCATAACATCTTTAGCAACTTGTTTTCTGGGCAAAACAATAACTTTACTAGAGCCATTGCTTGACTCTATTTGGCATAAATATGTAACTGGAATTGTATCTAATTCTGGAACCTTTAGAGATGTTTCAGGACATTTTATTCCATTTATGTCGACTGGAATCGCATTCAAAGTTATTGGAGGTTCTCTTAACTGGATATCAACTTCTCTCAAAGTCTTTATGAGAGCTCGCAAAAGCTCTGATAAAAATATCTCCGAAATGAAAAGAGCAACATATAGACCGAGATTTCTTTCCCGATCCTGGCATTTTCCCCTAGAATCTTTATCATAAAGAAAGCATTCTAAGGAATCTTTAATTAATGATTCTATCACAAAGAACAATAGAAAGACAAGTTTTGCAGAATAGTGGAAAGAAAATAGCTGTCTTCTACGGAAATTTTCAACGATGGTGTATCCTATTGCAGACAATAGCTGCAAGAGTGCTCCTAGCATCGTCATGCTTGCAAAAATTAATTCATCAAATCTCCCGCGCTTATATATTATCCATAGCCTCACTCCAACAGCAATAACAGTTACAAGGTCAACAGTTGCAATCATTGCGTACAATTGAGAAGGCTTCAGCTTTATTGTCCAGCAGTGCAAGACTATGCTGTTTGGTTCGGACATCAAATAAATTTTTAAGTTATTTTTGATAAGCATAGAATTCTATAAATACTATAACAATGAGAAAACTTATATATTTCAATGACTTAATTGTACAGATTAACATGTTTAGCTTGCGTCATAAAACTACATTGGATAGTCATTACTTATACATGCATAAAGGTATCAATTAGGAGAATTCACAATTAGATATTATAGGGGCTTGTCATCAGAATAGCTCCGTGTGATCTAGTTCCCAATATGGCTGTTCTCTGAGATGTGATGCTGCTATTAAGTTCTTTAGCATTATACTCATATGCAGATATTGATCTAATTGCTCTAAGTGCCTTGAACATTTGGATAACTGTTAGACCTTGAATTACTCCAATAATTATGGCAACCCATGCATAGAAAATAAACCAATTATAGGTATTATACTGCTTTTCAACCTTAGGATTTGCAATTGCGACATAAGAAAAGATAATGCTAACAATTCCCAAGACAATGAATCCAAAAGCAACAAATATTCTATAATAATTGTAACACAGTGTGAATTGAAGGCGGTTTTCTGGTTGTCTTAAATCATATACAACCATAAAGAGCAAGATAGCATGAAATACCATGAAGAAAAGGGGCCAATAGCCTATAATGTCGACTGTCCAGAGATCATAAAAAATAGCAACGAACAACACAAAGAAATCCCACATCATGATCCAATGGGCAATGACTTCTGCATCATATGCACCAAAGCAACAAAATGGCATGCAGCATTTTATTATTGTCGTCTCTTTTAGCCTCATTGCAAACTGCAGATAACGTTAGAATTTATTTTGTTCAAATTATTTCTCGCAATTTCAGATTTATAAAAGCGCAGAATTATAAAGATAGTTAAAAATGAAGAAGTTAAATGCTTTATACTGTAAAGAATTTAGAAATTACTGTGAACAATTTCACTTAGTACTGATTTACTAAGGAAAGTATTCGTTAAGGTTTCGACTCCTGTTTCTCTCTGAACTTCTTCAAGACCTTTGACATCTCTTCCTTCTTGTCTCGAGGGTATGACATAGGAAAGATATCAACTTCCGAAAGAGATTCATTATGAGAAATAAATTCGCAAAGCATTTTGAAAGTCTCTTCACTTATTTTGGAAAAGTTACCTCGGATATTAATTTCGGTTAACTTTTTTGATAACTGGATCAATCTTATCATCTTCTTCATTTCCGAATCGGTCCAGAAAAATTTCCCCAAATTGTATTCGATTCTTGTTAGATTTGGATTTTTTTCTAAAATCAAAGAAATTGCAGGATCTTTAGGGTTGGATTCTTGAGGATCAACTTGTAGATCGCCCATAGCTATCGAGGCAGTCCTGAGTTTTGAAGTGGCTGTGAGAGATTCGAGTATTCTGCTGACACATTCATATGTTAGGTTATTTGAAACATTGTTTGCGGATCTCATTCTGCTGAAAACTTCCATTATATTGAGACTATTGTCTCTAGAATTCAGGGATAAGTTTAAGCTGGTTAGCTCTGTTTGATATCTTAGGAACTCAGCGAGAGCATTATATTCATCAGGATCGTTTGCATCTATCATTAAATCGAGACATAAGTCTTTGAGCTTTGGAAATTTGTCATGAGGTTTACACAGTTCTCTGATTCCGGTTTCCTTCTCAGGTGGCAACAGGATATGCAGTCTCTCTATATATTTCATGGAGATCAAAGACTTACGTAAGTCTGAGAAGAAGTCAGCTTTAACCACTCCATGACTTTGGTTCAGATCTAGAATCAAAGTTGTAAGAAGAATAAATTTGGGTAGGATCTTTGCCAAAATTTTCATATCTGATTCTTGGAGTTCAGCTTTGCTAAATCTCAATTCTAAGATCTTTAATTTCTCCTTTTTAACAAGAGAATCATACAAAGAGGTATCAATTCTGCTATTCTCCAGGAATTTCAAATTAATTCTGAACTCCGATAAATTTTGGAAATCCTCAAGAGCTTTTGAAAGTACCTTAATAAATTTTTCCATGTTGATTAGAACTAATTGATGAATATCCAACTTTATGCTCTGTATTGTTGGAATGTGAGCAAGAATTGTCAACCAGGTGCCAACGGTTTCTAAGAACTCTGGAGTATCGATTTGAATTTTATATGAGAGGCACTTGACTGAAGGATTCTTCGAAATCATTGGGGTTGGATTATCCTTATCTCTAATAAAGCTACTTGAAAATACAGGCTCGAAATGCAGCTTCTTTAAGAGTCTGATTCTGGAAATCATTCTGGTTGCATAGTCCCATAAAGATATGCTCAAATTCTGAAACTTGGAATAGTAGCCCTTATATATCAAGATTTGGAGAAATCGTTTGTATGTAATGCTGAAAGCTAATGATTTAAATGATCGGCTAGATTGCTCAAATGCCTTGATATTATAGACCAATACTTTCAGTGATTTAGAGACATCATTTCTCAAAAAGACCAAGAGAGCTAAAAGATCATCCTCTGTATTATCTCGAGTATGAGAGACACATAATTCGCACTTAGTTACTATTCTCATGCATCTGACACTGTTTCTATAATATTTAGTGTTCACTGTGTGGATGATTAGAGAACTGACACATCTTAAAGACTTTCTAAGTGACAGAGAGATATACTTTATTGAGTCCGAATCCCTTAAGGCTATTGTCCTGATGAAATAGAGCTTTATGCGATTTGTCTGAAACTTGTTCATACTATTTTCTTTGATAAAGTACTTTCCCCTGAAAATAAAAGGACCTTTAACAACTTTTTCCGTTGATGTTGGGTAATAAAACCCATTGAGGGTAACGCTATCTTGCATCTTGATTGATTTTAGATTAACTGATCCAGATTTGTCATATTCCATGACAATAATTATTTAATTGATTGTTAAATAATGGAATGAAGCTTGAACTCTCCCCAACTTTTCTTATTGACTATTCTTCTTACTTTGTATCAATATATCCTATTTAACTAATCTTTGTCTTAGAGAACTAGACATACTCCTTAGAGATTATATAATTTTTTAACAAAGGACTCCCTATTAAACTTTCATTCCCCAAACATAAAAGAAAGACTATAAATTCGGTTTGAGTGCCCGAATGATCATATAATAATTTTCGAATTTTACTAGAATTCTAGTAACTCTAAGATGAATAATTGGGGATTCAGAGAATAAATGGGGATGAATTAGCTTTCGTATCCCTACTAGTGATGATTTATCGTTCAAGAAGGATCAAATTCACTATTCAATAATGAAGATCATAATATTTCAACAACATGAACAACTAGTGGACCTTTATCGCTTCTATCTGTATATGACAGTAGAGTGTTAGCCTGTTCTTTTATTCTGAATGAAGACTAGGGTCTCTCTCTTTTCTAGAATTCATAATAATTTGATTGATTAAACTCTGAATTAATTTTTTTAGATTGATCTTAGCCATATATGAAATGCTAACATATCATTGAATACAATGACGATAGAAATGACATACTCGTGAAAAATTTATCAACATTCAAAGTGTTCACATTGAGCCCTTTTTAGTATTAATCTGAAACTAAAACTTTTGATCTTCGATACAAACATTTTGGGAGTGTCTCATTGGACTTGACTCCTCACTGTTACAAAAGGAGGCTTTTGTTGGTGCCTCAGAAAGGCTTCCAAAGCTATATGTAGAATCATCGGAAGGGATTTTACTATTAAGCTTCAGACACAAACTTCCTTCTTTCACTAACAAATTTGTTGGAGATGTCTCAACAGACATCGCCTTGTTCGTGTTCGTATTTTCAGTGGTGCTGGTGGAGTCAGACGTAGTCTTTCTCTTTTTAAAAGCACCATTTTCAAATATACTTAGATCAGATTTACTTCTAATGATCGTGTTCTTTTTGAGAGGATTTTCAACTAAGGATTCAGTAGAAGTACGAGAGAAAGCTAATTGCTTTAACTTTAACTTCACTAAAGGATTTTCTCTCATCTGAAGAAGCTTTTTTTGAGAATTGACTGTACGAAACATTGTAAGATTTTGAGTTTGAATTTCGATAGTTTTTTGAAGCATGCGTTTTAGATATTCCTGGAGAGCCATGAGTGTGTCTGAATCAGGGAGTAGAATAGGTGGCAACGACTTGTTTGATGATTGCTTGAGCTCAGACATTGTTCACGAAAAGTTGCTCAGGAAATAGATTAAAAGAGTTCCAAATTTAAACCCGGAGAAAAAAATTATAAAATCAAAATCAAATCAAGCTATATATGTTAGCCAAAGAAAGGCTAGAAAATAATTGATTTTAATCAAGAAGTTATCATTACCGAAACCAATTAGGGTGTTTGCTAATCCTATGAGTATTTAAGAGCCGCAATTAGGTCTGTTAGGAAATACTGAGTATGATGATACTTTTAGTGGAAACAATTGAAAATTAAGTGTCGTAATGTCAACTCAATAGACATTAAATTACAAAATCTTAGTCATGTGAAGACTTGGTGATGGCATTCCTTCACTGAGATCGGTTTATCATTTTACATCTTGATAATTTACATACTGTGGACAAAAATGTGACTCTCGTTGCGCGATTTAATTTCAATTAATTGCCTTAAATATTAAGCCCTAACACTAATTAGACCTAGGACCCCAAATATTAGATTCAAAAAGGTAATTAAAACAAGTTCATAACTTTTTGCTCATGAAAGAGATGTCTCTTGAAATTAAATTTGCTAAATTCATATCCCATCCAATGAGATCTCAGTTTCTTTTTAATTGTACTCATCAACAATGACTAACTTTGTTGACGAGCTTGATTACATATTATAGAGAAAATTACATAGCCTTGACAAGTTAAAGATGTGAGACTAGATCATTTTCTTTATATCTTCTATAAAATAACCTAACCACCTCATCTGTAGAATATAGAATTGCCTGAATATAACAAAACACTGAGCTATTCTAAAGTGAATAAACGTATGCCAGGGCTTTACCTACTGCTTTCTAGATTATACTCCAATATATCGTTTAGCTTGTGAGTCATATCTCTGCATAGAATCAAAATAAATATTTATTCAGGCTAATTTGCTTAGGTCATATCAGGATGGAGATCAAATCGGAGCCCACTGATTTGCAGATTGTGACATCGCTCATCAATCAGCAAGCAGCTGAAGCGATGAAACAAATTGCCACTCTCCAGAACATAGCAGAAGAACTGGCTTCAGCAAAAATTTTATCTAATTATTCCAACATGAACTCAACATATACCGCAAAGGTACCAAATATGGTCACTCCTCAAATTTCGATTCCAAATGCTTACTCAAGATCTTTGACTGTGGGGTACCCTCTAAATAATAATTATACATCTACCACAGTGAATCCATCCATAGTGAATCATGTGCTCTCGCAAGCTGTAATGAGAAATTATTTTAAACCAGACCTCCAGAATTTTGATACTATCCTCAAAAAGCAAAAAATCATTCAAGTCCAACAAAATGGTGTTCTTCCAGGCTTACAAAATTCTTTTCTAAAACAAGATATTACTCCCTTGATGTCCACTCATCTAGGAAAAACTTTTTTATCAAATCAAATCACAGGGCCGAATTTCGGACTTTCCCAGGACTCTCAAGCCATTCAAGGATTGTACGCAACCCACAAAAATAACTCTTATGAGGAAAAAAAGATGTCTAAAGTGAACGAGGTCAAAGTCAAAGAAGAAACTGATGTCAGTAATATTTGTAAATCTCACGAATTCCAAGAGAATTCATTTGCAGAGATTCTTAAAATACAGTCTGATTCGTTAACCGTCCAAGATGATGAATATATAAAGCGTGCGCGACTATATGGCAAGATTGCCTATGGAGACAAGATCAAGAGCATTCTTTCTATGAAATTTGATGATCATACAAAGGATATTTTATATTTAGTGAAATGGAAAAGAAGAAAGACGGGCAAACGCCCTTTACCATCTTATGTTAAAAAAGAGGAGTTAATAAGGTTAGCTCCTAAAGTGTATAAAAATTATTGTGGGAAGCTTCCATTGAACATAAATCAATGAAGGCTATCCTACTTATGTTTTACTTAGTTCTTTTTCTTCTTGTTCATAATTTAAATTGAGTACTTTCTGTATTACATGTATGATGTAATGCTTATACAATCAGAAATATGAAGCTACTTTCCACCTGAAATATAAATACTTATTCCCTCCTGATGAATAAATTTTATTAAATTTTCGAATGCAAAAGTCCCAACCCAAAGAAGAAAAAAGTGAATGTCTTGAGGAGTTCAATTATCAAATGGTAAAAATTCACAAATTCAAACATGTTATATTGATGAAAGAGGTCTGGAATCTCAATATTTATTTCAGGCGATTCAAAGAATGTGTTAAAAAGAGATTATGGATTAAATCGTTGCTAATTGATGACAGATTCCAAGAAAGACCTCATGTAAAATTGAGCTCGATCAAAATCAAGCCTCTCTACAAGCATGTCAAAAATTTAGATTTGAAAAGTTCAATAGCCTCTACTAATCATTTATTTTCAAAATTTTCTGGACTGAGAAAATTCAAAATTACCTTCACCGACTCTTGGCAGATCTTCTTTGAAGCTTCCAATTTCAATTATCCCTACAAGCAGCTCGCTAGAAGTTTTTCTCTCAATATTTTCAAGAAATTAAACACTTTGGATATTTTGATTGAAGATAGAACTAACTTTCCTCAAGTTGAAGCCTTTTTAAAATCGATACCGAAGTGCCGAACCATAGAGAACCTAATAATAGATTTTGGGGGCTATAACACATTTTATGCTGAGAAAACCAGCCTCTTCAATAGCATTTTCTCCAACATACGAAATATTTCATTTATAAAGCTTGATAATTCCTTGCTTTCTCAGCTCGCTTTCTCAAACCAAAGAGCCATAAATAACTTGATGAATCATCTTCAGTTTATCAATATGTCTCTGGTAGGAGAATATGGAGCTCCAATTAAGAATTTCATTGACAATTTGAAGAAAGCTATTCACTTCAAAGGAATATCTTTAAATCTAATGACCCCCACTTGTGATGAGGTCTTCTCTCATATTAATCCCTTAATTTTATCCCAACAGAATATTACAGACCTCTCTCTGGGTATTGATTCTTCGAAGCCTCAGATTCAAAGAAAAAATTGGGAAGAATTCTATCAAAATGTATCTCTACTGAAAAACTTGCAGAGGTTAAAATTACGATTAATAAGCTTCCCTCCTCCCTTTTTGAAAATGCTGGCTCAAGCAACTCGTATTCTTGAGCATCTCAAAACTCTGTCTTTGTCTATCTCAAACATATCACCTTATTCTCTCAATGATACATACGACCTAATAGGTGAAGCCCTGAATCCCCTCAAGGAACTTGAAGATCTAACTCTTGTAATGTCAACACAGCCAACAACTCTTTTCCACAAAATCTTTGAAAAAGCAGATCTGAGTTCATTGATCAGTCTAAAACTCCTTATACATTTGGATATTAAAAAGAATGAAGAACTTGAAGCTTTATTATCGCTTGTGAATAGGAACATCAAGTTAAAAAGGATTTATCTAGATGTCAATTATTCCAAAATGTTAGAGATTAATGTAATGTTCCCATTTCATTGGGGCCAAAGACTTATGGAGGCTGCTTTCAATAAGAAGGATTTGGAGTCTCTCCACCTTCATTTATCTGGTTTTGAGGACGGGTTTACAGATCTGTTTAAATCGGTCAGCTCATTTCCAGAAAAACTCGGAGTTTTTTCTCTACAAACATTTCACAAAAAGCTAACAGACAGAGAATTAAGTCATCTAACATCTCTCATCAACAAAGCCAAATTTTTAGAATCCTTTTCTATAAAAGCTGATTTCGGGACTATCACTGAGGCAGCATTTACTGCTTTTTGTGATTTTATTTTGAACTCAAAGAAGATTCATTATTTGTCTATTGATCCGAAGAATTCAATTGTTCAATCCATACATAAGTATTTTTAATTTACATCAATTTATAGACTTATTGTCCAAATGAAGGAAAAAAGATAATCCCAAAGGAAATAAACCCAAAAAGTTATTGAAACATTTCACTTTCTCCTCTGCCTGTCTAAGGGTTCTTTTCTAAGTTGACTTATTTTTATTTACTAGTTAATTCTATCAAAGAGTTTAGAAGAATAATATAGAAGCCTTCTTATTCCATTAACTCATAGAAAAATTCGCATAAAATTTTTGTTGAATAGAAGAAGGTTTATCTACTAACGAAAAATTCTCTTATAAGTGTGTATTTTAGCCAAATAAGGTTCTAATTCTCATCCAATATGATGCAAATACTTCAAAAAATTAAAATAAAAAATTATCATTTGATACAGCATTAACAGAAATAGTTCAGAGGAGTAATCACCTATGGTCGACTATAAAATCAACAATAACTTCAAATTGGTCCGTCGCTTAGGTTCTGGAGCGTTTGGAGAAATCTTCCAAGGTATTAACCCCAAAACTAATCAAGAAGTTGCCATTAAATTTGAAAATGTCAACTCCAAACACCCTCAATTATTCTACGAAGCTAAGCTTTATCAATATTTGTTGAGAGATCCCAACACACCCGACAAAGGTATTCCTCATGTTTATTACTGTGCCACAGAGGGTGACCACAATATCATGGTCATGGACCTTCTTGGACCGAGTCTGGAGGATTTGTTCAATGTTTGTAATAGAAAGTTCAGTCTGAAGACTGTGCTAATGTTAGCCGAGCAGATGCTCTCGAGAATCGAGTACGTTCAGTCGAGATATATTCTGCATAGAGATATCAAGCCTGATAACTTTGTAATTGGGCAAGGTAAAAAGCAACACAAGGTCTATATTATTGACTTTGGTCTTGCCAAGAGATACATTGGAAAGGATGGCAAGCATATCCCTTATAGAGAGGGTAAAAGTCTGACAGGAACAGCCAGATATGCAAGTATCAATACTCACTTGGGTATTGAGCAATCCAGAAGGGATGATCTTGAATCCTTGGGATACGTTTTACTTTATTTCTTAAGAGGTAGCCTTCCTTGGCAAAACATGAAGGCAAATAACAAAAAAGAGAAATATGAAAAAATTATGGAAAAGAAACTAGGAACACCTATCGAAATCCTTTGTAAGGGCTTCCCAAGTGAATTTGTCACCTACCTTTCTTACTGCAGAAATTTGAAATTCGAGGACAAGCCTGACTATGCATATCTTAAGGGATTGTTCAAAGATTTGTTCGTTAAATCAGGATATGAATGGGATTACCAATATGATTGGAACATCATTGCTAAAAAGAAAAAGGAAGAGAAGAAAAGTAATGATCTTTGTTTCTGGGATTCATGTTTTTAGAAGACGGAGAAAATGATAAGATACAAGTTGAAAATGATACTTCAAAGAATTCTCTCCAAAAAAATACCCAAGTATTGCTCTTTTCAATTGTGTTTTAATATCAACTAGGTCACTGATGAAAAGGCAAAGAGAGACTCTTTAATGGGAGAGAAAAACAACATATCCTTAATGGCATCAAAAGGTGATGAAAAGTCATACAAAATCACATCTAAGTAAGCAGAGTCATATTAGCAAATACCTATCCATGTGATAGTGGCCAAATACAATTCTCATTCAACCTGGGTTAGTTGTTATCTATATAAAATATCCTTTGAAATAAGCATTATGTGATCTTGCTCATAATTTCATTTGTAAATTAGAAGTAATTGGCCTATCGAACTCTATCATTCACAGAGAAAAGATACTCACACCTTGATTTTTTCATTTCTTAAGTCTTTGAATATTATGATCTTGAAAGGTGATTAATGAGCTTTTATTGCCATAGTAACTGATAGCTTAGGAATGCTAAAAAATCAAGAATTTTGAGAAATTTCTTGTTAAGTTATTATCTGTTCCTTATTCAGATGAGATGTTCAGTAGAGTTGTCTAATCTAATTTAAACACGATAATTTTATTTGAAGCAAGAAATGAATTTCAACGTGAAATTCATATCGAAGAACAACACACCTTTTGGCGAAAACCCACGATCTTATTTCAAGGACCCTGATAACCCAGTTACGATTATAAAAACAGGAAATAAATTCTATATTGGAAAAAAAGTGAAATTAGCGGAGAACATGATTCCCGAAATGATACCTGAAGTACGTATTCTTGATGCAAACTTTAGTTCACCTTATATTGTGCAGTGTATAGATTATGTCCTTGAGCAAGAGATATTTCAAGGGGTCCCAGTTACTCGGGTGGTATATATTTTTAATGAATGTTGCGATGATGATCTACAGACTTATGTCCGAAAGAAAGGTCCCTTAGGGGTTATCGAATTTCTCAGGTTGCTGGAGCACATAGTAACAGGACTTTATGACCTTCAGAAGGAATTAGATCTAGCTCATAGAGATATTAAACCTTCAAATATCCTCATCAAATATAAGAAAGATCCAATCAGCAACGAAGTTCATCCAGAGTTCAAGCTATCATTTTTCGATAATAATGCCTACATGGTCATAAGTCAACAATCCTTCATGGATTCCTTAGCAGCTAAAGCCCCTGAAATTTTATATGCAACCTTGCTGACCAGTAACTTCATGAATAACACCGTTAAGTACAAACCCTCAGAAGAGATAAAAGCTATATTTGAGAAATATTCTGATGAAATCAAAAATAATCCATTTCGCAATGATACTTTTGCTCTAGGGCTAACTTTACTTTATGCTGCCACTGGAGCAAAATTTGTTCTCACCCAACCTACCATAAAAGAAGAGATATATAGAGATGGAACAGTGGAAGTGGAACGTATTAATCAATGCATAGATGCCATTAAGGTGGGCTTTAGATGTGATGGAGTTGTTGAAATTTTAAGAGCAATTTTATCTCAAAATCCATTTACAAGATATGACATTGAAGAACTGGCAATTAGGATAAATAAAATCAATGAGAGAAATAAAGCCATTCCTTATATTGAAGTAGAAGGACACAACGTAGTTCCTATGGAAGATTATGAAACTCTAAAGGATAATTATTGGGAAGTTCAAGAACAGGTAGAGGAGCTCCAGCAAAGAATAAAAGAACTTGAAGCTCAGATCAAAACCTTAAACGAAAATCGTGTTATTAGAAGACCTGGACTGAACACAACAGGTTTAACTACTAAGGGAATCTTACATGAGCTTTCCTCGATCATGATTCAGAGTCGAGATCAAGCAGAAAGTTTCTTATCAGATCTAGGAAAAGACATCTCGATTGTCAAGGAAAAAGATGAGGCAACTGTTGATGAAGATGATAATATTGAGAGTGAAGTTAAGGTACCTATTCTGAAATTTTGTGTAAATTTGTAGGAACAATTCACCATATTTGACCTCAAGGAAAATCAACTCAACGTCAAGATTGATTTGTAATAACCTTATTTCTTGGGTTTATAATTGATAGCGAGGATAGTGAAAAGGGTCGTAAACAACAAGAGACACTGAAGCATTTCTTCACAACAACTCAAATTCCTTTGGAAACTATATTCCTGGATGCAGCTCTGGATGATTCGGGTCTTAAGACTATAATGGATGGATTGAAGAATATTAAGTCATGCCATACATTGATCCTCACTTTGAAAGGGTAATTAGCAAGTTATGATTTTTCTAAATTAATAGAAAAATGTCTGATGCTGGAGTAAGCTCCTTGGCAGAAGCAATCAGCCAATTAACAGATTTACACTTTTTGCACTTAGAAATTTTAAGGTTATTCTTTCAAATTCTAGCAACTAATTATTTAGTTCCTCAACCATCAAAGAACAAGGTCTAGATGTATTATCTAACCTGATAAAAGGCTTAGCTGAGTTGAATGATGTGAGACTGACGCTGAACCCTCTAGCGTACATATTTTAAACAAGTAATAATGGTATATAGCCCTAACTCAGGAAAAATTGAGATTTCGCCTGAGAAGACTAAGCATATGGAGAAAGTACTTTTGAATGAGCATAAGAACCTGAGGAGACTTAATATTAATGTTAACTTGTAACATTTCTCTTTTTAAATATTTTTATGTGTTTCTACTTCCAGGATATCCTCTTTGTGTATCAAAAGTATGGGGTCTGTAATCTCCTTTCCGATATCTCAATTTGAAATTAGTAATCTAAATTTGAAATCTAGAGCAAAAAATTAGAATACTAAAAGCTAATAGGACTATCCCTCCACTTTTTCTTGTCCATGTATGGTGGATAGTCAAAGATTTCAGGTCTATAGCCAAAAAGGCAATCTTGCAAAATTTTCCTGTGTGCTCTCTTTTATTATATTTTCGAGAGATTAAACTTTATGAGTTTGGTTAATAAAATATAAGAATGTCAGCCAACTCTCCACATATAAAGAAGCCAACCACTGCAAATAAGCGGTATATATCAGAGAAGGACCTGGATATTGTAAAGAAGCCATCACAATATTTTAATTCCTATTCACTCTTTACGGGAATGATAAATTACAAAGGCACAGTATATAATCTCAAAAAAATAGAGATCAAAGAAAATATAAATATAGAAGAGCTTCCAGAAGTTCAGATCGTCAAAATGGATTATCGTAATCCATATTTAATCGATTACTATGACTATATAATTGAGCAAGAGGAAAAGGATGGAGTATGGGTCGACAAAGCAATATATTTTCTCATGGAGAATTCAGACTATGATCTAAAAACGTACGTCCTCAAGTACGGTGCTCTACCTTTAGACCACATGCTTAGACTAGTTGAAACTCTGATTGGTGCTAATTATTATCTACAAAAAGATCTCGAAATGGCCCACGGAGATGTAAGGCCACAGAATGTGCGTATAATAATGAAGGAAGTACCAGATAGTAAAAAGAAAGAGCCCATCTTTAAACTATCCTACTTCGACGATATTCTAAGTGCAAATACACCTTTCGGAAGATCAGCAGCAGATGCACTTGGATATATGGCTCCTGAACTGCTGTGTTCCTCTCAGGTTAGTTCTAGATATTACCAGACAGTGTCATATACTCCAGTCCAAGAGCTGAAGACTCTAATAGAGGAATGCCCAGATGAAATAAGATATGATCCATGTCGTGCAGATGTGTTTTCTGCGGGACTGATAGCTTTCTCAGCAGCAACAGGCATATTTTTCAGCCTTACAGCAGTAAATCCAAATTTTGAAACAATGAGAGATGGTCCAAAGGAGACTCAAGTTATAAATCAAAATTTGAAGATGTTGAAAATGACACATAGATGTGAAGGTTTCACAGAACTGCTTCGAATAATGCTAAATCCCAACCCTCTTCAGAGATATGACTTTGAAGAGCTGGCAATCAGATTGAATAAGATTGCAGCTCGTAGTGATAAAGTTCCAAGAATTCATTTAATGAGAGAAGACCCACAAACGAAACAAGAGTATGAATTGCTTAAGCAAAGCTACTGGGAGCTACAAGAGATGGTGGATGAGATGAAAGAAAAGGAATTCGAATATCGCAATACAATCGAAAGACTTACTGAAGAGATACAAAGACTCAATAGCAGGAAGCCTTTACCCCAACCTACAAATACTACTACCCAAAGTACTAATAACTTTGGTAATATATTGAATGACCTATCTGCTATTGTGCCGAATACTAATGAAGAAAGTTTTTTGAGTACAAAAACTTTCTTCCTAGATGGTGTGGACTTGACCAAGAAAGATGATCTACTAGAAAGAAATGACAGAGCGAGAGAGAAAAAAGAGGCCATGGCCATCACCAAAAAAGTAAACAAGGCATAAATTTATATAAATTGTTTAGGAATCGGTTGAAAAATCCATGAAGGAAATGAAGAAAAACATTGGGTAATTACTTTCCTTTGAAAATCTAATCTATTAGACATGATACTTATAATGAAGCAAAAGAGTCTATACTTAAGCGGCGCGAGATGCTTGAAACAAAGTAATTAGATAGAATTTTTTTATTGATGTCTTTTAATGTCGTTCAACAGTTGTAACATATCTCCTTCTTTCATCTTACTCTTGTACTCATTTTCATTTTAGATAGCATATAGCAATCGATACATTCAAACCAAAAAAAAAAAAAAAAAAAAAAAAAAAAAA
>Ga0065720_1000022_pt1 | contig 52459 bp, 42 predicted proteins | sample Thericmetagenome_FD_59107 | JGI IMG/M metagenome (GOLD analysis project Ga0065720, IMG submission 59107) | Thermophilic microbial communities from the Joint Bioenergy Institute, California, USA of rice/straw/compost enrichment - eDNA_2 v2... | ecosystem: Engineered > Solid waste > Grass >... | reverse complement strand
GACAGACCGACCGCGGTGGTGAATCCCGGTGGCCCCGGTGGCCGCGCGGACGGACGTGGTGCGATGAGTGTGGCCGACGAGCGAGGAGCGGCGGAAGAGCATGGCGGGGCCGACGTGGCGGGAGTAGCGTGTTGCCGCGAGCCCGCCGGGAGACCGGGCCGGCCGGGCGAGACCCCGGGGTGGGACGGGAGGCTCCGCCGCCCCCTCGGCCCGCCCGTAGGCTGACGCCGACGAAGCCCGAGATTGAGGGGGACCTCCAACGATGCAGAAGTGGGAGTACGCCACGGTGCCGCTGCTGGTGCACGCGACGAAGCAGATCCTCGACAACTGGGGCGAGGACGGCTGGGAGTTGGTGGCCGTGGTTCCCGGGCCGAACCCGGAGCAGCTCGTCGCGTACCTCAAGCGGGCGAAGTCGTGACCACCGGACCGCACGGCAAGCTCGCCGAGCTGGGGCTGACCCTTCCCGAGATCGTGCCGCCGCTGGCCGCGTACGTGCCGGCGGTGCAGTCCGGCCGCCTGGTGTACGTCTCCGGCCAGCTGCCGATGGCCGACGGCAAGCTGCTGGCCACCGGCAAGGTGGGTGCGGGGATCTCCGCGGAACAGGCGAAGGATCTCGCCGCCCGGTGCGCCCTCAACGCGCTGGCCGCCATCGACGCGCTGGTGGGGCTGGAGAGCGTGGTGAAGATCGTCAAGGTGACCGGGTTCGTGGCCTCGGCGGAGGGCTTCACCGGCCAGCCGGGCGTGGTGAACGGTGCCTCCGAACTCTTCGGGGCCGTNTTCGGCGAGGCGGGCCGGCACGCGCGCAGCGCGGTCGGGGTCGCCGAACTGCCGCTGGGCGCCCCGGTCGAGATCGAGGTCATCGTCGAGGTGGCCTGAGCCGGGCCGCTGTCGGGCGCCGGTCGTACCATCTCAGCCATGACCCGGCATGTCNCCGCGCCCGCAGCGGCCCTGGCCGACCAGCTACCTGGCTGGGCGACGCTGGTCCGGGCACCCAACCCGGGTCCGATGACCCTCGACGGCACCAACACGTGGGTGTTGGGGGTTCCGGGCGCGGACGGGGTGGTGGTCGTCGACCCCGGCCCGCTGGACGAGCGGCACCTGACGGCGGTGGCGGCGCGTGGCCCGGTCGTCGGGGTGCTGCTCACCCACGGTCACCCCGACCACGCCGAGGGGCTGGAGCGGTTCCTGGCGCTGACCGGTGCCGAACGCCTGGACCTCCGCGGCGACCGGCCGACGGTGGAGATCGCCGGCCTGACCGTGCGGTCCCTGGCCACCCCGGGCCACACCGCCGACTCGCTCTGCTTCCTGGTCGAGGCCGGCGGCGAGCAGGCGGTCTTCACCGGGGACACCATCCTCGGCCGGGGCACCACGGTGATCGCGCATCCGGACGGTGATCTCGGGGACTACCTCGACAGCCTGACCGCGCTGACGACGTACGAGCGGATTCCGGCGCTGCCGGGGCACGGTCCGGCGCTGGCCGACTGCGCCGCGGCGGCGCGGTTCTACCTGGCGCACCGGCGGGCTCGGCTCGACCAGGTCCGGCAGGCGGTGGCGGCCGGGGCGCGCAGCGCCGCGGAGGTGGTGGCGAGGATCTACGCCGACGTCGACCGCGCGCTCTGGCCGGCGGCCGAGTGGTCGGTCCGGGCACAGCTCGCCTACCTGGAACGGGAACAGCTCGTCCACCTGGAACGGGAATCAGACAACCCCGAGCACGCGCACCGGGAATCCGGCCCGGGGGCCGGNGGGTTGGACTCAGCGTGACCTGCCCGGTGTGTGGAACCGTCGCCGTACCCGGGGCGCGGTTCTGCCNCAACTGCGGAGTCGCGCTCCCCGCCGCCGCCACCCTTCCGGAGGCGGAACGGCGGGTGGTAACGGTCCTTTTTGGCGACTTGTCCGACTTCACCTCCTGGTCGGAGGATCTCGACCCCGAGCGGGTCAGCACGGTCACCGACCGGGTCCTCGCCGCGCTCGCCGGCGCGGTCAAGACCTTCGGCGGCCACGTCGACAAGCTGACCGGCGACGGGATCATGGCGGTCTTCGGCGCGCCGGTCGCCCACGAGGACGACGCCGAACGGGCGGTGCGGGCAGCGCTGTCCATGCAGCGCGCGGTACGACGGGTCCTCGACGACGAGCGGGGCGGCGGTGCCCCGCTCGGGCTGCGGGTCGGACTCAACACCGGTGACGTCGTCGCCGGGGTCCAGGCCTCCATCGAGTACACCGTCATCGGCGACACCGTGAACACCGCCGCCCGGCTGGCCGACGCCGCCGCCGTCGGTGCCGTCTACGCCGGTGCCCGGACGGCGGCGGCGACCCGCCGGGTCGCCTCCTGGCGGCAGTTGCGCCCACTGCGGCTCAAGGGCAAGCGTGAGCCGGTCGAGGCGTACGAGCTGCTGGGTCTGCTGGACGCCCCGGGCACCCGGTCCGGCCTCGGTGACGAGGCCCCGTTCGTCGGCCGGGAGACCGAGCTCGGCCGGATCGCCGGCCGGCTCGCCGAGGTCATCGACCAGGGCCAGCCCCGGGTGCTGCTGATGACCGCCGAGGCGGGGATCGGCAAGAGCCGGTTCGCCGCGGAGGTCGCGCGGCTGGCCGCCGGGTACGAGGTCGGCGCCGGTCGGTACGCGACCCACACCGGTACCCGGGTTCTCTCCGTCCGGTGCGCCGCCTTCGGGGAGCGGCGGCGCCTCGCGCCCCTGGCCGACCTGGTTCGGGCCGCGGTGGGCCTGCCCGACGGCCCGACCACCGCGGTGACCCGGCTGGTGGTCGAGGAGCGGCTGCGCCGGCTGGGCCAGCGGCTCGCCCGGCACCGGCCCGACCCGCCGCCGGTCGCCGTCGACCTGCTGCTCGCCCTGCTCGGCTACGCCGAGCTGCCGCCGGCCACCGGCACCGTGCCGGCCGGACCGGCCGAGTGGTCGGCGAGCGAGACGGCCCCGGCCGCCGACGCGATCCCGGGCGCGGTCGCCGAGCTGCTCAGCGCGCTCGCCGCGGAAACCCCGCTGACCGTGATCGTCGACGACCTGCACGACGCCACCCCGGAGACCGTCGACGCGCTCGGGGTGNCCCTCTCCCGGCTCACCGGGCCGGTACTGGTGCTGCTGCTCGGCCGGCCCGAACTGGTCCGGGCGGCCGGGGCGCTGACCCGGGTGGCGGACGCCGAGGTGCACGCGCTGCCGCCGCTGCGCGGTGCCGACGCGGCCCGGCTGCTCACCGCGTACCTGGGCGGCGGGCGGCTGCCCCAGGCCGACGTGGACCGACTGCTCGCCACCGCCCAGGGCAACCCGTTCTACCTCGCCGAGCTGGTCNCCCTGCTGATGGAGCGGGGAGCGCTCACCACGGTGCTGGAACCGTCCGGCGCGGCCGGCTCGCCGACGTCCGACCCGTCGGACGCCGCCCGTGGCAGCCGCCGGCCGGGCGCGGAGGTCGGCGCGTCGCGCGCCCGACCGGGTCCCGGCGCCCTGTGGCGGCTGGCGCCCGGCTCGCTCAACAGCCGGCTGCTCTCCCGGGACCTCGCCGCGGTGCTGGCGGCCCGCATCGACACGCTGCCCCCCGAGGCCCGGGCGGTGCTGCGGGACGCGGCGGTGGTGGGGGACACCGTGCCGGCCGGGGCACTGGAGGTGCTGCGGGAGCGCCGGGCCGGCCGGGAGGGCCGGCCCACCGCGGTCGTCAAGGTCGAACTCGAACGCGCCGTCGAGGAGCTGTTGCAACGGCGCATGCTGCACCGCAACCGGGACGGCTACCTCTTCGCCACCCCGTTGATGCGGGAGGCGGCGTACGCCGGGATCGGCAAGGCCGACCTCGCCGAGCGGCACGCCGCTCTCGCCGAGTGGGCCGCGTCGGCTGTCGACGGCCGGCCCGGCCAGCACGGTCGGCTCGGCTCCGGCCCGGTCGGGATGCCGGAGGCGGACCGGGACGCCTTCATCGCCGAGCACGTCGAGCGGGCGACCGCGCTCGCCGACGTGATCAGGCTGCCCGCCGACGCGGCGGCCCGGCGGATCGCCCCGGTCGGGGTGGCCGCCCTCACCCGCTCCGCCCGCCGGGCGCTCGCCGCCGGTGAGCCGGCGCTCGCCGTCGAGTACGCCGAGCGGGCCGAACGGCTCGCCGGTGACGCGGTGCCCGGCGGTGCCCGACTGGTCCACGCCCGGGCACTGCTCCAGGCGGGACGGGTCGCCGACGCGCTCGCCCTGACCGAGAAGATCTGCGCCGAGGCCGGGGACGACGCCGCCGTACGGGCCGGAGCGCTGCTGGTGCTCGGCCAGGCGTACCAGGCCCAGGGCGACCAGGCCCGGGCGGNGGACACCTGGCAGGAGGCGCTGCGGGTGGCGACCGAGGCCGAGCTGCCCGGCCCCCGGGCCTCGGCGATGCGCCGGCTGGGCATGGTGGACTTCGTCGCCGGCCGGCTCAGCCGGGCGAGCAGCCGGTTCGCCGGGGCGTACCAGGTCAACCTCGCCGCCGACGATCCGCGCGGTCAGGCCTGGTCGCTGCAGAACCTGGCCTGGGTGACCACCACCCGGGGCGACTTCGCCGGCACGGACGCCGTGCTCGACCGGGCGAGCCAGCTCTTCGCCCAGATCGACGACCCGGTGGGTGAGGCGTGGGTGCGGGGCACCAGTGCCTTCGCCCGGCTTCTCGCCGGCCAGCTCGGCGAGGCCCGCCGGCTGGCCCGGGTCTTCCTGCCCTTCGGCGAGCGACTCGGGGAGGCGTGGGCGGTGGGCACCCTCCGGGCGGTCGAGGCGTTCGCCGCCGCCGAACTGGGCGAGCTGGCCGAGGCCGACCGGGAGGCACGGCGGGCGTACCGGGACTTCGCCGCGGTCTGCGACGACTGGGGGTGTGGCTTCGCGCTGGTCGTCCGGGGCGCGGTGGCGCGCGGTCTGGGCGAGCCCGAGCACGCGACCGACCTGTTGACCGACGCCCTCGGGNACGCCCGGCGCACCTCCCATCCGCTGCTGACCGGGTTGGCCGGCACGCTGCGCGGGCTGGTGGCNCTGGAGCGGGGGGACGCCGCCGCGGCCGCCCGGGACGCCGAGGCGGTGTTGGCGGCGGTGGAGTCGCAGACTCCGCTGGTGCTCGTGCAGCTCGGCCCGCAACTGCTGCTCGCGGCGAGCCGGCTGGCCGAGGGAAACGCGTCGGAGGCGGTACGGCTCCTCGACCCGATCGTCGCGGCGGACGCGCCGTCGTCGGTGCTCTTCTCCCGCCGGCACACGCTGGCCCGGTACGCCGCCGCCCTGCTGGCCGACGGGCAGGTGGTGGCGGCGCTGGACTGGGCCCGGCAGGCGGTCGAGGCTCCCGGGGAGGACATCCGCAGCCAGGTCGTCGCCGCGAAGGTGCTCGCCGAGGCGCTGGCCGCCACCGGACGGTCGGCGGAGGCGTGGGCGGCCGCCGAGGAGGCGGTTCGGTTGGCGTACGCGACGCAGCAGACGAGCGAACGGGCCGGGGCGGTGGCGCTGCGGTCCCGGCTGGCCGCCGCCGGTGACGGTGTACCGACGCAGGCCGCGACGGTGCCGCCGGCGGAGGCGGAGGCCCAGCCCGGGCCCGGGGCGCGGCCGTCGGCCGAGGGGGTGGACGCCGACGGGTCGTCGCCGGAGCCGGGAGAGTCGACCGCGGTGCCGGTTGTCCGGCAGCGCCGTGGCGAGGGGGAGCGTGGCCGCGGCGTACCGGACGAACAGCGTGGCGGTACGCAACCGCTCGGTGTGCGGCACTCCGCCCACCCGGGGCAGGCGCTGGCCTGAGAGCCGGCCGGCTCGCGGAGGTTCCCGCGCACCGGTGGCCGCGTACGCCGGGGACACCGGCCCTCGTACGGCCACACCCTGGCCTGACCAGGGGCGCGGGTCCCGTGGTCGGTCGTGTCGGCGGGTCGGGTCGCGGCCCGACCGGCACCGGGCCGACCGTCAGCCGGTGGGAGCCCTCGGGTGCGGAGGGCCGAACGTCCCAGGTCTTCGGTATTTTCGATGGTGTGACCGACACTCCACGAGGCGCGCTGCCTATGCCCGTCGTGCCCGGTCTGACAAATCTGAGCGTCATCGCCCGGGGTGGCTTCGCCACGGTCTTCCGAGCCACCCAGCAGTCCGTCGGCCGGGAGGTCGCGGTCAAGGNGGAGAACCACACGCTCGACAACGAGCGTGACCAGCGCCGGTTTCTCCGCGAGGCACGGGCCGCCGCCCAGATGTCGTCTCATCCCCACGTTGTCGACCTCTTCGACGTCGGGGTGACCGAGGATCGGCATCCCTACCTGATCATGGAGCTCTGCGACGGGTCGTTCGCGGACCGGATGCGGACCTCGCCGCTCACCGCCGCCGAGGCGCGCGACGTCGGGGTCAAGATTGCCGATGCGCTGGCCGACGCTCACCAACTCGGCCTCCTGCACCGTGACGTCAAACCGGGCAACATCCTCTACTCCCGGTTCAACGACGCCACGCTGGCCGATTTCGGGCTGGCCGTGCTGGCCGAGGTCCGGGATTCGGCGATCACCCTGGAGGCGCTCACCCCGGCGTACGCGCCGCCGGAGGTGTTCCGGCACGACCCCCCGTCCCCGGCGGTGGACGTGTACGCGCTCTGCGCGACCCTGTACGCGGTGATGAACGGGAAGCCGCCCCGCTGGAAGGCCGACCGGAACCCCGGGCTGCTCACCCTGATGGAGCTGTTCGCCGAGCCGATCCCGGCGCTGCCGGGAGTGCCGGCAAGCCTGTTGGATCTGCTCCGCTACGGGATGGCCAACGATCCGGCGGACCGGCCCACCGCGGCGCAGTTGCGTGACCTGCTGGCGGCGGTGTCGCTCGACACCCCTGACACCGGCGTACCGCCGATTCCCCTGGGGTCCCCGGCTGTGCCGGTCTCCGGTGTGCCGGTGTCGGGCGTGCCGGTCTCCGGTGTGCCGGTCTCCGGTGTGCCGGTGTCGGGTGTGCCGGTGTCGGGTGTGCCGGGTGTCCCGGTCGTGACCGGGCCGCAGGTGTCCGGTTCCAACGGTGCGCTCGGGCAGGCGGGTGTGTCCGGGCAGGCCGCCGGGGTCGGCGTGCCCCACGTTCCCGTGCTGCGAGCGCCGGTTCCCGGCGTGCCGATCTCGGGTGGCGGACGGCCCAGCGTCTACGTCTCCAGCAGCTACACCCCGCCGCGGCCCCGTTCCGGANTGCCCCTTGTGGACTCCCATCCGACGGTGAGGTACCGCCTCCAGCGCCGACACCTGTACTGGTTCCTCGGTGGTTTCGGGTTGGCCATCGTGCTGTTGGCCGCGCTCGCCGGCGGCTCCTGGTACGCCAACCGGGCCGCCCCGATCCCGTCCCCGAGCAGCGGTGGACGCGGCGGTCCCACCACTCCCGTCGGCACCGGGAGCGCCACGCGGATCCTTGCGGCCGCTACCCTGCGCGGGTGCCTCGGGCCGCTGTCCGCCGGGGAGCGCCGCCCCGCCGCCGATCCGACGCCCGCCCGGCCGGTCGGGGACCGGGTGGACGGCCGGGTGGGGGCGGAGATGCCGCCGTGGGTTGGGCAGCGCCCCCGGGTGACGTTCGCCGAGGTGCCCTGCCGGTCCGAATCGGACGGGTCGACCACGACGTGGTGAAGGCGGGCCCGGCGGCCCGGGCGGCATCGACGCGGACGAGTCGGCCGATTACTGTGTTGCACGGTTTCCGCTACGCTGGGCGTTTGCGATCCCGCTTCGGAGGCCGGCATGAACGATCGGTCACGCCGCGACAACGTTCGGCTGTTCTGCAGGACTCTGGCGGTCGTCGCCACGCTGTTGCTCGCCGTCGGCGCGGGCTGTGACAGCCGGAAGACGTCGGATCTCCCGTCGGTGCAGGACAAGCTCCGGGAGTCGCACATCTACGGCCAGAGCAAGCTCAGAATCGGCGTGGCCAAGTTCGAGCCGTTGATGAGCGTGTTCGAAGACGGCGAGTTCGTGGGCTTCGACATCGAGATCGCCCGCTACATCGCGGCCTCGCTCGGGTACGCCGGCGACGACCGGATCGAGTTCGTCCAGCTCGCCACCGAGGACCGGATCCCCGCCCTACAGAGCGGACGGGTCGACATCGTGGTGTCGAGCTTCTCGATGACGGAGGAGCGCGAGAAGCTGGTGAGCTTCGCCGGGCCGTACTTCGTGACGACGCAGGAGGTGCTGATCCCGGTCAGGATGCGGGATCGGATCCGGACCATCGAGGACCTGCGCCGCCCCGAGCACCGGATCTGTGCCAGCGGCGGTTCGACGTCCGAGGCCGAGCTCGCGCGACACCGGATCGAGGTACGGGTCGTCAAGACCGTGGAGGACTGTGTGCGGGGCATCCGGGAAGGCCGGTACGACGCGGTGAGCTCGGACGAGACGATCCTCGCCGGGTTTCTCTCCCGGTACCCGACCGAGTTCCAGATCGTCGACATGCCGTTCGGCACCAGCGAACAACTCGGCATCGGAGTGTCGATCACCGACCCCGCGCTGCGGGACCTGATCTCCTTCTTCCTGTACAAGAGCTACCTGGCCGGCCGCAGCGGCCAGACCAGCCCGTGGCTCGCGGCGTACCACAAGACCCTGGGTCCGTGGCTGGGCGCGGACCGGGAGCAGCCGCCGCCGTTGCGGGTTCCGAACCTGGTCGACTTCGACGACAGGGCACCCCCCGCATGACCGCGGCCGGTGGCGGGACCNCCCCTCCCCACGTGCTCTCCGAGCACGCCTCGGATGCTGCCGGCCGACCGGTCCGTGCGACGCCCGCGGCACCGGCGCAGAAGGGGTCCGCGGAGCCGGGGGCCCACGCCGACCCGGGCCGGTGGGCGGCGGACCAGTGGGAGCGCCGGTCGCGGGCGAGCCAGTCGTTCTGGACGCTGGTGGTCGGGGTACCGGCACTGTTCTCCGTGCTCAGGCTCGGTGTGGAGGCGGGCGGCGAGTTGCAGACCACGCTGCTGCTCGTCGCGAACGTGAATCCGGTCAACCTCGTCGCCGCCCTCGTGACCACGGCGGCCCGGTTGGTCTCGGCGGGCCTGGTGACGATCTTCGCCGTCGGTGCCACCCTGGCGGTCAGCAGCGACGCGGCGCCGACCCACCGGATCGGGCGTCGCCCACCGCTGTTCGCCCGCTGGCGGCGGATGACACCGGACTGGGTGGTGGTGGCCAGTTTCGGTCTGGCGCTCGCCACCTGGCCGATCCTCTACCTGCCGCTGCTGCTGCCGGCGGTCGCCGCCGCCTTCCAGATCAGTCCGGCCCGGTTCGAGGAGCGGCGGTATCTCCGCTGGCTGGGCACGCTCGTGGTGCTCGGGGCGTACGGCGTGCTGATGACTCCGACGCTGTGGTCCGCCTGGACGCAGCGGGAGATCTTCGCCGTACTGGTGATCGCCGCACCGCCGCTGTTGGCGCTCCTGGTCGCCGGCCCGATCCCGGCGGCCGTGGCCCGGCCGGTGGCCGCGACGACGCAACTCGCGGTGCTCGTGACGCTCGGCTGGGCGGCGTTTCCGGTGATCACCACTCCGGTGCTGCCGTTGACCGTGACCACGGTTCGGACCGGGCACGGTGGCGTGACGGGCTCGGACAGCGGCGTCGACGCGACCGGGCCGGCGAGCGGTGCGGCCGAGACCGAGGACATCCGTGGCCATGTGATCACAACGGACGACGTGAGTGTGGTGATCCTGCAGGAGCGGGGTGGGGTACGGTATGTCCCGGTTGACCGGATCGAGGCGCAGGTGCTCTGCCCGACCGAGGACGAACTTCCCCGCTACCGGCTGTGGGTGTGGGGCTTCCACGTCGAGGATTCGCTGCTGGAGGGGCTGGGTCGGCGGGTACGGCCGGTCAACCGGGTGGACGCGGCCTGCCGGGCCGTCCCGAGCACGCCCTGATGGTCCGGGTGCGGCAGATCATGTCCCTTGTCCCACCCTTCGGGCGGTATGGGCGGGATCATGCCTTCCCTGTTACGGAGGATTTACCGAATATCCTGCCTCATTAGGCATTGATCTGCTTTGGGNTGGCTAGTAGCTTGTGCCCTGCTTCGTGATGTGAATCCGACGGCCTTTCGAGGAAGCAGGTCAACGCGGCATGGACGACGACCCGGTGGAAGAGATCGTGGAGGTTCTCGACGAACTCGAGGACGCGTTGGAGGAGATCGGCATCGACGTCGAACTCGACGGCGACTGATCCCGGCGGGGGTGGCACGCCACGANCCGCTGTCGATCCAGGGCCGTGCCGGATCCGGCCGACCCGGCACGTGCCGGGTCGGCCGGGAAGGACACCGCCAGACGGGTGAGGACGGGGCGAGGCCGGCGGCTCCGCGCCCGCCAAGACGACCGCCGACCGGCCCCACAGGCTCGGTCGGCGGTGTGACGAACGACGCGGGCGAGCGGTGGGTCAGACCCGGGCCCGCCGGGCCAGCCGCTCCGGGTCGAGGATGATGATGCTCTTGCCGTCCAGCCGCAGCCAGCCGCGCGAGGCGAAGTCGGCCAGCGCCTTGTTGACGGTCTCCCGGGAGGCGCCGACGAGCTGGGCGATCTCCTCCTGGGTGAGGTCGTGGGTCACCCGGAGCACCCCGCCGTCCCGGGTGCCGAACCGGCCCGCCATCTGGAGCAGGTTCTTCGCCACCCGGCCCGGCACGTCGGTGAAGATCAGGTCCGCCAGGCTGTCGTTGGTCCGGCGCAGCCGACGGGCGAGCACCCGCAGAAGCTGCTCGGCGATCTCCGGCCGGTTGTTCAGCCACGGCCGGAGTGCCTGCTTGCGCAGCCGGGCCAACCGGGTGTCGGTCACCGCGGTCGCGGTCGCCGTACGCGGACCCGGGTCGAAGAGGGACAGCTCGCCCACCATGTCCGACGGGCCCATCACGGCGATCAGGTTCTGCCGGCCGTCAGCGGCACGCCGGCCAACCTTGATCTTGCCGCTCAGCACAATATAGAGGCTGTCGCCCGGCTCGCCCTCGTTGAAGACGACCTCGCCCTTGCGGAACTCGACCGTCTCCATGTCCTTCGCGAGCGCCTCGGCAGCCTCCGGGTCCACACCCTGGAAGATCCCGCTGCGGGCCAGTACCTCGTCCATCGCGCACCTCCGCCTACGCGGGCCGTCGCCCCGGCCGAGTTCCCGGTCGGTGGTCCGCCGCGCGCCGCCAAGTCTAGGCGCATGTGAAGAGTAATCGGAGCAGCACCCCTGGAATCTTGATCTGCGACAGGCCCGGGCCGGCCGTACTGACCTGGGGCGACGTCCGGTTCCGCCCGGGCTGTGCCCGGGCGGGTGGCTCGGCCGGGCCGCCCGGGACGCGGCGACGGCGGCCCGGCCGGTCCCGTAGGGTCGGCCGGTGCGCTCCGAACCGGTGCTGACCACCCGCCACGAGGACGGGTGGGACATCCCGATCCTGGTCTGGCGGCTCGCGACCCCGGCGCTGGCGATCAGCTCGGGCCCGCTCGGCGGCGGACTCGGCGTACGGCACTGGGCACTGAACGCGACCGTGCCCATGTCGTACCGGCGCCCCGACCCGGACGTCCACCTGGCCGAGCTGGCCGACCGGCTCGACCTGCGCGGACCCGGCATCGGGCTGCTCACCGGCGTCGACGTGGCGGAGGTGGTGACCGCGACCGACGGCGGTGTCCGGGTCTGGGCCACGGTGGGGCTCGGCACGCCGATCTGGGCGGCCGTCCCGGCCGACGGCGACCCGGAGTCCACCCCGGCCCGGCCGGCGGTCGGCACGGTGAACATCGTCGCCCGGCTGCCGGTACGGCTCGGCGAGGCCGCCCTGGTCAACGCCGTGATGACGATCACCGAGGCGAAGGCTCAGGCGCTCCGGGAGTTGGGACTGCCCGCCACCGGCACCCCCACCGACGCGGTCGCCGTGCTCTGCCCACCCGACGGCCCGGCCGAGCCGTACGGCGGACCGCGGTCGCGGTGGGGCGCGCCGCTGGCGCGGGCGGCCCGCCAGGCGGTGTGGGTCGGCGGCTCGGCACCCTGCGTGCCCTGGTCCGACCGGCCGCCCCGGGCCGCCCGGCGGTGATCCGCCTCCCGCGTGCCACCGGTCGCCCGCCCGCCCGCACCATCCCGTGGCGGTCCGGTGCCGGTCCCGATCCGGCCGGTCGGGTCGGGCGGGCCGGAGNGGGCACCGAGGCCGGGGTCTGCCGGNTCGGGGGTCCGATTCCGCCCTGACGGCTGTCGCTCCGGTGGCCCGGCCCGGGTACTGTCTGCGGACGATGCAGGACAGCAATCCATCCATGCCAATGTCACGCCGCCCTCGGCGCTCCCGCCGGCAGGCCCCACTGGTGGTGCTCGCGGTACTGGCGGTACTGCTGGGCACCGGCGTGGCCGGTGTGGCGTTGGTCGACATGATGGGCGACGAACCGTCCGGGCCGGTGATCGTCGCGCCCGACCCGTCCGCCTCGGCAAAGCCCTCCGCGAGCGCCGAACCGGAACCGAAAGTCATCTCGATGTCGGCGACCGGGGACATCGTGCTGGGCAACGCCCCGCACCGGCTGCCCGCCAACGGCGGCAAGGGCTTCTTCGACTCGGTCAAGAAGGCACTCGCCGCCGACCTGGTCATGGGGAACCTCGAAGAGCCGCTGACCGACGACACCGGCACCTCCAAGTGCGGCGCGAACGCGACCCGCTGCTTCCAGTTCCGCGCGCCGCCGTCGTACGCCGCCCACCTCGCCGACGCCGGGTTCAAACTGCTGAACCAGGCGAACAACCACGGCTACGACTACGGCAAGGCCGGCTACGAGAACACCCAGAAGGCGCTGGAGAAGTACGACCTCAAGCACACCGGCGCGCCGGACCAGATCACCGTGGTCGACGTCGAGGGCGTCACCGTGGCGGTCGCCGGCTTCTCGTCGTACCCGTGGTCCAACAGCCTGACCGACATCGACGCGGCGAGGAGGGTCGTCGAGAAGGCGACGACGATGGCGGACCTGGTCGTCGTGCAGGTGCACATGGGGGCCGAGGGCTCCGACAGGACCCGGGTCCGACCCGGCACCGAGATGTTCCTCGGCGAGAACCGGGGCGACCCCATCGCGTTCTCACACGCCATGATCGATGCCGGTGCGGACCTGATCGTCGGCCACGGCCCACACGTGCTCCGCGGGATGGAGTTCTACAAGGGCCGACTGATCGCCTACAGCCTCGGCAACTTCGCCGGCGGCGGAAACACGCTCAGCAACAGCGGGCGACTCGGTTGGGGCGCCATCCTCAAGGTGTCGCTCAGGGCCGACGGGACCTGGGCCGGCGGGGAACTGATCTCCACCTACATGGACGGCGCGGGCAAGCCGACGGTCGACACCCAGAAACGGGCCCTGGGGCTGGTCCGGGAGCTGTCCAAGGCAGACTTCCCGAAGACCGGCGCGCGGCTCGCCGCCGACGGCACGATCTCGCCACCTCGTCAGGACACCTGACCGTGCCGGTAAACCGGGCCGGGTGACGCCCGGGGCCCGGCGCGAACGGCGGCCGCGGCGCGGCGGCGTAGGCTGGCCGACGTGAGCACGACAGGCGATACCGTCGGCCCCGCGACCGCGGCGGCCGGAGCCGGCACCGCCCGGATCGGCGCCCGGCGGTCGCGGCGTACCGTCGAATCCGACCTCGGGCTGACGCGGCGGGCCCGGCGGATCGGGCGGCTGCTGGCCGAGACCCATCCGGACGCCCACTGCGAGCTCGACCATGACGGGCCGCTGCAGCTGGCGGTCGCCACCATCCTCTCCGCCCAGTGCACCGACCAGCGGGTCAACGAGGTCACGCCGAAGCTCTTCGCCCGGTNCCCGACCGCCGCGGACTATGCCGGCGCGGACCGCGCCGAACTGGAGGAGATCATCCGGCCCACCGGATTCTTCCGGAACAAGGCGAACGCGCTGATCAGGCTCGGGCAGGACCTGGTGGAGCGGTACGACGGTCAGGTGCCGGGCCGGCTGGCCGACCTGGTGACCCTGCCGGGAATCGGGCGCAAGACCGCGAACGTGATCCTCGGCAACGCCTTCGGCGTCCCGGGGATCACCGTCGACACCCACTTCCAGCGGCTGGTCCGGCGCTGGGCCTGGACCACGGAGACCGACCCGGTCAAGATCGAGCACGCGGTCGGCGCCCTGTTCGAGCGACGTGACTGGACCATGCTGTCGCACCGGGTGATCTTCCACGGGCGGAGGGTCTGCCACGCGCGCAAGCCCGCCTGCGGCGCCTGCACCCTGGCGCGGTTCTGTCCCTCCTACGGGACCGGCCCCACCGACCCGGTCGCCGCGGCGAAGCTGCTCAAGGGTCCTCGGGCCCGGGAACTCGCGGCCCAGGCCGGGCTCGACCCCGACCTCGTGCCGGCGAAGGCCGTCGCCGCCGGCGACACGCCGTGAGCCGCCGACCCGGGTACCGTCGCCCGGCCCGCCGGCGGCCGAGACGGTCCCTGCTGCTCGGCGGCGCGCTCGTCACGACACTGCTGCTCACCACCGGCTGTTCGGGCGCCGACCCGTCGCCCCGGCGGTCCGCCCCGGCCACCCAGGGTGATGCGGTCACCACGTTCGCCGACTGCGCCACGCTGGCCGTGCCACCGAGTGCGCCGGGCCGGCCCCCCGCACCGAGCCAGACACCGGAACCGGACCGGACCGTCACGGCGGGGCGGACGACCGGGGCCACCCCGCCGGTACGCGCCCTGCCCGCGCTGTCCCTGCCCTGCCTGGTCGGCGACTCCGAGGTGCAGGTCGGGGAGCTGCGCGGGCCAGCGGTGATCAACCTCNGGGCCTCCTGGTGCCCACCGTGCCGCAGGGAGCTGCCCGCGTTCCNGCGTCTCTTCGCTCGGGCGGACGGCACGGTACGCGTGATCGGGGTGAACACCCGGGACGACCGGGCCGCGGCGCAGTCGATCGGCGCGGACCTCGGCCTCCGCTTTCCCAGCCTCTTCGACCCCGACCAGCGACTGCTGCGCCACGCCCCGCGCCCGCTCCTGCCGGTCACCTTCTTCGTCGACGAGCAGGGCCGGATCCGACACCAGGACCAGACGGGCGCGTTGGACGACGCGGAACTCGCCCGCCTGGTCCGCCAGCATCTGGGGGTGACGGTGCCGTCGTGACCGAACGCCAACTCCCACCCTGGTGCGAGCCCCTGCTCACCCGGGTCCGGTCGGCTCGGGCCGAGGACTTCACCCGGCTGCGCACCCCGGCCAGTGGCGGGCGGCCCAGCGCCGTCCTCGTCCTGCTCGGCGAGGACCCGGCGCACGGGCCGGACGTGTTGCTCCTGCAGCGGGCCGCCACGCTCCGGACCCACGCCGGGCAGCCCGCCTTCCCCGGCGGGGCCAGCGACCCGGGCGACGCGGACGCGGCGGCGACCGCGCTGCGCGAGGCGTACGAGGAGGTCGGGCTCGACCGCGGCAGTGTCACCGTCCTGGCCGAGCTGCCCCGGCTGTGGATCCCGGTCAGCAACTTCGTGGTCACCCCGGTGCTCGCCTGGTGGCACCGGCCCCACCCGGTGCATCCCCGGGAACCCGCCGAGGTGGCGCACGTGGCCCGGCTGCCCGTCGCCGAACTGGCCGAGCCGGCCAACCGTGTCCGGGTACGCCACCCCAGCGGCTGGGTCGGCCCCGCCTTCCAGGTGCGCGGCATGCTGGTCTGGGGGTTCACCGCCGGGGTGCTCGCCACCCTGCTCGACATGGCGGGGTGGGCCCGGCCCTGGCCGCAGGACCGGGTGCTGAACCTGCCGCCGACGGGTACGGCGGCCCCGGCGACCGGATCGGGCNCGCCNATCGGTCCTCACGCCGCCGGGCAGCGGTAGCGAGGCGACGGATCGGTCNNCGCCGCACGGCGGGCTGGATTCTCAGGTCCGCCCCGTACCCTGAACAGGTGTCGGTGGTGGATGTCGTCCTGGTCCTGCTCATGCTGCTGTTCGCGATCAGCGGGTACCGGCAGGGCTTCCTCGTCGGCTTGCTCTCCTTCACCGGCTTCTCCGGAGGCGCGCTGATCGGGCTGCAGGTCGCCCCGCTCGTCGCCGAGCAGGTCTCCAACGGCGCGACCCGGGTGGTGATCGCGCTGGTCGCGGTCTTCGGACTGGCGGTGCTGGGGCAGGCCGCCGCCGGCTGGCTCGGCTCGCATCTGCGACACGCGATCAGCAGCAGGACCGGCCGGACCCTGGACGACATCGGCGGCGCGATCGTCTCACTGCTCGCCGTGCTGCTGGTGGCCTGGCTGGTCGCGGTTCCCCTGGCCTCCTCCTCGCTGCCCTGGCTGAACAGCGCCGTACGCAACAGCGTCGTGCTGAACGTGGTGGACCGCAGCCTGCCGTCACAGGCGCAGGCCCTGTCCCGGGCGCTGCGGGACGCGATCGACACCAACGGCTTCCCGGAGGTCTTCGGCGGGCTCACCCCGACCCGGTCCCGCCAGGTGGCGTCACCCGACCCGGCGCTGGCCGGGTCGCAGNTGGTCGTCAACGGCCGGCGGTCCGTNGTCAAGGTGCTGGGCAACGCCCCCAGCTGCTCGCGGCGGATCGAGGGCTCCGGTTTCGTCTACGCCGACCAGCGGGTGATGACCAACGCGCACGTGGTCGCCGGCACCCGGAGCGTCTCGATCGAGGTGAACGGCAGCCGGCACAGCGCCCGGGTGGTCGTCTACGACCCGGACCGGGANCTCGCCGTGCTCTACGTACCCGGGCTGTCGGCACCGGCCATGCCGTTCGCGACCCGGCAGGCGGCGATCGAGGACGACGCCGTCGTGCTCGGGTACCCGTTGGACGGTCCGTACAACGCGCAACCCGCCCGGATCCGTGACGTGGGCGAGATTCCGGGCCCGAACATCTACGAGTCGGGACGGGTCGTTCGGGAGATCTACACGATCCGCGGTCTGGTCCGCAGCGGGAACTCCGGCGGGCCGCTGGTGGCCCCGGACGGCACCGTGCTCGGCGTGATATTCGCGGCGGCGGCCGACGACCGTAACACCGGGTTCGCGGTGACCGCCAACGAGGCCCGGTCCACGGCGGTGGCCGGCCTGGGCCGTACCCGGTCGATCAGCACCGGCGCCTGCACCTGAGCCGGTGTCCGTCCGCCGCGCCGTTCGCGTGGCGCNTGACCNTCGATCCGCGTGCCCGTCGCCGCGGTCAGCCGGTCCGGCGCCGTCGGCGGACGAACGGGCGGACCGTGACGGCGGCGCCGAGCACGGCCAGGATCACCAGGGCGCCGCTGCCGACCAGTCCGCCCGGCATGCCCGGGTTCCGGTCGCCGGCCGGCTCNGCCGCCCAGGTACCCGAGCGACCGGAGGCGGCGGCGCCGATCTNGTCACGTTCGTCGTCCGCCGGCTCGTCGGACGACTCGTGGCCCGGCGCGGCGCCGAAACCGGCGACGCCCGGCGGCGCGGCGTCGTCGTCGAGCGGATTGCGCTCGACGGCCGAGACCTGGCCCCTGAGGGCGGCGACCGGGTCGACGACGCCGAAGCCGTACAGGTCGTCCCGGCCGGGGGCCCCGACGTCCCGGGCGGTGCTGATCAACCGGTTCACCACGTCGGCGGCGGACATGTCGGGCCAGTGCGACCGCACCAGGGCGGCGGCGGCGGCCACCAGCGGTGCGGCGAAGCTCGTCCCCTGGACCCGCCAGAACCCACCGCCGGGTCGCGCCCCCGTCAGGCCGGTCGCCGGAGCCGCGAGTACGGTCTCCGGGCCGGTGATCGCACCGGACCAGAGGGTGTCACTCTGCCGTTCCAGCCCGGTCACGGCGACCACTCCCGGCTCCCGCGCCGGGTACCAGACGTCGCTGCCGGACGACGCGCTGATGTTGCCGGTACAGGCGACCACCACCACGTCCCGGGCGAAGGCGTAGTCGAGCGCGGCGGCCAGCGCGGGGCTCTTCCCGACGCCGCCGAGGGACAGGTTGACGACCTGTGCACCGTTGTCGACCGCCCACCGGACGCCCCTCGCGACGATCAGGGCGTCGTCGTAGCGGTTCTCCTCATCGAGGACCCGTACCGGCAGGATCTTGGCCTTGGGGGCGAGCCCGACGACACCGCGGGTGTCGTCACCACGGCCGGCGATCAGTCCGGCCACCGTGGTGCCGTGTCCCACCGGGTCCGTCCGGCCGTCACCCGTTCCGGCGACCAGGTCGATGCCGGGCAGGACCTGCCCGGCGAGGTCGGGGTGACCGGCGTCGACACCGGAGTCGACGACCGCGACCGTCACCCCCTCGCCCGTCGACACCCGCCAGGCGTCCCTGGCGTGGAACAGGTCCAGCTGCCACTGCTCGTCGCGGATGGCGTCGGTCGGGATGGGCAACCCCACGAGGTACGTCGCCGGCACGGCGGCGGGCCCGGGCGCGGCGGCGGCAGTCGGAACCGGGCAGACCAGCGACGTGACGACCCCGGCGATGGCGAGCACCGCCGACCCGGTGATCCGGGCGACGGCACGTCGGTCTCGATGCGACAGCCTGGTCACAGCCTCGCCATTTCACCACGGGGGACACATGATGCACGGAGATTACCCCGTTTCACCCCCGTGGCGGGCGAAACCCCGCCGACGCGAAGGCACGAACCGCCCACCCTCTCCCGTGGCGGGAGGCCGGTGCGGCTCACGTGGGTGGCAGGTACGCGAGCTGCACCAGGCGTACGCCCTCCTTCCGGGTGACCAGCCGACCGCGGCCAGGAGGCATCGGCGACGGCCGGACCCCCTGGATCAGCGCGCCCTCGTCCTTGTTGCCGGACATCACCAGGCCGGGCGAGTCGAGCTCCCGGAGCCGCTGGATGATCGGCTCGTAGAGCGCACGGGACGCCCCACCCGAGCGTCGGGTGATCACCAGGTGCAACCCGACGTCCCGGGCCTGTGGGAGGTACTCGGCCAGCGGCAGCAGCGGGTTGTTCGGACCGGTGGCGACCAGGTCGTAGTCGTCGACCAGCACGAACAGCTCTGGCCCCTGCCACCACGAGCGGTCCCGCAACTGCTGTGGGGTGACGTCCGGCCCGGGCAGCCGGCGCTGCATGTAGCCGGCGACGGACTCGATCAGCTCGGCCGTGCCGGCGGCGGCGGTGCCGTACCCGATCAGGTGGTCGGTCTGGATCGCACCCAGCAGGCTGCGCCGGTAGTCGACCAGGATCACCCGAACCTGCTCGGGTGCGAACCGGTTGGTGATCGAGGTGGCCAGCGCCCGCAGGAAGGACGACTTGCCGCATTCCGCGTCGCCGAAGAGCAGGAAGTGCGGCTCCGTGGCGAAGTCGACCACCACCGGCTGCAGGTCGGTCTCGGCGATACCGATCGGGATCCGCAGCCCGGAGGTCCCGGACATGTCCAGGTCGCTGTAGTTCAGCACCGGCGGGAGCAGCCGGACCCGCGGCGCCCGGGCGCCACTCCAGTTGCTGGCGACCGCCTTCACCAGCGCCGGCGTCTGCCCGCCGAGGCTGGACAGCTCCGGCAGCGCGGTGAGGAAGTGCAACTGCTCGGCGGTGATGCCGCGACCCGGGACCTGCGGCACGTTCGCCGCCGCCTTACGGCCGATCATCGAGTCGGTCGGGTCACCGAGGCGCAGCTCCAGCCGGGAACCGAAGAGGTCCCGGATCGCCGGCCGGAAGTCCATCCAGCGGGGTGCCGTGGCGACCACGTGCAGGCCGTACGACAGGCCCCGGGTGGCGAGGTCGGTGATCGGCCCCTCCAGGTCCTCGTACTCGCCCCGCAGGGTCGGCCAACCGTCGACGACCAGGAAGACGTCGCCGAACGGGTCCGCACCGACCCCCACCCCGCCGGCGGAGGCACGCCGCTTGCGGTACGCCGCCATCGACTCGATACCCAGCTCGGCGAAGCGCTGCTCACGAGTGGCGAGCAGGGTGGTCATCTCACCGACGGTACGCCGCACCGCCGCGCTGTCCATCCGGCCGGCCACACCGCCGACGTGCGGCAGGTCGCGCAGTGTGCCGAGCGAGCCACCACCGAAGTCGAGGCAGTAGATCTGGACCTCGGCCGGGGTGTGGGTCAGCGCCAGACCGCAGATCAGGGTCCGCAGCAGGGTCGACTTGCCGGACTGCGGGCCGCCGACCACGGCGACGTGCCCGGCGCTGCCCTCCAGCGACAGCCAGAGCAGGTCGCGGCGCTGCTCGAAGGGCTTGTCGACCAGCGCCACCGGTACCTGGAGGGCGCCGTGCAGCTCGGGGTTGCTGAAGGTGAGTCCGCGGGCCGGGTCGGTGACCACCGAACCGAGGATCTCGTCGAGCGCCGGTGCCTGCGACAGCGGCGGCAGCCAGACCTGGTGGGCCGGCGGTCCCTGGCCGACCAGCCGGTTGACGATGACGTCGAGCAGGGTCGGCGCGGTGGGGTCCTCCTTGGCCGGCTGCGGCTTCTCCGGCACCACCGGCTTGGGCACCGGCACGTAGTGGGTCGAGTACGGCAGCAGCTTCGGCCCGGTGTGGCCCTGGGCGCCGGGCCCGCTGCCGCTGGCCTTGCGGTAGGGGCCGGAGACGTACGCCGCCTTGAACCGCTGCAGCGGCTCGGTGCCGTACTTCAGGTAGCCGTGGCCCGGCGCGCGGGGAAGCTCGTACGCGTCCGGAACGCCCAGCACCGCGCGGGACTCCAGGGCCGAGAAGGTCCGCAGGCCGATCCGGTACGACAGGTGGGTGTCCAGGCCGCGCAGCCGACCCTCCTCCAGGCGCTGCGAGGCGAGCAGCAGGTGCACCCCGAGCGACCGACCGACCCGACCGATCTGCACGAAGAGGTCGATGAAGTCGGGCTTGGCGGTGAGCAGCTCGGAGAACTCGTCGCAGATGATCAGGAGCGAGGGCAGCGGGGCGAGCGCGGCACCGCCGGCCCGTGCCTGCTCGTACTCGATGATGTTGGGGTAGTTGCCGGCCTTGCGCAGCAGCTCCTGTCGCCGGTTCAGCTCACCGCTGATCGCGTCGACCATCCGGTCGACCAGGGGGAGCTCGTCGGCCAGGTTGGTGATGACCGCGGCGGTGTGCGGCAGCCGGTCCAGCGAGGCGAAGGTCGCACCACCCTTGAAGTCGACCAGGACGAAGTTGAGCACCTCGGAGGAGTGGGTGGTGGCAAGGCCGAGGACGAGGGTGCGGAGCAGCTCGGACTTACCGGAACCGGTGGCACCGATCAGCAGGCCGTGCGGACCCATACCGTCCAGTGAGGACTCTTTCAGGTCGAGCTCGATCGCACCGCCGTCGGCGCCGATACCGATCGGCACCCGCAGCTTGTCGCGGTTGGGGCGCGGCGCCCACGCCTGGGCGACGCTGAAGGTCTCCGGATCACCGATGCCGAGCAGGTCGCCGAGGGTCATCTCGGTGGTGAGCGGGGCGTCGGAGGATGCCTTCGAGGCGGCGGCGAGCCGCAGCGGCGCGAGCCGCCGGGCGACCGCCTCGGCCTCCTCGACGCTCAGCCGGTCCGGGATGCCGACCTCGGCCTGACCGTCCATCGAGTAGGTGTACAGCCGCCCGTCGGCGATCTCGAGGACCAGCATCGTGCGGTCCAGCAGCCGGGGCGGCGGGCTGTCCAGGTCGATGATGGTGACCGCGTCGATACCGCTGTCGCCGCCGAGATAGCTGGCACCGTTCAGGTCGCCGCCGTCGAGGATGATGACGACGTGCGGGCCGTCGGTCGCCGGGCCGGACAGACTGAACCGGGACCGGTTGCCGACCACGTCGTCGATGAGTTTCTCCAGCTCCACCCCGGAACTGGCGACGAGACGGACCGGACCGAGCGCGTCGACCTCGGTGGGGTGGTGGGCATGTGGCAGCCACTTGACCCACTCCCAGCGGGCGCGTCGCTCCGGGCCGGCGCAGACCGCGATCAGCAGTTCCTCGGGAGCGTGGAAGACCGACAGTTGGGCGAGCATCGCGCGGACCAGCGCCTGGGCGTCGCCGCCGGCCGGGTCACCGGACTGGTCGCGACCGCCCGGGGCGGTGCGGATGAAGACCCGGGCGAAGCCGCGCATGGAGAGCGCCACCGGCAGGTCCGGCACCACCGAGTACGCGTCGAGGAACCGGCGCAGCGCGCCGGCGGTCATCGGCTCCAGGTCCTCCAGCGGCCGGGTCACCGGGGGCACCAGCGGGGTGGCGAGGGTCTGCGGGCCCACCGCGACGCGGACCACGCCGAAGTCGCCGTCGCCGGGCCGGCGTTCCCAGACCCGGTAACTGCCCACGGTGGACCAGAGCTGGGCCGGGTCGGGGTGCCGGTAGAACAGGCCCTCGCGCTGCTTGGCGGCGGTCTCCCGGACCCGGCGGCGCAGGGTCGCCAGGTGCCGCAGGTACTCGCGGCGGGCCGCCATCATCTCCGACTTCTTCGGCGAGCCCGCGGCGCTGCCCCACGACGACGCCACCATGGCGAGTGTGGAGATGCCGAACATCGCGCCGACGACGTACGAGTAGGTGCCGCCGCCGCGGCCGAACATCATCGCCATCGCGACGGAGCCGCCGAGCATCGGCAGCACCATCATCATCTGCTGCCAGCGGCNGCCGGTGGTCTGGGGGATCTCCGGCGGGGCCTCCACCACCAGTTCGCCCGTCGGGATCTCCGGAGCGGGACGCCGCGGAGGGCGCTTGATGACGACCGTGGTCATCGCGCACCTCCGCCGAGCCGACCTGCGGTGTCGTGCCGTGACCGATCGCGCGTCCGGGGCACCGTGCCGCGCCGTCGGGCGCGTACGGCGTCACCCGGCCGCGGGCTCCCCGTGTCCATGTGAGACCTCCCCTGGGCCCGCGCCGATGGAGTCGACGTTCCGGTGCGGGCGGGCGAAGCGACGGTGTTTCGTCGCGGATGTCCTCGTGCTCGGTCGGACGAGCGAGCACCATCCTAGGTAAAGTGCGGTCGTCCGCGCAGCCATGGGTTGCCCCCTCTATGGAGGACTGTCGATGAGTACCGGGCTCGCCCGCGTCACGATCAGCGCACCGCAACGACGGGTCGACGTCGCGTTGCCCGAACATCTGCCGCTGGCAGAGCTGCTGCCCGAGGTGCTCCGGCACGCGGGGGAGGGCCTCGCCGACGACGGCGAGAAACACGGTGGCTGGCTGCTGCGCCGGACCGACGGCGAGCCGCTCTCCCCGGGCAAGGCCCTGCTGCCGCAGGGGGTGCGCGACGGCGACATCCTGCACCTCGTGCCGGCCCGTGCACAGTGGCCGGAACTGGAGTACGACGACGTCGTCGAGGCGATCGCCGACGGCGCACGACGCCGGGGCAGTGCCTGGGCGGGCCGGAACACCCGGATCGCCACCCTGAGCGCCGCGGGCGGCCTGCTCGCCGTCGGGCTGTTCACCGTGATCGCCGGCGCTCCCGGGTGGGAGCTCGGCGCCTTCGTGGCGCTCGGCGCCGCCGTCNTGCTCATGCTCGGCGCGGTGATCGCCTCGCGGGCGTACGGCGACGCGGTCGCCGGCGGCGCCCTCGGCGCGTACGCGATGCCCTTCGCCTTCTTCGGCGGCGCCCTGCTGGTCACCTCCGGCGACCCGGTCGGTGTCCTCGCACCGCTGCGCTGGCTCGGTGCCCCGGAGGCGCTGGCCGGCTCGGTGGCCCTGCTGCTGAGCGCCGTGCTGGGGATGGTCGGGGTGGCGTCCGGCCTACGGGTCTTCGCCGCCGGTGTCTCGGTCGGCCTGCTCGGCGCGCTGACCGCGCTGCTCGGCTTCGTGCTTCCGGCCGGGGGTGCGGCCGCGATCCTGATGGCGGCGCTCGTCTGCGCCATCGGCCTGCTGCCGCTGCTGGCGATCCGGTTCGGCAAGCTGCCGATGCCGCCGATCACGCTTCCGACCGGCGCGGAGGCCGCCGAGGGGTTCCGGGCGGCCAGTCCTGGCAACCAGAGCGGGGTGAGGGAACGGCCCGNCCGGGCGCGGGTCTTCGCGGCGGTCGCCCGGACCGAGGAGATGCTCACCGGCATGCTGGTCGGGCACGCGGTACTGGCGGTGACGGCCGCGTTGCTGCTGGTCGTCTCGGGCGGCTTCGCCGGCCGCCTGATGGTCGCGGTCTCCGCCGTCGCCCTCCTGCTGCGCTCCCGGCTCTTCGTCACGATCCGGCAGCGGGTCCCGCTGGTGGTCGCCGGGGTGGTCTCCGCGGTGGTGCTCGGGATCGCGCTGCTGCTGCGGCTCGACGAGACCGGCCTGCTCCTGCTCGCCGCCGGAGGTCTGGTCGCGGCGCTGGTCGTGGTCGCGGCCGGGGCGACGTACTCGAAGCGGGAGCCGGGGCCGTACCTGGGACGGGCCGCCGACATCCTCGACACCCTGATGGTGGTCGCGGTGGTGCCGGTCGCCTGCGCGGTACTGGGTCTGTACGGCCGGGCCCGCGGCCTGGTCGGCTGACGCGGCCAGCCGTTCGTACCGCTCGCGGCCAGGGACGAAACCGGCCGGCGCACCCTCTCGGGTGTGCCGGCCGTTCGGGCGTCCTGTTGGCTCAGTGTGCCGTCTTGCCCCGTTCGAGACTCTCCTGGTACCGGCGGAACGAGGTGCGGATCTCCGCCTCGGCCTCGACGCGTCCCACCCAGGTGGCACCCTCGACCGACTTGCCCGGCTCAAGATCCTTGTACACCTCGAAGAAGTGCTGGATTTCCAGCCGGTCGAACTCGCCGAGGTGGTGGATGTCCCGGAGGTGCTCCTGACGCGGGTCCTCGTACGGCACGCAGAGGNCCTTGTCGTCACCGCCCTTCTCGTCCTTCATCCGGAACATGCCGATGGTCCGGCAGCGGATGAGGCAGCCTGGAAACGTGGGTTCGGGGACCAGCACCAGAGCGTCGAGAGGATCACCGTCCTCGCCCAGCGTGCCCTCGATGAAGCCGTAGTCCGCGGGGNACTGCGTCGAGGTGAAGAGCGTTCGGTCCAGCCGGATTCGGCCGGTCGCGTGGTCGACCTCGTACTTGTTGCGGTGACCCTTGGGGATCTCAACCGTGACGTCGAAATCCATCTCGCACGCTCCCTCGTTTGCCGGCGCTGGCCAACGGAACCACAACGGCACTCACCGGCGCGGGTGATCTGGCGAATTCGCCGTCCGCGGCGGCGGCCGTGCGGTGTTCGGACCAAAGTAGTGTCACCTAGTCGTGTCACGACGGGGAGGAGGGGCCGGTGGGGAGTGAAGATTCACACTCGGGCATGACTGACGACGATCCGGCGAAGCCGCCGGCGCGGGATCGTGCGGTGACCTCCGAAGCTGACGATTCACAAACCCAACCGGCGGCCACCTCGGATGCCGACCGCACGGTGGCGTTTCCGGTTTCGGGTGCCGGGTCTGCTGCCGGGTCTGGGGTGTCGGGGGCGGCCTCGGAGGGTGACCGTGCGGTGGCGGTGCCCGGGTCGGATGGCGAGCGTACGGTGGCGTTTCCGGTTTCGGGTGCGGTCCCGCCCGCGCCGGATTCCGGGTCTGCGGCGTCGGGGGCGGCCTCGGACGGCGAGCGTACGGTGGCGTTTCCGGTTTCGGGTGCGGTCCCGCCCGCGCCGGGTGCCGGCCCTGCCGACGCCCCGCCGCCGCAACGGCCGCGCCGNCCCAACCGGNTGGTCGTCGTNCTCGCAGGCGTTCTTGTTCTCGTCCTCGGCGCGGCTGGTGTGGCCGTCGTCCGTTCCGGCCCGGTCGCCTCCTGGCTGGGCACCTCGCCCACCACACGCGCGGCTGACGCCGACCCGACCGAACCACCACCCCCGCCGGTGTTGGCGCCCGCCGCCGCGAACGCGCCGGCGCCGACCCCGGACGGCGTACGCGCCGCGCTGGATCCCCTGGTCGGGAACGGNNCCCTGGGTGACGCGGTGAACATCTCGGTCGTCGACCCGGCCAGCGGGGTNGTGCTGTACGAACAGGGCCAGGAGACNCCGACCGTCCCGGCGTCGACCGCGAAGCTGGTCACCGCCGCGACCGCGCTGGTCGCCCGCGGCCCCGCGTACCGGATCACGACCCGGGTGGTCGCCGGAGCGCNGCCGGGCGAGGTCGTGGTCGTCGGCGCCGGGGACCCGACCCTGGCGGTCACCGGCACCGGGTGGTACCCGGGTGCGGGCCGGCTCGACGATCTCGCCGAGCAGGTGAAGAAGGCCCTCGGTGCCACGAAGCCGACCAGGGTGATCGTCGACGGCAGCCTCTTCTCCGGTCCGGAGGTCGGACCCGGCTGGGACTCTGACGCGACGACCGGCGGGTTCGGTGCGAAGATCACGGCGTTCATGACCGACGGCGCCCGGATCAACCCGAAGGACCCCGGCCGGGGGCAGGCCCGCCACTCGGATCCGGACATGGCCGCCGGCCGGGCCTTCGCCAAGCTGCTCGGACTGCCCGCCTCGGCGGTGGCCGAGGGAACCGCGCCGGCCGGGGGCACGACGGCCTCCACCGGGCCCGGTCCGGGCGGGGACGTCCCCGCCCCCGGGACCGAGCTGGGTCGGGTGGAGTCGCCGCCACTGCTCCGCCTGGTCGAGTTCATGCTGGAGGACAGCGACAACGTGATCGCCGAGGCGCTGGCCCGGCAGGTGGCGCTGGCCCGGGGCAGGCCGGCCTCGTTCGAGGCGGCGGCGACCGCGATGAACGAGGTCGTCGCCGAGCTCGGGCTTCCCGCCGAGGAGAGTCACCTCGTCGACGGCAGCGGCCTGTCCCGGGCGAACCGGCTCACCCCCGGTCTGCTGACCGACCTGCTCACCCTCGCCGCCCGGGGCACCCGGCCCGAGCTGGGCGCCCTGTTCTCGGGCATGCCGGTGGCGGCCTGGTCGGGCTCACTGCGCGACCGCTACGGTGACGCGCACCCGACCGCCACGGGCGCCGGGACGGTCCGGGCCAAGACCGGCACGCTGAGCGGGGTGCATGCGATCTCCGGAGTGGTGACCACGGCCGACGGTCGGCTGCTCGTCTTCGCGATCCTCGCCGACAGGGTGCCCGGCGGCACCGACGAGGCCCGGGTGGCGCTGGACCGGATCGCCTCCGCCCTCGCCGCCTGCGGCTGTCGTTGACAAGCTACGCCGGCCGGCCCGGCTCGGGTCCGCCTCGCGGCCCGCGCCGTCCCGCCCACCGGATCCGACGCTCGTCGCGCCACGGTGGGGTTACCCCGTGCCGGGTACGGTGGGTGCATGGCGCAGTTCGTGGACTGGGGTCTGGCCGCCGCCACCGCCGGCGCGTTGGGGAAGTCGGGGCCACGGGTCTCCCTTGACGAGGCCACCGAGGTGGTCGCCGATCTGCGGCGGTTGACGGACGAGGCCGCCGGTCACGTGCTGGAGTACACCGGGCTGCGCCCCCAGGTCGCGCATCCGCCGGTGCGCGTGGTGGACCGGCGGGACTGGGCGGCGGCCAACATCGCCGGACTGCGTGAGGTGGTCGACCCGCTGATCACCCGTCTCTCCGGGGACAAGCCGCCGGGAGCGTTCACGGACGTGATCGGGTCGCGGCTGACCGGCGCACAGGTCGGCACGGTGCTGGCCTACCTCTCCGGCCGGGTGCTCGGCCAGTACGAGGNCTTCTCGGCCGATCCCGGTCAACTGCTGCTGGTCGCGCCGAACATCGTCGAGGTCGNGCGGAAGCTGCGGGCCGAGCCGCGGGACTTCCGCCTCTGGGTCTGCCTGCACGAGGTCACCCACCGCACGCAGTTCACCGCCGTGCCCTGGATGCGCGGGCACTTCCTCGGCGAGGTGCAGGCGTTCGTCGACGCGGCACAGGCGGGCGGCGACAGCTTCCTCGACCGGCTCCGCCGGGGCATCGGCTCGCTCGCCGACGCGGTCCGCGACCCCGACGGCCGGGTCAGCGTGTTGGACCTCGTCCAGACGCCTGGCCAGCGTGCCGTGTTGGATCGGCTGACCGCGCTGATGACGCTGCTTGAGGGGCACGCGGAGTTTGTCATGGACGGCGTCGGGCCGGAGGTCATCCCGAGCGTCGAGACGATCCGCGCCAGGTTCAACCGCCACCGGGAGTCGGGCAACCCGCTCGAAAGGGCGCTCCGCAAGCTCCTCGGCATCGACGTGAAGCTGCGGCAGTACGCCGAGGGCCGCAAGTTCGTCCACGGCGTCGTGGAGCGGGTCGGGATGGACGGGTTCAACAAGGTCTTCAGCTCGCCGCTCACCCTGCCCCGGCTCGACGAACTCGGTGATCCCGACGCCTGGGTCGCCCGGGTGCACGGCTCGGCCGCCCCGGCCGCCGGCTGAGCGGCGCGGCGATGGCCACCGTACCGCCACCGGTGGCGGCCGTGCGGGTCGCCGTCCGGCGGGCGCTGGTCGGCGTACCGCCGCAACGGCCGGTCCTGGTCGCCTGCTCCGGCGGGGCCGACTCGCTGGCCCTGGCCGCCGCCACCGCCTTCGTCGCCCCGCGACTGGGGATCACGGCCGGACTGGTCAGCGTCGACCACGGCCTGCAACCGGGCTCGGACCAGCGGGCGACCCAGGTGGTCAAGTGGGCGGCCGAGCAGGGCTTCTCGCCGGCCGAGGTGGCGACCGTCGAGGTCGCCGGCCGGCCCGGGGGGCCGGAGGCGGCGGCGCGGGACGCGCGCTACCAGGCACTGGTTGCGCTGGCGCACCGGTACGGCGCCTCCACGGTGCTGCTCGGGCACACCCGGGACGACCAGGCGGAGACGGTGCTGCTGGCGCTGGCCCGGGGGGCCGGGCCGCGCGGCCTGGCCGGGATGCCGGCGCGCCGGGAGGTCTCCGGCGTGGTGCTGTCCCGACCGCTGCTGGAGGTTTCCCGGGAGCAGACCCGGGCGGCGTGCGCGCTGCTCGGGTTGACCCCGTGGGAGGACCCGCACAACGTCGACGACCGGTACGCGCGGGCCCGGGTCCGGGCCGAGGCCCTGCCCGCGTTGGTCCGCGCTCTGGGCCCGAAGGTACTGGACAACCTGGCCCGGACCGCCCGGCTGGTCGCGGCCGACAACGCCGTGCTCGACGACCTCGCCGCGGCGGGCTACGCGCGGGCGCGGACCGGGTCGACTCCGGCGGACCGGGCGGACGGGCCCCCCGCCGCGCTGGCCGTCGCGGTCCTGGCCGGGCTGGCACCGGCGGTGCGGACCCGGGTCCTGCACCGGTGGGCCCGGGAGCTGGGAGCGGCGCCGGCCGCGCTGTCCCACCGGCACGTCGCCGCGCTCGATGCTCTGGTGATGTCGTGGCGGGGCCAGGGGCCGGTGTCGCTGCCCGGCGGCATCCGGGTCGGCCGGTGCGGCGACCGGCTGGTCGCCGGCTGAGTNGNCCGGCGNGGCGACCGGCTGGTCGCCGGCTGAGTCGNCCGGCGNGGCGAGCGGTGGGGGCCGCGTGTCTGGTGCGTGCGGTAGCCGCCTGGTTACCGCGACGGGAGCGACGTCGGGAACGGCCGCCCCGGCGACGGGCCCGAACCGCCGTACGGCAGGCTAGGCAGCATGGCTCAGGGCTCCTGGTACGACGCCGACATCGACCGCGTGATCATTTCTGAGGAACAGATCCGGGAAAAGATTGCGGAACTGGCCAAACAGGTCGCGGCGGACTACGCCTCGGTGGACAACGGTCTCCTGCTGGTGGGGGTGCTCAAGGGCGCCGCCATGTTCATGGCCGACTTCGCCCGGGAGCTCGGCCGGCACGGGCCGCCCACCGAGATCGAGTTCATGGCACTCTCCTCGTACGGCCAGGGCACCACCTCCTCCGGCGTGGTGCGCATCCGCAAGGATCTGGACCGGGACATCACCGGCCGGCACGTCGTCGTGGTCGAGGACATCATCGACTCCGGCCTGACCCTCAACTGGCTGCTTCGGTACCTGGAGTCGCGCAAGGCGGCCAGCGTCGAGGTCGTCGCGTTGTTCCGCAAGCCGGACGCGATCAAGGTCTCGGTGCCGCTCAGGTACGTCGGNTTCGACATCCCGAACGAGTTCGTCGTCGGCTACGGCCTCGACTTCGCNGAGCGGTACCGCGAGGTGCCGTACGTCGGGGTGCTGAAGCCCGAGGTGTACAACCGATCCTGACGCCGTCGTCCCGTCGTCTCCTGGTCGNGCGGTTCGGTCCGTTCTGACCGTCTTGGTCACCGTCGCCGACATGTGGGGGGACGTTCAGCGCGTTCCCAGGAATCGCGGTTACGGTATGCGGTGGTGGCGCGGAGCACCCCGCGCCGGGTCTCCTGCCCCGCCGAGCCGGACAGGTGCCGGCGGCGAGGGCCGGTGACCGAGGCCGGGTTCCGTCGCCACCGGGCGCGGGGACCTGTCACCCCGGGGGCTCGCGGGCTCGCTCCTCGCGTTCACGGTGTACGGTCGAATGACCGCGGCGCGACACGAAGCGCCCGGTGTCGGAACCGCCCCGCACGGGAGGTTCCGGCGGCGACAGGTAGGCAAACCAGACGATCAGGACGTCGATCAGGAGGGTCCGGGCGTCGCGGCGCTCGACAACAGCATGGAACGTACGCGTTTCTTCCGCCGGCCGGTGGTCTGGATCATCCTGGTGATCATCGGCGCGATCGCGCTCAGCTCATTCTTCAGCGGTGGTCCGAGCTACCACAAGGTCGACACCACGGTGGCGCTCGACCAGCTCAACAAGGGCGGCATCGAGAAGGCTGTCTTCCAGGACAAGGAGCAGACACTCAAGCTCGACCTGGCACAGCCCGCCAAGNTCGGTGACACCGAGACCGACCGGATTCAGACCCAGTTCCCGTACGAGGTCGGCGACGAGATCTGGAACCAGGTGCTCGCGGCGAAGGCGGCCAACCGGATCACCGGACCGGCCGACACCGAGGTCTCCGGCGACAACCTGCTCGTGTCGCTGTTGATCAACCTGCTGCCCATCGCGATCCTGGTGATCCTGCTGCTGCTCTTCATGTCGCAGATGCAGGGTGGCGGCTCCCGCGTGCTCAACTTCGGCAAGTCCAAGGCCAAGATGATCACCAAGGACACGCCGAAGACCACCTTCGCCGACGTCGCGGGCGCGGACGAGGCCGTCGAGGAGCTGCAGGAGATCAAGGACTTCCTGCAGAACCCGGCGAAGTACCAGGCCCTCGGTGCCAAGATCCCCAAGGGCGTGTTGCTCTTCGGCCCGCCCGGTACCGGTAAGNCCCTGCTGGCCCGGGCCGTGGCCGGCGAGGCCGGGGTGCCCTTCTACTCGATCTCCGGTTCCGACTTCGTCGAGATGTTCGTCGGTGTCGGCGCCAGCCGGGTCCGCGACCTGTTCGAGCAGGCCAAGGCGAACGCGCCGGCGATCGTCTTCGTCGACGAGATCGACGCGGTCGGCCGGCACCGCGGCGCGGGGATGGGCGGTGGCCACGACGAGCGGGAGCAGACGCTCAACCAGCTCCTGGTGGAGATGGACGGCTTCGACACCAAGGGTGGCGTGATCCTGATCGCCGCGACCAACCGGCCGGACATCCTCGACCCGGCGCTGCTGCGGCCGGGCCGGTTCGACCGGCAGATCGCGGTCGACCCCCCGGACATGGAGGGCCGCAAGGCGATCCTGCGGGTGCACGCCAGGGGCAAGCCGTTCGCCCCGGACGTCGACCTCGACGCGGTGGCCCGGCGTACCCCCGGTTTCACCGGTGCCGACCTGGCCAACGTGATCAACGAGGCCGCGCTGCTGACCGCCCGCGGCAACAAGCGGGCGATCACCAACGAGGCCCTGGAGGAGTCGATCGACCGGGTGGTCGCCGGCCCGCAGCGCCGGACCCGGGTGATGAGCGACAAGGAAAAGAAGATCACCGCCTACCACGAGGGCGGGCACGCCCTGGTCGCCTGGGCGCTGCCGCACTCCGCCCCGGTGCACAAGGTCACGATCCTCTCCCGGAGCCGTTCGCTCGGACACACCCTGGTGCTGCCCACCGAGGACAAGTACACCCAGACCAGGGCCGAGATGATCGACACGCTGGCGTACGCGCTCGGCGGGCGCGCCGCCGAGGAGCTGGTCTTCCACGAGCCGACCACGGGCGCCAGCAACGACATCGAGAAGGCCAGCGCGCTGGCCCGGGCCATGATCACGCAGTACGGCATGAGCGCCAAGCTCGGCGCGATCAAGTACGGCACCAGCCCGGACGAGCCGTTCCTGGGCCGTCACATGGGCCACGAGCGGGACTACTCGGACGCGGTGGCCGCCGAGATCGACGCCGAGATCCGGGCACTCATCGAGCTGGCGCACGACGAGGCCTGGGAGATCCTGGTGGAGNACCGGGACGTCCTGGACAACATCGTCCTCGAACTGATGGAGAAGGAGACCCTCTCCACGGCCGACATGGCGCGGATCTGCGCCCGGGTGGTGAAGCGGCCGCCGATGGCGCCGTACAACGGCTTCGGCAAGCGGCAGCCGTCGAGCCTGCCACCCGTGCTCACGCCCGCCGAGAAGGAGGCGCTGAAGGCGCAGGCCGCGGCGGACGGCATGCAGGCCNCCGTGGGGAACAACCCCTCCTCGCCGTCGCCGAACAACTCGGACGGGTCCCACTGAGCGCCGAGCACCGGGTCGTCGGCGAGGGCGCCGACGACCCGTCCCCGTCGTCGTCGCCGGTCTCCTCGACGGAGCCGGACGACGAACTCGACTACCTCGCGGCCCGGCTGGTCAACGGTCGGCTCACCGGCGGGCCGGTCGAGCAGAGCGTCGACCTGGCCCGGATCGAACGTGCGGTCCGGGAGATCCTCCTCGCGGTCGGCGAGGATCCGGACCGCGAGGGGTTGCGGCAGACGCCGGCGCGGGTGGCCCGGGCGTACGCCGAGCTCCTCGCCGGGCTACGGGTCGACCCCGCCCAGGTGCTCACCACGACGTTCGAGGCCAACCACGAGGAGCTGGTGCTGGTCCGCGACATCGACGTGATGAGTCTCTGCGAACACCACCTCCTGCCGTTCCACGGCGTGGCCCACGTCGGTTACATCCCGGGCGAGAACGGCCGGATCACCGGCCTGTCCAAGCTGGCCCGGCTGGTCGAGGTCTACGCCCGGCGGCCACAGGTGCAGGAGCGGCTCACCTCGCAGATCGCCGACCTGTTGATGGAGCAGTTGCAGCCGCGCGGCGTGCTGGTGGTGCTGGAGTGCGAGCACATGTGCATGGCGATGCGCGGCATCCGCAAGGCCGGCGCCAAGACGATCACCTCGGCGGTGCGCGGGCTGTTGCAGCGGGACGCCAAGTCGCGTGCCGAGGCGATGTCGCTGGTTCTTCGTTCCTGACCGGGGCCACACCACCCCGGTCACCCGGCGCCCGTGGGGTCGTCCGTACCGGCTCAGCGCAGCAGCAGGTAGAACCCGCCGACGCAGAGCACGGCGGACACGGCGAGGAGTGACAGGCCGATCACGGCCACGAGCAGCACCTGCCACCAGGTGTCGAGCCGGGNCAGCAGCGACCGCGTCTGGGAGCGCCGGATCGCGACGTCCGCCGCGTCCAGGCTCATCCGGGCCTGGGCCAGTGCCGCCCGTACCGCCTCCGGGCCACCCGCCATCGCCTGGGCCGCCGCCGCCACCTCCGGCTCCGTGGGAACCAGCTCCACCTCGGGTACGCCGAGGCCGCGGAGCCGGGCCTGCTGGGGAACCAGACGGGCGCGGATCGCGACCAGCTCCTCCTGGGCCACGTGTGTGAGTCGGGCCCGCTCACCCGCGCTGGCGGCCACCCTGCGGCGTACCGCGTCGAGGTGCTGCGCGGCGGTGNGGTACTCCCGCCAGGCGTCGTCGCTCATGNCGTCCGCCTCGGCCGGCGAGCGGCGAACGGCACGATCAGGGTCGCCCGCTCGGTACGTCGGTCGTAGAGCAGCGCCCGGCCGGGGCGGGGACGCCACGGCACGGTGCGGCCCAGCACCATCTCCACCTCCCGCTCGGGTACGTCGAGGAAGACCAGGTTGTCGATGGGCGGCTCGCATCCCTCCGCCGACCTCGACCGGGAGCCCGGGTTCGAACCTGCTGCGAGTCGGGCGGCGAACCGGCTCGCCGCCCGCCACCACGAGATCAGGTGCAGGCCCCGGGCCGGCCCGTTGTGCAGGGCGGCGCGGAACCGCTCCGGCGGCAGGTCCTCGCCGCGCCACTCGTCCATACCGAACACCACGAGGTACGCGGGGCGGTCCTGCTCCAGCGCACCGCTGAGGTCACCCCCGTCGATTCGTTCCACCCGGTGTCGCCGCGCGAGGTCGGCGCCGAGCGCGTCCGCCACCGCCCGGCCCTGCTCGGCCAGCGCGGCGATCACGAACCGGACGCTGCCGGCCGGGTGTTGGAGGGCCAGGTTCCGCGCCGCCGCGTCCAGGACGTCCGCCCCGGCGTCGCCGGGCCCGAGTACGGCCAGATGCCGGCCGGGCGCCGGGTCGAGCGGGACCGCCGCCATCCGCAGCGGTACGTCCACCACCCGGCCGAGCAGGGCCCGTGCCGACCGGGGGTCCTCNCCCCCGCTCGCCGCGTCCACGTCGACCGGGGCGACCGGTTCGGCGGCGGTGGCGGCCGGGGCGGCACCCACCCGGTCGGCCACGGGGCCGGCGGTCGGGGCCGGTTCGCCGGCGTCGGGTGTCGTCGCCGTCCCCGCACCGCTCGACACCCCCGTGGCCACCTCCGTCGCGTCGGCGGCTCGCGGTGCCGGGACGGCCACCGGCGCACCGTCCGCCGCCCGGTCGGCGAGCGTCGGTGGCTCCTCGGGGCGGGGCGGGGCCAGGTAGCCGGTGAAGACGACCGGGGCGGGCGCCGACGCCGGGCGTCGTGCCCAGAGCCGGCGCCGGAGCGCGGTGAGGGCCTCCTCGTCCGCGTGGGGGTCCGGGAACCGGACCACCCGCTCGTGCCCCCGGGTGACGCCCCGGGGTCCGCCGAGGCCGCCGGCCGTGTTCACCACGGCGCTTCCGAGGGGCAGGCCGGCCGCCGCGTCGTTGGCCGCCTCCAGCACGTCGGTGCCGCCGGGCAGCGCCACCCGGACCGGGAACTGGGCGAAGACCGAGTCCCGTCGGTCGCGCAGCGGGGCCAGCGCCGCCGTCGGCCGGCTGGAGAGGATCAGGTGTACGCCGGCGGCGCGTCCCCGGCGGGCGACCGACTCCAGCCGGGTGAGCGCCTCGGCCGCCACCGCGTCGTCGCCGGCGAGCAGCACGGGGTACTCGTCCAGGAGGCAGACGATCCGCGGTGACGCGGTGGGAGCACCGGCGGCGGGGTCGACGCCCGGGGTGTCGGCACCGGCCGGTCCGGCGGCCGCGGTACGCCGGTCCAGTTCCGCGTCGAGTTCGCGGAGCACGGCCAGCCCGTACTCCCGGTCGGCCTCGATGCCGACGGCCCGCACGTGCGGCAGCCACGACCGCTCCGCCGAGCTCTCGTCGTCGCGGGGAAGCTCCTCGTTCTCCGGCAGGAACCCGTCGGCCACCGGGTCCGAACCGCGCTCGGCGGGGACGAACTCGGCGAACGCGGCCCCCTCGGCGAAGTCGATCAGGTAGATGACCAGCTCGTCGGGGTGGTACCGGGCGCACAGCCCGTAGAGCACGTTGACCAGGAAGGCGCTCTTGCCGGCTCCGGCCCGGCCGCTGACCAGCCAGTGCGGGGNGCGGTCGTCGAAGCCGAGCGTCACGATCCGGTCGCCGTCGTGCCCGACCGGGGTGCTGAGTCCGTCGGCCGCGCGCTCGGCCCAGAGCCTTTCGGGCGATTCCGGCAGCAGGTCGGCGAGGGTGTGCCGGTAGTCGGGGTCCAACCGCGCGGCCAGGTCCCGGCAGACCCGGTCCACCAGGGNCGGTGGTGGCGCGTCGTCGAGGAAGACCGGCGCGTTGAGCCCGGCGGGAGGCGGCTGGGCACCGGGTGCGGTGAACGAGCCACCCGGCGGGTCGCCGACCAGCGCGTACGGGTTGCGGACCGAGATCATCGTGCTGCGGGGCAGGGGTGGCTGGGTCGTCTCCTCGGTCAGCGGCGGCGGAGGCCAGCCCGCCACCAGCAGGTGCAGTCCGGCCTCGGGCCCCNGGCGCGCCAGTGCGCCGATCCGGGTCAGGTCCTCGCCCTCGGTCAGCTCGGGCAGCGAGCCGATCACCAGCAACAGCGTCCGGTCGTGTCGCTGGCAGCGGGTGGCGGTGGGGCGGACCGGTCGTACCCACTGCTCCGCCTCGGTCAGCACGGCCCGCAGTCCGGTCTGGTCGGTGGCCGGCGGTGGCATCAGCCCGGCGTCGGCAAGCGGGGCGAACGAGGCGAAGAGCTGCCCCTCGGTGGCCGCGTCCACACCGCGGACCAGCAGCGACCCCGGTGGTGCGGCGGCCAGCAGGCGCAGCAGCACGGCCTGGAGCAGGCCCGCCACCCGCACGTCCCGGCTGTCCGCGTCGATGGTGAGGTGGCCGGTGCCCAGCAGCGGCACCACCACCGGGAAGCGCGCGTCGTCCAGCGGCTGGGCGACGCCGACCCGGACGAAGGCGGGTAGTCCGGGGCCGCCCAGCGGGGCGCTCGCGGACTGGGCGTCCAGGGGAGCNCCGAGCCACCCGGGGGCGAGCCGACTCGCCGCGGCCCGGAGCCGTTCCGCGAGCTCGTGCTGTTCGCGCTGGCCGGCAGGGGTCGACCGGATCGTCTCCAGGACGCCGGCGGCCGCGTCCGCGGTGGCGGCGGCCCGCCGGTGCAGTGCGGCGGGGTCCACGCTCCCGGGCCCCCAGCGGNACGTGGCGGCGTGGCTGACCCGTTCCTTCCAGGTGTCCACCGCNCCCAACTCCTCCGCCGTCGAGCGTGGCCGGCGCCCCGCTCGGATGGAAACGGTATCCCAGCGGACCGGCTCCGTCGTGGACCGTGGCCGGTCGGCGGGCCGGGACTGCCCACATTGATAGCAGAAAGTTATAACTTGACCGCTTATAGTTACCAACCTGGAACTCGGGCCCATTGGGCACCGGGGCACCAACCGATAGCCTCAGGGCGTGGAGTCCGCACNCCCCCCGGCCGATTCCCAGGTGTCCCGGGTCCCGAACCAGCGGACACCGGCCGGACCGGCTGTTCCCGAGCCGCCGGCCGAGACACCGGCGCCACCGGCGGCACCACCGACCGCGGCGCAGCCGGCGGCCCCGCCACCGACAGCCCCGCCACCGGCGGTGGCTCCGGCGCCGACGAAGCGCCGCCGCCTCCCGTGGCGACGCCTGCTGGTGGCGCTCGCCGCCGCGACCGCGCTGTTCTGCCTGGCCGGGGCCGCCATCGCGTACACCCTCTACGACCGGTTCACCGCGCCGGACCGCAGCGCACCGGACGTCACCGTCGACGGTTACCTGCGGGCGTTCCTGGTCGACGAGAACGACGTCCTGGCCGACCAGTTCACCTGCGACGGTGCCGCCGCCGGCCTCGCCCCGCTGCGCGAGCTCCGCGCCGACCTGGCCGCCCGCGAGCAGCGGTTCCAGGTCACCTTCGTGGTCAAGTGGGGGCCGCTGGACGTACAGGCTCGCGACGGCGTCGCCGAGGTCACCGTCGAGCTGCTGATCTCGTACCAGGTGGACAACCTCTCCTACGTCGACCACCAGCCGTGGCGGTTCGTCACCCGCGACGAGGACGGCTGGCGGGTCTGCGAGGCCACCCGCGTCGGCTGACCGCGCCGGCCGGGCCGGGCACGCTCACCCGGTGATCTCGCCGGTCAGCAGTGGGCCGTCGAGGTCCGCCCCGGTCAGCCGGACCCCGCTCACCGCGGTCAGCAGCGCCAGCCCGGGCAGCACCGGGCTGACCGGCGACCGCGCCGGCCACGCCTGCTCGGTGGGCAGGCCCACCCGAGCCAGCACGTCCACCAGCTCCTGCGGAGCCGACCCGGTGCGCCGGTGCGGCGAGTCCAACTCGAACGCCACCACGATCTCGCCGTCGCGGGCGTACCCGAACCAACCCAGCGCCGAGGCGGTCCGCCACACGGTCACCGCCTCGGTTCCGACGGCGGCCGCCCGGAGCGCGTCCGGTCGGCCCGCCTCGGCACCGTACTCCTGGAACGCGAACGCCCAACCGGCCACGCGCCCGACCCGGACCACCGGCTCGGTGACCCCGAACCAGTCCACCGCCTCATCCCGGCGGAGCACCTCCCGTTCCGGCGCCACACCCAGCCGGTCCGCCAGCGTCTGCGGATCGAGGCCGNGTGCCACGGTCAGGCAGAACCCGAGCGACANCATCGGACGCACCCACGCCCAGTCCTGGTACGCCGTCTGCTCCACCAANCCGCTTCCACCCCGTCGCCGGTGCGGCGGACGCCGCGCGGGCCCGCCTCGGTCGAGCCGNGCGAGAGGTTACTCGATCCACAGAAGNTGGACCGGAACCTCCTGCGTGGTCGGTGGCCGGCCACTCCACGCCCAGCGGTACCAGTCCAGTTCGGTGGCGACCCGGACGCAGATGTCCCCCTCGGTGCTGGTGTAGACCTCGGTGACCGCCCTCAGGTCGCGCTGCTCGCCGGTCTCGTCCACCCGGACCACCCGGCGGCCGGAGACCGCGTCCGCCTCGACGACCGGCACCGGCGGCGGATGGCTCGGCGCGTCCAGCGACACCAGTCGGGAGACGACGTCGCCGCGGGCCGGTCGGGGGATGGAAAGCCCGCCGACACCGGGCGGCGGTGGGNCGCCGAGCACCTCCACCCAGACCCGTTCCACCGGGATCAGCGGGGCGAAGACCTCGACCCGCTCCGCCTCGGCCCGGTACCACTCCTGCTCGGGCAGGACCGGCACGTACGTCCGGCTGCCCTGCACCACCCGCTCGTCCGCGCGCAGGTCGGCCCGCCAGCCGAACCCGGGCAACCCGATGCGCACCCGCCGGCCGCGCAGCTCGTTCCGCTCGCCGGCGGCGACCATCAGCACCGGCCGGGGCGGTGCCGGAGCCCAGTCGGACCCCCCGGCGAACGGGNCGGGAAACGGATCGTGACTCACCAGCGCATCACGCGCCCAGTGTAGGTTCCCGGGCGGCGGCACGCGGCCGCTCGGGCGCCCCATGCGGCACCGGCCGCCGCCGACGGGCGGCGCCTCACCCCTCGGCGGTGAACGGGGCGCCCCGGGCCCGCATGAACGGCACGGGATCGATGGNGCCCCGGCTGCTGCGGTCCCGGTTGAGGTGGACCTCGAAGTGCAGGTGCGGGCCGGAGGAGTTGCCGCTGGACCCGNCCAGGCCGATCACCTGACCCGCCCGTACCGTGTCGTTCTGCTTCACCATCGGCTTCCTGACCATGTGGCAGTACCGGGTGATCACGTCATCGGCGTGCAGGATGTCGACGAACCAGCCGCAGCCGCCCTTGCCCGGATAACCGTCGACGTCGCAGCTCAGCCGGCCCCGGTTGTCCGGATCGCACCGGGCGACGATCACCTTGCCCGCCGCCGCGGCCCGGATCCGGGTGCCCTTCGCCGCCGCGATGTCGACGCCGTTGTGCGACGGCCGGCTGGCGGTCCGGAAACCGGAACCGACGGTGCCCGGGATCGGCGCGGTCCAGCCGGAGGCGGCGATGTCGGCACCGTCCGCGCAGGACAGCTCGACGCTTGCGCCGTCGGCCCGGCCCGCCCCGCCGGTCAGCGCGCTGACGATCGCCTCCGCCTTCGGCTCGTGTTCGGCGTAGGCGTCCGGATAGGCGCTGACCTGCACCGCCTGGGCCGCCACGGTGAGCGGAAGCCGCTGCCAGTCGGGCACCGTGAGCAGCTTCTCGTAGAACTTCGTCGAGGCGTAGACCGGATCCCGCACCTGCTGCGGTGTGCCCCAGCCCATGCTCGGGCGCTGCTGGAAGAGGCCGAGCGAGTCGTGGTCGTTGGCGGCGCCCAGATGTCCCAGGTTGCGCAGCGTCGACTCCTGGATCGCCGTCGCCACCGCGATCACCCAGCCCCGGGGCGGAACGTCCAGCTCGATACCGACGTTGATGATGATCGCGGCGTTGCGCATCTGCTGCGCGTCGAACGGCGGAACCAGCGGCAGCTCGCCGTTGACGTCGATCCGCCCCTCGGTGCCACAGCCCAGGGTGAGCGCGTACGGGTTGTCCTCCTCGACGGCGTACATCGTCATCAGGAACGCCGCCGTACCGCCGGCACAGCAGAGCAGGGCGAGCACGGCGGTCAACCCGAAAGCCAGGGCGGCGCGGCGCACCGGCCACCGGCGGGGAAACGCCATCGCGTACCACCTCCCCCGAACGTCAGCCCCGCTGCCAGTTCACCGTGTCGACCCGCCACCGGCCCTCCTCGGCCTGCACGCCGAGCCGCAGCTCGCCGGTGTCGACCGGGACGATCACCTCGACCAGGCTGTCGTTGACCGGCACCGTGCGCGGCTCTCCGGTGATCCGCTCCGCCGGTACGCCGGCCGGGTCGACCCTGGCGAGCTTGTCGAGCAGCTCCGCGGTGGCGTACGGCCGCAGCCCGTCCCGCCACCGCGCGGCGGTGACCCCGTCGTGTCGCAGCCAGGCCTCGGCGAAGGAGCGGGCGACCTCGGTGGGCTCCGGGGCACCCGGACTGGTCCACGGACTCGGCTCCTCGACCACGCTCAGCCCGTCGTCGCCCGCCTCGGCGTCGGTGGTACTGATCGGTGGTACGGCCCCGCCGGGCAGCGGCGACCGGCCCTCCTCGGAACCGGCGACCACCCGGGCGACGCCGACGACCCCGAGCACCAGGACGGCGATGCCGAGCGCCACCCCCAACCGGGAGCGCAGCACCCGGGTGGTGAGGTACTCGACGACGCGGCGCACGGGTCACCGGGCCTCGGAACGGACCCGCGGCGCCCGGACCGGCGGTGGCGTCGGCTCCGCCGGTCGGGAGTCGGGCCGGTAGATGACGTACGACGGGTTCTCCGCCGGCACGTCCGGCTCGGTCCAGTCCGTCGGGCGGCGCCGCACCGGCCGGCTGCGACCCGTCTCCGCCTCGACCTCGGGATCCAGCTCGGCGGAGCGGGTGACGGCGGGCTCGGTGTCCGGCTCGGCCCGCCTCTGGCGGGAGTCGGCGGTGTGCGCCGGGTCCTCCCGCCGGGCCTCCGGCCGGATGGTCTGGATCGTGAGCGACCGGTTCTTCACCTCGACCACGACGTCCCCGTCCTCGGAGCCGAGCTGACCGCCGGACCGGACGTCCCGGAAGAACCGGCGGTGCCAGGAGCCGGGCGAGGCGATCACCCGGGCGCTGTCCTTGCCGCCGAGCTGGGTGATCCGGCGGTACGGCCGCAACAGCAGCCAGCCCACCACGCCGCAGAGCCAGACCAGCACCACCTGGAGCCAGCCGGGAATGGTCGGGGTGCTCATCACCAGGTCGACCGCGAAGAGGTAGACGGCGGCGCCGGTGCCGAAGATCGCGATGTTGAAGATCGCCGCCACCACCGCGTTGCCGAGCCGGCGCAGCCCGGCGCTCGCCGGCCGCAGCAGCCCGATCGTGCCCAGGATCGGGGCGGCGATCACCGCCCACCGGAAGAGGAGGAACCCGACGAGCACCAGCACCGAGGCGGTCAGGTCGAACAGGGCGAAGAGCACCGCGGCGAGGATCGCGATCAGCCCGGCGCCGACCCGGTCGGAGTCCCGGGCACCCCGCAGGTACTCGTACGCCTCGGGATCCTCGATCCGGATCTGTTCGGCGACCTTGCGCCACTGGTTCTGCTTCGCCTCCACGGTGGCCGCCCGGGTCCCGGGATTCGCCCGGACCCGCTCGGCCTCCTCCCAGGTCAGCGACTTGGCGTCGTAGAGCGCCCGACCGTACCTGCGGGCCGTCTCGCTGTCGGCGGAACCGAGCGCGCCGCGCAGCCAGTTGCGGTACAGCATCGACTCGGTGACCGTGTCGCTGGCACGCAGCGCCGGCGGGCGGTTGTCCGCGCAGGTGGCCCCGCTCGGCGCGGCGCACTGCTCCGGCGGGATCGTCTTGGGGCGCGGCCCGACCGCCTCGTGGATCACGTTCAGGGTGGTGACCAGGCTCTGGTCGGCGAGGTTCGCCGAGGTGACCGGCCACCTGGCGATCGCGGTGACCGCGACCATCACCAGGAGGGCCCAGCCGGCGGTGGTGACCGCGTTGCTCATGTCGGACTGCCGGGACCGCCAGAGCAGGTAGAGGCCGACCACGCAGAGGGTGATCAGGCCGAAGACGCTGAACACCCGGTCGTAGACGGCCCGGGTGGCCTGCGCGACCAGCGGGTCGGCCCAGTCCCACATGCTGCCCGGGTCCCAGGCCCGTTCGCGCAGCGCGTTGGAGGCCCCGATGATCCCGCCGGCGAGCCGGATCTCGAAGTCGGCGAGCTTGTTGACGACCTTGCTGCCGGGGTCGATCACGTTGGAGGCGCAACCACCGCTGTCGTCGTAGGTCTCGTAGCTGTAGCCGGCGTGGCCGTACTCGGTGTAGAGACCCTTCAGGCCCGGCTTCTCGCTGGCCTCGGGGCGGGTGGCGAAGAAGCCGGCGACGCCGGAGTCCGGCTCGCTCGGCACCGGCGCGTTCAGACAGTGCAGGTTGGCCTCGCTGACGTCGGCGAGCCGGTCGACGCAGCTGCGGAAGTTGGCCTCCCACTCGGCCGTGGTGCACAGCCCCGACGGTTCCCTGGTCGGGACCGGGGCGGCGGCCGCCGGGGCGGGGGTGCCGAGCACCGGCCAGACGACGGTGGCGACGGCGAGCACCCCGATGGCGAGGAGCAGGGCGGCGNCGCGGACCGCGCCCNCCGNCGCCGGNCCCTGTCCCGCCTGGTCGGCGCGGCGCCGGCCGGGACGGCGNTCCGCCGGCGGAGGTCGAAAGAGGCCCATCGCTTCAGTCCTCCAGGTCCGCAGCGGGGGAGGGGGTCTGCGAGCCGGCGTTCCTGACCGCGACCGGGGTGGTGTCGAGGTGTTCGAGCAGGCCCGGTACGTAGGAGACGTCGACCCGGACCTTCTGCACCCGGCCGTCGACGTCGCGCATCACGAACTCGCGGAAGCCGAGCCGGTCGGCGGAGTTGGCGTCGACGGCGGAGAGCGAGGCGAGGGTGGCCTCGTACCCGTCGTTGACCGGCACCCGGAGCAGCCGCAGCGCGTCGGAGGCGATCTCCTCGTCCTCGGCGATCCGGCCCACGAAGACGGTGGAGACCAGGTTCTGCACGTCCAGGCCGAGGATGTCCTTCGGGTTCTGCGAGGCGACCAGGGCGGCGAGGTTCCACTTGCGGGAGTCGCGGGCGAGCCGGACCAGGAACGACCGGCCGGAGCGCCACCCCTCCATGAAGTGGGCCTCGTCGAGGCCGACCAGCTTGCGCTGCGACATCGATCCGCCGTAGCAGCGCCGCACCGCGAGCCGGTGCGCGGTGTGCAGCATCGGCAGGGCGAGCGCCTCCTCGGCCGACCAGTACTCCCGCTCGATCTTCAGGTCCGGCAGCCGCAGCCCGGCCATGGTGATCACGGTGAGGGTGGCGTCGCCGCCGATCATGTCCTGCGGCGGGCGGCCGAAGAACAGCAGCGCCAGCGGCATCTCCGCGGTGTCGAGCAGGAGGTTGGCCAGTTCCCGGCCCTCCTCCTCCTGGCCGTTCAGGCAGGCCACCACGTCGTCGAGGGTGGAGCTCTCCTCGGCCGGCACCTGCCGGACCGCGTGCCGCAACAGCGTCGCGGTGGAGGCCTCCCGGGCCACCTGTGGCGGCACCAGCATCATGCAGATGTCCTGCACCAGCATCCGGCGCTCGGCCCGGGCGTTGGAGATCGCGATCTGGTACTCCCGGTCGCCGGCGGAACCCTCCGGGAACTCGCTGCGCCGCGGGGTCGGGATCAGGGCGTACGGCGCCAGCGTCCCCTGTTCGGAGCCGGTCAGGTTCACCACCCGGGAGTACGGCCGCAGCTCCGGCATCTGGCAGATCCGGGCCAGCGGGCCGGAGGGGTCGAGCAGGGTCACCTGGACGCCGCGCCGGGCGGCCAGGTAGCCGAGCGCGCCGAGCAGCGTCGACTTGCCGCCGCCCGGTTCGGCGACGAAGACGGCCAGACCGGAGCGCTCCCGGACCTCCATCGGGAAGTGCAGGTCGAGGAAGACCGGTCGGCGGCAGGTGCCGGCGGTCCGGCCGATCAGGTCGCCGCGCCGGTCGCCGACGGTGGAGGCGGCCTGCGGCAGCGCGGCGGCGAACAGGTTGACCGGCATCCGGCGCAGGTAGCCGGTGTTGGCGACCGGCTCGCCGGGGATGAACTCCCGGGCCAGCCAGTCCTGGTGCTTGGGGTGCTGCAGCGAGATCCGCAGCTCCCGCGAGTAGAGCTGGATGAGACGCCGGGCCCGCTCCAGGCACTCCTCCCGGGTCCGGCCGCCGACCGCGATCCGGTGCCAGCCGTGGGCGCGGGCGGAGTCGACCGGCAGGCCGGTGGTCATCTCGTCGCCGATGATCAACGCCCGCTTGGCGAGCCGCTCCAGCTCCGGCGGGGCGTCGATGCCGTGCTCGGCGTAGTCGAGCTGCTGGGACCGGATCATCCGGAGCCGGTGCTCCAGGTTCCGGAACGAGTCGTTGGGCCCCAGGATGTCGACGCGGCTGGAGATCTCCATCGGCCAGGGCAGCCGCTCGTGGAAGTGCAGCCAGGGCTCGTGGCGTTCGGGGATCTCCAGCGGCTCCATCCGCCCGACGGTGAGGACGGCGACGTGCCGCTCCTCGCCGGTCATCCGGTTGACCAGCTTGACCGTGGAGCCGTACGGCGTGCGGTAGCGCTCGATCGCCTCGGTCAGGGCGAGCAGGTCGCCGCGCTCCCACCGGCCGTGGGTGACCGGGGAGAGGGCGCCGGGCGGCGCCATGCACAGCGCGACCGAGCGGTAGAGCAGCCACTCCAGCTCGTCGGCGGTGACCTGCCGGCCCCGCATGCCGAACGCGCCGAGCACCTCGTCGAACTGCTCCACGGTCCGGCCGAGCCTGCGGCGTTCCCCGTCGGCGACGCCCCGCCCGAAGGCCCGCAGGATCCGTTCGAGCAGGTTGTTCCCGAGCGACCGGCGGGCGAAGGTGACCCCCAGGTAGGTCTGCCCCTCGGCGTAGTTGACCGAGTGCAGGTGGCGCTGCGCCGCGACCAGGTGGTCCGACCAGCTCGGGGCACCGGGCACGTCGGGCAGTGGCGCCGGGGTGTGCGCGTCGATGGTCCGGGCCCACTCGTCGGCCGGGAACGGCCGGGTGGTCCGGCGTAGGTGGAGGCGGAAGCCGGCGAGGCCGGCGTACTGCTCGGAGATGGCCCGCAGCAGCGCCTCACGCTCGGCGTCCGGGCGGAAGGCCCAGCGGACCTCCGNCAGCCAGTACCAGGCCGTGACGGTGTTCGGGGTGAAGGTGAGATGGCCGGCGATCTCGCTGATCGCCAGCTCGGCGGCGGGGTCCCGGTCGCCGAACCGGATCTTCGGGGCGCGGATGCGCTGCGGCTTGGTGACCGGTGCCGGCTTGGGCCGGGTCGGTTTCGACTTCTCCTTCCGGCCGGTCTTCTTCGCCTTACCCGGTTGCGGCGTCACCGGCTCCGGGTCGTCCGTCGGTGCGGTCCGGGACGATCGCGCCGGTGTCTCGGCGTCGCCGACGGGCTGGGCCGCCGGCGGCCCGGAGTGCTCGGGCTGGCGCTGGTGCGGAGCGGACGTCGGCCGGACGGTTCCCGCGGGTTGGGAACCCGCGGGAGTGACGCCCGCGACGGGTCGTCCCGCCTCCGGATCCTGCCCGGAGGGCCGACGCGGGGCCGGTGGGGTACGCGGTGCCCGGGCGGGCGCGGGGACGGCCGGTGGCGCTCCGGCCGCCGGTGACGCCACGGGCGGTGGCCCGGCCGCCGGCGGCGCCGCGGCTGGCTGTCCGGCCACCGGCGGCGGTGGGACGGCCGGTCGTCCCGCCACCCGTGGCGCGGCGACGGTGGGCGGCGGCGCGATCGTGGCCGGGACCGGGGGCGGGGGCGGGATCGGGCCGGTGCCGAAGAGGTCGAGGAAGGGTGAGTCGATGTCCGGGTGCTCGACCGGAGCCGGCTGGGGCCGGGTGGGTTGGGGCGTCGGGCGGGGGCGGTTGCGTGTCGGTGGCTGGGGAGCCTGGAAGACGGCGACGCGGCCGTGCCCGGTGTTGCTGAGCAGCGCCGGGTCGTACTCGGTCTCGTCCAGATTGTCCGATATGGTGTAATCGGAGGACCGCGTACCGTGACCGTAGCTGTCGGCCCGTCGGCCGGCCGGGTACGACGAACCCGGCGGTGAGGGACGCGTCATACCTGTGCCTCGCCGCGGTGGGTCACCATCTCGCTCCGCTCGCTCATGACGTCTTCTCGCTCCGTCCATCGTCGTCATGAGCAGGGAGAATGAGTCGACTCATTCCGTTCATGTCACCTGCTCCCGGATCCTGATGCGGGACGCGACCAACCGGGGGTCGCGCTGCTCTCGTGCCGGCTCACGGGTACGCCGCCAGNCGGTCAACGCGGTGCGGATGACCATCCGGGCGGGCCGGTCGGGGTCGACGTGCCGGAAGACGAACGAGGTGGTGACGATCGCGAGCGCGATCTCCCAGGCGGGGATCAGCTCGACCTCGAACGTGAAGAGCCAGTGGATGAACATGTAGAGCGGCACCAGCACCNTGAACAACCCGTACTGCGCGTAGGGCAGGTGGATCGGCAGGGTGTAACCGGGGGGCCCGAGGTAGACCAGGCGGGCCCGGTAGATGTCGTCGTCGGTGCGCAGCCGCATCTGTGTTCCGCGTCGCTATTCGAAGATCAGGTTGATCAGGTAGTCGCCGACGAAGAAGAGGGTCGCCGCGCCGGCGATGAAGGCGAGGCCGAGGATCGCGATGGCTGAACTGGTCAGCACCTTCGAGATCTCACCCCGGCTGGCGCGCCCGATGAAGACCACCCCGAGGACGGCGAGCAGGATCGGTGCGATGTTGGTGGCGAAGAAGTTGACGACGCCATCGGTGTTGATGCCGGAGGGCCCCTGCTGCTCCCCGGCCACGGTCATGATGGAGTGGAGTGCCGTGGCAGTCGGCATCGCCGTCTCCAGCAGCTCCATGGCGAACATCAGATTCCTCCCCGGTGCGGAGACGGTCGCCTCCGCACGTCTGTCGTCGCCCGGTCAACCGGGCCGATCGTGGGGTTTGATCGACCCTGCGTTCCGCAATCACCGCGTACGGTGATGGTTTCTGGGCGCCTTTGTCCTGTTTTGGTCCGTCTCTTAGGCTTCGGTGTCTGGCTGATGCGAGCGTACGGCCCGGGTGTGTTCAGAACAAGCGGCACCGAGTGCCACCAATCCGGCCCGACCATCCGTTTTGCCGAGCGTGCCTGGGGGTGGGGCCGGACCGGGCGCGGACCACGGTCGGTAACGTCGAGCCGTGACCGAGTCAGCGCAGGGCCGGGCGGCGCCCGGTGCCGGACCCACCGCCATCGCCGATCTGCTCCGCACCCCCGGGCCGGTGGTGATGGGCGTCCTCAACGTCACCCCCGACTCCTTCTCCGACGGCGGGCGCTACGCCGACCTCGACGCCGCGGTCCGGCACGGCGTACGGATGCACCAGGACGGCGCCCACCTGGTGGACGTCGGCGGTGAGTCGACCCGGCCGGGCGCCGAACGGGTCGACGCGGAGACCGAGGCCCGGCGGGTACTGCCGGTCATCCGGGAGCTCGCCGCCCGGGGCGTGCCCATGAGCATCGACACGTACCGGGCCAGTGTCGCCGCGGCCGCGCTGGAGGCCGGCGCCACCGTCGTCAACGACGTCTCCGGCGGACTCGCCGACCCGGACATGGCGAAGGTGGTCGCCGACGCGGGCTGTCCCTGGGTTCTCATGCACTGGCGGGGGCACGCGAAGCGGATGCAGGAGCTGGCCCGCTACACCGACGTGGTCGCCGACGTGCGGGCCGAGCTGGCGCAGCGGATCGCCGACGCGTTGGCCGCCGGGGTGGCCGCCGACCGGATCGTGATCGATCCCGGGCTCGGCTTCGCCAAGACGGCCGCCCACAACTGGCAGATCAGCGCCCGCCTCCACGAGCTGCTCTCCCTCGGCTACCCGCTGCTGTTCGGGGCCAGCCGCAAGTCGTACCTGGGCGCCCTGCTGGCCGACCCGGACGGGACGCCCCGGCCCACCGGGGAACGGACCGCGGCCACCGTCGCCACCAGCGTGCTCGCGGTCGCGGCAGGCGCCTGGGGGGTACGGGTGCACGACGTCCGTGAGACGGTGGACGCGCTGGCCGTCTGGCAGGCCACCGGCCGGCCCCGGGTGGTCAGCGTGCCGGGCCACGCGACCCCCGTGCCGGGCCACGCGGCGCCCGCGCCGGGGTCGCCGGCACCGGCCGGCGGGACGGGAGGCCGGCGGTGACCGACCGGATCGTCCTGACCGGGCTGCGGGCCCGCGGCCGGCACGGCGTCTACGAGGTCGAGCGGACCCGGGGCCAGGACTTCGTCGTCGACGTCGAGCTGGAACTGGACCTCGCCCCCGCCGGCCGCTCCGACGACGTCGCCGACACCGTCCACTACGGCGAACTCGCCGACCGGCTGGTCGAGATCGTGACCGGCGAGCCGGTGAACCTGATCGAGACGCTCGCCGAGCGCCTCGCGGCGGCCTGCCTCGCCGACACCCGGGTACGGGTCGCGACGGTGACCGTACACAAGCCACAGGCGCCGATCGCGCACGAGTTCACCGACGTGGCGGTCACCATCACCCGGCGGCGGCCGACATGAGCCGCGCCCTGCTCTCGATCGGCAGCAACCTCGGGGACCGGCTCGGCCACCTGCGCACCGCCGTCGACCAGCTGCGCGACGTACTCCTGACGGCGTCCGGGGTGTACGAGACCCCACCGTGGGGGGATCCGGACCAGCCGGCGTACCTCAACGCGGCGCTGCTGGTCGGCGCACCCGACCTGGGGCCGTACGACTGGCTGGCCCGGGCCCGGGCCGCGGAGGAGGCCGCCGGTCGGGTCCGCGACCCGCGGCGGCGGTTCGGTCCGCGGACCCTGGACGTCGACGTCATCGCGGTCTGGACCGACGAGGGCGAGCCGGTGTACAGCGACGATCCCGAGCTGGTCCTGCCACACCCCCGGGCGCACCAGCGGGCGTTCGTGCTCCGGCCGTGGATCGACATCCAGCCGTACGGGCGGCTGCCCGGTCACGGCTGGCTCACCGACCTGCTCTCCGCCGAGCCACTCGCCGGCGACGCCCTGGACCTGCGTCCCCGACCGGATCTGCGGCTAGAGTCGGAGGGCGAGCGAGACACCGGGGACGAAGCCGGCACGAGCAGCCGGTCGCAGCAGCGTGGAGGTGGGCGGTGACCGACCGGCGAGCCACGCCGCCCGGGCCGGCGCCCGACCGGAACCGGATGGGTCCCACCCGCCCCGCCACCCTTGTGGTGGCCGGCCTGGCCGCCGCGGCACTGGCGTGGCTGTTGATCTCCAGCTTCTACAGCAGGATCCCGCCGCTGCCCTGGCTGCCGACCGCGACCCTGCTCGGGCTCGCCGCGCTGGAGGCGTACGCCGCGGTCAACACCCGGGCACGGATCGCCCGCAAGCCGGGTCGTGACCCCGTCGACCCGCTCGCCGTGGCCCGGTTCGTCGTGCTGGCGAAGGCCTCGGCGCTGGCCGGGTCGATCTTCGCCGGGTTCTACGCCGGNCTCGACGCCTGGCTGCTCGTCGAACGGACCCGGGCCGCCTCGAACGACATCCCGGCCGCCAGCGCCGGTCTCGCGGCGTCGCTGGCCCTGGTCGGGGCGGCGCTCTGGCTCGAACGATCCTGCCGGGTTCCGAAGCGTCCCGACCGGAACGCCGAGGAGGTGGACCGGGAACGGCGTGAGCAGCGCTGACAGCGCGCCGCCCCGCACCTCGGGCCGGGGGGACGACCCTGTCGGCCGGCGTTTCCCGGCAAGCGGGGGGTTACGTCGAGCGACCGAGCCGAGTACGGTGCCGACCGGGCCATCCATCGGTTCGACGCGATGGGGACCGGTTCGCCGGGTCGGCCCGACGTGCGACCGCTCCGCACCGCCCAGCCGTCCCGGGTCCGGGCCCACACGGGGCGGATGGGACCAGGAGGCGCGGGCGACATGGCTTACGACGATTCGACCTATCGGCGGTGGGACGGTCGGTGGGACGTCGGTGGCGGGGACGCGGTCGGAGCCCGGGAGGAGTCCTGGTACGGCGGCGACGCCGGCTACCGGGACGAGGACGAGGCACGTACCGGCTTCACCCGCGACCGGGGCCGGTTCGCCGACGACGAGTCCGGCGTACCGGCCGACCCGGAGCCGGCCGAGCCGGCGCGGCGCCGGGGTGTCTCGCCCGCCGGCCTGGAGAACGTCTTCGACGACCCGGAGCACGGCGAACCCGGTCGGGACCGGATGGCCGTCCACGTGCTGTGGGAGATGGTCCTGCTGGTCGTGGTGGGAGCGCTCCTCTACGTCTGCAACCGTGACCACCCGGAGTTGCTGCGGGGTGACCGACTGTCCGGCCTGCTGGTCTTCGGCACCGCGCTCGGCCTGCTCACCTTCGCCGCCGCCCTGACCCTCCGGATCAGCGCCCCCAACCTCGCCCTCGGCCCGGTCGCGGTCGCCGCCGCGCTGCACTTCGCCGAGAACTCCGATCACGGCGTGGTCGCGGTCCTGGTCCCGGCGGTGCTGATCGCACTGGTCGGGGGTCTGGTGGTCGCCCTGCTGGTGGCGGGCTTCCACGTACCCGGGNGGGCGGCCAGTCTCGCCGCCGCGCTGGCGGTGGTGGTCTTCATCCAGCAGCGGACCGGCCCGGTCGACGTCCAGGGCGAGTACGACCCGCGGCGGCACGCCCTCTACCTGTTCGGCGGATTCGCGGCGCTCTCCGTCATCGCCGGTCTCCTCGGTAGCGTCAAGACCGTACGACGGCTGGTCGGCCGGTTCCGGCCGGTCGCCGATCCGGCGCTACGGCGCGGCGGGGNCGCCGGGATGATCGTCGTACTCGGCACGGTGCTGTCGATGATCCTCGCGGTGNTGGCCGGGGTGCTGCTCGCCGCCGGCGGCAGCGGACGGGTCACGCCGACGACCGGGTTCGAGTGGACCGGGCTGGCGATCGGCGCCGCGCTGCTCGGCGGCGTCAGCGCCTTCGGCCGCCGGGGTGGGATCGCCGGCGTGCTCCTCTCCGCCGTCGCCCTCACGCTCTTCGTCTCGTACGCCGACGAGCGGGNCCTCGACATCGCCCCGGCCGCTGTGGCCGCCGTCGTGGTGGCGGTCGGGTTGGTGGTGACCCGGCTCGTCGAGACGTACGGGCGTCCCGGCCCGCCCGGGGGCGAGGCCGAGTCGGAGTGGCAGCCCGAGTCGGTGGGGGTGAGCGGCTCCGGGTGGGGCGGCACCCGCGGCGACCCGGTGCCGGAGCCGTGGGGCAGCTCGCCGCCGAGACACCGGCGCGACAGCCACGACCGTTTCGGTGGTCCCCGTTGGGGCGTCCCCGAGCGCTGAGCGGTACGGCCGGCGGAGACGGTGGTTAGGCTCGGCGGTATGACCGAGTCAGGCGCCGGGCGCCGGACCCCGCCGAGCTTCGCCGAGCTGGACGCGCTCTCCACGGAGGAGCTGCGGGAGCGGGCCTTCGCCCTGGCTCGTGAACGCCGCGACCTGAGGTTCTTCTGGTCGGTGTTGCGGCACCTGCCCAACGCCGACGAGGCGGCGATCCTGGACGGCGCACCGAACACCGTCGGCCCGACCGTGGACGAGGCGGTCGCGCTCTGGCGGGAGCTCACCGGGCACGGCTACGAGGAGACCGCGCCGCTGTTGCGGGCCGCCTTCATCGACTACCTGCGGCGGCCCTGAGCCCACCGTCCGGCCGCGTGGTGGCTGGCCGTGCCGGACGGCCCGAGGGCCCGCCGCGTGCCGGGCCGAGGCGGCGCGGCGACGGTGACGGGCGCCCGCCGCCACGTCGGCCTCCCGCCCGGCGGCAACTCTCGGTAGGCTCCACTGCCATGTCGGCCCGCGAGCCCTCCGACGAGTCACGCCGTAAGTTTCTGCCGACCGTGCTCTTCTGGTCGGGTGTCGGACTCGCACCGCTGGCGGCCCTGCTGCTTCTGGTCGGGGACGGCAACGGACTGTTGCGGATCGCCGCCGTCCTCGCCGTCATCGCGATCGTCCTGATCGGGCTGTCGATCACCCTGCGTGGTGACGCCGACAGTGTCCGGCTGGAGATGGAGGAGACCCTGCTGGAGGAGCTCGACGACCTCCGCGGTGAACTCCGCAGCGAGATCGCCACCGCCAGCCGCGACACCCACAAGGCGCTCGGCGCGCGACTGGACGAGGTGCAGGGTGCCGTCGAGGCGCTGCGCGGCCAGCTGGAGGCGGTCCGGGCCGGGCGGCAGCCGGGCGGCGCCGGTCCCGGTCACGGCGACGCACCCGCGGCGGCCGGTGCCAGACGTGGCCGGGAGGAGCCGCCCGCCGGGGCGGACGCCCCGCCCGCGGCGACGGGACAGCGCCGGGGCGGCCCGTCCCGGGGTACGGAGTACGGATCCGGGCGCGGCACGGAGTACGGCTCCTCCCGCGGCCGGCCGCACCCCGACGGCCCGAGGCCCGGGTACGACGAGGACCCGGGTTCCAGGTACGACGAGGACGACCACCCCGACGACCGCCGCGCCGGCCCGGGCCGGGGGCGGTTCGAGCGGGCCGATCCGCCACCCGGTGCCGACCACGGGGCCGCGCCCGGCGTGTACGGGCGCCCCGGTGGTCGCCCCGGGGCGTACCCCGGCGGTGGGCCCGGGGTGTACCCGGGCGGTGCGCAGTGGCCGCCGGCCGGTGCGGCCCAGCACGGGGCGACCGGCAGCCTGCCCCTGCTCGGCCCCGGTGTCGTCCAGCACACCGAGACCGTCCAGGTGACCACCCGGCACACCATCGTCGGCGCCGCCGAGGAGGACCTCCGCACCGGCAACGTCTACGGCGGCGGCACCTACGGCAGCGGGCAGGGTGGCGGCGGGGCCCACGGGTCCGCGCAGCCCGGCGGGGTCTACGGCGGTGGCCGCTACGGCGACGGTGCGCCCCGCGGCGGCGACTATGGCGACGGCGCGCCGCGTGGCGGC
>Ga0065720_1003016_pt1 | contig 52552 bp, 42 predicted proteins | sample Thericmetagenome_FD_59107 | JGI IMG/M metagenome (GOLD analysis project Ga0065720, IMG submission 59107) | Thermophilic microbial communities from the Joint Bioenergy Institute, California, USA of rice/straw/compost enrichment - eDNA_2 v2... | ecosystem: Engineered > Solid waste > Grass >... | reverse complement strand
ATCGGTTTATTGTATTTCCCTATGCGACCATCGGGAGCATAGGGCGAGCGTGTTTTTGGCCTTTGAATGTTTTTGAGGCGACAAAAACACCGCTCGCCTTAAAAACTTCGAAAGGTCATCAGCGTATTAATCAGCTTTCTCCTGCTAAAAAAATCATTATAAAATTTGAAAAGATTACGAGCCGTTTGCATGTTTAATAGCATACTTTTTCTTTTCCGAAACATTGTTTTCCGCCGGTTTCTCCACGTTAAAAATCTTTGTGCTGTTAATGCCATGTTGCCGGATACTGTCTTTAAAATCTATCCACAACCGGATGTTGTAGTCCGCGATTTCGTGCAGTTCTTCGGCGGTTAACTTGTATGGATTGGCTACTGAATAATTTGTTTTTCCGGAATCTTCCTGCTCAAAACAGGAAAAAATGGTGGGCGCTCCACCTTCGCCGATTTCAAAACTTTTTCCGATAGCCAGGCTGTTGCCGAATAGTTTCAATTGTTTGCCCGTGCTAAGTATTAGCGTTCGTCGTTTTAATTCTGCCATTGTTGTAAATTTTTTGTGTTAGAGAATGTTGATTTAAATCTTGCTATCTCCTTAAGCCGCCACCTTTTCTGTGCAGACGCCGGTCGATTTTGTTCAGTAGATTCTCCTGGATCAGGGAATTTCTCTCTATCAGCCACTGATTGAGATCCTGCCCGTTTCGGTACAAACTGCTCCGGTCTGTGTACTTTTTGCTATCCCATTGCAAGGCCGTTTGCGTACATGCCATTCCCATTTTGTTGCGGTCGAGGTAAAGGTTTACGGTTTGGTACTGGTCCATCACTTCCCCGGAACGGTGGAAAAAGGCCAGGGAATTAAGGATCAGGAAGTCCGTAGTTCCTTGTGGTTTTTCTGCGGCTATTACCTGATAAGAAAGGAAATCAAAAAAACCTTCCAATACGGTGAGCTGGTTGCTGCCATTGCGGAATGTGGTAATTGTCTTGGGAGAACTGCAGCCTTTGAAATGCGGACTTCTCAACTCATACCCTCCGGCGTTGTTGGGAAAACCAATGGCGGTTTGCTTTTTTTCGTACAACTCAAAATCCACCTCCACACAGAAGCGGCCGGCCAAATCCGAAGGAATACACCGGGCGACCACATATTCAATTAATGAAGTGTCAATCAGCGGCCGGGTATCCGTTATCAGGATTTTTCCGGTTGTGGTGGTGTCTTTTTCTTTTTCACCCGCATTGGAAGCTGTGGCTACTGCCGGGTGAGCAGGCGGGTGAAAAGAAAAGTTTTCATTTGGCTGAAAAGTAGAGAGGCGGTTCAGGAAATCAGCAACGGAGCATTTGAAATACCGAATGCCGAAATCTATAATGGTTCCTCCTTCTCCGGTTCCATGATCGTAGTAAGTATTCTTTTTCCGGTTTACCTTAAAGGAAGCCGTTTTTTCTTCCCCGAGTGGTGAGCGGTACCAGTAATCTGTGCCCCGGATTTGTTGGGGCTGAAACCCCAATGCGGCCAAATAATCCACCAGATCAATTTGCCGGGCATCGGCGCAGGATAACTTTCGCATAGGCGTTATTATTTTTGTTTTTAAGAGATTGGGCAAATGAAAAGGAAATGTTAACGCTGTTGGTCAATCTGCAAAAGCTGTTGAATATCCTGCGAAAGAAAGTATACCCGCGACCGGACTTTGTACGGTTTTAGCTTGCCGTGTTTAATCCATTCGTAAATGGTGGGCCTGGTTACCTGGAACAAGGTGCAGACCTCGGCTATCTTGTAGAGGGGTTTGTACGTCATGCCCGGCGTTTCAAACATTGGTGGCGCCGGCTTCTCTTTTTCAAGGTTGCTTACTTCTTCCCGTATAATTTGGCGGATTTGCTGCCAGTACTGGTTGGGGTCATAAGGGAACAGCATGGGGGCCGGGTTCCCGTTCACTTTTACATATTCTTTCATCACTTACTGTTTTAGGCTACGAACATAGCCCGGCGGGTAAGCGAAAAAAAGCTAAGTATACTTAGAAGTTGGAAAAAGTTGCAATGGTGTAGATTGTTTTGCTGTTTTTAGTAGATTGGCTAATCATTTTACATGTACAAGAAAAATAGAAATGATGCCAAGCCTTGAAGTAACTGAAGCCAATACTTATTTTGGCCATAATCCTGTATTTACTATGGACACTCTTTTTCAGTAGTGGTCTGCAAAGGGAAGATTTTCCTTTCTTCAGACCATGATTATAGGCTTTTTCATACCCTAACCTATTGACCGCTTTTTTGAACCTTCAGTTCCAGTTCATCCAGTATGTCATTTGCCGGGCGATGTTCCAACGCCTCAAAAAAGGCCCGTGCCTGGTTGATTCCCTTTTGAACTTCGGCTCTTTCCCTTACTGACAGGGTGGATAATTTATACAAGCGCCGCAGGTTTTCCTTTATCTTGTCTTTGTCGGAGCCATACAGGTTATTCAAAAGTTCGGCCGACCTGTCCGTGCAGGCAGGGAAAGGAAAGCCGCAGTTTTTGGAGAAAACGTATAGTATGATGGTTAAGGTGGGAATGGAGAATTGAGTACGGCGGCATTTTTCGAGTTTCTTTTCACTCATAGTTTCCTGTTCATGCCGGGCAACAATGGAATCGAGTTTGGGTAGAAAGTCGCTATAAAAGGAGGGCCAGTAATGCAGGGTAAACAGCACAGCAAAGGCGAATAGACCCGTTGAGAATACTGCCATTAAAAACATGAAATTGGGGCAATTTACCAATAATCCGTATAATGCTGCAATCCCAACAATAGCACTAAAGTGAATAAGTACATCCCGAAACCAATATGAGGCTATTACTTTCCGGCGAGTTCCACTCAGGCACCAATGTGCATCAACTATTTTGTAACGTTTATGGGTAATTATAAAAAAATGGCTTATATACCGATTATCTAACGGGGAGTCGAAAGTTATAAATAGCTCAAACTTCTTCAATACCTTCCTCATCACACTGACTTTCCTTAAAATTACGGAATCTTATTGCAGAAATCAGTATAGATTTCCGGGTGCAATACAATTTTATGCGATTTCTGTTTGTTTGTAGCCGTTATCTGTAATTTCCTGTAAAGAAGTGTTAGGTGGATCAAAGTACAAACTTAGGGATGGCGGGTAGCTAATTGATTGGCACCTAGCACGCTAAGCAGTCAGGAAGACCCGCAAGGGGGGTGAACATGACGGAAGTTAGATTGCTTAGAAACGCTTTTGCATTGACAATCGCTGCAATTGTAGGGTAAGCCAAATCCGAAAAAACACTAGCTTGCCTATTGCCGTTATAAAATAACTTCCTTATTTTGCAATATTCCATACCTGCGAAGCTCCCATTTGCTTATTTATCTATCCTTATCATTTGTTCATATCTGTTGATTAACTGCCAGCCTAATTCCTTGCTGCCCTAAGCGGGCATAATTAATTATAACAAACTATTATCCTTTTTTACTAAAACACGACGTTTTGAGTTACTTATTAAGGCACCTTCGCGAAGCTTCTAGAATCGAAAAATGATTAATTAAAATAAAACAATTAAGCTTGAAACAAATAATCTCCCTAGAGGTTAAGGACTCTTCCTTTTTTAGCACGCCATTGTCTATCAAATTTTCGGACAAGTTAAACTGCATCATGGGCAGTCGAGGAACCGGCAAATCCACCTTGTTGCATTTTATTAAAGCATGCCTCGAAGAAAATGCGGAAGAAGATAAGGCCACCTACAACGTTTTGGTAAACAATTTAGGCTCAGGGACAATCATACTTAAAATTAAAGGCGCGGATGGCAAAACGTACAAAATAGAAAAAACTATTGAAGAGTACCCTCAATGTTACGATTCAAAAGGAAATTTTATCGAACTAGAAAAAATTTATGATCTGATTTCATGCGACATCTATGAAGCTCAGGAGATTGAAGATATCGGAAGAAACAGCGGAAGCAGGCTCGATCTTATTGATAAAATGATAACTGAACAATTGGAGGAATATGAAGAAGAAATCGCTGGTATTCAGGGCGAGTTAGACGAAAACGCACAATCCATAATCTCCGAAAACAGGAAGCTGCAAAAATTACTCAATGCAGAAAAATCCTTTGTTGGCGCAGAGGATGAACTAAATAAATGGTTAAAAGAAAAGCCAAAAGATATTGACCAAAAAGAAGAAAAGCAGTTTGCTGAAGCAGATAAAATTGAAAAAGTCAGAGCCGGGGAAAAAAGATATGTTACTCAACTTATAAAAAAGCTGAATGAATTGCAGTCAACTTTTCAAGAAATGATTGAAGAAGTAGCATCGATGAGCCAGCCAACTTCCTCAAAAGTTGCCTTTCATAATAAGGATATACTTGATAAGATTTCAGCCGAAAGCCAAAGCATTGTCAAGTCTGTTTCGCAAGCATTAGATGCCCAGTTGAAAGCACTGGAGAATGCGATAAAAAAAATTGACTTTCTGAATTCGCAGTTGACCGAAAAACATAGCAAACAACAGAATGAGTTTACTAAACTCAAGCAGCGAATTGAAAAGCATAAGGAGTATTATACCAAGTGGACGAATCTTAGCAAAAAAGTAGATGAACACAAAGACTGTTTAAAGCAGATTGATACTCTAAAACAAAAGCTAAGTAAAATATTTACAAAACGTAAGGCATTAATTGATAAGCTTAATAAAGCCAAGAAGGGTATTCTGAATCTCCGCCTTTCCAAAATTGCGGAACTCAATTCTGAATTAAAAGGCTCGATTAAAATAACCCTGAAAGCTGGCGGTATAACTGATGACTATGAGCAGTTGCTCAAAAATGCTCTGAAAGGCTCTAATATGCGGTATAACGCGATCATTCCGGCGATTACTCAAAATTTTCCTCCGGATAAACTCGCTTCTATTATTAGAAGTCGTGATGCCGAAACATTAAAGAGAATTTCAGGAATAGATAAAGAGCGTGCTGACGCACTGATTGCAGCCCTAAGCCTTTCCGAAGATATCTTTGAAATTGAAAAGTTATATTGTCCGGACCTTCCTGACTTTCATTTACGAATAGATATACGAGATGGAAAAGGAAATGTATCAAGAAACGATTATAGAAAGACAGAAGAACTTTCAACCGGCCAGCGTTGTACAGCGGTATTGCCAATTGCATTCTCGGTTTCGCAAAACCCATTGATCATCGATCAACCTGAAGACAATCTTGACAATAAATATATATCCGATTCTATCCGGGAAATCATAACCTCCCAAAGGGAAAAAAGACAATTAATATTTATAACTCATAACCCAAACATACCGGTGCTTTCTGATGCCGAATTTAATGTGTTTCTTTCCTACAGCGACAAAAAATCAAAAATCGACGTACACGGCTCCGTTGACGACGTTAAATACCATATTCTAAACCTGCTCGAGGGTGGAGAAAAAGCGTTTTCAAGAAGAGACGAATTATACAACCTTGACAAAAGAGCCAAATGAATTATTTACATAGGTACAAAAAAGCACTGGATAATTCAGATTTTACGGAGATTCAAAACATTATTTCCGAACTTAATAGCCTTGATCAAAAATCTAGAAATGAAAATTTTCAGTTATATCAGCAAATCGGTGAAGACCTTTTTTCACGAGACATAGAAATCAGTAATTATAATTTGAAAGATTTTCAAAGGAATGATCTAAAACCTCCTGAAAGGAAAAATATCAAGGTTATTGAGGACAATTTTCAAGAGAAACTGTTAGACTTCCTTAACAAAACTGAAAAAAGTTGCAAATCGCTAAAAGCACACTTCATTTTTCAACTTGACAACAACTCTACCGAACAAACAGAACTACTAATTCTTACTGATAATACATCCAAGCACAATCCGCTTATCGTGCGTATCACAGAAGCCTTTACACCTGGTACGATTAAAAAACATACGATAGAAGAGTTTATAAATGAATGTAAGAAAAAACCAAATATTCAAAATAAAAAATTTGTTTGCCTTGTCGCTTTCGCGACCAATTTAGTGGCTGATGAAACCAGCCATACGCAACTACGAGAGCTTTTTGAACTGTTTAAAACATCCAACCTTATAACATTAAAGAAGACAAGCGAAATATCGACTGGTGATTACAAACTAGAGCAGATTACCGAAGATACTTTTAAATATATACAAAGTATTTGCGGAAAATCATTTAACAATCGTGACATAACATTTCAGGAAGAAATAATTATAAAAAAGTGCTTCCAAAATAGTATAGCGTCAATCATTGACTACAAAATGCTAAAAGCCGGCTTTAGTGGTTCGAAAGTAATTGAGGTACAGCCCCTGAAATCTCATACCAGCCAAACCGGTAGGTTTGTTATTAAGTTTGGCAAAATAGATAAGGAGAGGAAAATACATAGAGAAAAAGAGGCCTTTGACAATCACATTGATGACCTTAACATTCCTGGCTACAAAGGCAGTTTAGTTGATAACGACTTATATGCCGCAATCAAATACAATTATGCGTCAAGCGATACCAAGACAGACTCTCACCCCTTTGCAAAACTATTGCAGGACCACGTGTTAGGCAAACCAGACTTATTCGCATTCAAGGATATTTTTGACCAGTTATTTAACTGTGATCCATTCAAATTCTGGAATACGCCAGCTGTTTCCCCATCTAAAGCAATTGATCTTTACAAGGACTATTTTCACGAAGAAAAGCTAGTAAATTATATAAGCTTGATTGAGGGAATTCCTGATTCAGATGTACGATCAAGAAGCTTCTGGAAGAAAATTGAAGTGATAAAGGAGATAGAATTTGAAGCACTAATTAAAGTCTGTCATGGAGATCTTCACTCAGAAAACTTTTTCAAAGATGGTAGCGGTGTATATCTTATCGACTTTGGGTATACTCAGGAAAGACATGCCGTTATCGATCACAGTACGCTGGAAGCGTCTATTAAGTTCAAACATATTCCTACATATATACCCGTTGAAGAAATCTTAGAACGTGAAATATCTATGCTAAATATCGAAACGTTTTCAAGCGGTTATGCGATATCCAGTTCAAGAGAGGTTCTCAAATCATTATTGGGGATGTGCCTCAGTATCCGGCAGAATGCACTTCAGTTTCTCAATAATAAAGCCAATCCTCTGGAATATTACATTTCGTTATTTTTTATTACACTTCGCCAAATTCAATACCCTGACCTAAATCAGCGTTATGCCCTCAAGTCAGCAGAATGCCTAGCCGATGCAATTCTCGATTTAGTAGCGGCTAACAAAAAGAACGCGTAAGATTACATCTTTTGCTTTGTCACCGTAATAAATCAGAGGGAATTACCCCCGTTTTTGAAACAAACATATTTTGACCTGTAACCCTTATTAGACAAAGGTTACAGCCATTTTTAAGCCGATTTTAGTCCGGACAACAATGTTTAATAATAAAAAGAACAATCTAAAAAAATGCAACCTCATCAATATATAGATATTATAGACAGGAATGCCGACTATGACTTAATTAATAAGGAAACATGGAGAGCGGAAATAGGACTAAGAGCCATTGCAATTATGTATGACGAGCATTCTGATGACAAAAATTCATACGACAATATTTTGATTTTAAAAGATAACATCAAATACAGGTTATTTTCTGCTACTCATCAGTATTTACTATTCCTAAAAGAAACAAGAAGTTCAGAAATTTATTTGCAGAAACTTTATAAAGAGAATCCAAATTATTTAACTGCATTTCCGATGGGCAACCCATATTTCGACAAAGTAGAATTAGAGCTATCGTCCATTTTTGACAATATTGTTTTTCAAATTTCTTCTCTGTTTGACTACTTAAGCCATATCATTTGCTATATTAATTTTTGCAACAAATCAAACACTCTATATTGGACAAAACTTTCTAAAGCATCAAGAGGTCAAGGGAATGACTTTAGAAACCCTGAAATTAAAAAGATAATTGACACAGTAGACAGAAGGTTTGTTGGCAAACTCTATGACTATCGATCGAGGCTATTGCACCATAAAAGAGACCAACATCATTTTGCTGGAACTACGACATTAGTAGATTTTAAATTTCGACTGAAATTTATTCCTTCAGATTTAGCATTAAAGCACTTCAGCCTAATCAAGGCTGATATTGCCTCCGATAAAAAGCCAACGCTCACATACATTGCTTCATGGCTGATAAAAAGGACTCTAATAGAAATTGAATCAATACTTGATATTTTGGCTGTAGAAATAAAAAAGAATTCTAATTTTCATAAGAACATGCACTATCCCAAAAAGGGAGATAATGCTCTATTAATTGTTTCATATAAACCGGAAACAAAATATTTAGAGCCTGTTTCTAATGGACTTTGGAATCAATATAAGACTGGCAAACTTAAGTGAATTGGGAATTAACAGATTAACTACTGCCCAATATAAATTTTCCTTGAAGATTACTTATCTTTGCTTTAGTATATCAGTTCTTAAAATTAGATGTACTTGCAAGCGTAACTCGTGGAGTCCCCAATTTTGCAGCTTTCAACTCATTGACACATAACGATTACCGGGAGTGGTTCAACCCCCTCTCTCTCCGCAGATAATCGTTAAGTACGATAATAATGAGTCAAGAAAGCCTGCAAAATCAAGTGTTTGCGGGCTTTTTGCTTTTTTAGCATACCTGCCTTTACGGTTACAATCTATTCCGTTATTCGCGGAGTATTACTCAGAAATACCGAAACTCCACGAGCTCGTATTTTTCAAACTAACCACTATCGCACCAGCACAACCGTTCCCTTTTTAGTCACCACATCCTGTCCGGCCAACTGGTACCTGCACAGCCACACAAACGTTGCCTGTTGCTGAGGTTTTCCTGAAAGCGTGCCGTCCCATCCGGTAAAGGGATCTTTGCTGTAAAACACCTGCTGTCCCCATACATTAAAAACACTTAGTTCATATTGTACCAGGCGCCCTTTCAACACAGGCCTGAACATATCATTGCGTCCATCCTGATTGGGTGTAAAGGCATTTGGAAATTCTACCAGGGGATTACAGTCAGCAATTACTACTTGTACACTATCCTTTACCAAACAGCCATTGTTATCCCTGGCAACGAGCGTATACCGGCCGCTTTGTGTAACTGTCCATTGTTTACCGGTTCCATTCATGGGGCCCCACCAACGCAACTCAGAAAGGGTTGCGCTTGCGTGAGCTGATAAAATTGCTGCGCAGTTTTGCGCTTTTTGCTCAATTCGAACATCGGCAGGCATCGTTACTTCCAACCTGACCGTGTCCGTTACACGGCAACCTGACGCAGTACCGGCACTGACTATATAAAAAGTGTCACTAAGTGGAGCCACCGTTACGGCATTCCCGGCACGTGCCATTATGTAGTAGTCAGGGGTCCAGCGATAATCAATAAATCCTGAAAGAGCCACCAGGGTGACGGAATCGCCTTGGCAGATTTGCTCAACAGGATTCTGTATCAACGCCGTATTCACGTACTTTATCTCTACTGAATCTGTAAAGGTATGACCACAATATCCCGTATAACGCACTTTGTACCGGCCCGGCTTTCGGGCTACAAACACAGAATCTGTTGAACCATCCTGCCACAGGTAGCTTTTGAACCAGTTGCCGGGGGAAAGTCTGATACTATCGCCTTCACATAACATGGTATCAGGCTGAAATGGTTTGTAAAAAGGCACCAGCAAAACAGATAACGTATCAGACACACCCTGACAATCATCTGTCGTTACTATCAGTTCGGTTGTCTGCCTGCCGGCAGCAGTAATATTCCAGGTAATTAAAATGGTAGAATCAGACAAAATGTTGAAATCCCTGCAATGAGCGCTGTCAAACTGCCAACGTACCGGCAGCGAGCAGGATGCATTACGTCGCACTGTGTAGAGCGTTGGCTGACCGAATATGCATACCGTGTCGCTTCCCCTTATTGCTAATTCATTGCAGACAGATTGCACGGCACATTTGCTTTCAGAGTCTATAGTTACATCTGTCGAAGTAAACGCCGGAATTTGGCTACCCGCCAGCACATCAAGGGTATTGAAATGGGCGGGCATACTATAGGTATCAAAGCCTTGAGGTAATCCGTACCTTGTTTCTTTACCAAGACAGACCGTATCAGATGTGTGCGGGGAAAGCGCTAACAATTCCACGGCAGGTATACCGTTGTGAAGATAATTGCTGGTATAGCGAATCTTATTGTCAGACATTCCTATCCGCACGCCGCCGTCAGCAGTATGAATACCTGTTCCCGGGCCGACACCTTCCAGTTTTCGTTGGGTAAGAATATCTCCATCCCTATTGAAGCGGCTCAGATAGGTTTGCGTGCCTATAGCGTTGCTTCTTTGTGCCAATAACAAGCTTCCATCCACAGCAACAGAAAAATCACCGGAGTTTCTCGCAAACACTCCTGCAATGGAAGGAAGCATCCAGGATTGAACTAACCGGAAGTTGTCGTCAAAATGCAAAACACTCAATGCCCGGTTGGTGACCGCATCTTCTGCTAACAGGCCGGCGATAGAATATCCATTACTTGTCTTAAATGATTTGAAAAGATGTGGACTAAAAGTATAGCCAATGGCCGAGGAACTGAACGGGGCAAAACAAAAAGCCTCTCCGTTATCCGGCAGGGCATTAGTGGTATCAAGTCGCATCCAATAAATCCTCCTGGGATCAGTTTGAATGTTCTGGCTGTTATCTGCATAACCCCATATCACAAGGTCTTTGCCAGTGACATGGACGCCTATGAAAGTATTCAACTGAACGTAGGTATCGTAAAACAATTTGCCAAATTGCATATTTCCCGCAGCATCCGTTTTAAAAAGTAATGCAAATTGTGCATCCGTCTGCCAGGGAATACTGCCGGTTACTGTACCTGTTACATAGATTGACCCGCCGCCACCCTCTGATAAACCAGTCAATGTTATTCTATCCCATGGGCCGGCGCTATTGTTGAACAGGTAATACTTTTGCCACACGATATTGCCGGACGTATCATACCTGAATAAACAAAAGGAGAAATCAGACGTTTCTGATGACGCGGTCTTAATCCCTGCTATGATATAGCCGTTTTCGGATGCGATGGCATTATTGAGAAGAAGCGATTCCCCGGGCTGAGGACTACTTATTCGCTTTGCCCAGCGAATACTTGCGTCAGCATCCAATTTTATGATCAACCCATCGGTCTGAACCAACCCTTCCTTCCTGGATTGGCCCACCCACAACTGTCCACCATCATCGGTACTAAGCTGATGCAGCATCTGCACCGTGTCACCGGATATATAAAAAACTTTCCTGGAACTTGTAGAAATACAAGATGAATGCTGGCATTGGGCTTTGTCCAACCCAACCAGGAGGATAAGCAAAATAACACTGAGTGGTTTCACAACTTATTAAAAGGTCAGGTTGTAAAGCTTACGGGCAACTGACCAACATGCATTAAAATACTATTATTATTTTTAATCTACAAGTTATTAATCAGAACGTTACCTGACTGGTTTCGGCTGACCAAGGCGCAGCGGGGCTACAACTGTGATTGTTGCGGTACCGTATTGTATAAGTACCTTCATAAATATAGACATTTATACTATTGTCAGCAGGTAAACTGGCGGGTGGTGAAACAGGTATAATTGTTTTCGCATCCCAATTATTCAGGAAAATGGTTTTTCCCACTGCACTTCCTGAAACAGCAATAAACTCAACTTCGTGCTGGTTAGGCAAAGTATAACCAGAAACCGCACTACAACCTCCAAATCCATTACAGCCGGCTATTGAACCATAAATACCAGACTGCGGCGGGTTTAAATGTGCCTGATCAATTCTTGCACATGGATCACTAAACGTAGTTCCAATAAACAAAGTGTAGCTACTCAAATACCCAATAGACTGTGGCCCTTGAGAGCAGGAAGTTGCCAACAATGAGCCGTTTTCCAAAGTTGTACCACTTTGAAAAGTACCTTGGTTAATGAAATCACTCTCGTACGTTACCCTGTAAATCGTGCTATTGGGGAAATTAGGGTCAACGCTGCCCGTGGCCGTTATAGATACGGGCGTAATGTTAACGTCAGAATAAACTATAGTGCCATTTCCGTCTTTGATCCTTATTCTGCCTTTACTACCCGTTTCTATAAGTGGCAATGGCGTTGTGATTAACCAGGAAGTAGTTACTTTATAGCCCGAACCACACAGAAAGTAAAGCGAACATGATTCCATGACAGATTCGTCAAAGCCATAAATAGGATCCCCGAACTCATCCTCACAACTGCTCAATGATTTAGAACTTGTAAGTGGCTTAAGGTTGTCGATATTAATTTTTATGCCATTTTGATCAACTGCGTAAGATTCAGTTTTAATATTTCTGGCCATAACAATAAAACGGCCTTCTTTTTCAACTTTTTTTCGAAGTAGTTCAATAGACCTGTCATGCATATTTTGGTCAATTGCAGAACCTTCCTGCTCTGCAGCCTTTTTACATGCTGAAATTGCTGCGAAAACCAAGCAGACAATTACCACGAGTTTACTGATTTCTTTTTTCATTGGATGTAAGTTTATGATCGATTTCGTATAATAAATAACTCTTATGGATAAGCTATAACTGTATGCAATTTAGAAAAAGCATTGCAAATAAAATAATAATTAATCACTGTTGTCCGGCTAAAATCAGACCCAAAGCACTCGAGCACATTTATAAAATAAGGATAAGAATTGAAATTTTTCAAAACCGTTTCTACCTGTAACACTCATATTTAATTGCGTACTTGCAGGGTAAGCCACCGACCAACCCATCTTTGCAATAGCAAACACACCGGATAAATTCGCGGGAAATGCTTTTCATGCGAAAGTCTATTCAACAAAAAATGTTCAAGGCTGTCCAGCGCTGGCAGCAGAGTGGTTTAATGAAAAAAGCCTGGTGTGAGAAAAACAATATTGCTTATGCCACTTTCCATTATTGCATTAAGCAGTACTGTGATCAGGTTTCGGCTTCAGAGGAAGGGGCTTCAAATGGTTTTATACAATTGGTCGTGGATGATGCTACGCAGGCCGCCTGCTGGTGTGAAAAGCAAATGCCGAATGGTAAAAAACTTGTTTTTCATCAGCCTGTAAATGCTGATCTATTGCGTATTCTTGCTGCCTGACCATGCTACACCTTTCTACTTTCTGCAACTATTACCTGTACGTGCGGCATACCGATATGCGCAAAGGCTTCGACAGTTTACGCGGTATAGTCGACAGCCAGATGGCCCTGAACGCCTTAAACGGATCGGTGTTTATATTTCTGAACCGTCGTCATGCGCATATCAAGCTATTACTTTGGGAGGGCGACGGTTTTGCCATTTACTACAAGCGACTGGAGAAGGGTACTTATGAACTACTTTCTGCAAATGGTCACGCTTCAACCGTTACGATAGATGCCCGCCGGTTGCAGTTCATTTTGCAGGGAGTGTCCTTGCAAAAAATCCGGTTCCGGACCCGTTTGCAAAAAACGGCCTGAGTTATCCACATGGTGTTTTTTGATTTTCAATTTTCCGGGTCGAGTTATGCTCATTTTTTCCATAGGGTGCTCGCTCGTTGCAATGCCGTTTTATTTTTGAGTTGTCATGCAAACAGCGGAGCAGCCAAATATTGATTATAAGCAATTGTATGAACGGCAGATCGCTGTTATTGAAAAACAGGTGCAGCAAATAGCGGCCCCCTGTGATCAGATTGCGGCCCTTTCTGCTGAAGTGGCGAAGCTTCGCAAAATGATCTTCGGTGTCAGGGTGGAGCGTTTTATTCCATCACCGGATGCCACCCGGGCACAGTAACAGCTGGCTCTTGACCTAAGGATGGAGAAAGAATACCCTCCCATCGTTGTTAAAAAAGCCCTTTCATTGTTTTCAATTCTGTCTTGACACCTGCATATCTCATTATAATAAAGTAATGATAATTGATCTGGCGGAGAATAAGATTTCCTGTCCAAATTATCCTTGAAAATTTCTTTTGGTGGGGATCCCCTTAGCACCAGCTGTTTTCCACGCATCAACCAAACGAGCAATACAAAATCCAACAAAGACGTATGCCAATTACCCACGTGAGTTCTGATTGTGGCGGTGTCTTAACGGATAATCCAATAAGTGCTAAGAAAAACCCAACAAGGATGGTTAGTAATTTGATAGATCTTTCGGTAATGACTTCCGATTCCGAAATGATTTCTTCAAATCTCGCTTTAGCTTGGTCAAACATGAACTTATAAGCTTCATGGCTAATTTTGTCCCAGTTATTGATTTTTGGCTCCCGAATAAAGTAGTGGTTTTGAAAATTGTTAGGACAAGGATTGCCTTGAATATGCGAATATTGCAATTTTATAAGAGGAAAATCAATTTTGTTTGAACAAAGGATGTAACAGAATTTTCAATTTTATACTCATATTGCCCAAAGCAATAGACCACAATGGAAATACTCAATAACCGAGAAATCGCAATCCTAATATGGATAGCCGTTACTATAGTTTTTTTACTTGCTAAGAAATCAGGACGTAATTCTCTACGGGGTATTCTCGAGGCTATCTTTCATTATAGGATGATAGTTGTCTATTTATTGATGATTCCTTATATTGTCGGCACTATTTATCTGCTTTCCAGGATTGACTTTTGGGACATTAGCCAACTAAAAAATTCGATTACATGGTTTTTGACAGTCGGATTTGTATCATTACTTAAGATTAACAAAGAAGACAAAGGCAATTTTTTCAGGAATACAGTTGGTGATGTTTTCCGATTTACCACTGTTTCGGAGTTCATTGTTCATTTTTATACATTTGATCTTGTAGTTGAAATCTTACTAATCCCACTTGTGATATTGATATTTGGGATGAAAATTGTTGCAGAAAAAAAGAATGAATACTCTCGAATAGCAGAACTTATAAATAAGCTCTTAATTCTTACGGGAATATTCCTCATGATTTATGCCCTTTATAAAATGGTCAGCAATTTTACATTATTTGCAACTGTCGGTACTTTGACGGATTTTCTATGTCCACCCGTCCTATCATTTCTTTATTTGCCCTTCATTTATCCTTTGGCCGTTTATGTTACTTATACAGATGAATTTGTTGGATTAAACAAGCGAATAAGAAATCCAAGCTTGCTTAGGTATGCGAAGTGGAAAGCGTTTGTTTGCTTTAACATCAACAGGTCAGATTTTAGGAGATGGCGCAGCTTGCTACATCTGCAGAGAATTGAAACAAAAAAGGAAGTAGATTTTACAATAAATCAAATCAAGCTGTTAATAGAAGTTGAAAAGAATCCGCCTATAGTCTCTGCTGATCAGGGCTGGTCACCATATGCGGCAAAAGATTTTCTAAAAGAGGTTGGATTAAAAACTAATTATTATCAACCTGTTTACGGTGGCGAATGGTCTGCCAGTTCTGAATATCTGATGCTTGATGACGAATTATTTTCAAACAAAATTTCCTATTATGTTGTTGGCACAAGCGACGTCGCTACACAACTTGAAATAGTTCTGGATGTGATGTCGCCCGACAGATCAGCGGAAGCACATGTAAAAATGCTAGAGATCGCTAATGTGCTTAGCTTAAAGGTCCTGGGCTACCCCCCTCCCGTTCGATTAGGGCAAGCAATAGTGGGCGGTCGTGATAGCCAGGTCGAAACGGTAAATAAAAGCATACGCATTTTGAAAGAAACATGGCCAAACCATAAAGACAAAGGATATAGCTTGAAATTGATAATAGAGGCTTGCCCGGCTTACGCATCAAACCTTAATAATTACAAATGATTTTGGACACTTTTTCCTATCAGAAAATGGCAAGCAAGAAAAGACATCACTATATCCCCAGATTTTATTTAAAAAGATTTTCGGTAAATAATGAAGGGAAATTTATTGGTCTTTATAATCATGAGAGCGATGTTTTTGTCCAAGAGGCACCTTTGAGGCATCAGGCATATCAAAACTTTCTGTATGGAGAAGACGATGATATTGAAAATGCTTTGGCTGAAATGGAAAGTAACGTTGCTAAGATGTTTTATTATTGGACAGAAGAAAAATTACTTTATCCACCTAGTCCAGAAACTAATGGATTTAACCTATTAAAGCGATTTGTCTTATACCAAGCATTTAGAACTCCTAAATCTGGAAACGACTTAATGCAGTTGCTCAATGATGGTCTGAATACTGTACTTAAGGAGTTTAAACCTGATTTATTAAAGCAGATGGAGGCAGGAACTCTAGCGCATAAAAATCCAGTCTTGTTTAGCCTCTTTAATTCACTAAAGCACGAAAATTTGCTGAATTATCTAGACTGCAAATTCATTGTGAACCTATCTGAACTACCACTGATAACATCAGATGCTCCCGTCATTTTTTACAACCAATTAATGGAGGCTGCAGGAAACTATACTGCTGCGACAAGTTTAGTGGCTAAGGGACTCCAGATATTTTATCCAATCCACCCGAGATTAATTGTCTGCTTTTATGATTCCAAAGTTTATGATTTAGGCAATGGGTGTATTAATTGTTGCTCTACCGAGTCAATAGATGAAATTCACCAACTAAATGCCCTGCAATTTATTAATAGCAAAAATCAAATCTTCTTTGATGATATAATATCAGAAACGTATATCAAGAAATTATGCAAGCAATATGATGAATATCGAAAAGAACCCAGGAATGTTAATGCATTTGTTGACTCAGGGCCAAGAAAGTTCCTTTTTACAGGCACTAAAGACCCCAATATAAATCTGAACTTACATTTCTTCAAAATGTTGGTAAATCCGAAAGATTATGAAAATATGATATGTCCGTTGCGGCATCCTTCCTTTAGGAGACCTCCGATTAAGAAAATATCCTTTGATGATTAACAAAAAACGTGCACTCATCTATTATTTATCCATGATAAATTCCCCCGTTTGATTTTTTGCCATGAGGACTGACACTTTTGAAATGATTATGTTCTTATCTTTACATTTGTTTACCAGTTCTTATAATTACGGTTGCTTTTATACGTAATTCGTAGAGTCGCCAATTTTGCAGGTTAGAACTAATTGATATATAACGGTTACCGCCAGTAGTTCAACTCCCTCTCTCTCCGCAGATAATCGTTAAGTACGATAATTATGAGGTGCCCGCCTCCACCGCAATACCATTGGAATTGGGCATGTTGGCACTGTTTGCAATGTTATGCAGCAAGGTAACATTGGTACAATGCATCGTTCCGGCATACACCCTAATGGCGCCGCCACCCATATCGTTGGTCCCTCCTGCCCTGTTATTGAGGAACACACTGTGAACATCATTCACAGTACCCCAAGCGTGCAGCAATGCACCTCCCATGCCCAAAATTCCGTCCTGACGCAGGGCCAGATTGTTTTCAAAAACCGAATTACTGATATGCAGCATTGCTCCGGTATTAAACATAGCTCCCCCTCCTAAGGTGGTCCTGTTGTTGGAAAAAATACAATGATCAATGACTATCTCTGCTGAGTGAAACCGTCTATGACAATACTATCGGCTGTTGCAGGAATGTCTGCAATCGCCATCACGTGATAACTGTTATCAAGGCTGTCGTTGGGCACACCAATATCGCCGCTCAGTACGGTGGGATGCGCCGCAACATCCTGGTCGCCGCCGCCGTTGGGATAGCCGCCAAACAGTTTCAGTTTGCCCCGCAGGATCACGAAGGCGCTGTCGCGATTATTTCCATTAACATTTCTGTTAACAGCCATTTAATAAATGAGATAACTATACGAAGTTTACGCTTAGAAGAAATATATAGGTATCTATTTATAGATGAAAAGGCTTACCTGTTGTGCAACTTAATGCACGCTTACCCAAACAACAACCACGCCACCACCAGCGTAATAATAATATTAAATCCCTGCGCCGTAAGAAAAGCGTATAACGGTTTCCGGCTGTTCCTGTTAAATAAATCACCGAAGCGGGTTTCCAAACCAATGCTGGTAAAGGCAAGGGCAAACCAGAGTGTCTGTAAATTCTTCAGACTGCCCTTTGAAGGCACTATAACTTCCGGCGACAATATAAATGAAAACAATAACGACGCGCCAATAAAACCGATTACAAATTTTGGAAAGCGTTCCCAGATCACTTTCAGTGTGGGACGCTTCGTAGCATCAGCAGCATTCGGATGTTTGGTATAGGTCCAGTACACAGAAATGGCAAATGCGGCAATGCCCAGCAACACATTCTGTGAAAATTTTACGATGGTGCTGATGCGTAATGCAGTGTCACCTACCAGGCTTCCCGATGCTACAACCGCTCCCGTGGTATCAATACTGCCACCAAGCCAGGCGCCCGTCACTTCCTGCGATAAACCCATATAGCTGGCAATAGCCGGCATGAATATCATCATAGGTATGGCAGTGACCAACACCATAGATATAACATAAGACAGTTTTTTTGAATCACCCTTGATGGCCCCGGCCGTTGCTATTGCTGCAGATACGCCGCAGATGGAAACCGCGCTGGAGATCATCATGCTGAATTCATCGTCCAGTTGCAACCGTTTGCAAATCCAGTAAGCAAAATACCATACCGCCACTACTACCACCAACGCCTGCAACAAACCCAGCGATCCTGTTTTGATCACGTCGGAAAAAATAACGGTAGTGCCCAGCAACACCAGACCAATCTTTACAAAAAGTTCAGTACTGAGCGAATCTTTCAACCATTGTGGCAAGCGGAAAACATTCCCGATAACAAGGCCAATAGCCAAAGCGAAAATCACCGCTTCAAGGTTCAGCGACTGCATTTGCCTGTTGCCGGTGATCACCAGTGCTATCATGGTAAGCAGGTAAACCAACGGGAAACCCACTAAAAAACTTTTTACCGGCCTGCCGGAAATATAGATGCCGCCAATCCCCAGCAGATACACCACGCCAAACTGTATAGCAATGGTTTCAAGGTTCTGCGTTGAAAACACCTTAGCCGATAAGTCGGCCAACCTGGCCCATCCAAAAGCAGGCGCAGGCAACACCATGCCGGCAATGCTCAATACGATGATTAAAGCGCCGATTACTACGGCTGTCCAGTCTTCGTTAATGAGGACCCTGTTTTTCCCGGTTGTCATATTACAGTAGGTGGTTTATAAGCAAATGCTGACAAATGTAATTGACTATGGCGTTCAATTTTTAATTATACTTCCAAATTAATGAATGAAATCATATTCTCCATACAAGAACATGCTTCCTCCCCTTTTTACACTAACACTCGTTAATAAATTTTTTTAGTCTATTATTTTGGTAGACTATTAATTTGCCCTATTTTCGCATTTATATTTCAAAGTCTAACGCACAGACACATGGTATGCTATCTGCCCATAGCTGCCCTATTCCCTTGAAAACGTGGCAATAATTGTATTCAATCAATCGCAACAATAATTTTTAAGCAGTATGTACAGCATGAAAGACGAACGATGTTGACCCGATTAGCAAACCCTGTTAAATTTTTTTGCACTACTAGTCCACTAAATTAGTAGACAATTATACTACACTTAACACAACTTATATGAAACGAAGTTTTTTACTCCTTGCAGTTCTTATCCCCATACTTGCCAACGCCCAGCTTACGGGGCGAGTGGTAAATGAAAAAAATGAAGGAATTCCCTTTGCTTCGGTGGCTATTAAGAAAACTTCAGTTGGCGTAGTAACCGGCCAGGATGGAAGTTTTACGATTGATATCACCAACCAGTCTTATCCCTTTACCCTGGTGGTTTCTTCTGCCGGTTACGAACCTGTACAAGTGCTGGTGCGCAATGAAAATGTAAATAACCTGCTGGTACAATTATTACCGCTGTATCAAACCGATACGGTAATTGTAACCTCGCGCCGCCGCCGTGAATTGCTGCAGAACGTTCCCGTGCCGGTATCGGTGGTAACCGGCGCCAAAGTGAATGATGCGGGCGCCTTTAATGTAAACCTGCTGAAGGAGCTGGTGCCCTCTGTAAACCTGTATTCTTCCAACCCGCGCAACACGGGGCTGAATATCCGTGGCCAGGGGACCACCTTTGGCCTGACCAATGACGGTATAGAACCCGGCGTGGGATTTTATGTAGACGGTGTTTATTATGCGCGTACCGCTGCCACCACGTTTGATTTCATTGATGTGGAACGCATCGAAGTACTGCGCGGCCCGCAGGGCACATTGTTTGGAAAAAACACTACGGCCGGGGCCTTCAACATCACTTCGCGCAAACCTTCTTTCACCCGCGGGGCCAATTTTGAAGTGAGTTATGGCAATTATGGTTTTGTGCAGGCAAAGGCATCTGTTACCGGCGCGCTTACCAAAAATCTGGCCGGTCGGTTATCCTTCTCCGGTACCCAGCGCAATGGCGTGATCGAGCATGTGGTAACCGGTAAATATATCAATGATCTCAACAACCTGGGTTTTCGCGGCCAGTTGTTGTACTCCCCTTCAAACAATGTAGAGCTCATTTTGTCGGGCGATGTATCGCGGCAACGCCCCGATGGCTATGCCCAGGTGGTGGCCGGTGTGGTTACCACGCAACGCGCACCGTACCGGCAGTTTGAACAAATCATTGCCGACCTGAATTATGATTTGCCCAGCCGCAATCCATTCGACAGAAAAGTGGACCACAACACGCCCTGGCATTCGCGCAACGACCTCGGTGGTGTTTCGCTGAATGCTGATTTCAAACTCGGCGCCGGCACCCTCACTTCTACCACTGCCTGGCGTTACTGGAAATGGGGCCCTTCCAATGACCGCGACTTCACCGGGCTGGCTGTGCTGAACTTGTCGCAGGCGCCTTCCAAACACAACCAATGGTCGCAGGAAATTCGCTATGCAGGTAATATTTCATCCCGCCTGAGCGGTGTATTCGGCATATTTGTTTTTGGCCAGGAACTCAAAACCGATCCCTATCATACGGAAGAGTCCGGGCCGGCACAGTGGCGTTTTTCGCAAAACAATACCAGCACCAAGTGGAGTACGCCGGGTTTGTTTGATGGCTTCGGTATCCGCACCATTTCCACACTCAATACATTGAGCAGCGCGGTGTTTGCACAATTGGACTTTGCTATCACCGACAGACTGCACATATTGGGCGGACTGCGGTTCAATTACGATAAAAAGAAGGTAGACTTCAATCGTCAAACATACGGCGGACTGGAAACAGATGATCCGGAACTGCTGGCGCTGAAGAGAGCGGTATACACCGACCAGGTATTCAACACCAATTCAGATAATACGAACCTGTCGGGTTTGTTAACGCTTAATTACAAAGCAGGACAATTCATCAATACGTACGTCACTTATTCTACCGCCTACAAATCGATCGGGTTAAACCTCGGAGGCCTGCCCACAGACAATGGCCGGGTAATGCTGGAACTGGCCACCATCGAACCTGAATACGTACAACATTTTGAAGCAGGTATCAAAACCACACCGGCGCCCGGCGCCACCCTGAACCTTACACTATACAACACCGATATCAAGGATTATCAAACGCAGGTGCAATCTGCCGAACCCGGTGTAAACCGTGGCTATCTGGCCAATGCGGAAAAAGTGCGCATACGGGGCGCAGAACTGGAAGGTAATACCAGGCTGGGTAAGCATTTTTCCGTACAGGGAGGCGTTGCTTATGCTGACGGCAAGTATGTTTCCTTCAAGAATGCGCCCGTGCCGCTCGAAGAAACAGGTGCTCCTTCTCCCTACAAAGATGTTTCCGGCGGACGTTTGCCCGGCGTTTCTGAATGGACAGTATCCCTGGGCGGCGAATACAGCACTGCTGCGCCCTTCTTTGGTAATCCCGCACGTTTCTTTATTGCCGCAGATGGTTATTACCGTTCGGAATTTTCCTCAAGTCCGTCCCCTTCCAAATACCTGAACGTAGAAGGATATATACTGCTCAGCGCACGCCTGGGATTCCGCGCTTCAAAGGGATTGTCGGCATTCATCTGGGGCCGCAACCTGCTGGATAAAGATTATTTTGAGCAATTGTTACCGGCTTCCGGAGGCGCAGGACATTATGCCGCGGTACTGGGCGATCCACGTATGTACGGTATAACGCTTCGGTATGCCTTGTAACCAACACCACTGTGCTAACTGAGATGATTATAGTGAAGTGATGAAGTACATAGCACTGTTTTCATAAGCAGGAATTCGTAATGGTAGCGTCTTGTGTCAACAAGACGCTTTTTTATTGAAGTGTAGGTTGACTTATCTGCATTATCTCTTTTTGAAATTTCATAAGAACCCTACATGAGACCCGTCCTGCTATTCCTGATCACCTTTGCCATTTGCGGCGCCACCTTTGCACAAATAAATACACCGGCCATAGAAGACCCGCAACTCGAAGACTACATGGTCCATCGCTCTGCCCCGCGCATTACCGGTAGATTGCTGCATGCCACTCCGGAAGACATACAAAAACTGAACGTTGAATATTCGCTGGTTACCCTGTTTGAACAGGAAGAAATGACAGCGCCTATTGCCAGCGACGGAAGTTTTCAAATCAACATAGCTTCCAGGTTCCCTTACCAACAGATCTGGTTTTCCATTGGTGATTACTTTTATGCGGCGCTTATCGTTAATACAGAGCTCCACATAGAACCGGACCTGCAAAAAATTAAAGCATCGGGCAAATGCCTTTACTTCAATGGAGACGGGGTGAAGTATTTCGGCACAGATGGCGCTCTGACCGACTACTACAATAATTTTTTTAGTTACCGTGATGATGAAAAAGTAGCGCTGAAAGACCGCGTCTTCCCGCTCTTTCAACAGCAGAAGCCTGATAGCTGTCAGCTTGTAATCGACAGCATTTACCAGGCGTTGAAAGAGATAGTGGATGATTATATAACACACAACCCTTCTCCGCACGCCTGGCTGCTTGAACATGAACATCTGAACGAGTGCTATACGAACCTGAGCGTGCTGTATTGGTTCAGGACCATGCCTGATTCTTTATTTGAAAAAATCAAACGCCACAAAACATATGTTGTAACGAATAACAGCAGCATCTTTTACCGTCAGTTAAGCGTCTACCTGCGCAACCGCCCGGGCATTGCCGTCAACTCTCCAATGAAGAAAAATGGAAAAGAAAGATCGGGGAACTGGAAATGCCGGGCATTCACTTTTTTATTGACAAAACGCTGGATAAGGAAATCAGAAATTTATTTTCCTTTCGCGGTTATCCTGGCTATGCCTTCTTTGATCGCAAAGGCATATACAGGCCCGGCGCCATTGAATGGATCGGGACGATTGACCGCCCCTCGCTCGCTGCCCTGATAGAAAAATAATAGCAGGTGGTATAACCCATTACATTACCGGAAATAATGCATAAAAAATTGTCGTTACGGGGGAATGGCTGCCCTCCAATGTCCGTTACCGGTAAAATCTCGGCCTGTCTTGGCCAAAACCTCAAATTGTAGTAAATTACTATTTCACAGCCGTCACCAAACCACCTGCTATATGAACAAAAAAGTTGCTGATATACTGCTGCGTAAGGGTACGAATATCACCACTGTTGGCCCTCAAACTTCGGTGCTGGAGGCGCTCCGCATCATGGCCGAACAAAATATTGGCTCCGTAGTGGTGATGGACGATGGACGTTACCTGGGCATTGTAACAGAACGCGATTATTCCCGCAAAGTAGTGCTCCGGGGGAAATCATCTACCGATACCCCGGTGAGCGAAATCATGTCGTCTGACCTGCCGCCGGTACGTCCGCACGATACCGTTGATTTTTGCATGCAATTAATGAGCGACAAACACATCCGCTACCTGCCCGTATTTGAAGGCGATCATATGGTGGGCATTCTCTCCATCAATGATGTAGTTAAAGAAACGATACTCTCACAGGAAGAAACGATTACGCAATTGAAGGATTATTTGCATTCGAGTTTGTAGGGAAATTCAGCTGACAGATCACGAGTTCCTTTGTTTTTCACCCCCGAACTTGTAATTTGTTATGCAGAATTTTTCCGCATGAAAATTGCCGTTGCGCAAATCCAATCTGTCCGGGGCGATGTGGCGCAGAACCTGCGCCGTCACAAAGCCCTTATAGAGCACGCTGCCCAATCGGGCGCACAGGCCCTGTTCTTTCCCGAACTTTCATTAACAAGCTATGCACCGCCGCTGGCGGAACATCTGGCCGCTGACGTGGACGATGAACAGTTTAACGAACTGCAGCAGCTTGGTGACCAGTATGATATACTTATCGGAGCAGGTATGCCTACCCGCAGCGCATCCGGCATACACATCACCATGCTGCTTTTTCAACCGCATGTACCACGCAAAGCTTATTCCAAGCAATACCTGCACGCGGATGAATTGCCCTATTTCGTGCCGGGCAACACACCGGGATTGATACAGGTAAATGGTATTACCATCGCCCTGGCCATTTGCTATGAAATTTCCATTCCTGCGCATGCTGCAGCAGCCGGCAATAGCGGGGCACAAGTATATGTGGCGAGTGTAGCCAAAACCGTTAGTGGAGTGGAAAAAGCAATTGTCCAGTTGTCCGAAACCGCTGCAAAATATGGCATGTATGTGATGATGGCTAACGCTATTGGTCCCTGCGATGATGGCATCTGCGGCGGTCGGTCTTCGATATGGAATAAGGAGGGGAAATTAATCGGCCAATTAGCTGATATGGAAGAAGGGGTGCTGATGGTGGAGGTGTGATCTGCGCTGGCTTGTGGATCCTAATACGCTACTTGTAATTTTGGTAAATCCGGATGCTTCTTCATCCCCCGCCAGTGGGGGATGGGAAGGTTCATGGATGTACCAGGGAAGATAACCTTACCCCTGCTCCGGCGGCTTCTCCATAACCGCTACCAAATCCTCCAGGGCAACGGTGATGGGCATCAGGCCTATCTGCACAACGGCACGTTTGCCCCTGATTTCTTTCACCTCCCCTACCTGGTGATTCTTTTTCATGAGCACTTTGGTGCCGATATTGATCTCCACGTTCACGGGCTGGTATTTCGATTGAATCTTCTTGCTCACTTTCTCTGCTTTCTGCTGCTGGTTCTGCTTGAACAAAAGGGCATGTAACTGCTTCATAAGTTCCTTCTTGTCTTCCTGCTGCTCGGCCTTTCGCCAGTCCACAACAATCTGCTTCAGCTTGCGCTCCATGTTCTTCATGTACTGGATGCGCTCTTCGGCTATTCGGTTCTGTTGTTTCAGCAACTCTACCTGCTGGCGATGCCGTTCGCGGTCCATCACTGTTTCCATTTCCTTTTTCAACCGCTCATTTTCCCTGATCAGTTTGTTGAGTTCCTTTTCTTTCTTCTCAATCTCGCGCAGGTCCTGCTCAGTACGGTTCAGCAGTTTGTCCAACCGGAAATGCCCTTCATCCACCAACTGGCGGGCGCGTGCAATCAGTCGCGGGTCGAGGCCGATGCGTTCTGCTATGGAAAACGTGTAACTGCTGCCCGGTTTGCCGATCATCAGTTTGTACTGCGGCATCAGGTTGCTTTCATCAAAAGCCATGGCGCCATTGATAATGCCCGGCGTTTTGTTGGCCATTACCTTCAGGTTAAGGTAATGCGTGGTCACGATGCCCATTGCATGTTTGCGGTTGAGTTCTTCCAGTATCACTTCCGCAAAGGCACCACCGAGGTTGGGATCGCTGCCGCTGCCCAGCTCATCGATAAAGAACAGGGTTTTGCCATTGCTGTGTTCTATGAAATACTTCATGTGCTGCAGGTGCGCACTGTACGTACTCAACTCAAATTCGAGGCTTTGCGTATCGCCGATATGGATCATCAGCTGTTTGAAAATCCCGAATTGTGAGGCCGGATGCACGGGCACCAGCAGCCCGCTTTGCAACATCAGTTGCAGCAGTCCCACCGTTTTAAGGGTTACTGTTTTACCACCTGCATTGGGACCAGAGATAACCAGTATGCGCTGCCGCTCGTCCAGTTGCAAATCAACCGGAACCGTCACTTTCTTGGAGCGCTGGTTATAGAGATACAACAAAGGATGATAGGCCTGCACCAGGTGCAAATGGGCTTTATCGTGCAGAATGGGGTAGTTGCCATTATAATCGATCGCCAGTCGCGCCTTGGCACGGATAAAATCAAATTCACCCAGCACATTGTGCCAGGTTTTTAACAGTGATGCATATGCGCTCAGTCGACTGGTAAGATCCCGCAGTATGCGATACACTTCCCTTCGCTCCTCATTTTCCAGGGCAAAAATTTCGTTGTTCAGCTCAATCGTTTCTTCAGGCTCTATATAAGCCGTTTTGCGTGTATCACTTTCCCCGTGCAGGATGCCTTTTACCTGCCGCTTCTGCTCGGCAAATACGGCTACCACGCGACGGCCGTTGAGAAATGATTCTTCAATGTCCGCAGTATAACCCGCCTTCGACAGCTTCTGCAATATGCGATCGAAAAGGCGGCGTAATTCATTGCGCTTTTTGAAAAGGCTCAGGCGAATGCGCGCCAGATCGTCCGAAGCGTTGTCTTTTACAGTGCCCGTTTCATCTATGATGGCATCGATCAGCTCCAGGACCACCTTTTCGTAATAGGTATCGCGAATAACGTCTGCCAGCGCGGGATAGGCCGTCCGCCTTTCAGTGTTGAACCAGCGGAATACCTGCTGTATACTGTCTGCCAGCTTGCGTAGCTGCACAAACTGCTCTCCTGTTAATACGGCGCCGGGTATGCCCAGCAACTGCAATTCTTTGGCAAGATTCAGCACATAATCGTTGGGAAAATACATGCTGTGCTGGATCAGCAGTTTGTATTCATGCGTTTGCTGCAGTTCCTTTTCAATATATTCCTTTCGCGTGTGGATACGTAATTCCAGGGTCTTGCTTTTGGCATATAACGTGTTACAATGCTCCTCCAGCAAAGCCTTTATTTTATCAAACTCCAGCTGTACCAACGCCGACTCGGGAAAAAACTTCATACTGTTTACCTGCTCTCCTTTTTTTTGAGGGGCAAAGGTACGATTTGGTAACCGACCGGAGCCCAAACCAGCCGGGCTGCCCAGGGAAAAGCAAACAGCCCCCGCAAGGGCCCAACAATCGGAATCCTAAATTGTTATTAAACTTCATACCCCTTCGCCCGCCGGGGCCTTTGTGGTTCCCGCATTTGTACGAAATTTGTTAGCTATGCGTGCGAAGGAAATGACTTTAATAAAATACCTGTACGGGGCACTCCTCTTTTCCATAGGGGCGCTCCTGTCGTGTGCTCAGGTTGAAAATCCCGGAAAAAATATGACAAACCATTTAAGTACTTCCGTTACCGGTTCCAAACCGGGAGAAACCGATACCGCCACCTTTGGCACCGGCTGCTTCTGGTGTACCGAAGCCATCTTTCAGCAACTGAACGGCGTATTGAAAGTAAGTTCCGGCTACAGCGGCGGGCATGTTCCCAATCCCACCTACGAACAGGTGAGCACCGGCACTACCGGCCATGCGGAAGTAGTACAGATTGTATACGATCCGGAAAAGATCACGTTCGATGAATTACTGGAAGTGTTCTGGCAAACACATGATCCCACCACCCTTAACCGGCAGGGCAATGATGTAGGCCCGCAATACCGCAGCGCCATCTTTTACCATAATGACACACAAAAAGAAAAAGCGGAAAAATACAAAGCCGAACTGAATAAAAGCGGGGCGTTTGACAATCCCATTGTAACGGAAATTGCTCCCTTTAAGGCATTCTACATTGCGGAAAACTATCACCAGGATTATTACAACAACAACCGCGCACAACCCTATTGCAATTTTGTGATCCGGCCCAAACTGGAGAAATTCAAAAAGGTATTCAAAGACAAGCTCAAAAAATAACAGGGGCCCCTGTAAGCGCCCCTGGTTAATCGTCTATTGATGCCGTTATGTATATCGTAACTTTCAGCATTGATGGGCCGTATGGCCTGTATGATGTTGCGTTGTTTCACCCCCCAAACCCTTACGACCATCTAAGTGTAAATTCTTAGCGCAAANNNAATAGCCGGACCCGGCTTTTGCAAGCAGGCAAAAGAATTTTTGCGGCAGCTTTTGTAAATCACATATTTTCAGGCAGTTAATTACTTTTTTCTGCTGTACCCGAAAAGCCCGTCCTGAATTTCCAACAGTGACCGGGCTATAGCTTTCATTTTTGCACCCTTCTCAGTTCCAGCAGATTCAATCCATTGGGTGTAAAATGCTTCACCCGCGGGTTCACCAGGCGGATCACTTCATCGTACCACAGGGTTACCACCGGCGCATCCTCAATAATCAGCTGGTCCATTTGCCTGTACAGTTCATAACGCAGCGAATCATTTTCGGTGACGAGGGCTTTTTCGTACAGCGCATCGAAACGGGGATTGTTATAACGGGTATAGTTAGGCGGAGCCGGATTCTTTCCATAAAAAACACTCATATAGTTTTCTGCTTCGGGGTAATCAGCAATCCAGCTGCCGCGAAAGAACAGCGCCTGTGATTTGGCCGTAGCCTCCAGCAAAAAACTTTTCTGCACCACTTCTACCTGTATGTTCATCCCGATCTCCTGCAATTCACGCGCAATGAAACTGGCCAGGTCTGCATAAATAGGCACCGTGAGCAATTTGATCTCCGGCAATCCTTCTCCGTTGGGAAAGCCAGCTTCCTGTAGCAATCGCCGGGCGCGTGCCGGGTCATAGGTATAACCTTTTACGCGCGCGGAATCGAATGAGGGAAGCCCGGCAGGTATAAATCCGCTGCTGGCGGGCGTTCCGATGGAATTGCGCAGGTACATCACCATTTTAGCCCGGTCGAATCCATAGTTGATGGCTTGCCGCACTTTGCGCAGCCGAAGCGGTGAGTTTTTCACCAGGTCCAATGAGGAATCGCACAGTATGCCGAGGTATTCGGTATTGAGGTAAGGATGTTTGCTGAGCAATATTTTGCCTTCCCATTCTTTGCGCAGCACGCCTTTTTTCGTAAGCACTTCATCTTTGAACGACGGATCAATATCGTTCACAAAATCAAGTTGCCCCTGGCGAAACAAGAGAAATTCGGTGGCTTTGTTGTCGTAAAAACTCACTTTAATGCCGTCGAGGTAGGGCAGCCGGTTGCCGGCGCTGTCGCGTTCAAAATACCGCTCATTTTTTTCCATCAACAAGGCCAGGCCTTCTTCCCAGGCAACAAAACGGAAAGGCCCGGTACCACAGGGATGGTTGCGAAAATCCTTCCTGTATTTCTCCACCACTTCGCGCGGCACTATGGAACAATATTGCATGCTGAGCAACCCGAGCACCGGTGTAAACGGTCTTATAAGCGTGAGTTGAAACGTGGAATCGTTGGGCGCAGCAAAGCCGTTGGCAGGGTCTATGCGGTTGTTAAAAATCCACGCACCGCTGCTGGCAGTAGCAGGGTCCATGATGCGGTTGAAGCTGTATACCACATCGTGCGCGGTGAACTTGCGGCCGCGACCGCCGGGAAAGGCATCATTGTCATGAAACCACACATCGGTACGCAGGTGAAAGGTATACACACGGCGGTCATCGGAAACCTCCCAGCTGTGCGCCAGGGAAGGAACAATATTGAGCGCATCGTCGGTTTCCACCAGCGTATTGTACAACTGGTGCACGGCCCATATCACCGACTGGTTCTTGGCAAAAGCCGGGTCAAGGGAGGCAATGCCGGTTTGTTCGTTGTAGTAAAACAGTTTTCTGCCGGAAGACTGTTTTGAATAACAGCCGCACAGCAGCATCACTGATACAACCAGAAAAAATAATGGATTATCTTTCATCTCGAAATAAATCGCCGGACCACTGTACCGGATTCCGGCTAAATTTAGCGAATCAAACAGATACCATGCGAGCACCATACGTCCCGGTCTGCAAATGGCACCGTTCTGTAGCACAACATTACAGCTTTCTCCTGGTGTGCAGTATTTTATTACTGGTAACAAGCAAGCTGCAGGCGCAACAACCTGCACCAAAGTTTTCGAGGCAGGACACGTTGCGCGGCACCATCACCCCCGAAAGGGCATGGTGGGATGTATTGTATTACGATATCCGCGTTACGCCTGAATTCAATACCAAAACCATCTCGGGCGATATTGATATTCATTTCAAAGTGCTTGGTCCCGGCCGCACCATGCAAATAGATTTGCAGGAACCTATGGAAATAACCGCAGTGAGCTTTAACAAGCAGCCCATTTCGTTTAGGCGTGACGGTAATGCCTGGTTCCTGAATTTTCCTTCCGCCCCTGCTGCCGGCACCACAACCACCATTACCATTCAATTTTCCGGTAAGCCCCGCGAGGCCGTAAGACCGCCGTGGGATGGCGGCTGGATATGGAAAACCGATGAAAAAGGCCGCCCTTGGATGAGTGTAGCCTGCCAGGGACTGGGCGCCAGTGTGTGGTATCCCTGCAAAGATCACCAGAGCGATGAACCCGACCATGGCGCAGCCCTTACCATGATTGTTCCCGATACCCTGGTAGCAGTGGCCAACGGCCGGTTGCAACAGAAAACCAGCATAAATGGAAAAACCGCCTGGCGCTGGGCAGTGCAAAATCCCATCAACAATTACAACATCATTCCTTACATAGGCAAATATGTTACCTGGCATGAAACCTTCCAGGGCGAAAAAGGGCCGCTCGATTGTGATTACTGGGTATTGGACTATAACCTGGAAAAAGCAAAAGAGCAGTTCAAACAGGTGCCGCGGATGCTGCAGTGTTTTGAATACTGGTTTGGCCCCTACCCTTTTTATGAAGACGGGTACAAACTGGTAGAAGCACCACATCTCGGTATGGAGCACCAGAGCGCCGTTGCGTATGGCAATGGTTTTGCGAACGGCTACCGCGGCCAGGACCTCAGCGGCAGCGGATGGGGTAAGCAATGGGATTTCATCATCATCCACGAAAGCGGCCACGAATGGTTTGCCAACAACATCACCACCAACGATATTGCTGATATGTGGGTGCATGAAGGATTTACCAATTATTCAGAAACCCTTTTTACCACCTGCGAATTTGGCGTGGAAGCAGGCAATGATTACTGCATCGGCACCCGCAGTCGGATTCAGAACGATATACCCATTATCGGGCATTATGGTGTGAATAATGAAGGCAGCGGCGATATGTATTATAAAGGCGGTAACCTCCTGCACACCGTGCGACAGATCATCAACAACGATTCCTTGTTCAGGCAGATATTGCGCGGACTGAACAGTACCTTTTACCATAAAACCGTTGACAGCCGCGATGTGGAAGCCTATATCAGTAAACAATGCGGGAAGGATTTGTCGAAAGTGTTTGATCAATACCTGCGAACGGTAGAGGTGCCGGTGCTGGAATACAAGGTAAACGGGAACCAGTTACAGTACCGCTGGACACAATGCGTGGAAGGATTCAACATGCCGCTCAAGGTGCAGTTTGGCGGCGAAAAATGGATCACCCCTACCACCAACTGGCAAACCCTCAGCGTTGGTGGTGCGGGCTCCCCCAGCTTTACCGTTGACCGGAATTTTTATATCCGGCTGAAAAAAACAGAATAGCCATATTTTTGCCTCTCATAACCTGGAACCATCAACCTGGAACCTGTAAACCGAACACTTTCGGAACCCAATATTTATACATGAGCACCATACGGCGGCAAAGCATCATTTCATCGTTCATTGTTTATTTTGGCTTTGCGCTGGGCTTTTTCAATACTTACCTGTTTGCAAGGGGCTTCACGGAGGCGCAGTACGGTCTTGTGGGCGCCTTTATTGCCATTGCGAACGTGATGTACAGCGTGGCCAACCTGGGCAGCCCGTTTTACATCACCAAGTTTTACCCCTATTACAAAGACAATCTGCCGGACGAGCAGAACGACCAGTTTGCCTGGGCGCTGTTGTCGAGCCTGGTGGGATTTTTGCTCGTCGTTGCCGGCGGCATTATCTGTAAAGGTTGGATAGTGGCCTGGTATGGCAATAACTCTCCCGAGCTGATCACATACTATAACTGGCTCTTTCCTTTTGGATTTGGCTTAACGCTTTTTTCGCTGCTGGAAGCATTTGCCTGGCAGTTGAACAAATCGGTATTTTCCGGTTTTCTGCGCGAGGTGCAGTTTCGCCTGTTCTCTACCCTGCTCATTGTGCTGACGTTTGCCAATATCATCCGTGATTTTGATTTGTTCATCAAACTCTATTCCCTCACCTATATCGCCATCGCCCTTATCTTGTTTGCCTACCTGCTGGCGAAGAAGAAAGTGCATTTACATTTTTCCGTAAGCAGGGTAACGAAGAAATTTTTCAAAAAGATCGTTACGCTGATGGGCTTTTTGTGGGGAGGTGGATTGGTGTTCAACATAGCGCAGGTATTCGATACACTGGTGATAGCGGCCATATTGCCCAGCGCGCTGGTGCAGGCGGGCATTTATACGTTGGCGCAAAATGTGGCCAGCCTGGTGCAGGCGCCTCAGCGGGCCGTTGCGGCGGCGGCGGTGGGCCCTTTATCGCGTGCATGGAAAGACAAGGACCTTCCCCGCATCCATTCCATCTATCGCCGCTCCTCCATCAATCAACTGATCTTCGCCGTGGGAGTGTTTACGCTTATCTGGATCAATTTCACCGACGGCGTGCTTACTTTCAAACTGAAAGAAGGTTACCTCGATGCCAAACCTGTTTTTCTCTATATTGGATTGATGCGCCTTATTGACCTGGGCACCGGTTTGAATGCGCAGATCATCAGCACCTCGGTGTACTGGCGCTTTGAATTTGTAACCGGTCTTATACTGCTCACCCTCACGCTGCCCATGAACTATTTGCTTACGCAATCAAACGGCATTATTGGCACGGCAGTTTCCAATCTTGTGGCCATGGGCGTGTACAATCTCATCCGCTATATATTCCTGCTGAAAAAATTCAACATGCAGCCCTTCACCAGGCAGTCGTTGTATACTTTGTTGCTGGGAGCAGCGGGCTATTTCGTATGTGATATGCTGTTTGACCAGTACACGGGACTGCTGTGGTTGTTTGTGCGCAGCATTGTGTTCCTGGTGATTTTCGGCGGAGGCGTAATCCTGTTGAATCTTTCACCGGATGTGAAACCGGTATTGCAAACGGTAGGCAAGCGATTGGGATTTTTTAAAGGGGAATAGCAGTGAGCAATAGTTGCAAAAGGGAACAATCTTTCTCCGCAGCCAAATGCATCATTATTTTACTCTTCCTGCTCCAGCATACGTATTGCTGTAATATACTTCGTTGAGATCACTGATCATGACCCCGCCTGAAGTGGCCGCATGTATAAACTTATTGTTGCAGAGATATACGCCTACATGCGTAATACCGCGGCGTTTGCCTTTGGTATAAAAAAATACCAGGTCGCCTTCCTGCAGTTCATTGCGGGAGATACGCTTCGACTGGCGGTATTGTTCTGCCGACACCCTCGGAATGGTAATGTTGTACATGCTGCTCATGAAGTCTTTCGTAAAGGCAGAACAATCCACCCCGTTGCGGTCGTTGCCTCCATAGCGGTAAGGCGTGCCATACCAGCTTTCCATGAACTCTAACAGCCTCATATCTGTTATTGATTCTACCGGAATATCGAGCAGGATGGCATATTTCAACACCGTAGCATTGGCGGCCAGCGTGGTAGTAAGCGTTTCTTCGCTCTCCATTTCAACCGATTTGGCCGGATAAGCGGTAGCAGTTGATTTGGAAGAATGCTGTACAGCCGGTTTGATGGCCACCGCATCGAGAAAAACAGGACCCGCGGATTGGCTTCGGGTAGCGGGTTGCGCCGGTTGCTTCGTTGCGGCCGAACCGGTACTGCGACGAAGAGAGGAACAACTGGTTAAACCGATCAATATGGAAAATAACAGGATCTGATTTTTCACAGAACTGTATTCTTTTTACTTGACGAATGGGTAAAGATAGGGAAAAATGCGGGAAGAAGGGATACTGGTTACTGGTCATGCATGGCATCGCGCTGTAATCTGTAACCCGAAATGAACCAGGCTGTGGAAATTTTGTGATGAGTTTCACTTTTGTTAATTGAAATTTTGGTAGGAGTTTTGAATTTCCGTTCACCGGATTTTTTATCCGGACCTTTAACCGGTATCCTGCTCCTGAATCTATATCCTGAAACCGCATCCTGTATCCTGTGTCCCATTAGGGGAAACCCGGGTTACCCGATACCCGCAACCATCAACCGTAACTCTATCTTATGTGTAAGTTTTCTCACCTTCACGTTCATACGCAATTCTCCTTGCTGGATGGCGCCGCGTCCATCCAGAATCTCTATAAAAAAGCCATCAAAGACAATATGCCGGCGATTGCCATAACCGACCATGGCAATATGTTCGGGGCCTTTGAATTTGTATCGGAAGCCTACAAGCATAAAAACGATGATGGCACCCTCAAGGTGAAACCGATTGTGGGTTGCGAGTTTTATGTGGTGGAAGACCGTCACCGCAAGGTGTTTTCCAAAGAACAGAGAGACGAACGCTATCACCAGGTACTGCTGGCCAAGAACAAAACAGGTTATCAGAACCTCATAAAACTCACTTCACTGGGGTATATCGAAGGCATGTACAGCAAGTACCCGCGTATCGACAAATCGCTGATCGAAAAATATCATGAAGGGTTGATCGCCACTACCTGCTGTATCGGCGCCTATGTGCCGCAAACCATTTTGCGCGAGGATGAAGAAAAAGCGGAAAAAGAATTCAAATGGTGGCTCGATATGTTTGGCGAAGATTATTTCATAGAGCTGCAGCGGCACAACCTGAAGGAACAGGAAAAAATCAACCAGGTACTGCTGAAATTTTCAAAGAAGTACAACGTACCGGTGATTGCCACCAACGACAGTCACTATATTGACCAGGAAGATTACAACGCGCACGATATTCTCCTTTGCATCAACACCGGTGAAAAGAAAAGCACACCCGGCTTTGATGATTTTGTAAACGATGATGCCAACGTTAAAGACCGTCGTTTCAAATTTCCCAACGATCAGTTCTATTTCAAGACCACCCAGGAAATGCAGACGCTTTTCAATGATATACCGGAAGCGATCGATAATACCAACATGGTGGTGGACAAGGTAGAACTGCTCAACCTGAAGAAAGATATTTTACTGCCCGCCTTCCCTATTCCCAAAGAATTCCAGATACACGACGACAGCAACCTGAACCAGTGGGAATACCTGAAACATCTTACGTATGAAGGCGCAAAAATGCGCTACAATGATATTACGCCTGAAATACAGGAGCGGCTCGACTTCGAATTGTTTACCATTAAAACAATGGGTTTTGCCGGTTACTTCCTCATTGTAAGTGATTTCATTCGTGCAGGCCGTCAGTTGGGCGTTTTTGTAGGGCCTGGTCGTGGTTCAGCTGCGGGTAGCGTGGTGGCCTATTGCATCGGCATTACCAATATCGACCCCATCAAGTACAACCTGCTGTTCGAGAGATTTCTCAATCCTGATCGTAAGTCGATGCCCGATATCGATACGGACTTTGACGATGAAGGCAGGCAGAAGGTGATCGATTATGTGGTGGAGAAGTACGGCCAGAACCAGGTAGCGCAGATTGTTACCTACGGTACCATGGCGGCAAAGATGAGTATCAAAGACGTTGCCCGCGTACTGGATTTACCGCTGGCCGAATCGAACGCGCTGGCCAAACTGGTGCCGGAACGGCCGGGCATTGAATTGCGCAGACTCTTGCAGGCGCCATTGACCAGTAAGGATGCCAAAGAAGGGGAAAAATCTTTGGAAGACAAGGAAGGCCTGGGCCCTGATGAATTGGAACAGGTAAAAAAACTGCGTGAAGTTTATAAAGGCAAAGGCCTCGACAGCCAGGTGCTGCGCGAGGCTGAACGCCTCGAAGGCTCTGTACGCAACACGGGCATCCATGCAGCCGGCATCATCATTGCGCCCAAAGACCTTACTGAACTGATACCGGTATGTACGGCCAAAGACTCCAATCTGTGGGTAACGCAAATTGAAGGCAGCATCATTGAAGATGCCGGCGTTATCAAGATGGACTTTCTCGGGTTGAAAACGCTCACCATCATCAAGAATGCGTTGCGGCTTATCAAAGAGAACCACAAGGTGGAAATTGATATCGACAATATTCCGCTCAACGACCCCAAAACATTTGAACTCTACCAGCGCGGCGATACCATCGGTACGTTCCAGTTCGAAAGTCCCGGTATGCAGAAATACCTCCGCGACCTGAAGCCTGACCAGTTTGCGGACCTCATTGCCATGAACGCATTGTACCGTCCGGGACCGCTGGCATATATTCCCAACTTCATCGACCGTAAACATGGCCGCGAACCCATCACCTACGACCTTCCTGAAATGGAAGAATACCTGGCTGAAACTTACGGTATCACTGTATACCAGGAACAGGTGATGTTGCTGGCGCAGAAACTGGCCGGCTTCAGCAAGGGCGATGCCGACGTACTGCGCAAGGCTATGGGTAAAAAACAAAAGGCCGTACTGGACAAAATGAAATCGCAGTTTATCAAGGGCGCTACAGAAAGGGGGCACCCTGCCGATAAACTGGAAAAGATATGGACCGACTGGGAAGCATTTGCTCAATACGCGTTCAATAAATCACACTCTACCTGTTATGCCTATGTGGCGTACCAAACCGCGTATCTCAAGGCCCACTATCCGTCTGAATACATGGCGGCGGTACTGAACAACGCCGGCAGTATTGAAAAGATCACCTTCTTCATGGAAGAGTGCAAGCGCATGGGCATTAAATGTCTGGGGCCTGATATCAACGAATCGAAAAAAGGTTTTGCCGTAAACAAAGCCGGCGATATCCGTTTTGGTCTTGGTGGCCTGAAGGGCGTAGGTGAAGCGGCCGTAGAAAGCATCATTGCCGAACGCGAGAAGAATGGTCCTTTTTTGTCGGTATTTGATATGATCAAACGGATCAACCAGCGCACGGTGAACAAGAAAACGCTGGAAAGCCTGGCCTATGCCGGCGCCTTTGATTGTTTCAAGGAATTGCACCGCGCCCAATACTTTACCATTCCGCCCGGCGAAACGGCCAGCGGGCTGGAAAAGATCATCCGCTATGGCAATATTTACCAGGCGCAAAGCACGCATGCCAGCAATACGCTCTTTGGCGACCTGCCGGCAGTGATGGACATTCAGCCACCCAAAATTCCCAACTGCGAACCCTGGACCTTAACAGAACTGCTGGACCATGAAAAAGAAGTGACCGGCATGTTCATGAGCGGTCACCCGCTGGACCATTTCAAATTTGAAATAAAACACTATGGCATTACGCCGTTGGCCGAATTCAATGAAATCAAGGATAACATGTCGCCGCAGGGCAACCCGGGCAGGAATTTCCGGCTGGCAGGTTTGGTTGTGGACGCGCAGCACCGGGTAACGAAAACGGGACGGCAGTTTGGTTCATTTATACTGGAAGATTATTCCGGCAAAAGCGAATTCATGTTATGGAGCGATGACTATATGCGGTTTACCAATTATCTCGAAAAGGGAAAAAACCTGTTTGTAACGGGTTTCTTCAAACAGCGCTTCAACCGGCCGGAATATGAATTCAAGGTAGAGAAGATTATTTTGCTGGAAAGCATTAAACAAAATCTCACGAAGCAGGTTATAGTAGATGTTGAGGCGCGACACCTGAAAGAGGAGATTGTAGGGTTCTTCGAAAAGAATGTTAAAAAGTACCCGGGCCGGTCGGGACTGCGGTTCAATATCATTGAACCGAAAAGCAATTGCCGGATCAGTCTCTATACCATGGAAAACGGCTTTGAAATGAATGACGAAATGACGGCATTCCTGCAGAGCCAGCCCGAACTGGAGGTGCAGGTTGTCACGGCCTGATGGCCCAACCGGCCAGGCTTGCAGCTATAGTGGTTTGGCTGTATTTTTGCGAATTAGCGAATGAGCTAATGATAAAATTGGGATAGAAATGTCAATATTACAATTGCTGAATTGCCGGGTTTCCCGATAGCATTTTAGCACATTAGCCAATCAGCACATTTTTTAAAACGTACATATATGGCTTTAGAATTAACTGATGCAAATTTCCAGGAAAAAGTAATTGCCTCCGATAAACTGACCGTGGTGGATTTCTGGGCAGAATGGTGTGGTCCCTGCCGTGCCATTAGCCCGGTTATTGAAGACCTCGCAAAAGAATACGATGGTCGTATCAACGTGGGCAAAGTAAACGTAGACCATAACCCGCAGTTGTCTATCAACTACCAGGTTACTTCCATACCGGCTATCCTCTTCATCAAGGGTGGTAAAGTGGTGGACAAACTGATAGGCGCACAACCGAAATCGAATTTTGTAAAGAAGATCGAACAACACATGTAATACCTGGAAGAAAAAAGAACAAGGAAGGAAGCCAGGAAGTGTCCTGACGGGTGCTTGTATCCTTCCTTGTTCGGGCTTCCGGTTTTTGCCTGCGCCCAGTGCATTCTTTGCTGCTACCTTTTGGGTTTCATTAACCTTTCTTCCTGCTATTTTTATTGCCCTTCTATCTTTTTCCCGCTGCCTTTACGCATCCTTGTGTCAGGTTCATCCTCCGCTTCTAACTGCCTGTTCCCCTATTGTTTGTTTTCCTCCTTGTTCCGGTCCCCCCTCCCTTGCTCCTTGTCTTTATTTCCCTATATTGCCGGGTAAACCACGCTATCGCTTATGGCCCCCGTTATGGAAAACATCTTCCGCGGCCTGCTCGGCATGTTCTTTCTCATCCTTGTTTGCTATTTATTAAGCAATAACCGCAGGGCCATCAACTGGAAGGTGGTGGGCATCGGTATTGTGGCGCAGGTCTGCTTTGCACTGGGTGTATTGAAAGTTAATTTCATCCGGATTATTTTCGGCTGGTTATCCAAACAGTTTGTTGAACTCATCAATATCGGTCATAAGGGCATTGAATTCATGTTTGGCAACCTGGCCAACGACAAGGGCGCCTGGGCCTATATCTTCGCTGTGCAGGTGCTTCCCAATATTATTTTCTTCGCGGCATTATCCGCCATGTTGTATTACCTCGGCATTTTGCAGAAAATCGTATATGCATTTGCGTGGATGCTGAAAAAGACCGGCATATCGGGACCAGAAAGTGTGAGCACAGCTGCGAATATTTTTTTGGGCCAGACCGAAGCGCCGCTGATGATCCGGCCTTTTCTCGACAAAATGACCCGCTCTGAAATACTGCTCATCATGGTAGGCGGTATGGCCAATACGGCGGGCAGCGTACTGGCAGCCTATGTAGGTTTTCTGGGCGGCGATGACCCGGCACAGCGGGAATATTTTGCGCTACATATGATGAGCCAGTCCATCATGAGCGCGCCGGCCGCCATTGTGGTTTCCAAAATTTTATTCCCGCAAACAGAAAATATTATTCGCGAACTCAAAGTGCCGAAGGAAAAGATCGGCGACAATTTTCTCGATGCTATTTCGCTGGGAACTACCGATGGGTTGAAACTGGCCGTGAATGTGGGCGCCATGCTCATCGTCTTCACGGCGCTCATGTACCTGGCCAACTGGCTGCTCGGCACCATCGGGTACTGGCTGGATATCAACGACGATATTGCGCGGATTACGGGCGGTCGTTACACTTCACTATCGCTGCAAATGCTGCTGGGTTATCTCTTTGCCCCTGTTGCGTGGATTGTTGGCGTAAACAACGGGGAAATGGTGCAGGTAGGGCAATTGCTGGGAGAAAAAACCATCCTGAACGAATTCATTGCCTATATTTCTTTTGGTGAAATGAAATCGGCCGGACAGATTGTTGATCCCAAATCCATTCTCATCACTACTTACTCGCTTTGCGGCTTTGCCAATTTTGCTTCCATTGGTATTCAAATCGGTGGTATCAGTCAACTGGCGCCTAACCAGCGCAGAAATCTCACGGAAATGGGCATAAAAGCGTTGATCGGCGGCACCATTGCCTGTTTGATGTGCGGGTGTATTGCAGGGGCGTTGATGTAAGATTTTTTCAAGGATTGCTCATTTCTGGCTATAGGCGTTACCACGCACTGATGGATGTACCCCTGTCTTACATTCATTTCTTTCATACTTTTACACCATGAATACGTCTATTGAACAGGTGATACGCGCAGAACAGGATGAACAACTACGCGGTATAGCAGAAAAGATATTGGCTAAGCAACGGATTTCGCCCGAAGAAGGCGTTGCTTTATTTAAAAAAGGCAGTCTGCCATTCCTGGGCGCATTGGCCAATCATGTACGTGAACGGCTCCATGGTCACAAAACCTATTTCAACCGTAATTTTCATATTGAACCTACCAATATCTGCGTGTTTGCCTGCAACTTCTGTTCTTATTCCCGTTTGTATGCGCATCGTGAAGAAGGATGGGAACTGACCACCGAGCAGATGCTGAACATCGTTAAAAGTTATGATGGCAAGCCGGTAACAGAAGTGCATATCGTAGGCGGCGTGCATCCCAAACTAACCCTTGAATTTTTTGCCGACCTGCTACGCAAAATAAAAGCGCATCGTCCGGAACTGCATATCAAAGGCTTCACGCCCGTAGAGCTGGACTACATGTTCCGCAAAGCGAAAAAAAGCATTCGCGAAGGCATGGCTTATCTGAAAGAAGCAGGCCTGGATTCATTGCCGGGTGGCGGCGCTGAAATTTTCCATCCCGATATCCGGAAACAGATATGCGCCGATAAAGTAGATGCAGAAGGATGGCTGGCCATTCACCAAACCGCGCATGAACTGGGCATGCACAGCAATGCTACCATGCTGTATGGTCATATAGAACAATTTGAACACCGCATTGATCATATGGAACGGCTACGGCAGTTGCAGGACAAAACCGGCGGCTTCAACACGTTCATCCCGCTCAAGTTCCGCAATAAAGACAATGCCATGAGTCATGTACCCGAAAGCAGCATCATAGAAGACATGCGGATGTATGCGGTAGCGCGACTGTACATGGACAATTTCCCGCACCTGAAAGCCTACTGGCCTATGCTGGGGCGACAAAACGCGCAGCTCGCGCTTTCCTTTGGCGTAAACGATATAGATGGTACCATTGACGATTCCACGAAAATCTACTCCATGGCAGGGGCTGAGGAACAAAATCCTGCCATGACCACTGCGCAACTGGTAACACTGATCCGCCAGGCTGGACGCCTTCCCGTGGAAAGAGATACGCTGTACAACGAGGTGAAGGTATATGAAGCGGATGAGGTGGCCCTCTCCTAACACTCCGGCAAACTCAATGGTATGTTCACCGCCAATCCCCCTTCGGCGGTTTCCTTGTATTTCGTGTCCATATCACGGGCGGTATCCCACATGGTTTTGATAACCGCGTCGAGTGATACACGCGCAAAATCGGGCGTACTTTGCAAAGCCAGTTGGGAGGCCGTGATGGCTTTAATAGCGCCCATGGTATTGCGTTCAATGCAGGGCACCTGCACCAGTCCGCCAATGGGATCGCAGGTAAGACCGAGATGATGCTCCATTGCAATTTCTGCGGCCATCAATGCCTGTCGCTGCGAACCACCCAACGACTCCGTTAATCCTGCTGCGGCCATTGCAGAAGATACGCCAATTTCTGCCTGGCAGCCGCCCATGGCCGCGCTGATGGTAGCCTGTTTCTTGAATATGCTGCCTACTTCCGCTGCCGTGAGCAGGAACTGGACGATCTTTTGATCATCGTTACCGTTGCAGAAAACCACAAAGTATTGTAATACGGCCGGAATAACGCCTGCAGCGCCATTGGTAGGCGCCGTCACTACCCTGCCAAAGGAGGCATTCTCTTCATTTACTGCCAACGCAAAACAACTCACCCAGTCGAGCGTGTATTTGAAATCATTTCCGCCGGCGCGGATCGCTTCGATCCACTGGTCGGCATTGAGGTACGGACGCCCGGCAATGAGCCGTTTGTTGAGCTCAGCAGCACGACGTTTTACTTCCAGTCCGCCCGGTAAAATACCTGTGGTATGGCAGCCGCGGTAAATACATTCTTTCATCACCCGCCAGATATTGAGCACACCTGCGCGTGTTTCTTCTTCGGGCCGCCAGGCGCTTTCATTCTCCATAACCACCTCGCTTATACCAAGGCCGGTCTTGCGGCACCAATGCAGCAGGTCATCGGCCGTATCAACAGGAAATGGTAACTGGATATCCGCATGGCGCGATCCATCTTCTCCTTCTTTCACTACAAAACCGCCACCTACTGAATAGTATGTTTCTGCTATGTTTTCACCATTGGCAAGTGTTGCCAGGAATGTAAGAGCATTGGGATGATAAGGCAACGATTCGCGCATGAGGAATTCAATATCGGTGGCAGGATCAAAATGCACAGGTTGCGTACCGTTCAACAGCAATGTTTGTTCGGTACGAATTTTTTCTACCTGTGCCTGCAAGGTGCCTACATCGAAAGTAACGGGATCATGACCGCTTAATCCCAACTGCACAGCCACATCCGTACCATGTCCTTTTCCTGTTTTGGCAAGCGAGCCGTACAACAAAACGGTTACATGGGTAACGGATGACAACCATTGTTTATCCTGCAAGGTATGTAAAAAACGCAGTGCGGCCCGCCATGGGCCCAGGGTATGGGAACTGGACGGACCAACACCTATTTTGAATATATCGAATACTGATATGGCTTCGTGTGACATAATAAGCTAAAGTGTAAATACGAATTTACACGAATGGTAACGAATACCACTGAATTGTTAGTGCATGCCGGAAAAAGGTATTATCCGCTCTGAGAATATGCCGGATAGCAGGAAATGAGGAAAGATGTATGCGGGGACAAATTTCCGCTCAGTAAAAATCCTGCATAACAACCGAAAAGATAAGAATGGACCCGCCCGGAATCACTGTAATATCGGCCTCATTTTTTACATCAGTATAGCCATAGCCCAATGCGGGCGGAATATACAACCGGATCTCACCTCCTTTGCCAATGAGCGGCAGGCCGATCTTCCAGCCTTCGATCAATCCACCCAGGGTAAATACAACAGGATTGGTGGAAGTGGAATCAAAGGTGGTACCATTGGTCAATTGCCCTTTGTAGTTGATCACTACATCGGAACAGAGGTGCGGTTTTTCGGAGCCACCGGACTTCACAATTTCGTAATACAACCCGCTGGGATGTTTGGTGGCATTGATGCCATTACCAGACAAGTAAGCTTCAAGATCTGCCTGCTCCTGGGAGGGAACGGATATATTTCTCAGGCTATAAGGACAACCACTGTTCTTCTTGAGACAACTGCCTGTGAAAAGCGCCGCGGCAAGCAGGAACCAGATTGTTTTTCTCATCTGCATTACGATTGGTATGAGTTATAGACAAGGGTTAAATGTTGATAGCTGCATGCTTTAGCCGGAGTGGTTATCGGTTGTGCCTTTCTTTTCGCGCGCTTTCAGTTCCAGGTACTGCTGTTCCTTCATTTCCCATTGATGTCGCTTGTAAAAGATAGCCACAAATATGGAGATGGCCAGCACGGCTATAATCAATATTACCGGGCTTGCCATGGTATTGGCAACCATTTCTGCGCGCTTGTACCAAAAGCGCCCGCTGAACAACAACAGCAATACCGGCACGGCGAACAGCAAACCAATGGGCAAGCCTACGAGCAACTGGTAATTCACTTTTCTTTCCCGCTCCCGGTTCGCTTCCCAATACTCCATAAATTGCTTTTCCTGCTCTGTATACATGGCCGCAAATTACTTCTTCACCGGCAAAAACAAGTGCGTAATAATTACAACCTGTTTGTGTGTTGAAAATACCGATGGTGCGTCCCTCCGGCAGAAAAGTGCTGCCTTGCCATTAAACAGATGCGCTATTCAAAAATAAACCGGCCTGCGGGGCGTTATTGGAGTGAAATAAATAATGATTAACTTGTGCTAAAATCCTGAATACCTTGAAAATATCAGTACTTGCCGCACAATATTTCTATCAGCATCGAAGATTGCTTTTGCCTGGCATCGGCCTGTTTACGCTTGATGAATCTGTGATTATTCCTGATCCGGACGATAAGAACTTCCGCGATTTTCTGCAGCATATACAATTCAAACAATCGAACGTTACCAAACCTGAAGAAGACCTCATCAATTTCATCCGCACGCATACCGGCAAAATCAGGCCGCTGGCAGAGTCGGACCTGGAATCGTATGTGTCTGATGGCAAATTGTTGTTGAATATTGGCAAACCTTTTCATGTGGAAGGTATTGGCACGCTTGTGAAAAATAAAGATGGCCAGTACAGTTTTACTCCCGGCGAACCGATTACGGAACGCCTCGAATCGGTACAACCGGTAAAAGACAGGGAAAAACCGGAGCCAAAGAAATCGGTCTTCGACGAAGATTATTATCCGCACGAAGCCAAAAATCCTTCGCGGCAACTGATGATTCTCGGAGGTATATTATTGGGCGTGGCAGTAGTGATCTGGGGCGGTTACACCCTGTACAACAGCAATGTGGAAACTGCGGCGCACGTGGCGGCCGACCCGGTAACCACCGGTACCGACACCACTTCCCGATCGGCCAGCGATTCATTGTCTGCACCGGTTGCCCCACCCGTCGAAACCAAACCCAAATATGATGGGTTCAAATACATTGTTGAAACCACACCGCGCAAAACAAGAGCGTTGTCCAGGTATAAAACAGTGAGCGACATAGATCGCCGTTTCGGACTGGAAGCCAATGAAGATTCCTCGCAATTCAAAATTTATATTATTCTTCCTACACCGCCTTCCGATACCAATCGCGTAAAAGATTCTTTGAAAAATTGGTACTGGGGCACAAAGCCGAACAAGGTATGGATCGAGCAATAGCATTTTCCCCAGATACCCCATACAACCGGCAACACTGCTACCCCGTCTTTCCTGTGTTTACCATACCTTTTTAGTCTCTGCAACCCGTTTTAATCCGTAACAGCTATGCTTCCGGTATCAGGCACCGGACCAGTGTATTATGGAGGATGGGCTCACCGGGTCCATCCTTTTGCTTTTGGGGCATAGCAAGCAATTGGCTCCTTGTTTAGTTCACGGCAACAGATCATTATAATGGCGGATCAACAGCAAATAATCATCAGCAGATTTGAAGCGCAAATGATGGTCAGTTATGAATTTCGACAGGGCCTCTGCCTGGTCGGGTAAGGCTTGCAATATGCCTTCTTTATCGGCCGGAAGGGCTATCATGTTACCTGCTTTCAGGAGATAGAATTTTTCTTCGTCTTCGAGTCGCCGGCGCGGTTTGCCGACCACTTGTTTTTCTTCAATAATGGTTTTGGTAAACAACCGGAGCAAAGTCACTTTCTGCTCGAACAATACCTGGAAGTACGTGCTGGCTGTTGTTTTATCCACCGCGGGAAAACCTTTGCGGAACAACAGGGAATCCTTTGTTTTTCCCCCACCGGTGAGCAGCACAAATTCACGCACGCGGCTTTCGGCGGCAAAGGTGGCCCCTTTAAACTGCAGCAGTAGCTGGTGCTTCAGGCAATCAAATTTCAATTTGAAATCTTTCACCTCGCGTCCGCTGGTAAAGCGCACAATACCCGGCGACCAGTCTTTCAGCAGGTACCTGTTCCCGTAAGTATCGGCGAGCGCCTCTTCGTCTGTGCTTTCCTGTTGCGCAACAAGTTTACCCATGAAAAACAGGAGGCTGCAGGCCACCAGGCATAACTTCATTATAGTGGGCTGCCTTTTCATGGCAAGTTGAATTCCTACCCAAAAGGTAATCTTTTTATACCGAACCACAACAATTGCAGCCGGCACCTGGGGAAGCATACAGGAATGCGGGAAAGCTGGCGCGGTGCATAAAATCTTTACAATCATGGAAATCGCAGGAGGAACAAGGCAAAAAAAAATCCCGTCCGGATAACCGAACGGGACTGTATATTGAAATTCAGTGGTTGAATTTCGTGTTGCCGGATTAGTAATCCATGCCGCCCATGCCAGGAGCGCCGCCCGGATGTGCGTGTGCTTCTTCTTTCTTGGGTTTGTCGGCTACCACGCATTCGGTAGTGAGCAACATACCGGCAATAGAAGCAGCGTTTTCGAGTGCAATGCGCGATACTTTGGTAGGATCGATAACGCCGGCTTTGAACATGTTTTCGTACACTTCTGTGCGGGCGTTGAAACCAAAGTCGCCTTTGCCTTCTCTTACTTTCTGAACCACGATGCTGCCTTCTATACCGCAGTTGGTAACAATCTGGCGGATGGGTTCTTCCAGCGCTCTTTTCACTATGGTGATACCGGTGCTTTCATCGTCGTTGGAACCTTTCAGTTTTTCCAGCACTTCGATAGCGCGTACATAAGCTACGCCACCACCGGGAACGATACCTTCTTCAACAGCAGCACGGGTTGCATGCAGTGCGTCGTCTACGCGGTCTTTCTTTTCTTTCATTTCCACTTCGGTAGCGGCACCTACATACAGTACAGCCACACCGCCGCTCAGTTTGGCAAGACGTTCCTGCAGTTTTTCCTTATCGTAGTCGGAAGTGGTGGTTTCGATCTGGGCTTTGATCTGGTTGATGCGGGCATTGATATCGTCTTTCTTACCCTTGCCACCAACGATGGTAGTGTTGTCTTTATCGATCGTGATGGAAGCGCACTGACCGAGATAGTTGAGGTCGGCGTTTTCCAGTTTGTAACCTTGTTCTTCGCTGATCACAACACCCTTGGTGAGGATAGCAATGTCCTGCAGCATTTCCTTGCGACGATCGCCAAAGCCCGGAGCTTTTACAGCAGCTACTTTCAGCGTACCACGCAGTTTGTTCACTACGAGTGTAGCCAGTGCTTCACCTTCGAGGTCTTCGGCTATGATCAGTAAGGGACGACCGCTCTGAGCAACTTTTTCCAGGATGTGCAGGATATCCTTCATAGCGCTGATCTTCTTGTCGTAGATCAGTACATAGGGATTTTCCAGCTCAGCTTCCATTTTTTCGCTGTTGGTTACGAAGTAGGGAGAGATGTAACCACGGTCGAACTGCATACCTTCTACTACTTCTACAGTAGTGTCGGTACCTTTGGCCTCTTCTACAGTGATAACGCCTTCTTTACCTACTTTGGCAAAAGCTTCGGCGATCAGTTTACCGATGTTTTCATCGTTGTTGGCGGAGATAGAAGCTACTTGCTGGATTTTTTTGCTGTCGGTGCCTACAGCCTGGGATTGTGCGGCCAGGTTTTCTACTACTTTGGCAACAGCTTTGTCGATACCGCGTTTCAGGTCCATCGGGTTGGCGCCTGCAGCTACGTTCTTCAAGCCTTCGCTGATTATAGCCTGAGCCAGTACAGTAGCGGTGGTAGTACCATCACCTGCGATGTCGGCAGTTTTGGAAGCCACTTCTTTCACCATCTGGGCGCCCATGTTTTCAATGGGATCTTCCAGTTCAATTTCCTTGGCTACAGAAACACCGTCTTTCGTAACAGAAGGTGCGCCAAACTTTTTCTCAATTACAACATTGCGGCCCTTGGGACCCAACGTTACTTTCACTGCGTTGGCCAGTGTATCCACCCCTTTTTTCATCTTATTGCGGGCTTCAATATTGAAGAACAGTTGTTTTGCCATAGTATTCTATTAATTTGATAATTTGATAATTGGAATAATGTGCTGATGTGCTAATAAAGTAAAGCCGTTCGTAAACCAGGTATCATCCAAAGGACTATTAGCACATTGGCTAATCTGCAGTTGGCTTATTAAACAATTGCTAAGATGTCGCTTTCACGCATGATCAGCAGGTCATCGCCATCAATCTGTATTTCAGTACCGGCATATTTACCATACAAAACTGTGTCTCCAACCTTTACGGTTACCGGCTCATCTTTTTTACCAGGGCCGGCAGCCACAACCGTGCCGCGCTGAGGCTTCTCCTTGGCAGTATCCGGAATGATGATACCGCCTGCGGTTTTCTCTTCCGCTTTAGCGGGTTTCACAATTACCCTGTCATGCAGCGGGGTAACATTTAACTTCTTAGCCATAGTTTATCAGTTTTTGAATTTTTAGTGAAAAGAGAATAAAAAAACCCAACGTGGTTTCGGGATAGTTGGGTCCTGCCTGAATGACGCGTTCCTGCTGAACGCACTTTGCAGACAGGCGTGCAAAGGTAAACGAATTTTGTACCAAACCCCTTCCAAGCCATTTTTTCAGCACAGTTTGCTAAGGATGACAGACAGTGGGCCAGTGGCGGGAAAGGTTTGTGCCAGAATAGCAGGTTGAGCCGGGCGGAGGCAAAAGATTATGGCTTGCAGCTATCCCGGGGTGGTTATCCCGTTGCGTGTATGTTGAAACTTATCCACGGACAGTCATCTCAGGCAACTTACCGGCCATTTTTGCCCGGAACGGTGAAACCTGTGTGCGGAGGAAGTGCCGGTGCATACCAGCGGGCGTTCCTTAAAATCCGGTCCGGTGCACCATACGAATACGGAAACGGGATGACAGGCAATGGCTACAACGTTACTGCAACGGTGCAAACAGGGCGCATGGCAGTTGCCAATCGTTACATACCCCTGAACCGGCACCCTGGCAGGGCACACTCCAGGCCTGCGAAAGCATACCTGCATTCCGCATCACGTATGTTATCGGAAACTTCCCTAAGGACTTTTACGTTTGGAGTTCGCCTGAAAAGCCTTTAGCTTTGTGCGCTCTAAAGCAAGTTCTTATAAGATGATTAGCAGAAGAAATATCCGTGTGAAAGTAATGCAGACCCTGTATACGGTAGAAAGCCAGTCTACAGAACCAAATGGAACAGCACCGGATAAACCAGCAGTGGGGAGCAAAATCAAAGAACCGGTCAGAATACTGGAAGATCATTTTGAACAAACCCGCGAACTTTTCATATTCCTTATCCATTCTCTCACCGCCGTGGCCCAATATGCGGAAACCGATGCCCGGAACCGCGCAGCCAAACACCTGCCTACGGAAGAGGACCTTAATGTAAATACCAAAATTGTACAAAATGAAGTGCTGCAGAAAATTCTGCAACATGCTTCTTACAAACAGGCATTGAAGGAGTTGAAACCCGAGCGGCTCGACAATCCTGAACTGTTGCGCAAACTGTATCTCGAACTGGTAGATACTGACAAATACAAGCAATACATTGCCGTACCGGAAAGGGATAAAAAGGAAGAAAGGGAAATCCTGGAATATATATTCAATGATCTTTTGCTGCCCAACGAAACCTTTGCCGGGTATGCAGAAGAACATTTTACCAATTGGGACGATGATGCTGAAATGCTCCAGATACTGATCCAGAATTTTCTGCAAAAACCCAACAGCTGGAATTTCCAGGAATTGCTCAGCAAAGAAAAACGCCAGTTTGCCCGCGACCTGTTGCAAACCACGCTCGACAAAAAAGAACTGACGCTGAATTATATCAAACCCAAACTGAAAAACTGGGACCCCGAACGGATCGCCGTACTGGATATGATCCTGATGCGCATGGGTGTATGTGAATTTCTCTTCTTTGAAACCATTCCCCCGAAAGTGACCATCAACGAGTACATTGATCTTGCCAAGGAATACAGTACGCAGCAAAGCGGTCAGTTTGTAAATGGCATACTCGACAACATTCACAAAGACCTTGTGCGCGACAACAAACTGCACAAGGTGGCTTTCAATGCGGGCAACCAGTCGGGTTCGGGGAATGCGTCAAATTCTGTAAAGAAGTCATCCTGAAAGCATGGCATTCTTTAGATTTGTACAAAATCGCAGCTACATGAAATATATATTCCTACTGGCGCTGCTGTCTGCTGTAATTGCAGGCTGCCACGACACGGACGCCGCCACCACCAGCGCCAAAGTTGATGGTGTTACCACCATTCAATGGATCGACTCCGTAAAAAATTACGGCAGGATCAATGAAGGACAGCAGTTGCAGGTATCATTTCGCTTCAAAAACACCGGCGACAAACCGCTTGTTATAGAAAAGGTGCAACCCTCCTGCGGATGTACCGCAGCCGCTCCTCCGGAAAAACCGATTCTTCCCGGTGAAGAAGGTGAGATCAAAGCCACCTTCAACAGCGAGAACAGGGTAGGCATGAACAGCAAAGACATCACTGTATTTGCCAATACGCCAGAAGGAGGAACGCACAGGTTGCACTTCGATGTGGAAGTTGTGAAAATGCAATAAAGTGATAATTCATTAATTTGCGGCCATTGGCGAAAACATTCAATTAAAATACACTAATGACAACACTAGCTATTCTCTTACAACAGGCCCCGGGCGGTGCAGGCAATATGAGTTTCCAACTGCTGCTTATCGGTGGTATGATCCTTATCTTCTGGTTATTCATGATCAGACCGCAGGCGAAGAAAGCAAAAATGGCCAAACAGTTCCAGGACAACCTCCAGAAAGGTGACAGGATCGTTACCATAGCCGGTATTCATGGCAGGGTGAACAAAGTGAATGACGATGGCACCATTGATATGGAAACCAGTCCCGGCAGCTATATCAAAATCGAGAAAAGCGCCATTTCACTCGAGTGGACACAGAATATCAACAAGCAGGCGACCACAACTGCCAAATAATTTTTTACCAAACCCCAGAAAACCGGATGCCGCAAACATCCGGTTTTTTAATGAGCAGATGTGAGCGGTGTACAGTTGGAAGCTGGCGCATTTATTTTTTCATTTGATCAATTACTTATGTTGCGAATAGGACTCACAGGCGGTATCGGGTCGGGAAAAACCACTGTGGCCCGCATATTTGAGGTGCTGGGCATCCCGGTTTATTATGCAGATCAGGCGGCGAAACGATTGATGCATGAAGACCCTGAGCTGCAGGAACAGGTACGCAAACATTTTGGCGATGCGGCATATGAAAATGGCAAATTGAATAACAAGTACATTGCCGGTATTGTATTTAAGGATCAAAGCAAGCTGGAATTGCTCAACGCTCTTGTACATCCTGCTACTATTCGCGATGGCGAACGCTGGATGGCGCAGCAAACTGCGCCTTACGCTATTAAAGAGGCCGCATTGATATTTGAGAGCGGCTCGCAGGCACATCTCGACTACGTAATTGGCGTTGCTGCACCGGAACCGCTGCGCATTTTGCGTACTATGCAACGTGATAACGTGACACGCGAAGCAGTGCTGGCACGGATGCGGAAGCAGATACAGGAAGTAATCAAGATGCGGCTGTGCGATTTTGTTGTATATAATGATGAGCAGCGGTTGGTGATTCCGCAGGTATTGCAGTTGCACGAGCGGTTGCTGCAATTGGCGGGAGAGAAAGGGAGTTGACCGGTGCCCCTCCTGCCCTCAAATTAGGACACCTCAGGACAGTCCATTCCCCCCAAATCCTTATCTTATCCTCCAAAACCTGACTTGCCAATGAATCGCCGAAATTTTCTGCAACACTCTACCCTGCTTGCTGCAGGAACCATGTTATCTGACAGTCTTCTCTCTCACCCCCTTCAACCGCCACTCAAAAAACAGCGGTTAGCCATGGTCGGTACCGGTGGACGTGGCATTGGTATGTGGGGCCGGCCGGTAATCAAGGAATTTGGCCACCTCGTGGAATTTGTGGGCCTTTGCGATATCAATCCCGGACGTGTGGAATATGCCAGAAAAACACTGGGCCTCTCCTGCCCCACCTATACCGATTTTGACAAGATGATGAAAGAAACCCGTCCGGACCGCCTTTTGGTAATGACCGTTGACGGCACCCATCACGAATTCATCATCAAAGGCATGGAATACGGGGCAGATATCATTACCGAAAAACCCATGACCATCGATGAAGAAAAATGCCAGGCCATCCTGGATGCAGAAAAAAGGACCGGCAAAAAAGTAATCGTTACTTTCAACTACCGGTATTCTCCGCACCGGCAGCGCATTTATGAATTACTGAAAAACGATACCATCGGTAAAGTGACTTCGGTAGATTTTCACTGGTACCTGAACGTATACCACGGCGCCGATTATTTCCGTCGCTGGCACCGGCTCCGGAAACATGGCGGCACCCTGCTGGTGCACAAGGCCACCCATCACTTCGACCTGCTCAACTGGTGGCTCGATTCCGATCCCGAAGAAGTGTTTGCCTATGGCGCACTGGAACATTACGGCAAAAACAATCCTTTCCGGCATACCCACTGCCGACCCTGTCCGCATAAGCAACAGTGTAAGTTCTACTGGGACATGACCAAAAACAAACAATTGATGGAGTTGTATGCCGACAATGAACAATACGACAACTATCACCGCGATGGCTGTGTGTGGCGCGAAGACATCGACATTTTCGATAAAATGGCCGTACAGATACGCTACGCCAACAAAGTACAGGTAAGCTATTCACTCACCACCTATTCGCCTTATGAAGGTTATCGCATAGCCTTCAACGGTACCAAAGGCCGCATCGATGCCTGGATCAAGGAACAACAACCGTGGCAGGAAGAACCTTTTGACGAGATACAGGTAACCACCAATTTTGGTCAGCGGGAAATCATTCGCATACCCAACAATGAATCGGGACATGGCGGCGGCGATATCCGCCTGCGTAAACAGGTATTCACCCCCGGCGAAGACCCGTTCCGCCAGGCTGCCGGCAGCAGGGATGGCGCGATGTCAATCCTCGTAGGCATTGCGGCGCGCAAGAGTATTGATACAGGAAAACCGGTGAAAATCGGGGACCTCACTACTTTACAACCACAGGCTGCACGACCGGCATAGCATAATTTTCAACCACAACAGGTAGCTACGAAAAAATCCGTACGATGCCTG